>Ga0326728_10016479_pt1 | contig 15067 bp, 12 predicted proteins | sample MB3enrmetagenome_FD_207602 | JGI IMG/M metagenome (GOLD analysis project Ga0326728, IMG submission 207602) | Lab enriched peat soil microbial communities from McLean, Ithaca, NY, United States - MB31MN | ecosystem: Environmental > Terrestrial > Soil > Wetlands > Peat | place: USA: New York...
ACGACGGTTCGCCGAAAATCCCGAGCCTGGTCGCCGTTTTTTTGATCAACCAGGTCGGGAGTTTGGTTGGTCGTCCAAAGCTGGTCGATCTGTCACGAGTCAGCAAGACTGACCTGGGTAGCATCGGCGGAGTCGCGCGACTTGTGCATCGGACGCTGCAGGCTGTCTCGGCAGGGCCATTGGCCTCATGAGCGAGCTCTTGACTCCGGTGCCCTCGGTCAGCGAGGCCTGGCTACTATCCCTGGAGCGAACCGCAGAGGCTAACGACGGGCGGGCTGTTCACGTGGTCTCGACCGTGACGGAGCCGGGCACCGAGATTGGTTCGATCCGACGAGTCTTGGACGAGGCACTCGACACGGCCGGCGCCTATTTCGTAGATACGGTGGCGGAAACGATCTTTCCTGCCTCGTTATATCCTGATCCCGGACTGGATTGGTCACCCGGGCTGCCGGTCGCGGAGTGCGCCGTGTTGGACGCTGCGGCCGAAGCGCTCTACGACGCGTACACAGGCATGTTGCCGATGTTGCGCACAGTCAACGCAAACAAGAGCGGTACGTACTTCTCGCGCATGATCTCATGGCCCGGCAAGGAAGCAGGCGGGGTGAATCAGCTCGCGGCGAGAATCAATCGGTTGCGCCGTGAACACGCTGCCGGCCGGCGTACCCACAACGCCCTGGACATTGACGTTGCTGCCGACGGGCTCACCGACGACGAGGAACTCCGCGGCTTGCAGGTGTATGCGTCAACCGATCGGCGGACTCGAGGCTTCCCCTGCCTGACACATGTGGATCTGACGTTGCATCATGGTCGCCTGCACGCGACCGCTGTCTACCGACACCAGTACTTGATTGACAAGGCCTACGGAAACTTGCTCGGGTTGTCGTGGTTGATGCAATTCCTCTGCCAACAGACTGGCCATGAACTCGGTGAACTTGTGGTTCACGCGACGCTGGCGGATACACAAGGCCGGTCTCGCGCCCTTGAGCTCGCTCGAGACGCCAGGACAGCCTTCGAATCAGACGGACTCCTCGGTGACGGAGTTCACCCGTGACCGCCACCTCCCCTATGCGTGCGCTGCGATCGGCCTGGCAGCAGAGCGTCGAGCTCACCGACCAAACCGCAAGAGCCGGGATTGACCTTGTGGAAATCGAGCCGCTCCGCCAGCTCGTCGAGGCTGGCGGCGAGACGTTCCTTGACGCCACCTGGACCGCCCGAGAGCAGAGAGACGCCAACGGCCAAGCGGAAGGACTCGCCGGGAAGTGGGCAGCAAAAGAGGCGGTGATGAAGGTCCTCCAACGGGGCATCGGCGACCTAGACCCACGGGACGTCGAGATTGTCACCGAACCGTCCGGCGCCCCGAGGGTCAAGTTGCACCGGGCAGCACGCACGATCGCGAGACGGCAGCGTGTCGCGAGCTGGTCTGTGTCGTTGACCCACGAGGGCGGCTGGGCGGCGGCAATCGTCATGGCGTCGTCGCTGCGTACAACCATCGCTGGGACGGCCGCCGCCAATCACGGAGGGAGGACCCATGGCTGAAGAGAAGCAACCAAGGACGTCGGCCACCGCAGCGGACGATAGTGCTGGCCGCGTTATCGACGACAGTGAAGAGCAAGCAAGGATCGGCGCACGACTGAAGGAAGCGCGCGAATACATTGGCCTTCTCCAAGAGGATGTGGCGCTGGCACTAGGAATCCCCCGGGCGAGCGTTTCGGCCTTCGAGTCGGGCAAACGACGAGTGACCGGGCTCGAGGTGCGACGACTAGCTCGCATCTACCACAAGCCGGTCGGGTGGCTGCTCGGTGAGGACGACATCGAGTTGAGCGACGCCGAACCACTCTTTCGGGCCACCGAGTCCCTATCGGCCCGTGACCGGGACCAGGTGTTGCGCTTCGCCGAGTTCCTGGCCGCCGCGGGCAAGCCGACCGGGCCTGGACGACCAGGTGAACCCAGACCTGCTGAGCGGCGGGTACGAGGGCGGGGCCGCGAGACGGGGTCCTGATGCCTCCAACAGAGAGCGCGTGGCAACGTTCAATCCAGGCGGCAGAGTCCGCCGGGCGCCTGCTCGATGAGCTCGGCCTAGACGCGACCCGTCAGATTGATGTGTTCTCGATATGTGAAGATCTGGACCTCTGGCTCTCGTTCATGCCAATGGACGGGCTGCTCGGGGCGTTTGTTCCCGAAGGTAGCGGCGGTGTCCTGATCACCGACCGGCGGCCGATCACGGTGCAGCGCTACACCGCGGCCCACGAGCTGGGTCACTGGCGCCTCGAGCACGGCCACGGTCTGGCGCTCGACGGCGAAGAGCATGTGTTCGGTGCGACGCCAGTAGAGCGAGAGCGCCTAGCGCAAGTCTTTGCGGCCAACCTCTTGATGCCACCACAGCTCGTTCTCTCTCTGCTGGCGAGGATCGGCATCGGCGACCACGGGCCGGTTGATCCCAGAGACGCCTACTTCGTTGCCCGTGAAGCCGGGGTGAGCTACGAGGCGGCGGTGCGCCAACTCGCCAACTACCAAGTGGTCACTGCCGCGGAGGCAAGGTCGCTGCTGGACGTCCGCCCGCTCTTGGTTAAGAGCGAATTGGCCGGCGGGCGGCGACCCATATACGGGTACGCGGATGTCTGGCCGGTGGACGAGGCATGGAATGACCAGCTCATTTCGCTTCGGGCCGACGACGAGGTGATCATCTCCTTGCCCGAAAACCGCAGCAGCGGCTACCGGTGGTTGTTCGCCGATGAGGTGACCGAGGTGGTCCCAGCACCGGAGCCGCCACCGTTCGGCGACGAACGTCTTTCGGCAGTAGAGGCCGACGCCGCCGAGCGGTTTCTCGCAAACGCCCGAGCGGCTGGACGAGGAAGTGCGCCGACCGCGGCGATTGACCGTGCCCGAAACGTCCCTGCCGATGAGGTCGATAGCGAGCGGACCCTGCCGGGGGGCGTGGCGGTCGTGGGCGACACCTACCTGGCTGGCCGTCACGGAACGCCGCAGCGTCCCCGGGACGTACGGCGTGCCCGTCTCGCTGTCGCAACCGGAGACAGTAGCGCTTTGACAGAGCAGGGACCGCTCGGTGCGACCGACGACGCTGGCCTCTCCCGGCCCCGATCTGGCTCCGAGCCGCTGATCGCGGCCACTGGCCGACGGCTTCTCGGAGTCCGCTTCCTCGAAGCTGGCCCCAAGACGCTGCGCCTCCAGCACCGCAGTCCCTACAGCGACGTACCAGCCGTCGAGGAGTACGTCCTCCACGCGCTCGTCGAACCCCGTCGCCAGGGATTTTCCATCGACCAACTCGTCGACGAATCCGAGCAGGCATGGGTCGGCGAGGTCCGAGACCGCAAGCTCCACACGCCTGCAGCGAGCATCGTCGACTCTGATACCGACTGATCCGAGGTCCGCCTCAATGCTCTCCCACGCGAAGCGACTCGCCGCCAGTCGATCCCGACGCGCCGTCGACCTACGTCCCCTTCTCACCTCCCCGGTCAGGACACAAGGGCCGCGCCCACTCTGCGTTCCGTTTTCTATCTCGGCCAGCCACGAGGCTACCCGGGTCCGGCTGGCCGCCCCCGGTGCCGAGATGCTCGCTGTCGAGCCGTTATGGCAGCACTGTCTTCACTACGGCGGCGGGCACAGCGGAACGACGCTCGCCGCCGCCGCCGCCGCTCTTGCAGCCAAAGGCCAGACCACCGAGACCTGCTGGCCGTATAACCAAAGCCTCGGAGCTGGAACCGAACCTGAACCGGCAGGAGCGGCGACGGCGCCGTGGTACACGGGCACCACGGTCGATGTCCCGCTCGCCCACGACGGGATCGAGACTCTCGTTGAGGACGCTCTCGCCGCCGAGCTCCCGGTCGTCCTGGTGATCGAACTGACGAGCGAGTTCGAGCATCCAACACCTTCCGGCGAGATCAGTAGCCCTCCCCTCAATGCACCTGTCAGTGATTACCACGCCGTCCTCGCTCTCGGTGCCGCTACTGACGCCGCCAGGGTCCAGCGGCGCCTCCTTGTGCGCAACACCTGGGGCCCAGGCTGGGGCGCAGGTGGCTACGGCTGGCTTCCGCTCGATTACCTGATCGCTTTCGCCGTGCAAGCCGCGACGATCGACCCGACCTCACTCGCGGTCACACAGGTCACCATGCTTGCGGCACCCTAGACACCACGCCCACCAAACAACCATCCGATCCGAGGGACCGCGTGGCGATGATCTGCCGCCCTCGCTCGGCCTTTGCAGAGCTCGAGACCAGGAGAGTAACCGGCTACGCGATTTTCATCTGCAGCTGGTGGTCGGCGGTCACCGCGCACGGGGCCGTCGGTAGTCCCCACCTCGGCGGGTAGCCGACCACAAGCGGGGCACGGTTCGGTACGTAGCGCTGCTTGATGCGAGTCCTGCCACTGTGGCCCAGTAGCTCAGGATGGACTACGCGAGCGTACTTGTCGACCTCGCAGAAGAGGTTCTGGCAGTCGATTAGCTGTAGCGGGCGGCCCCACAGCGATTCGAACTCGATATCAAGGTCGTCAAGACAGTCCTCTGCCGAGTCTGCGACCGTCCGGATCACATCCTCCTCGTTGAGGCCGTCAGCGTCGACGAAGCACTTGGCGATCCCGTCGCGAGCCCCTGGACCGGCGACGACGAAGTCCATCTCCGAGAACGGGTAAAGAGCGCTGTAGTTTAGGTCGATGGCGAACTGGAAGGCCAGAAACTTCCCGAACGAGTGGACACCGGCCAAGATCGAGTACAACTCCTTTAGGCTCGACGCGTCGACCAGCTGTGAAATGGTGCCGTTGACGAGGAGCTGGTCCAGTAGCAGCAGATGGTTCGCGTGCTTTCGTTCCTTCCCGAGTTTCGGGCTCGGCATGATGTAGGCCGCCGAGTACAGGCGGTTCCCGCCGGTAAGGCGGACGTCGAGTAGCTGTGTCAAGCGGTCCGCGTCGAAACTTTGCGCCGTGATCGGGCCGAAACCATCTTCGAGATATCGCCAAGTCTCGACCCGATTGAAGATCTTGAACAGCAGGATCCGAAGCACCGTGGATCGTTCATCGGCTGGGAACCCGTAGATCACGTTGTTAATAAGGAACTGGCTCACGCGATCCGAGGCCCGGTAGGCATTCGTGAATCGGTGCGACGCCAAGACCGGATCATCAGTCCACGGGGGCTGTTCACGCCGAAGGCGGCGGAAGAAGATCCGTTGGCGCTCGGCCGCTAGTTCCCAGTATGAGCGGAAAGCCTTTGTTGTTCGAAGGGCCCGTCGCCCCACGACGATCCGCATCGCCGAACTCTCGCGTACTGCGCTCACCATACGAGTTGTAGATGACGGCGGTCGACTGGGTCACGCATGCTCCCATCATTCCACACAGATACACAGAAGAACGGTGATACGGAAGTAGGGGTACCATCTTCGGGTGGCACCGTTTGCCGCGTCTAGCGAGATTCGACAGAAGCGGCTGACTCTCGACCTTTCCCCGGAACTCCACAAGGCGCTCAAGGTTCGCGCTGTCGAACTCGACGTCCCGATGTCTGAACTGCTCCGGGCGCTAATCGAGCAGGCTCTCAACGAGCCGTTGACGCTCTCGAGACTGGCGGAGGACCTCCGCAGAACATGACTCGTGACGAACGGGCCCAACCCAACGTCCTTCAAATATGACGCCCACTCCGAGAACCGATCGACTGGCTCTCTCTATACGGACCGACGACTCCAAGGCGAGCGCCTAACGGCAACCTGTCGCCCGAGCCACCAGCATCAAGACACGGCCGGGCAGTCGTGCTTCGACCTCAACTCCCCTGTCGAATCGACACAGCAGCTTGCAGGACATAGGCGGCATCCGGTCGTCCATGCCTCCTTAAAGAACAGGGGACTTAAGCGTAAGCGCTCCCCTGCCGCTACCGACTCTTGCCGCGAGGGCGACGGAAAAACTCAAGAGCTGCCTCTCGTAATCGAGTATCGCCCTCATCGGCTAACAGCTCTTCCAGGTCTCCCAGCTTCTCGTGGCGCTTGAAACGCCAAAAGAGGTCGATCATGTGGACGTAGGTGATCAGCAATGGGTCAGTAAGCGCGGATGTGAGTTCATCCAGTTTGGATCCATGACGGATTCCTTCTTCGAGGCGCATCCACTCCGCTAGCTCCGAAGCGAAATCTTGCCAGTCCGTGGCAAACCTCGGTGCAGGCAGCAAGGACCTCTTGAGCTGGGCCTTTGCCGCATCTGCTAGCAGTCTTTCAGCCGCTTCAAAATGCCTTTGGTACAGATGCAGAGACGAGGTGAAGAACACAAGATGCCCCGGTCTTTGGTTGAGCCAGAAAGCCATCAATTCAAGGAGAAGAGACCATTCAAAGACGTTGGCTCCTGAGAATCCCCACCAAATGTCTACGCTGCGCGCGGCTACGTACAGGTCTAATCGGCCGCTTCTCGCCAAAAAGTGGAGCCAATTGTTACACGGGATGTCCTTGCTCTCGACGAAGTCGCGATCAGGATCGTAGAGAACTGCCACAGCTCGTCGAGACGACAGATTCTTCGTAAGAATGGAAAGGACCTCGGCGAGTTGATCGATACCATTCCAATTTCGTAATCGAGGACCGTACCCCCCTCGCCAGGTCTTGCCATCATCCGAGTAATCGGTTGCGCGTGGAAGATAGGCCTCGATGTATGGAAGATCGCTGCGCCCGGCCAGCAGCCACATAGCTTCGGCTATAGAAGCAAAGACGTTGTTATTTCGATGGCTCAGGACAATGTAGCGATTTAGCACATCTTCGATTTCAATCGTGTGAGCGCAAACCTCGCGCGTCAAGTTACCGCGCACTTCAATATTGGCGCCATCCTCGACGATCAGTTGTAGCTCACCTAGAAAGGCAGCCTGAAAGTTCGCGTAAGCTGTCATGCGACGATGCCCGATTAGCGACTCAGGAGAACACCACGGCCGTCGAGGGTGGCCACGATGAAATCGTGTACTTGATCCGCTGTGCCATTTGGGACCGGAAAAGAGAATTCAGTGTTTTTTGCCAAAAGCTCACGATAGCCAGCCTCGACGCCTGCGCTGTTATTGCAATCGCTCTGATGAGGCTCCAGAAACACGAAGACTAACGACGGCTTGATTGGTTCCCAGATTGTGCGAATTAAGTCGTAGAAGCTCGCCTCCCCTAACCCCGATTGCTCGACTGAACCACCAAACCAACCATATGCGAGCGTGGACCACCACCACCTGTCAAGAACGAGCGCGCCGTCCTCCACCGCGGCGACGAGACGACCCATCGACTCCGCGTGACAGGCTAGATGAGCCAGCTGTTGTGCTAAGTCGGACGCAGGACGTTCAGCTCCGTCGACGACGCCCTCCGCATTTCGCCCCTCAAGTGCGGCGTAGACGCGGTTCGTGAAAGGCACGAATCCCGACGGCATGTGCGCGAAGACGGTGGAAGCTGGGTCCAGAGCGGCGCGAAGCATTTCGATTTGGGTTGACTTACCAGCTCTGTCTAGGCCCTCGAGAATGATGCAAGTGCCGGATCGCAAGGTCAGCGGAAGTCGCTTCATCGTTCCCCTCCTCATAAACGTACAAGTGTTACCCTGAAGCAATCATCTCAGGCCCTGGTCAGGCCGCATGACATTTCTTAGAACGACAATCGCATTATTGCCTGGCCATTCCCGGGCCAATTTCATCGACCCTTCGGGTTAGCCCGCGCGGGCTACTGCATTCGGACTTTATTGGTCCAGGCGCAGACTGTGAGAGAAAGTGTGGAGGCCATGGTTAGCCATGAAAGTCTTCCAGACGAAGACGATCGAAGCCGATCTTCTACCAGCGCGGACGTGGACAGTTACGATCCGACAGACGCCTGAGGGAGGCCGGCGACTCTCTCGCGAAGTCGATGGAGAAACCAGCTCAGCTTCGCAAGCCGCGTGAACTCAGATCTCCATGGTCGGCCGCGAAGGCCGGGTCTCAACCTGCTGGCTGGGCACAGCCCTAGGCACGGCGGGCGTTGTGCTGAGTTTGATCGCAAGCTCGATGGCGGATCGGGCGCGGGTTGTGTCCCGAAGCGCTTCGCCAGGGTCGACAGTGTTGTCAGGGCCAAGAAGCATCTGATCGGCGGGAATGTTCCAGCGCTCCCGATAGGCGGCAACAGCCGTGATGGCCTGCATCCAACGTTCCTGTGCTAGCGGGTCAGAAGGTGGCACGCCAAGCGAGCCGACCCAGGCTTGGCCTTGCGAGACCGCCTGCTCGGCCAGCTCCCGGGCGCGGCGTTGCATAGTGATCGCTCGCTCGTCGAGTGCCCGGGCCATGTCGGGGTCGGTGACCCCCATGGCGCGCGGGATCAGCCCCGCAACGAGGTTCACACCTAGCCGGCGGTTCGATCCGGCAGTCTGTGCCCATCGGCGCACTCGGCCGTTCACGACCGACGCCGGGTCCTCGACATCGGCGAAGTCTCGGACTGCGACAAGCTGGGGGAGGTGTCTGTTCACGTCGAGACCGCGCGACTCGGCGGCTCTGAGCGCCGCGAGGAGCGGCCCGTAGGAAGGGCTCTGGCGGATCTGTTCGAGGCGGTCAGGACTGAGCCCCGAGCGGGCCAGCAGCTCGTCGAAGCGTTGCTGCGAGGCGACGGAGGCCAGGGTCTCGTACTCGGCGGCAAGGACAGAAAAGTCTTCTACCCGGCGCTGGGCGAGCTCGAGGGCTTCGTGGGCGGAGAGATCGGCGCCCTCGTTGGCGAACACGCTGGCGAGCACCTCGGTGGCGCTGTATTGCATTGCAGTGTTGTCGTGACCGGTGGCGGGGTCGGGATCGAAGCTCGTATCGACGTAGATCATGTTGGACTCACGCCCGCGTGTCGCGGCTACATATAGGACCTCGCGGGTCGTCGTTGGAGAGACGAGCGTGTGCGAGGTGTCGGTCGTGCGACCTTGACTGCGATGGGCGGTAGTGGCATAGGCGAGCTCGACATGGCTGGCGACGTAGTCGGCGGGCAGTAACACCTCGGGGGAGCCGGCGCTCCGCCGCACGGCCATGGTCCCATCTGAGCTGGTGGACGTAACTACGAAGAGGTCGCCGTTCTTGACCCAGCTCTTTCCGACGCCGAGGAGGCGGTTGTTCTTGCGGGTGACGATCTCATCTCCGACGCCGGCAGTCTGGCCCTCGGCGATTGACAGCCCCGCCTCGGTGACAGTCCCCGCGGCGACCCGGCCGGCTCTCGCCCGGGCGTTCAGCTCGGTGACCGTGGCGGCGTCCCCGGCGATCATAAGGCTCGCCTTCCCGGCTCCGACGTCGGAGCGCCAAGCGGCGTAGATCGCGTCGAGAAGCTCTTGGCGTTCACCGGCCTTGATGCGGTCGTGGGCATCGTAGGAGCCGATGGCGGAGCTGTTTCCGAGGCGGAGCTCGATGCTGGCGGCCTTCTCCCACTCGGAGTCAAAGCGGCGCACCTCGCTCAGCTCGGCGACGAGATCACCCCGGTCTTTGACAAGGAGCGAGAACGCTCCGCCCGCTTCGACTGAGCCCGTCTGGGCGAAGTCCCCCAACAAGAGAATCTTCGCATCGGCGGCTTTCGCGGCGCCCACGATCTCATCCAAGGCAAAGGTCCCAGCAAGCGAGCTCTCGTCGATCATGACGAGCTGTCCTGGCTTGAGGCGCCTCTCGTCGATAGCCTGTTTCGTCTCGGCGAGGCCGTCGCGGAGCTTCGCGGCGCTCGGAGAGCTGGGGTAGGCGTGCCTTGCCAGATTGAGGGCGAGCCGGTCGCGCCGCGCTGTCAGCTGGGAGATGCGCCCCCATTCGGTGAGCCACTTGGCGGTGTTCTCCGTCTCGATCCCGAGCTCGTCGGCGAGCACTTGTGCCGCAACAGCAGAAGGGGCGAGACCGATCACCGACCCGGGCCCGTGCGCTGTCTCCCATGCCGCCCTGAGGCCCGCCATGGTGGTTGACTTGCCGCTGCCGGCCGGCCCGACGAGCACGTCGAGGACGCGCCCGGAGGTGGCGATCCTCTCGACTGCATGGGCCTGGTCGAGACTAAGTCGGTAGTCGCGACCTGGAAGGTTCGCCTGGGCAACGTCGCCGACGACGGCCGTGCTCACATGTGGCCCACCAAGCTGCCTGCCCGCTTCGAGGAGGCGTGCCTCTGCATCGAGAAGGGACTCTGTCGTGTATACGAGGTGGCGCTTCGGGCTGAGCCTCGAGGAACCGTCGGGGCGGACGTAGCGCTCCGGGGTGTGGTGCAACGCTGGCGAACTGAGGCACACCGAGCGGGCGATGGCGATCTCGGTGATGTTCTCGGCGACGGCCACGCGGTCATCAGGAGAGGCGAAGCGGACGCCGTGCAAGATGCGGTGGGCCTCGGCCAATAGGTTCTGGCGCCCGTAGGTGGCATGGTGCTCGGCGACCGTGGTGACAACCGCCCCGGCGGCATCGGAAAGGATCGCCTCTCCTAGATCCTCGGCGCGCAAGAGCGGCAGCTCGTTGCGGTTCTTGAGGCTCGAGACGAAGGCCAGCTGCTCATCTTTTGCGACATGTGCGTCGGCCCTGGAGCGCCAGGTGTCGGTGAGCTCGCCGAGGCTGTGTCTCTGTTTGTCTGGCCGCGTGGCGATCGTCGCCACGGCATGCAAGCGCATGTCCTCGACAGCCGTTGGCATCCTGTCATGGGCGAGGTTGAACTCGACTCGGAGTCGCGCGGAGTGCTCGGCGATCTGCACCGAGCGGCGCGAGAACTCGGCGATGAGAGATTCGGCGACGCCGGTGATCTCATAGCGCGGCTTTGCCGAATGACGCCGTCCTCGCGCCTCCCATCCGAGCCCGAGGGCCGATGTCAAAAGGTCCGAGAGGACTCCTTGGTGGAGCTCTGAGAGCGTCGTCGTAGCCTTGAAGATGGCCCTTGAGTCAAGGGTCCTCCACTTGCCGTCCGACACGGATTTTCCTCGGTTCCAGACCACGACATGGCTGTGCAGCTGGGGGTCGTCCGCCCGGCTCGTGAAGTGGGTGAAGGAGGCCGCGATGACCCCGGTGATGTCTTCTTCGACGATGCCGTTCTTGCCAGAGCGCGAGTGGAACACCTCCTTCTCCGCGTAGGAGATGACGTATTCGATCGCCTGGCGGTGACAGTCCGCGATGACATCTCGCGTCTCGTCGTCGGCGAGTGCCCAGAGGACCGAGAACGATTTCGGGGGGCTGAAGCAAAGATCGAATCCGGCCACAGGGGCGCTCCCGGACCTCCTCGGCAGCGATCCGATCACCTCGCCGCTCACGGGATCGGAGCACGCGACCAACATGTTCCAGAGGTGCTCCTCGCTCACCTGCGAGCCGGGCTCGAGTCCTTTTCCGCGGTCGAGATCGGCGAGACCGGAACCTAGAAACACCCCAGGAGGGGTCCTCGACTCGGCGTAATAGGCCGCGAGCGAAGGCGACGGTTCCGTCTCGCCGTCGCCTCTTGCGACCGAGTCGATGAGGTAGCGGAACCCGCCTCCCAGACTGATCCGGCGGATCGAGATCACGGGCGCACCTCCTTTTCGGAGGCCGCCACGATGACTGCCTCTATTAAAGAGGCACTGGCGGATCCAGGCTATCGAGCCCGCTCCCGTCGGCTCGCCGGAAGCCGCTGGTAGGGGGGCGTAATCCGTGGATGCCGAGGGTGTGTGGTCCGGAGCTGGCTTGAGAAGACAGTGGCCGGTGAAGACAGTGGCCGGTGAAGACGGTGGCCGGTGAAGACGGTGCAGGCGGCAAGGAAGGAGATAGGGAACAGAAGTGACCGCGGGCGCGACGGTCTAAGGTCAGTTCTGGAGCGCGTGACTGGAGGACCTTAAATGCGGGAGGCGCGGATCGCTCGCCTGCGCATGGTTCTCGTGGCGGGAACGATCTTTCTTCCCCTTCTGGTGAGCTGCACTACGGTGGCCGCCGTCACGAAGCCGAGGGCTACCTCGCGGGTCCGAACTGAGATCGCCGAGTTGAGCGGACTTCACATGGTCCAGGGCGACGCCTTCGGGACCTCGGTGGCGATATCGGACACCACGGTGATCGTGGGAGCGCCCTCGGCCGGTCAGGTCTTCGTGTTCACCAAGTCTTCAATCGGCAGTTGGAACCACACAGAGGAGCTCAGTGGCTCTGACAACACCACGCCCTTTGGCAATGAATTCGGCTTTAGCGGCATGTTCGGCACATCGGTCGCCATCTCGGGAACGACGGTCGTCGTGGGTGCTCCGGGTTACGCCAACGCGGCCGGCCGGGCCTTCGTGTTCGCGAACAAGAGTGGTAGCTGGCAGCGAGTCGCCGAGCTGAAGGGCTCGGACTCAGTCGCCGACGACGAGTTTGGCTCTTCCGTCGCCATCTCAGGCTCGACCATCGTCGTGGGCGAACCGCTACACGCTGGCAGTGCTGGTCAGGCCTACGTGTTCGCAAGGAGGGCGGGCAGCTGGCTGCAGGTTGCCGAGTTGAGAGGCTCCGACACAGTCGCCTCGGACGCCTTTGGCTATTCCGTCGCCGTCTCCGGTTCCACGCTGATAGTGGGCGCGCCATCTGTAGGAAACCTGGCCGGAAAGGCTTACGTGTTCACCGAGACAACGGCCGGCTGGTCCCAGGTCGCCGAACTGGAGGAGGCCCACTCCGTGTCTTATGACGGGTTCGGGTTCTCGGTGGCCGTTTCTGGCGGCACTCTCATCGTCGGTGCCCCCGGTGGCGTCGTGCAAGGTCTCCCCGGCAGCGCCAGCACTCCCGGACAGGCATTCGTTTTTGCGAAGAGCACGGCCAGGTGGCGTCAGGTCGCCGAGCTGAAGCAGCCTGGCCTTTCTGCAGACGCCTTCGGTTTGTCCGTGGCCATCGCGAGCGCCGCCCTCATCGTTGGTGCCCCTGGCAATGGCAAGACGAACGGTCGAGCCTTCCTGTTCACGGAAGCGGGCGGGGTTTGGAGGCAAGAATCGCAGCTACAAGGCAATGACACCGTCGCTGCTGATGCGTTCGGATCCTCGGTGGCCATCTCGGGAACGAGCGTGGTCGTTGGCGCGTTCCGCAAGGCGCACTACACCGGCCGGGCGTACCTTTTCGGCGTCTGAGAAGCCGGTCAGCGAGCCGCTCGCCATCAACGCTCCAATTGCGGGGCGTCAGCCTTTGAAGGCAAGAGACTAGAACGTACGGCCGATTTCTTGAGTTTTTCGATAGCCTGGATCTCCCAGTGCCTGTTATATAGAGGCGCCGTACGGGTTGCCTCCAGTGAGAGGGAGCCAGATGTACGTCAGGACCACATCGCCCGATTGGCGCGGCATTGGCGAGATAGCAATCGCCCCACGCGGTGACGCTGACCACGCTGAGGTGGATTGCGAAGTCATACCGGAGGAGAGACACCCTGTGGTCGGCAACCAGGCGAGGGGAGACCTTCTTCGTTCGCGAAGTGCCGTGTCGGACGCCTTGATGCCGCGGCGACCGGGCGGAGCGCCGCCGGCGGATCTGGGTAGGCAGCGAGATGAGCAGCAGACGGCGGAGTTCATCAGCGTTCCCGAGTGGTGCCGTCGGGTCGGCTGCTCACGCGAAAGCGGTTACCGGGCAGCCCGCCGGGACGAGATACCGGGACTGTTTCGTATCGGACGTCTCAAGCGCGTCAACTGGTCGGTCTTCGTCGACGCTGCAGCTCACGTGAACGTCGGGAACGGAACCTACGAGGTAGAAGCTCGAACGTCAGGAAGAAACTCTCGGATCCCTACTCTCCTACCCCTTCGAGGGGGGGAGGCGCCAACAGGGCTCCCAGGGTGATTGCTGCTTGACGGTCGCGCTGCTGCAAGGCGTGGGCGTATACGCGTAGCGTCACGGTGGGATCACGATGGCCGAGCCGCCCAGCCACGACGGCCAAGTCATAGCCAGCTCCAAGGAGCGTGGTGGCCACCGAGTGGCGAATGTCGTGGAAACGGATCGCGCCAACTCCAGTTCGCGCCGCCAAGCGACTGAATCGGTGGGTCAGGGTGTCGGGCGCCATCGGTGTCTCACCGGTCGGATCTTCGGTGAGCATGTAGCCAACGGCACCGATCGTCTCTCCAGCCTCCTCCGCCCACGCTTCTGCCCTCTGGCGATGGGTGTCGATCACCGCGAGCATCACGGGATCCAGGGCGACCTTCCTATCTTGGTGCGTCTTGGTCGGTCCGGCCCGCAAGGCACGGCCGAACTCCTCCCGCTTGATCGAGCGTTGCACATGCAAGATCATCTGGTCGCGTTCGACGTCCGACCATCGCAGCCCCATCAGCTCGCCACGTCGGCAGCCGGTCAGTGCCGCCAACATGATCGCCGCACTGAGCACCGGATCGTGCTCGTCGGCCGTGGTCACCAGCATGCGCACCGTCTCGACGCTGGGGACGGTCATCCGCCTGCGCTCCACGGTCGGCAATGTGGCGAGCGGTGCCACCGAGCGGTTGATCAGTCCCCATCTCACCGCCTGGCCGAGCGCGGAGCCCAACACACCGTGGTAGCTGTTGATGGTCGCTGGCGACAATCCTTCTGCCATCCAACGCCGGTACGCCGCGTCGAGGTGGTGCGACTTCAACTTGTCGAGGCGGACCGACCCGAATTCTCGCTTGAAGCGTTTGCAGCGCACCGCGTAGTTACGCGTGGTGTCGGGCTGCCGGTGGGCGCGGACATGTTCCATCCACCGGTCCAAATAGGCGGCTACCGTCATGTTTCCAACGAGCGGCGCCTCGTCCCTTTCGGCCTCAGCTAGGAACTTGGCCAGCTCGCTCTGCGCCTTACGTCGAGTTCCATGGACGGTTCTCGAGGCCTGCCGTGGTTGGCCGTCAGGACGGTAACCGACTACGACGCGTAGGCGCCAAGCGCCCGGACCTCGTTCCTCGATCGTTCCCCGCACGCGGAACATTCTAGACCAAGTTCTAGACCAAGACCCAATTGTAATTCTGAACTAGCAGGTTAAAGGCTATAAATCTCTAAATGTCGTAGTAGAGCATGAACTCCCAGGGGTGCGGGCGCAGACGGACCTGGTCGATCTCGGCAAGCCTCTTGAAGGTGATCCAGGTCTCGATAAGGTCGTCGGTGAAGACCCCACCGGTTTTCAGGAACTCATTGTCAGCCTCGAGGGCGAACAGGGCTTCGTCCAGGGAAGCAGGGACCTGAGGCACGTTCGCGAGCTCCTCG
>Ga0326728_10016480_pt1 | contig 15066 bp, 11 predicted proteins | sample MB3enrmetagenome_FD_207602 | JGI IMG/M metagenome (GOLD analysis project Ga0326728, IMG submission 207602) | Lab enriched peat soil microbial communities from McLean, Ithaca, NY, United States - MB31MN | ecosystem: Environmental > Terrestrial > Soil > Wetlands > Peat | place: USA: New York...
TTTATTGTTAAAAGAAGCAAGGTCCCCACCGAACTCATGGCAGGCATCGTCGGAAACGGGATAGATAAGCACATTCAACGGTCTGGTTTCCTTGTCAGCAAAATTGAGTTTCGCCCGAGCCTTGGTCGTGTCGGCTTCTACCACAAAACGTACTTTTGACTGTGCCTGTTGAGCATTCAATCCCATGTTGACAGCGAAAAGTTGTTCCTCGTTGTCGGAATAGGTTCCCTTAAATCCTTTCCACTCCGAAGGCAACGCACCGGCAAATAAACTTGTTCTGGCAAACCCGGTGAAACTCGGAAGGACACAGAAATATGGCTTATCTTGAATCTCGAAGAATTCAGCCAGAACAGGTTTGATAATCCTCTCCCAAGTGTCAAACCGCATGCCATCGAACAGGAGTAACCAGACCCGGCCTGGCAACGTGCCATCCTGCACTTGATTCACATCTATCTTGCTTCGCAGGAACCCTCGAGTGCTTCTGCCGCCATGGCCAAACTTGTCCGGTGAATTTCGCACAAACACGGCTAACGATTCATCGAAGTGACGAAGCCGTGCCAGAATCTTTCCTTTAAGAGATGCACTGCTGGGTCTTAGCTCGTCTAGGCTACCAAACAGGTGTTCCTGCCCTTTTGCTTGAAGTTCTTCTTCGCCTTCTGAACAGACTTGCAGATCATGATAAGCATGCGCAAGGTCCAACTCGAGTAGATGCTGGCCCTGTTCAGTAAACCAATCGAGCAACGCATCAGCGTGCTCGAAAGTAGGAGTTCTCTTTGCGAGCCTATCTTCTATCCGACGCAGACGAAGCAGTAGGTTCAACGCAGCACGGCATTGGCGGGCCCGATCCGATTGCAGCTCGTCGGACATAAGCAATGAATGACCTTCAAGAGGGGCTACCCAAGCCAAAGACTGTGCCGCAGGCTGGTCGAAGAATGTCCCCAATGCAGAAATGAGCTGCTGTTTCAAAATTGCTGGGCTAGCTTGCCTCAATAGCAACGAAACATCTGGAAATCCATTCACTGCGGACGGTAATAAATTCAGAATTCGCTCCGCACGTCGGGGCGTCAGGAAAGATTCTGCGGATTGGTTCACCGCTGCCCAAACCTTGGGATACTTCTTCAGGTTGGCGATGACCTGGGGCGCAGTCAGCTCCATTTTGGAAAGAGGGAGTTCCGGCGAGAACAATAGTAGGCCAGCGAGTTGAGTGGAAGGATTCTGCAGGTGTGCAAGTCCGGCAAAATCGCGCAGCACCAGATACGCCGCCACTTCCTCGGGCTGCGCGTCCGCCCAGAAAAGAACGTCGCGAACTTGTTCGCGAGCCGCTTCATTGATCACACTCTTGACAATGTCTCGCTGCGGGCGCAATTCTGGAAATCCAACCAACAATCGAACTATGTGCGTTAGGAATTCCGCGGTAGTGGTCTGATCCGGCCAGATTTCGGTCAAATTCAACTCAGGATGCTGTGCGAGCAAGACCATAGCGGCGACCTGGCCCCGCCCCCAGCTATCGGGCTTGCCCCACTTTTGAATCAGTTTTTCCGCTGCTTCATGCACTTGATCAGAGCATGCCAACAACTCGACTCTAAAACGACGCAGCTCACTAACCGGAAAGTTGATTTTCGGGGCGACCCTGCGAAACAGGGCCGTGATCGACAAGTCAAGCGGCTCCCCAACCTCATCCTTGGCCAGAATGTCCGATACGCAAGATACGTCAATTGGTTGCGCTGTCTCTGCCCCCCGTGAGAGAACAACTAAAGTGCGGCCTTTTGTGCTGGCCTTTCGAAATTGCAAACGAAACGCGAGGTCGTCCCCTCTAAAGACAGCTAATTGCCAATCTCGTCCGTCGCGGTCAAAGACAACAGGCCGAGCGAGTACATTTGCGTCGAGGAGGAACCGGTCAGAATCGACTGCAATGGCCACACGAGTACCCTGCGCTTGTTGCGCAAGCCAGTCGCTAAGAATTTCGGGTGGAGACTTAAAAGACATTTTCAGGTGGCCTTCTTGAAGTCGAGGGTACCCTGGTTTGTATTAACTTTCATCTTAGAGTTCGCCTTTGATGGCTGTTCACCCTGTAGCTGATTCTGGATCCGTTGCGAAGCAACACGTACCTGTTTCTCAGAACGGGCATAAGCATTGGGTTCGACATGGTCTCGAAGTATGGATTGAAACAGACGTGGGATCAGGGCGTATCCTGTCATCTTGTCGAAGCCCCTCAATGCTGGCAGAGCATCCATCTCGTTGTCCTCGATCGCGCGGCAAGCTTGAAAAAGAACGTCGATCCATTCACTTCGCTCCTCGTCAGTTGTTTCCCGCCGAAGCACTCCGCTGACGAACCGTTCCGCGTCGTGCAGCACGCGCAATGAGCGATCATCATTCATCCTCTCGCGTTCATCTGGCGTAGGTTCGCGCCATCGATTACTTTCTGCGTCCCGCCAGAAATTCTCGGTCAGAAGATCTTCTAACACCAAGGTCTGCGAGAGTTCAGATGGTAAAAGGCCAGTCGCCTTCATCCACAGCGGCTTGAGTTCGCCCAATAGCATGGACCTCGCATGCAACTCTTGCCGCAGCCAATCGATTGCTGTGATCTCATCCCCGATTGCAACTTCGCTTGCGAATAAGCGGTCGCCAACATTTCCACCCACGGCCTCGCCGCGCAGATACCAACGCTGGCCCACCTTACGAAAATAGCGGCCACAAACGCGCTCGATAAAAGGGAGATTGAGCCGCTCCACGCTCACGCCTCGCGGGATGAGGGTGTTCATCAGCATACTGTTGATTGTTGCGGTGGTGCGGTGCTCATCGCTGTACTTCGCGGAGTCAGTCTTGATGCGTTCTGGCAGACTCTCAAGGTGTTGACGAACAGCCTCTACAAGTTGCGGCTCAAGATCGCGGTCTTCAGCTCGGACTTCGGGACGAACGATAGCGGGCTTGCGCAAGTTGAATAGCACGTCTTTGTCCACCACCTCAGAAATCCCAATATTGCTTCGGATTTGTGCGTACGTACGCTCGACTTTATCAAAGAGCAACATATTCTGAATCTGGAACCCTGCGTTTACGAGTCCGTTCCTAATGACTTGAAACACTTCACCGTCAGAATTGTTGAACTCCACAGTCGCAAATCGACCAGGTTTCAAGACGCGGAACATCTCTTTAAAGGACTCGTTCATCAGAATGGCATAGTCGTCAATCCTCTTGTAGCCGCCATCCACGGTCCGGTGCATTACGGCCTCTAGCGGCTCGTCCGTAAACTCGCCAAGCCAAGCCTCCCACATGAAATTCACGCCCGAGTAATAAATATTCGAGCCGAACGGCGGGTCGGTAAAAATATAATCTATCGAGGCATCAGGGATTCCACTCAATTCCGTCGCGCTTCCAATGCGAACAAAAGGGTCGACCACCTCGCGAGACGCAGGTGCTGAAATCAATTCGCAATAATTCATGGTCGCTTGTCTGAACAGCTTGAATACATTCGTTTCCACGGTCTCAGAGGCAATATGCAGAGTGCCACTGAGTTGTTCCCCTGGTTTGTCGCCTTTCATGCGGCGGAGACGACTACATCGCATCACCTGGCTGGTGAAGCAAAAGCGAAGCGCGGATTGAACCGTCGTAGCTGCCTTGGATATTTCATTCCAAATTAACGCGAGCGCCCAATAGTTTCGGTGAGTAAAGAAATCTTTATAGGTCTCAATTTTCTTTCCAGCGAGCGAATCACGTCGGTAGCGTGGGTTGTTTTTGTCAACTGGCGGATTAGGGGCCGAGACGGGAAGGGCCTCGTGTGACAAAGACTCGATATGCGCGAGCTGAGCAGACGAGACAGGTCTAGCCGCTCGCAGCAACTTCTGTGTCGGTGCGCCCTTAACGATCGCGATCCCCAAATACTCGTAATGTTCTTCAACCGGAACTATGTTGATGCGACGCAATCTGCCCTTCATCCAGCGTTCACCGCAGTGCGGGCACCTAAGGAACGAATTATTTCCATCATCTTCTTGTTTGTCGTTTGTCCCTCTTGCAAGAATCTCTTTCCCGCAACCCCTCACGACGCGGGCCTTCTTGAGGACAACCTTACCCGTTCTGGGGTTCACTCTACTCGTGGGTACGTCGATGGCCTTGAATCCTTCGCATTTGTACACGTCAGACCACACCACGTACAAGAGCATCGCGGGAATTTTCAGCCAGCTACAAGCGGTCCCTTCGGAACGTGAATTACTCGGCAGAAAGCCCAGATACTCATTCACGGTTTTGGTCGAGACAGGTTCCCATGGTATTTCGGGATCGCTCGCTATCAGAGAAGATGGTTCAGGGTTCCCTTCGCCGGTGTGTCTTAGATGCCGAGAGACAAGTGGGGCATCCCGAGCATAGAGGTCAGTCAACGGCTCGAAGTGTGCCGTGGAATAGAGCCTGTCACAGTCCTTCTCCAGACTAACTGTGATTCTGTCACACTCATGACGAACCTGGTCTGGTGATGGCTGAAGTGTGTAATTGCGAGCGATGTGGCACGCTGCTGGCGATAGATCGCTAAGGACGCAATAGCGTTGCTCCCTTTCGTCGGCGAAATTGACGAAATCGATAGCAACACCCGTCATCCCCGAACCGCAAAAAGGGTCAAGCACAACATCACCTGGTTGTGTGAAATGATCGAGTAAGGGGACGATCGCTTCCGGTGGTACTTTCGTAAGATAATAATGAAAATTGTAGCGACTACTGCGGCCAGGGGAAATCACATCCGTCGTAAAGGGTGGGCGATCGTAGTCGTCCGTTGCCGGGTCATACTGCTTCACGTGTCGAGCCAGGAAGTCGTCAAAATCATTCTGTTGGTCTAGTGATGACATTGGCTTTTGAACTGCTACGAAGGACCATTGTCAGTTCTGAGAAATATCCGAACGCGTTTTCCGGTCCCGTGCTTGGCCTTAGCGTCTTTGATGGCGTTGCGCAGCAGGCTAGAAAGCTTGGATATAGCTTCGTCGATCCGGTCTTCCTCGATCGGACCAATTTGTTGCAGCATCGGAGCGATCTCGATAGTCTCCTGCACGATGTTTGCCTCTTGCAGGAGTTGACGCAGGAAGGCGGCAAGGTCCTCCGTCATCACATTCGCGAGTTTTTCAGCGTCTGCCAACTGGATAATTTCAAGCAACGCCGTAAGGTCAGACCGGCTTTTCTTACTTTCGGCTTTTGCGAGGACTACCGAAATTGAAGCATCTTTCAGACGCTGAAACCGGTCTTTAAGCCCCTGCGTGACAGTTTGAGCAATGCGATCGTAATCGGAATTGGGCAGGCATTCTTCCGGCTTCCAATGGCACTTGGGACAAATTGCGTTCGCACCTGCTACATCCGCTTCGGCCGCCTCCGGACAAGGCCACAACGCCTCTTGCAGTTTTTCAAATTGAGATGTGATGTTTGCAGTGCCCGGGTGCGGCGGTCCAAGTTCAACAACCGTGTTCAGACGTGATAGCGCAATAACTCTGGTTCGAAGTGGTTCGGCTGCTTTGGCTATGAGTTCAAGTTCCTCATAGTAGGCGCGATGCCCTTTTCGATAGGCCTGGATATAGTGTTGCTTCCATTGCTGAAAGGAATCGATTCTCGCGCCTATCAGGTGTGGTCCGCTAAAGAGAGATTGGAAATCAAGCTGAGTCAACAGAGCCTTACAATCCATTTCAATCGAGGCATTTAGCGGACAGGCAGAACCCAGATAGTCTCGCGCTTGATTCAGTTCTATCGCATGGTTGCAGAGTTTGCGAGCTTTATCGTATTCGGAGAAGGCTTCCGCGAACTTGTCTTTGTCATTGTAACTTTCGCGCACTGCTGCATCGAATTGCTGATACGACTCCGATGTCGCGAGCGCTTTGAGGCGACCACACAGCTCAATAAATGATTTGGGCACTCCGCCAATGAGCTTCGACGCTAGTGCAGCAATACTCGACTCGACGAGCGGCACGTCAGTCCTGAGTTTGGCGAGAACAGCAACGAGCTGTTCATTTCGCTGGAGCTCTTCTTCTGGGGTTGTGGCGGGCTTCAAGTTATCATCTAAGACACGGGCAAAAGGTAGAACTTCGTTCCAACCCTTGTGGATTGACGCTGTTATCCGAGCTCCGAGCAACGCCTTGTCCAACTGTGTATTCCACTTCACTAATCCGATTGTGTGCGCAGTGAGTTTGTTGCCAGGCAGGGGCTTGCCGTTGAGAAGTTGGATGGGCGCAGCTTGATTAAGTGCTATTTCCCATCCCCCGGACCGCACGAGTGCGAATAAGTACAGCGAAAGCATCTCTTGTGTCAGGCCATAGGGCGCCCGACAAGAGGCAGCTTTGAGCTCATTGAGAGGCTTGTCAGCCACGCCAGACAGCATCTCTCTGATTTTATTGAGGGCTTGCGAATAATCTGGTTTGAATTCGCTCGGGTGCGATTTGACCGTCAGTTCCAACCCTGGTCCGAAGTTAACGACTGCGTCCTTTTCGGCATTGGCTGGTTCCTTGCTGAACAGCCCAGAAAACAGCTTGCGGGCGTCATTGTCCGTGAAGTCTTTCTTCAGATCCTTCGGGCTGAATAATGGAGTGTCATATGTCTTGTCGAGCAAACGCGAGGCCAGATTCTCCTCGCGATCCTTCGATTGTGCGAAGACCTCAATAGCCGGGATGCCGTAGCCCTTCTGTGTCAACACCTTGCCACGTCGAAATTCGTCCTGTTGGCATTTCAAAATGGTTTTCACTGCGGCTTTGCGTTTTTCGTCTGCGTAATCGCGCAGAGAGCCCTGATTTGAGGCGGCGCAGTTTTTCTTCATCTCCTCAGCGGCAAGCAGGTCAGCGAGCGCGTCGCGGGTTTCTTGTTTAAGAGCTTCTGGACGACAAACTGCAAGGCGTGCATCCTTTATTGCGGCAGCGATATTCTCATCGGCGATCGAGGGGTCACAACAGAGATAGACGATTCGGAAATGCTGGTCGGCATGTTTGATTTCCTCACCGAACTCGTCACGCCATCGATCGGAGACAACCACCTCCCCGCCATACGCAATCTTGTGAGGGCGGCGAGTGGACGTGGCGCTTCTTTGAGGAAATGCATATTTCGCGGGCGAGTTGTTATTGCGCTCTAGCGGGGTACGCTGGTCCGTAGGAGCAAATGCCGCGAAGAGGCCACCGTTGACCTGAAGTTCCTCCTGAGCTTCCGGCGTAATTGCGCTCAGATCCCAAAAAAGAGATTCGATCCATTTCTCGCTCTGCCTCTGAGTGTCTTGCAGAAACTTCTTCTTGAGCGGAGCGAAATACTTAACCGGACTTGCCTGCATTACGCTTGTCTCATAGGCGTAAACGGCCACATCTTCGCCCCCGCGTTGTTTTTTCTCTTTGCGCACGGGGAAGCCGCTCTGAATGAGAACGTCGAGTAAATGTTCGGCCTGCGCCGTCGCACCCACAGCATCATCCTGCAGCCATGAGGCCTCAGCCACTTCTTGAGCCGTTAGCCCATCGCGCAAGTTGTCAGGAAGGCTCAAGACCCACAACAGGAGGGTCTGCAAGATGGACTTGCACTGGTCGCGTTCTTCTGGGCCAAGATCGAGTTCCGGCAATTGTTCGATCGCGCCCTGCAGGTTCATGTACGCTTCTTTGTAATGTTCGTGGTTCAGGCCCTTGTGAAGTTCATCGGTGTCGATGATGTCTGAAAGAGTGATGAGTCGCTTGCCCTTGAGCAATTGGGAATTGGAGAGTGTCTGCCATGCCATGCGAATCGCGGACCGGGCCGTGGGCAGGTTGTGCTTCTCTGCATTTTGAGTGATGCGGCGCATCACGTCGAAACAGCGCGGCTGGAATGGGAAAATTGCGGTGAACGCATCGAGGGAGATGTTGGCCTGCTTGATGAACTTGTACTCTTTGCGGCAGTAGTCGTAGTACTCCTTAATGTCGGTGCTTGCGCCCTTCTGTAGGTCACGGGACCTGAAAGTGACGATTTCCCCGAAGTCGCCCTTGTTCTTGTCGGCCAGCAGATACAGTGGTACGAAACGGTCTCCCTCGCCTCCGCCCGATAGCTTCTGCGGCATGTCACCTTGGCTCGCGATTAGCGTAATGATATTCAAGTGCTGCGTGGGCAGCACAAATGTCAACGTTTCGAGAATCTCTTCGTCCTCTGCATACGCAACCGTGCCTTGTGGATGGCGGTCTTGCCACGAGCGGAACTCGTCTACAACGAAAATGATGCCTTCGTAGTCGCCAAGTTTAGTTATTTGTTCGTAAATGTATTCAAATCGTTCTTTGAATTTTCCGCGTAGTCGTCCCTCGGGAAGTTTTGAACGGACCAACTCTTGGCCAAACTTGTTAGCCCCGTTCTTTGATCGAAACTCTTCCGGCAAGCACTTGTGTTCCTTGTCAAAATGGAACCTGACTCCGGCTTTTTCGGCGTCGGAGGCGCCCAGCTGATACCACTGATCCGCTAATTCGGCGGATGTAATCTTAACTTGTGTGTCCAGACCGGGGGCGAACATCTTGATACTCTCTCGGATCTGTTCCTCGAAAACACGCATGAGGCTATCGCCGTCGCCGGACTGTCCCATTCCGCGAAGGGAAAAAGCAACAGGGAACCATTTTCCTTTCGACAGAGCGCCTGAATAGTCACTCTTGAGTTCTTTATCACGTAAATGTTCCCAGACTCCAAGGTCGCGCCACACAAGCAAATCAACTAGAGTACCAAGAAAGTGAGTCTTTCCAGCACCATACTCGGCTTGCACCCAGAATCCCTGCCCCCTTCGGTTGACCACGCAATCGAAAATACGTCCGAAGTGACCATGCAACGCGGTTGTGAAGAGATATTCGGAAACAGTTCGGACCGCCTTCTCTTTCTGGATGATGTCTGTGAGAGATGGGGTCGTCTCCGGCTCAGGCTTGACAGTTATGATCTTTCCTAGTTCACGCATGCGATTCACCCATTGGCCGCATACACATCCTTCACCATGCCTGTCTCAGCGAAATACTCAAACAGACGCCTGGCGTCACAGCTAACTTCCTCAGGCCAATTCACACTCTCCGACAGACCTTCGAGAACCAACACCACGACCGTGTGCGACCCAATGAACCAATCGTAGAATTCCTTTAGACCGACCCTATAACGAGTTAGAAGCCCGATCGATTTCACGACGAGAACGGTCCGGTTATCAGCGCCTTTGGGGATCGCTTTGAGTCTATGGCGGAGACGTTCGCAGAGAGCATTATGCGTTTCGTCATCATCCAGCGGCAGGTTGTCAGGGTCGAAGAAGTCGAGCAAGTCCAAGATGATGTGATTCGTTAAACGACACGCGTCGAGCAGAGGCTTCTCTGGGCCAAACCATAGAGCCACCTCTTTGTCCCACGTACGCTGCTTTAGCAATGCCTGAAGGTCAGTGATTCCCTTCAAAGGCGCATCCCCTTTTTGAGCCACTCATCGAGAGCATAGCACGTAGTAACCTGCTCGATTTGGTCGGCGACAATATACTTTCCAATCATACCTGTGGCATCAGCCTCGCGCAGTACTTTGCGCACGATAGCTTCGGACTTATAACCGAGGTATTTCCAGAATGGATTCGCAAGAAGGGTGCGAAGCTCAACCGTGCGAACCGAGCTGGGCGCAAAGAGATGGTGGAGCAGGATCATAAAAGAGGTCTTTTGCGGCATCACCGGGATAAGACGATCGGGTTTGGCTTTCGCGCGTTCTAGAAATCCTATGCGTTTAAGATTACTCTTCGTTCGCTCCCGTGTTTTCTCGGGCGGAGTCTCGCCCAAATACTTGGCCAAAAAGTTATCGAAATACATCGGAGGGATGGCAATACCGTTTTCGAGCGAAAACAGTGCATCAGCCACGCACGCCCCCATAATCGGCTCCTGAGTCAGATACGACCATCGCAAAAGGTCGTACATGAGGGTTTCGTCACCATAGGCAACCCATACCCGTGGTAGTAGCCCCTCGGCGTCATCCGGGAAAAACCAACGGGAGACTGACTGTGCATATCGCCGTCTCGTCTCTAGACTGTTCTGGCTAAGGTTCTTTATAAGCAGGTCGTTGAGTTCCTCCATCGATTCGCAGCCGACCGATAATTTGACTGCCACCATCCCCTCGGCCAGGAGAGCATCTTGAATAGAGGTCTGCTTAACGGGCGCACGAACTGATGAAGTGGGCAGTGTCCTCACATCGACGGGGGGTTCCCCGTGGTGCAGAAGTAGGTTCATCTGTTCATCCGACTGGGATGGTGTAGGACCTAGCTTTCTAGAGCTAGATTTCTTCTTCATTTCTCGCGAATTCACCGTGTCTCGTTGCCGACCGGCATCCTCAACTGACAGATGATAGCCGGCGGCCTCTTATGCATTGTTGACCATTACAGATACGCGAATCAAATGGGACCGCGTAGCCAAGCTGCCTTTACGTTCTGCCAACGGCCTCATTCTTCAACTTTCACCTTATCGAGCATGGTCACACTGGAGATTATCCGAATGACGTGGTTTTTCTAGCTTCCTCGCTCCTGCTATTTTAAATCCAAACACATCGCCTCTGGCTCACAACGTGGGACGGATAGGGCTCGCACTGCGTGGGTCTTGTAGCCGATCTAGGTCTCTCTACGAGAGCCTATTCTATTCATGTGCCGCTGCTTTCCTGGAGCGGACCATCGCTCCTGAGAAACTCAGTAGCAAGCCAGCTCTTCAATTCTGGCCACCAGGTTAGTGAAACATCTTCATCAGGAGAAAGACTAGTTCCGTGCTCCTCTCTAAGCCGCCTGTCCGTTGGCACCTCTGTGATCGGCCCCCAATACGGCGCAATCCTGACGGCCTTAGGCACGAAAGGGTTTTCAGAGAGGCAGTCAACATTGCCATCGATTGCTTCATTCGCAATCCGTACCCATGCGTGCTGCCAGCGAAAAATCTCCTGGCCGTCTGGTCCAAAATAGATTGCCCAGCCGAGGGCAGGCCGTGCGGGAAACTTCAGGTGGAGAAGGGCGCGATGCAAGAGATCTGCAAACTGCAGGCACATCTCAGAACGACCGGTGAGATTTTCATCGACGAGTGCAGCAACAGCATCCAAGAGCTTCTCCCTGTGAGCCTTGGTCAACAGTGTTGAGCGGTCCAACAGCGTGCTCGACGGCGTAGGACGCTTTCCTGCTTGCTTCTGGAGTCTAATCTCCGTAACAAGCAGCCTAATTTGCGACGGGAGTGTTCCCAGAAATTCAACAGCAGAAACGTTTATGGCGGGGGATATTTCGCGCATTAGGAGTCCTCTCAGATTTGTCCACAACTGCACCCCGAGTCGCGGTTTGTCGAGATGTCGTGCCTGCCCTCGCCACTGACTCATACCCACTTGACCTTGTTTCGGGTGATCCAAAAATGGCTGCGGCATTGGTCTTTATACCAAAGAGAGGGATGCAGGGTGACCAAATGCCCTTCCTGTCTCACCGTCCAGAAAGGCTCTTCGCTCTGCCGCAGGTTAACCGATAGCCTGTGCCCCGTCCGGCACGGGCAGTCAAGAATCGCCCAAAGGGGGCTCCCGTTTCGCTGGACGAGGAAAATAAGAGAGCCTGTATCCTCCGGAACTTCACTGGCGCGCTCCACGATACGCAACCCTTCGTACTTCTTGCGCCTGAACCACCGGGGGGCGAGATGGGCGAGGAGTCTTGTGAGCAACTTCCTCATTCTTGCCGTCCCCAAGTCAAATCCATGAAGGGGTCAGCGTCCCCCCTGCCCCATTTTCTGCGATCAGCGCAAAAACAAGCCGACGCCGAGGCGGTCGAGTTTGTGCTTATCCTGGAGTCATCGAAGAGTAGGAAGAGTTCGGTGCTGACCCGATCAGCGCCCATATGGCCGCTAAAACGATGAAGCAGCTCATTGAGTGCGAAGGATGCGATTGCCGTGGTGAAAGGAATCACCGCTGGAGCATTCGTGCGCAACTCTGGAACGTATTCTTGTTCCCTTCGCCGCTTGTATTCTGCCGGATCCGTTTCTTGGAGCACCTCTGCCTGAATGACGTTTCCTGATATGCGACCCCGGCAAAAGAGACAGGCTGCACCAGGAAGCAATGTCGTGACCCGCGCCTCGATGGCTTTTATGTTGCCGTCTTCTGAGTCCACCTTAACACCGATGTCGAATACCGGCACCAGGTAGTAAAGCGCGAATCGCGTGAGAATGGAGCGGCCCCACTCCCGGTCGGTGCAACCGAAGATCAAGTCACACTCGCGGAACCGTTTGATGACGGCTTGGTGCGTAATGTTCCCAGGAATAGCCTCAATCGTCGTTCCGATGCCGATGTCGTCGGAGTGTCGGTGAAAAACACCCACCTTATGCGTGCCAGCGTCTCGGATACGGGAGCCGTAAACGCGTGTGACATTGGATTCTTCCAACGCCTGAACATCTGCTGTGATGAGGCGGCCCACCCCGAGCCTGACCAGCTGCTCGGCAACGGCGGTGCCGGTTCCACCCATACCGACAATCCCAATGGTCAGTTGTTGCAAAAGTCTTTGCAATTCCTCGCCGAATGCGAGTATTTGCCTTGAGAACAAATTAAGCCGGATATCAGTCCTCGCTAAATCCATTGCGAACCGGAACCGCTTTCCAACGACGCGGATGCGCTCCATCAGTATGTGAGAACCGTCAGGCAACCAAACACGGCCTACTGGATTGTCGGGCGCTGAAAAGACCAAGCTGCTATGAACAGCGTTCGCGTCACGAATTCGGTTATAGGCAGTCCGGAACAGCGGTTTCTCGGTTGCGTCATCCTGGTCCGAATGCTTGGAAAGTTCACAGGGATGAGAGTGCACGAACGCAAAGCACTGGTTTCGGTCGGCGGCGGCTTTGATTGCCCGCAAAAACGAAGCCTGCTTGATTTGCATATGCGCTTTTGAAGAGTGATCGATTTCATCGGCCGTAACCGGAGTGACTTCCCGCACAAGCAATCGGGTTTCATTCCGTGTTCGGGAGATCCCGCAAAGGAGGTAGGCAGCCTCCTCGGACGAAGAGTGGAATAGATGAGCGACTAGCCGCTCGTAGTCCTCCTCGACAAAGGTCATCGTGAAGCGCATTCCCTCATATTCCTTTGCTGATCTCTAGAGAGACCGCGGCGAGAAACGTCCTCAGATTGTCGATTCCTTCTCGCCACGTCAAGTGACGCGACCACTGTTGCCACTGCTTGCCCCCAATCGCCGGATGTTGATCGCTTCTATCCGGGAAATTGCCCGAAGGAAGCTTTACGTCCGGAATTGTAAAAAACATGTCCACTGGCGTCTGCGGGTAGCCCGATAGCAGTCGAATCAGGATGTCGGCTTCCTTGGGCACATAAAGTGGAAAGGGAAAGTGATGAATGATGAGATGGATATCCTGTCCGGACTCCACGAGCTCGTACTCAAACCCTTTCTCCTTCAAAAACTCGATGTCATCTTCAGGAATGAGCGCCATAGCTGCCGCCAGGATTCAGCTTTTTCTGCACGGTGAAGAAATGCTCACCGTTCTCGAGGTCGATCCTGGTGCCGTCATTAGGGATCAGCTTGTCATCCCCTTTGGCGTGAACTTCCTCGTATAAGTCGTACTTGTTAGGGTCTACACCGCCCAAGACGTAGAGAGCTGCCCCCGTGGTGGGCGTTGGCGACTCGTGCCGCTTCTTATCGATAAAAATCTCTACGTTATGTTTGTGCTCGTGGTTTTCCATCGTTTTCTCCTCTAATTACAGCGTGCACTGATTAAGGGAGAGCAGGTTATCGTTCCAGTCGCCGTCAGCGTGCGTCCTGAGGTAGGCAGCTCGGCCCGCAGGACGAATCACCCCCACATCGGAGCGTTTCCCGGTATAGGGATCGATGACGAAGAATGTATTGGTTCTTGCCTCGATGCTCTGGATAACTTCTTCGCGGGTCCATTTCCATCCGACCTGAGGATTGCCCAGATGCGTGATGTGCTCATGAGGACTCTGCGGGTGCGGTTTTGTGATGCAGGTAACTCGAACGTCTGCCACTGGCTTTTTCCTTTCTGCCGCCCGCCCGTAGCTAGACGGTCCATTCCAGTATACCAAAATCAGCGGTTTTGGGTATTACGAAATGAAAAAAAGGGAATAGTCAAAACAATGCCTGTGTCCCTCCGTTGCTGGTCGGCACCAACATGCCCTTCTTGAGGAGTCGCACTCGGGCCGCGTCCTTCGATGCTTGGAACGTGGAAGCCACGAGGGCTATTAATTGCCGGCCGGTATCGGAGTCCAGCAGCAGGTTGCTGTAGGGGATCTCACGTTCCTCCCGAAAGCGTCTCACGGCATTGACGAGAGGCCCGGCTGGCATAAGAATCGCTCCGCAAGCGTAACCGGCTTGCCATTCCATCCAGTCTTTCTCGGAAGCGCCGATCATGTTGTCTCGGTGACATTTGTTGGTGTGGCCTTTCTCCAGCCGTTGAAACAGGGACGGTGCCTGGGGTTGAAGATCGGCAAACATGAATTGGTGAAAGTGGACGTGTCCATACTCGTGTGTGAGTGTCGTTCGCAGCCGGTTCTCCATATGCTGTGAACTTAGGGCATCGGCTATCCTCACTACGGGCCGCTTGCCCGGAACGAATTCTGTAACGCCCTCGACTTCGCCCGGCTCGTCGGAAAGATCGGCATATGAATCGAGGTCGGCCTTTTCCTCGATTAGGATTGTGATGTCGTCCGTCTTGACGGGAAACTCAACCTTTCCGTACTTCTTATTCAAGAAGGCCAGGATTAGGCGCTCACACTCGTCATCAATCTCCTCTGGCAGATAATGTGGTCGTTGAGAGAACCGGCCCGTTTTGTCGCGTACCCATTTCATACTACTTGTTGTCCTTGACGGCCCTCCGGAACACTTTGAAGGCTTGCTCGACCTTTTCCGGCTGAGTTGTTGCGATATTCTTGAGATCCTTCGGAAGCGTCCCAGCCGCAAGACAGAGCACATCTTTCGATAAACCGATGGCCTCCGCCATCTGGCCTATCAGAAATTCTGAAGGCGGATTGCGTCGGTCATGCTCGATGTCGTTTAGATATTGCGCGGAGATCGGCTGCCCATCTTCTTTCTTCACTTTCAGCGCAAGTTCTTTCTGGCTCAACCCCTTGGCTCTTCGTGCTTCGGAAACAATGGCTCCGAAC
>Ga0326728_10016481_pt1 | contig 15066 bp, 11 predicted proteins | sample MB3enrmetagenome_FD_207602 | JGI IMG/M metagenome (GOLD analysis project Ga0326728, IMG submission 207602) | Lab enriched peat soil microbial communities from McLean, Ithaca, NY, United States - MB31MN | ecosystem: Environmental > Terrestrial > Soil > Wetlands > Peat | place: USA: New York...
ACTTACGTCAATGAAAAATTCAGCGCCATCACTGGGTATTCCAAGGAAGAAGCGATTGGCCAGAATTACCGCATGGTGAATTCCGGCTACCATCCCAAGGAATTGTTCCAACAGATGTACGAAACCATTGGGAAGGGCCGCGTTTGGCGAGGTGAAATTCGGAACCGCGCCAAGGGCGGCTCGATTTTCTGGGTAGATGCGACCATCGTTCCGCTGCTCGACGCAGAGGGCAAGCCGCTTCAATACATCACCATTCGCACTAACATCAGCGAACGCAAGCAGGTGGAGGAGAGACTTGCGGACAAAGCGAAAGAGCTAACGCGCTCCAACCAAGAACTTGAACAGTTTGCATACGTGGCTTCGCACGACCTGCAGGAGCCGCTGCGCATGGTGGCGTCGTACACGCAACTGCTGTCGGAACGCTATAGCGGCAAACTCGATCAAGACGCGGATAAATTCCTGAACTATGCGCGCGAGGGAGCTTTGCGGATGCAGGTGCTGATACGCGATCTGATGGCCTTTTCGCAAGTGCCGCAGACCGATGCGCCGCGCAAAAGAGTCGATTGCAATCTGGCGCTGGAAGATTCTCTGCAAAGTCTGACCGCCGCCATCGAGGAGAGCGGCGCGGTCGTTACCCATGCCGCGCTTCCGAACGTATGGGCGGATCAAACTCAGATCGCGCAGGTCTTCCAGAACCTGATCGGGAACGCCATCAAGTTTCACAACGGAGCGCCGCCGGAGTGCGCCGTGCGCGCCGAAAAAATGGGCGCCAATTGGTTGTTCAGCGTGAGCGACAACGGCATCGGCATCGCGCCCGAATACGCGGAAAACATCTTTGTCGTCTTCCGGCGCCTGCATGCCCGAAGCGAGTTCCCGGGCAACGGCATTGGCCTGGCAGTTTGCAAGAAGATCGTCGAACACTACGGCGGCACGATTTGGGTGGAGTCGAAAGTGGGAGAGGGTTCCACTTTCAGGTTCACCTTGCCCGCCGCCGTTTCCGAAGCAGAAAGGCGTGCGCAATCATGAAACAAGTTTGCATCATTCTTATGGTGGACGACAATCCCGCCGACGTGGACTTAGCCCGCGAAGCGCTACGGGACAACTTTCATAGCATCCAGATGGAAAGCGTGGGGGACGGCGAAGCAGCGATGTCCTTTCTCAACCAGAGCGGGATCCACGCGCTAAAACTCCGTCCCGACCTGGTCATCCTCGACCTGAATCTGCCGAAGAAAGATGGAAGAGTGGTATTGGCGGAGGTCAAAGGGGACGCGGATTTGCACGCCATCCCCATCGTGGTGTTCAGCACTTTGCGCTTGACGTCGGATATTGCGCGCAGTTATGAGCTGGGCGCCAACTGCTATGTCAGCAAACCCGGAAACCTGAAAGATTACCTGGCCGCGGTGCAGTCGATCGAAAAATTCTGGTTCGGATCCGCGAGCCTGCCATGAAAGGATAACTAAACCATATGGAGCAAGAACCTGCACGCGTTTTACTGATCGAAGACAACCCCGGAGACGCGGACTTGGTACGCCTGCGTCTGGTCGAAAGCAAATCCCCAGTCCAGGTGAACTGCGTCCCCCGCCTCGCCGATGCTCTCGCCTGCCTGGAGGTGGAGACACCCACGCTGGTACTGCTCGACTTGAACCTTCCCGACAGCCACGGCGTGGACACCTTTCGCCGTATCATACAGAAGGTTCCGAACGTCCCGGTGGTCATCCTTTCGGGCAGGACGATGAGACGCTGGCCATCAAAGCCGTACACATGGGTGTTCAGGACTACCTCGTCAAAGGCGACATCACCAGTAAACAACTGGAGCGGGCCCTCCGCTATGCCATCGAACGGCAGGGATTGCTGCGCGCTTTGGAAATCGCCCGCCAGCGGCAAATTGAATTCAAAGACCAATTTCTGTCGCACGTATCGCACGAATTACGTACCCCGCTGACTTGCATTTACCAGTACGTGACTCTGCTGCTGGACGGGTTGGCTGGGCCGCTGGCGCCCAACCAAACCGACCACCTGAAGTCGGTGCTGAAGAGTGTGAATCAATTGCACGCCATGATTCGCGACCTGCTCGAAGCTACCCGCGCCGATAGCGGTAAGCTGCGCGTCGAACCGCGGTGCATCGTCATCGGGGAACTGGTTCACCAGGCGGTCGCCATGATGCAGCCCACCGCCGCGGAAAATCACATTAGTCTCGATGCGCTATTAGACCAGACTGTCCCTCTCGTCTATGCCGATCCCGATCGCGCTCTCGAGGTCTTCATCAACCTGATCGACAATGCCATCAGATTCACTCCGACGGATGGCAAAGTGATAGTGAGAGCGTCGATGGTCGAGACCGATCCCAGCGCCGTTTATCTTTCGGTCAGCGACAACGGGTGTGGCATTCCGCAAGGGTCGCTGGCGCAGGTTTTTGAACGTCTTTTCCAGGACCCCAACGCGGTGGATGGCAACCGCACCGGCCTCGGCCTGGGCCTCTATATTGCCAAGGAAATCGTGAACCTGCACGGCGGGAGAATGTGGGTTGCCAGCGAACCCGGATGCGGCAGCACTTTCTCGTTCACCTTGCCACTCTATTCCCTGGCCAAGCTCCTGCTTCCGGCGATTACTCATCGGGGACGTTTGCGGGACGACATCGTGCTGGTGCGGGTGGAGCTGACCCCGTTGTCCAAAGCACTGCGCGGATGCTGGAAAGAAGTCTGCCAGCGATGTCTGGAGCGGCTGCGCCAGTGCATCTACGTAGACAAGGATCTGGTGCTTCCACCCATGGAAGCCAGCGGCGCCGGCGAAACATTTTTCGTGGTCGCCTCGACCGACATGACGAAAGTCAACATCATGATGGACCGCATCCGCGACCACCTCGTTGCACTGCCCAAGCTGAAGGCCAGCGGCGTCTTGCGCGTGACGGCCGAGGCGATTCCTGCTCCGCCCGCCCACGACCCAAGAATCTTGGAACAACAAGTATGGGGTGTTGCCGACTTTGTCACCGAATTGATTCAGAGGGGTCTGTGGAGTGATCGACAAACTACCGGGAAAGGAGAATCATTAAATGTTAACTGAAAGTTACAATGACGGGCAGCCCATCAATCGAGCGAAGATCATGGTCGTGGATGACGATCCCGATCTCAGGCAGTCCCTGAGTTTGCGTTTGCGGGCCAATAACTTCGATACCGTGAATGTTTGCGACGGCTATTCCGCCATCGCCATGGCCCAGAAGGAACACCCGCACCTGATCATCCTCGATCTCGGACTGCCGGCGGGCGACGGATTTGCCGTGCTGAAAAACTTGCAGCAGTATCCCGCGCTTTTGGTCATTCCGGTGATCGTGCTCACGGCTCGCGATCCCGAGTGCAATGAAAAACGTACCCTCGAATCGGGTGCTGTCGCCTTTTTTCAGAAGCCGGCCGACAACGAGGAACTCCTGGGTGTGATTCGCGCCTGCCTGCAGACTGGGTGGGGCTGGGGCGGAAAGCTGTCGTCGTAGCGCCCCGTCCGCGGCCGGCAACGGCTAAGGAAACAAGGGTGCGACGGTCGATTGCTCACTCCGGCGGCAATTCCGCGGTTGGTGCGAAGATCGCGCCCCACCGTGGATAAAAAGTAGCCAGCATCCCGCGTCTCGAAAAGCGCGAGACGTGGAGCGCCCAGCATGAATCCCACTCATCGCAAAGAACGCGATGAGTGGGCTGCCGCTCATTACATAGAAGCGCCTAAGTTCTCTACGAATTTCTTCCCTGCGCGTGTTCGGAAGTGACCTGACCGATTTTTTGTGCTAAGTGGAATGTTAGTGTAACGCATGGCTCAGGACCGGTTTGCCGACTATCTGAGCACTGCTGCAGAACCTACTAGGGTTTGCCGGTGTAGTGTTGTTCGCGGTGGATATCGGCATGGTCTTCCAGGGACTCCAAGTGAGTGATGACTTCGGCGGGGGTCCCCAGTTCTGCCGGCAGGCGCTCTTCCAGTATGGTGGCGAGACGGTGGGCCTCGCTGACCGCTGTCAGGCGCGGGAAGAGCAAGTGTACTTCGATGATCTGCCGGTAGCCGGTGGTTCGGAAACGCACACCATGGTATTGAATGGACAGCTCCGAGCAAATCACATCCAGCTTGTCGCGAATTGTCCGGCCGGCTTTCGGATCGGAATAATCTAATAGCCCGACTGCCGAACGCCAGACCAAGCGCCCTCCCGACCAGAGAATATTGGCGGCGACGGCGATGGCCACCAGCGGATCGAACGGTTTCCAGCGCGTCAGCAGCACCAGCACGAGTCCGCCCACAACGCCAAAGCTGGTCCAGCTATCGGTCAAAACGTGTTTGCCATCGGCTTCGAGAATGAGGGAATGGGTGCGCCGGCCGGTCCGTAGAAGATAGTAACCGAGACCCGCATTGAGTATTCCAGCCATCAAGATGAGCAATGCGCCCGTTCCCACGTGCTCCAACTGTAGTCCTGCGCTCCACTTCCAGATCGACTCCACCAGAATTGCGATCGCGGCCACGACGATCATTGCTCCTTCAAATCCAGCGGAGAAGAAAGTGATCCTCTCGTATCCGTAGAGGAAATGATGGGAAGCTGGTTTTGTACTGAGGCGAAGACTAAAAGTGGCAAAGCCCACGGCAATCATGTGGATGACCGACTCGGCGGCGTCGGAAAAAATGGCAGCCGAATGCGTCATCAAATAGGCTGTGGTCTTAGCGATCAGCATTGCCAAACCAAAAATCAGGGAGAGACGCATGGCGAAGCGCGCTTTGCGCAACTCGTGTTCGTCTCTTCGTGTGGTGGAGTTAGTCATGGCTTGTGTAGGCAGCCGTTCCGCACACCTGGGCCGTGGAGAACGCGCCCAAAGACTGGATGAGCGCCCCCCATGCGGTTAACACTGGTTTTGTTCCACTAAGCGAGCCTTGAGCTTTCGACCCTGCGGCGTTCCTAGCGTCAGGCTCTTGCCTTTGAGCACGAACTCGACATCTTTGCCCTTCGCGGAAAACAGATCGTCGATCTCATCGAGCACAGGTGTTTCGTACTCGCTACAGTACGTTCGGTCGGATGCTCGGACAGCAACATAGAGCAGGTAGTAGCGGATTCCTGGATAGCGGCTGAAGAAATAGGGATTACGCAAGACCTTTCGTACGCTGAGTACTTTGCCGATCTGCTGGCCTTCACTTGACGAAGCAGGCGGAGGTCCTGAACCCTGAGCAGAACCGGTCGCCACCAGGAAAACCGTGGCGAGCACGATCGGAAGTGAAACGCTGCGTCGCAGTTCGCTGTGTGCCATGCCCGCTCCTTCCGCGGCTTGCCGCACTAGAGCTGGTCCCGATGCTGCTCCAAAACAATGCGTACCAATTGACTGCGCGTCCGCACTCCAGTCTTCGAAAAGAGCTGCTGCAGAGTGGCTTTGACCGAGCTCTCCGACACGCCGATTCGCGCCGCGATTTCCTTATTTGCAAGCCCCTCGAATACACAGGAGAGCACCTGCTGTTCCCGCTCGGTGAACGGCTTAACGCAGTTTTCCTGTGGATATATTACTTCAGCCCTTAGGGCGGTCTGTAGCTGCTCCCGATCCAGCCATACCTTGCCAGCCATTACCTCACGAATTGCCTGGGCTAGCAATGCGGCAGAATCGTGTTTTCGGAAAACCCCAGAAATCCCAGAGCGGATCAGTTCCGTAGCCCCGCCTGCATCCACCCCCGCCGTCACAACCAGGACCTTCCCCTGAAACCCCTGTTCCTTCGCCAGCCGCAAAAACTGCCGGCCATCGCTCTCGCCAAGATCGAAGTCAAGAAGCACAACGTCGATCGCCTTACGCCGCAGAATCTGCAGGGCCTCTTCAATGGTGCCGCAGTGAGCGGCCACCTCGAACCCGGGCTCCGCGGCGAGAAGCCGGCTTGCACTCTCTCGAAACAGCGTGTGATCGTCCAACAACAAAATGTGAACTGTGCTTCCCGCAGTTTCAGACACTGACGACCTCCTCCGCGGCACGCAGGGGCAAGACCACAGCGAAACAGCAACCTTCCGATGCCGACTCATAGCCAAGTTCGCCACCGAAGCTGCGCATGATCGCGCGGGAAACGTACAACCCAAGGCCGCTGGACTTGCTGCCGCTCTGGAACGGCCGGAAAAGTTTTTCCGGCGAAGCGACGCCCGTACCTGTGTCCTCGAATCGAATAACGACAGTCCCGTTCTCCTCTCGCGCCGCAATTCGAAGCCGCTTCGTCCCAGTAGAGGCCATGGCCCGGCGGCTATTCTTGGCCAGGTTTAAGAAAACCTGAATCAGCCCATACCGGTCCGCCCAAACCAATGGCAATGTTTCGTGAACATCCCACCGCACTTCAATGTCGGACTCGTGATAATCGGTTTCGATCAGGATTCGCAGTTCATCGAGCACGGAGGTGAGTTCAACCACCTCCCCATTCTGAGCTGAACTGGAACCCAATTCCAGCGCCGATACTCTTTCCAGGCTCTGAATCAAGTTCCCCAAGGCGTTAAAGTCCTCGTTCGATTCGAGCTCCTTAACTCGCGAGAGGTTCTTATGCACGACCAGCACTGCGCCGCAGAGGTTCCGAATTTCATGGGCCACAGCGCCCATCAGAATTCTCGTGTTCTTCAATAGATAGTCCAGGCTGAGGTCCTCGCGATTCCGCAGGTCCTCGGTAAGATCGACGATGATGGCCGCCAACCGCGGGCCCGATATCGTGCTGTAAGTCGAAAACCAAACACCGGCCAGAAAGACTTCTCCATCGCTCCTTTGCCCCGTGCATTGCAGAGTGGTCCGGAATACTCGTGGTTGTTGGGTCTTGAGGACCGTTCGCAAAGCTGGGAGATAAGAGCTGATTTCCTGGCCTTGCAAGGGTTTGCCCCCAGGAGCGAGCAAATGTTGAGCTGCTTCGTTTGCCAATAAGACGTTGCCGTTTGAGTCGATGGTGACGATCGCAGCTGGACTGCTTTCGATAAGCGAACGCAACTGTCCCTCGGCATCCTCGCGTAACTTGATCTGCCCTTCGAGTTCTTCGACGTGCCTCATAGCAATTCGGCGATTGCGTATAAGTTCCGAAATAAACAGTCCCGTACCGACAAATCCTGCTGAGCTGAACAGTAAGCGGACCACGGCTTCATTTTCAGGCAGATTGCTGAACGCTTCCTGCAGAACTGCACAAACCAGCGCAACCACTACGATCGGGGTCCTCGACAGGAACCCGCCGAGAATCATGATGGGAAAGAGGTAAAGGAATCCCACGGAGATGTAGGGCTTCGTCGCCCAGTCCACCACCGCGACCGCCGATATTAGAAGACCGGCGACAACGATCAGCCTGCCGCGGTTGGCCGGTGCGTAGATGGACAATAGGTCTTTCATGGGCGGTCGTAGCCGGGCAGTGGCGCTTCCATGGCCATTCTAATAGTGCGCTATCTTTGCGTGCCAGGGAACTGGCTTGTCGAGAACTAGCCAAAAGATAAGCCGGCGACCCACCGAAAGATAGTACTGAAACCTCAAAGATAGGATTCCCTTCGCGGTCGGTGACTTCCAGAATAATCACAGTGCATCCAGCACTGCATCCTTACGTCCGGGTATTTATAGGAGCGCTCAGTGAATTACGAAGCACTGAACCGGTACGTCTTGATGGCGATCGCGCTCTTCGCAATTCTCTTGTATATCGGTATGGTCTACGCGGGCTTTACTGAATTCATGGCACGTATATCAAAAAGAGGTAACCGCAAAAAACGCCCCCGGAATCGCGACGCCGCTCGTGGATTGCGGAACTCGAAAAATCCGGTCTTACCTTGAGTCCACCAGTAGAACTGGAGACCTCACGGTTAAAGGAAAATGATGAAATATCCGATTCACATCAGCAAGCGAGTTATCGTCGTGGCTGTGACGGCCGCGGCGATTATCGTTGCAATGGGACTTCTGGAATCTGGCCGCAGTCGTGGTCAGGCTTCAAACGCGAATACGCCGCAGGAATCAGGCACAAAATCCACACCATCCCTGTCCGAAGCGACCTTGGATCTATCACCCAGCCAACTGAACTCGATCAAGATCGAACCGGTCGGGAGCTACCGGTTTCCCGTGGAGAAGGAAGCGGTCGGCAACATTGATTTTGACGAAGACCTGTCAGTTCAAGTTTTTCCGGCTTATCAGGGAACCATCATCAAGACGTTTGCGGAACTTGGCGCCAGGGTTCAGAAGGACCAGCCCCTCTATACGATTAAGAGTCCCGACCTTATCCAGGCTGAGTCGAACCTGATTGGCGCGGCGGCGGCTCTCGATCTCACCAATAAGGAACTGGCGCGCGTTCAGGGTCTTGGCGGAGTTGCCGAGCGCGAGAAGGAACAGGCGGCCTCGGACCAACAGACCGCTGAGGGTGCTCTTAAGGCCGCTCGGGACGCGGTCCTCGTCTTTGGCAAGACGGATGCCGAAATCGATCAAATGATCGCCTTGCGCAAGACGGATCCCGCCCTGGTCGTGCGCAGCCCAATTTCCGGCAAGATCACCTACAAGGTCGCGCAGCCCGGATTTCTCGTGCAGCCGGGAAATACACCGGCGCCCTACTCGGTTGCCGACGTGGCGATCAAATGGATGCTGGCGAATGTCAGCGAAAGCGAGCTGTCATTTTTTCACTTGGGCCAGCCGGTCCAAGTCAAAGTGTTGGCCTATCCCAACCGCGTGTTTCAAGGCAAGGTTTCGAAGATCTATGAGACGGTCGATCCGAACTCTCATCGAGTAACGATCCGTTCCGAGATCGCGGACCCCAACGATGAGCTGCGTCCGGGAATGCTCGCTAACTTCGTGATTCGCGTCCACGATCCGGTGGAAGCCACCGCTATACCGGCCAATGGCGTGGTGCGCGAAGCCGACGGCACGATGACGGCTTGGGTGACAACCGATCGCCGCCGCTTTGTACAAAGAATCGTCAAGATCGGCCTGCGAATCGACGACCGGGTTCAAGTTCTCGACGGATTGCAGCGCGGAGAACTGGTCGTGGCGGACAACGCCGTGTTTCTCAGCAACATGCTGCAGGCGCCACCAACCGACTAAGTCGTATGCCGCTGTCATTTCATTAAGAGATAGGCCGACATGTTCAAGTCTCTCATCGCGTTTTGTCTAAGCCGCCGCCCGATTGTGGTGTTGGGCTTGCTGCTGTTTGCCGGCGCCGGCTTCGTTGCTTTTAAGATGCTCAACATCGAGGCCTATCCGAACCCTACACCCGTCATCTTGGAAATTACCGCGCAGGCGCCGGGCCTCTCGGCCGAGGAGATGGAACGTTACTACACGCGCCCCACGGAGATCGGACTCTACACAACACCCGGCATCGATATTATTCGCTCCACTTCGTTTTACGGCCTGTCGTTCGTCCGCGTCACCTTCAAATACGGGGTGGACTATAACTTCGCTTTCGCCCAAGCGTCGATCGCGATGCAGCAGAACGTGAACTTGCCCGACGGCCAGGTTCCGAACATTCAAGCCAACAGTTCTACCGGCGAAATCTATCGTTATCAGGTGGTCGGCCCCAAGCATTTCGGAATCACGAATCTGCGCACGGTGGAAGATTGGATTGTCCTGCGCCGGTTGTTGACCATACCCGGCATCGCAGCCGTCAACAGCTGGGGCGGTCCCACGAAAGAATTTCAAGTCGAAATAGACCCGCACAAGCTCGAAGCCTACAGCATCACTGTGCCGCAAATTCTTACCGCGCTGGGCAACGCGAACATCAACGTCGGCGGACGCGAAATTCGCATTGGCCAGCAGTCCATCAATATCCGGGGTGTCGGTCTGATGGACGACGGCGGCAGCGACGATTTAGCCCAGGGTTACAAGGTTGACGACATCGAAAATGTGGTTCTGACGCAAGTCAACGGCGTCCCCGTGTTGATGAAAGACGTCGGTAAGGTCTCGGTCGGCTTCCGGCCCAGACTGGGTGTTCTCGGCCGCGACCAGCAGGACGATGTCGTTGGCGCGATCGTGGTGATGCGGCGCACGGAGCAGACCGCCGACATGATTCCAAAGGTCAAAGCGGAAATTGACAAGTTGAATCACGACGGAAGTCTGCCGCCGGGAGTCAAGGTCGTCCCTTTTTATGACCGCTCATCGCTGATTGCCATCACCACGCACACCGTCCTGCACAACTTGATCTTCGGATGCCTGCTGGTGTTCTTGATCCAATGGATCTTCCTCGGCAATCTGCGCAGCGCGGTCATTGTTGGGTTAAACATCCCGTTCGCACTGTTCTTCGCCACCATTCTGCTGGTAATTCTGGGGGAAAGCGCGAACCTGCTGTCGGTGGGCGCGGTGGATTTTGGCATCATCGTGGATTCGGCCGTGATTCTGGTTGAGAATGTCTTCAGGAATTTTCAGCGAACCCAGGAGGAAAGACAGAGCCTGCTCCAACGTTTGACGGGAGGCGCCTGGGGTCCCGACCCGACGAATATTCCAGAGCACGAAACGACCGCCCACGGATGGACGGATCGTTTGCGCCTGATTCTGATCAGCGCGCTACAGGTGGACAAGGCGGTTCTATTTTCGGCGCTCATCACCGTGGCCGGTTTCGTGCCGCTCTTCACCATGCAGGGAGTCGAAGGCCAGATATTCGGCCCCATGGCGCGCACCTACGGTTACGCGTTGGCGGGGGCTTTGATTGCGACCTTCACCATCACGCCCGTGATCGCCTCCATGCTGCTCCCTGAGCGCCTGAAAGAAACCGAAACCATCGTTGTCCGCTTCTTGCACCGTATCTACAATCCTGCGCTGCGTTTTTCGTTGAATCACCGCGTTCTCGTAGTTGGAATTGAGCTCGCCCTTTCGATTGGTACCTTCTTGCTGATAGCGCCGCGGCTGGGCAGCGAGTTTCTTCCGCACTTGGAAGAAGGTAATTTCTGGATCCGCGCTTCCATGCCGACCACGCTCTCGCTCGAAAACGGCGAGGCAGCCTCGAGAAAAATGCGCGAGATTCTCCTGCGACACCCCGAAGTTCTAACCGTGGTTTCTCAGCACGGCCGGCCAGACGATGGCAGCGATGCTTCGCCATTCTCGAACGTCGAATTATTCGCGCCGCTGAAACCGTTTGACGAATGGCCAAGGGGCTTGACCAAGGAAAAGTTGACCGAGCAGGTTCAGACGGAGTTCAACAACGAATTGCCGGGAGTCGTCTTCAATTTTTCCCAATATATCGAGGACAACATCGAGGAAGGGATTTCAGGCGTCAAAGGCGTCAATTCGGTCAAGATCGTCGGCCCCAATCTCGAAGTTTTGACGAAGTTGGCCGAACAAGTCCGCGACCAAATGAGCCAAGTTCGCGGCATAGCCGACCTCGGCGTCTTCCCGGTATTGGGACAGCCCAACCTGAACATCAAGGTCGATCGCGCCAAGGCCGCGCGCTATGGCCTCAATTCCGGCGATGTTAACACGGTCATTCAAGCGGCCATGGGCGGAGCGGTAGCGACTGAGGTCTTGGAGGGCGAGCGGCAGTTCGATCTGGTCGTTCGTTATACGCCCGAATACCGCGATAGCATCGACAAAATCCGCAACATCAAAGTCGCCTATCAAACCGCGAGCGGTTCCAATGCTTATATTCCGTTGAGCGAACTGGCGACGATCACCTTGGATACGGGAGCGGCTTGGATTTATCACGAGAGCGTGCAGCGCTTCATCCCGGTCAAGTTCAGCGTCCGTGGCCGCGACCTTGGGGGCACGGTCGAGGAGGCGCAGCAGCGCATCGCGAACAACGTAAAACTCCCGTCGGGATACCGGCTGATTTGGGCCGGCGAATTCGGAGACCTGCAGGAAGCCAAGAAACGTCTGGAGATCATTGTTCCGATCAGCCTCGTGCTGATTATCGGGTTGCTCTATAGTTTGTTCAATAATTTGCGCGACTGCCTGCTGGCGCTTGCGGGCATTCCCGACGCGGTGGTTGGCGGCATCCTGGCGCTCTATCTCACAGGCCAGAATTTCAGCATCTCTGCCGCCATCGGTTTTGTCTCGCTCTTCGGCGTCTCCGTCATGGACGGCATCCTGATGATTACTTTCTACAACCAGGAAAGGTCCCGCGGCTTGGCACCAGAGGACGCGATGTACCGCGCCGCTACTACCCGCATGCGCCCCCTGCTGATGACGGCGCTTTCAGCGTGCATTGGTCTCTTACCAGCGGCAATTTCCACCGGTATCGGCAGCCAGGTGCAGCGTCCGCTCGCCACTGTGATCGTGGGCGGCATGCTGCTCGGCCCTGTGATGCTGCTTCTCGCCGTGCCCGCGCTGAGAATGATATTTCTAGGCCGCGACAATAACCACTCGTCGGGAGAAGCAACAGGAGAAGCAAAATGAAGTACGCCTGTCTTCTTTTGCCGATACTGACTCTAATTCTAATTCCAATGACGAGCTGGGCCGCGTCAGTGCAGGCGGCAAGTTATGCAGCCCCATCGCAGCCAACATCTGCCGTTCGTTCTGCGAACGCTTCTAACAAGAACCACCCGCGCAGCCGTGTAAGCCTGGCTCCGCCAAATTGTCCGAAGCGTCTTTCGAATAGCCAAAAACCTTCGATACGTGGAAATGCCAGCAATCTTCGTCAGCCGGGTTCAGACAAGTCCAGTAGTGCCACAAAAGGTGGAGTAACCCACAACGAAACAGTCAACAACGCGCTGCCTGTTCGACGGCTAACTGTCGCCCAGCCGAACTTACTATCGCTCAACAATAATGTCCGCCATCGAGGCCCTAACCCGGCAATCATTGGTGGATCTGCGAACTCAGCCAGCAGAACTTCCGGGGCAATTGACGGAACCCGTATGCACCGCAAGCCTTAAGGAACTCATTCGCATGAATCGTACCCGCAAATCCCGCTTCACCCGCTTCATCGCGGCCTCGGCCTTACTGCTCACGACAGGCTGCGTGGTTGGGCCCAGGTTCAAGAAGCCTGCTGCTCCGGATGTCAGCGGATATACGCCCGCTCCAATTTCCACCACCAGCAGCACCAGTAACGTCACCGGTGGAGAGGCGCAACACTTTGTGGATGGGCACGACATTCCAGGAGAGTGGTGGACATTGTTTCACTCCAAGCCGCTCAACGATTTGATTGAACGCTCGCTCAAAGCCAATCCCGGCCTCAAAGCGGCGCAGGCAGCATTGTTAGTTGCAAGAGAGAACATGCTGGCCCAACGGGGTGCGTACTATCCCAGTGTTAGTGGCAGTTTTTCAGCGATCCGGGCGAAGACATCGGCTGACCTTTCACCTGTAACTAACACCAACGCGTTGACTTACAGCCTCTACACGCCGGAGGTGAGCGTTTCGTTTGTGCCCGACGTTTTCGGTCTAAACCGGAGGACCGTGGAGTCGTTGCAAGCCCAGGAGCAGCAGGCGCGTTTTGCCCTGGCCGCGACCCATATCACGCTAAGCGCAAATGTCGCCGCCGGAGCCATCCAAGAGGCGTCATTGCGCGGGCAGGTGGACGCAACCCGCGAGCTCATCGCCATCAACACCGATATGCTGCGGATCCTGCGAGAGCAGTATGCGAAGGGATATGCCGACGAACTCGATGTGGCGGCGCAGGAATCGCAACTCGCGCAAGTCGCCGCCACCTTACCTCTGCTGCTCAAGCAGTTGGCCCAACAACGCGACCAACTGGCTGTGCTGGCTGGCGGGTTTCCCAGCCAGGATCTGGCCGAAAAGTTTGAGCTGTCGAGCCTGCAACTGCCGCAGGAACTGCCGGTGAGCCTTCCGTCGCAACTCGTCGAGCAGCGTCCGGATGTGCGCCAAGCCGAAGAGAACCTGCATTCCGCCAGCGCCCAGATTGGAATCGCGCGCGCCAACCGCCTCCCGAACTTTTTGCTGACTGGAGATGTTGGCAGCATGGCGGTCGCCGCCAGCAATATCTTCGCGGCGGGCACCGGCTTTCGGGATATCGGCGCCAACGTCACCCAGCCCATCTTTCAAGGCGGCACTCTCCTGCATCGGGAGCGCGCCGCCAGGGCCGCTTATACGCAGGCCGACGAACAATATCGCAGCACGGTCCTAACCGCGTTTCAGAATGTCGCCGACACGCTGCATGCGCTGCAACAGGACGCCGACGCCTTGAAAGCCGCGGCTGCCGCAAAAGACGCTGCCACCGTCACCCTTGACCTGACGAAGAAACAGCTTGAATCCGGCTACGCCAATTACCTTGCGCTCCTCAGTGCGGAACAAGCCTATCAGCAAGCCCTGATTAACCTTGTGCAGGCCCAGTCGAATCGCTATGCCGACACCGCCGCTCTGTTTCAGGCCCTGGGCGGCGGATGGTGGAACCGTGCCGATATTCCCAAGAGCTAACGATGAAGGCTGTTCTAGTTGAACCCTTAGCCAGTGATACCATCGTCCGTCGCCGTCGTAGGAGTACGTGACGCCCGTGTCCGTCTTCATCTGACTTCCGCCGTCCCCAGTGTTAGTGTAGAGGCCGTCGCTGAGAGTGTTGCTCGAGCGTCCATTTCCGGCACTGTCTCTCCGCCTTCGCACCCCGTTTCCACGCATCTTATCTACGTGCTACCCTCAATTCCGGAGACGAACACGACCATGAAACCGATGACCAAGCTCCTTCCCTTGATCGCCCTCATTGTGCTGGGAAACTCGCTGCTGCTGGCCGCCGATCGCGGCACCCTGGTGCGCGAGGCCGTCATCTACCTGTCTCCCGACACCACCTCCAGCAAGCTCGGCCAAGCCGAACGCGGTCGCGAGCTCATCCTCCTCGACAAGAGTCACAACTGGTTGCACGTTGAAGCGCTGCTGGGCTCCGCGCTAAGTCGCGACCCCGCGTTCGTGTTGGAGGATGAGGTCGAGGTCAAGACCCTCAGCGGCTGGGTCCTCGATACCGGCGTCGTCTTTGCGAACACTGCGAACGGCGACCGCATTCTGTTCGGCGCCGCTGTCGATTCCGAGGACGAGGCCAGCCGCCGTCACGGACGCCGCGGCGCGGCCCAGGACGCCTTGCGCCTTTACCAGCGCGTCTTCGATATCTTTCCCACCTCTCCCCTCGCCGCCGAAGCCCTCTACCGCGCCGCCGACATTCAATGGCAGATCGATAAATCGGACTTGCAATCCCGCCCCTCGGCGCGCGAGAAGGAATCCT
>Ga0326728_10016483_pt1 | contig 15064 bp, 14 predicted proteins | sample MB3enrmetagenome_FD_207602 | JGI IMG/M metagenome (GOLD analysis project Ga0326728, IMG submission 207602) | Lab enriched peat soil microbial communities from McLean, Ithaca, NY, United States - MB31MN | ecosystem: Environmental > Terrestrial > Soil > Wetlands > Peat | place: USA: New York...
AAGATCACCGCGCCGGGTATGCGGATCGGGTGGCTGTACGCCCCACCGGAGATCCTCGCGGCCTTCAACACCGCAAAGCAGGCCGCCGACCTGCATTCGAACTTCCTCTGCCAGCAGATCCTGCACCGGTACCTCACCACAAACGATCTTGACAGCCATATCCGCACAATTGTCGCGGTCTATGGCCGGCAGTGCCGGCTGATGTGCGACCTCTTCGACGACCTGATGCCGGCCCTCTCCCACACAACCCCGGAAGGGGGCATGTTCCTTACTGCAACACTGCCTCCCGGGCTGCACGCAATGAACGTTTTTGAAGAGGGGATCCGGCGCAAGGTCGCGGTGCTGCCCGGGATGCCATTTTTTGTCGACGGCGGTGGCACCGATACGATCCGGCTCAACTTCTCCAACGCGGACGAGGAGAAGATCACGGAAGGCATGCACCGGCTCGCCACGGTGATCAGCGGGATGTCTTAAGGAAAACCGGCCGTCAGTATTTCTGTCGGCCTTTTCCGGCGCGACACAGACGTTCTCTTTTTATATAGCATCATCTGCCAGAGTAGTATGACAGGATGAGATAGTGTGACAAAAAAATTGCTCGTACTTGTGCTGGTGCTGGCGCTCTGCCTGGTTGTCCTTGCCCCGCTTGCGTGTGGGGATGACACATCCGGCACCGATACGCTGACACCGGTGATCACCGAAACCACCACGGAACAGACGCTCATGCCAACGGTGACGGAGCCAACAACAATCCCCACTACGGAGGAGACCCTGATACCAACCGTCACCGAACCCACAACCGTTCCCACCACGGAGCCGACCATCACTACCCCGACCGGCTTCCCGGGAGGCGACCAGGGCTGGATCGACGTGAACTGTAATGTTGACGGCTCCTCGGTCTATTTCAACGGCATATATGAGGGCACAACCGCCGGAGGCATCCTATCGGTGGCAGTGTACGTAACGGGCACCCCCGTCAGCACGATAACCGTGTCGCAACCAGGATACACGACATGGTCCGGCAGCCCGCCTTCCATGCCTCTCGTGGGCCAGCACGTCCAGGTGTATGCAACCATCAACCCGCTAACTACGGTCCCCACCACGGTTCCAACGACGGTTCCCACCACCATCCCGCCGGTCATGACCGGGGCAATCTATGCCCAGTCCAGCCCCGCTGGCGCAGCGATCTACCTTAACGGGAATTTCTATGGGTACTCGCCCCTGACTATCCCCAGCCTTGCACCGGGCACCTACTCAATGAAGGCCTCGTTGTCCGGATATACCCCGGACAATACGCTGGTCAATGTGTACATCGGGCAGACCGCCCCCTATTATCCGGTGCTTCAGCAGTCACCCTACCCCCGCCAGACCGGCTCGGTGTACGTAACATCAAGCCCGAACTATGCCTCGGTGTATGCAGATGGAGGATATTACGGGACAACGCCCCTGACCGTTACCCTGTACCCGGGCACCCACCAGATCGTGCTCAAATATGCCGGCTATAACGATTATTCCACGAATGTCTGGGTCACCGCAGGCCAGGCCCAGAACCTGCCGGTCAAGATGTCAACGGCGACCCAGGGAACTGTCGTGATCACGACCATCCCGGGAGCCACCGCGTACATCGACAGCAATGCGGCAGGTACAGTCAGTTCCTCCGGGAGCCTCACGCTGACCGGAGTAAATATGGGCAACCATCTCTTCAAGCTGACTGCACCCGGGTACAATGACTGGCTCAACACGGTTTATATCCAGGCAAACACGGTAAACGCAATCGCCGCAGCCCTGACACCATCAGGGGCAAGCCCGACCCCGGTCCAGCCCACCGGGGGACTTGCAATTGCCTCGTCCCCATCAGGTGCGGAAACGTACATCGACAGCCTCTACCAGGGCACGACCCCGCTCACGGTGAGCGATCTCTCGCCGGGCGACCACCTGGTCCGGGTCTCAGAGTCGGGCTATGTGGATTACACCACGACCACGACCATAACATCGGGGCAGACCTCGCCGCTCGCGCTCACACTTGCAGTTGCTCCTACGCCCACCGCGACCACGGCACCGGCGCCAGAGGCCGCACTGGTGCTCTGCGCCCTTGCCGCCCTGATCGGGATCGGCGGGTACCTGAGGAGGCGATGCTGATATGGCACAAACCTGTTCACCAACAACAAAACTTGTCGCCGCCGCCATCATCGCGGTGGTGATCATCTCGGCGCTCACGGCGTTCGCTTATAACAACTCGAACGCGGCGCTCAGAAGTACCGCACAGTGGGGACTTGAGTCCACAGCCGGTGTTATGGCCACCCAGATCAATGCAAGTGATCTCCAGGGCCTCAAGCCGGGCGATGAGAACACACCGCAGTACCTGGCCGTCGCCGCAAAGCTGCGGACCATGCGCAGCATGAACGACGACCTCCTCAACGCGTATATCATCAAGGTGAATACGACGGATATGTCCACCTCGTTCCTGGTAGATGACCTGTACCCGCTTGACCCGTCAGGCTCCGCAAAGATCGGCGAGGCCTACAACCCGCCTGACAAGCTGGAGATTCTCGAGGCGCTCTCCGGCCCGACTGCATCCCCGGTCCCCTACACGGATCCATGGGGTACGTTCATGTCTGCCTACGCACCTATAGATGACTCGGCCGCAGGTTCCAACGGTAACACGTACGCGGTCCTCGGCCTGGATGTCTCGGCAGACGATTACGTTGCGGCCACCACACATGGAGGATGGATTATCGCGACCGGCGTCGTCTCCATCATCACCGTGCTTGCCCTCCTCTACACCTTTGGCCGCAGGGCCGGTGGCAACGGGCCGGCCCCATAACTTTTTTTATCACAACCTTTTTTTGTCCTTGGGAAAAAACGGGTACCCCATGACAGCGCAACGCCTCTTTATTGTCCTGGCCTTTCTCGCTTGTGCCCTGCTCCTCTCCTGCGGGTGCACGCAGCCTTCCGGTTCCGCACAAACACAGAGCCCGGCCGCTACTACACCGGGGACTACTGTATCCCCGGCGGCAACGGTCGTGACGGCACCGGCCGCACAGGACCAGGTCCTGCTCGAAACAACGATGGGAAACATCACCATCGCGCTCGACCCCGATATGCCAATCACTGCCGGCAACTTCGAAAAACTCGTAAAAAGCGGGTTCTATGACGGTGTAATCTTCCACCGTGTCATCCCCGGGTTCATGATCCAGGGTGGCGACCCCACCGGCACCGGGATGGGCGGGCCCGGCTACACCATTCCCGACGAGTTTACCGGCCACAACTACAACCTCAGGGGCACGGTCGCAATGGCAAACTCCGGGCCCAACACCGGCGGATCGCAGTTCTTCATCAACCTCGTCAACAACACGTACCTCGATCCCAACTACCCGGTCTTTGGAACGGTTACCGCCGGCATGGACGTGGTGGATGCCATCGCACAGGTGCCCACCGGTGAAAACAACCGGCCGCTCACGAACGTGACGATCCTCCACGCGGAGATGGTTTAGGGAAACCGGTGGCCATTCTACGGCCTCCCCCTTTTTGCACCGCACAAGAAAGAATACCTCCCACACGCAATACTTTCTTTGTAACCATGACACCTACGCAGGCACCCGGTAAACGGGTACGGCTCGAAACGAACATGGGCACGATTACGATCGCGCTCGACCCCGACATGCCGATTACTGCCGGTAACTTCGAAACGCTCGCACAGAAAGGCTACTACAACGGCGTCATCTTCCACCGCGTGATTGCGGGGTTCATGATCCAGGGCGGTGACCCCACCGGCACCGGCAGGGGAGGACCCGGCTACGCGATCAAAGACGAGTTCACCGCCCACAACCGGAATGACAGGGGAACTCTCTCAATGGCAAACTCCGGACCTAACACCGGCGGCTCGCAGTTTTTCATCAACCTCATCAACAACAACTTCCTTGACGGCAAACACCCGGTCTTCGGGAAGGTTGTCGAAGGCATGGATGTTGTCGACAAAATCGGCAAGACAAAAACCGACCACGATGACCGGCCGGTCGAGAAAGTGACAATCCTCCACGCGATCGTGGAGTAAGCATCTTTTAAAAATTCAGATTCTTCTTTTTTTCAGGATTTGTCCCTGCCCGCTTACCGGACATAAATTCTCTCGGGTACTCCCAAGGTATTATCCCGGGTATCAGGGGGCGTGGATTAAACGGTACTCCCCTTTTGGTACCAGCATTTCGAAGCGTGCCCCCCGGCCCGGCTCGCCGGTCTCCCGGATCGTAATGCCCGTGATGGCAAGGATCTCCCGGATGAAAAACAGGCCAAAGCCGGTATTCTTCCCGTACCCGCGCTCGAAGATGAGCTCTTTCTGGGGAGCCGGGATACCCTCCCCGTCGTCCTCACAGACGATAACAAGCCCGGCGCCGGACTCGTTGGACGAGAACCGGATATTCCTGAGCGTATCCCCGCCATGCCGCAGGGCATTGTCCACGAGGTTGAAGAACACCTTCTGGAGCAGGGGATCGGCGATGACTTCGAAAGGACCAAGGCCGCCGGTATCAAGATTTTTCCCGGCAAGGTCCACCCCCCGGACACCCAGTTCCATGCTGCTCCTCACGTTCTGCCACGAGGGAATGCCGGTCCCCAGCTCCTCGTACTCCCGGGTGAATTCGATCTGGCGCCGGATGTTGTGGGCGATGGCCTCTTCTTTTTCTATGGTGGTCTTCATCCCCGGGTCCTGCACCATCATCTTCGAGAGATCGATGTACTGGAACAGGGCCGTGAGCTGGTTTCCTATATCATGACGGGTGATGCCCGTAAGGAGGTTTAACTTTCTGTTCACCAGCCGGATCGCCTCTTCCGCCCGCTTACGTTCGGTGATATCCCGGGCAACGGCGAGGATCACCCTTTTTTTCTGGATGGTGACAACACGGGTATTGATCTCCACGGGTATGGCCGTACCGTCCTTTGCGAGGAATTCCGTTTCAAATCGCGACTGTCCCAGCGCCTGCTGCTCATGACAGACCTTTTCACGCGGAGGATTGTGGACATGTGTCGTTATCTCCTGCGGTGATTTCCCCATCATCTCCTCCCGGGTGTACCCGAGCATCCGGCAGGCAACTTCGTTGACATCCGTAAACCTGCCGGGGGTGCCGTCAGGTAATATTTCGTGGAGGTGGATCGCGTCGGTTGTGTTATTGAAGATATCGCGGAACTTTTCCTCGCTCTCCCGGAGTGCCTCTTCTGCCCGCCGCTGGTCGGTCACATCCTGGATGATGGAATGGAGGTACTGGTGGCCCTCCTGCGTGATGGGGGCGGAAAAGACATCGACATCCCGGATCTCCCCATCCTTCTTTTTGTGCCGGAAGTGGAACACCGCCCCACGCTCCACCTGGGCGTGCGCCATGTCCTTTCGGGATAGGGCAGGGTCCTGGATGTTGATCGCGGCGATGTTGAGCCCGGTAAATTCCTCCCTGCTGTACCCGTAAAACCGGCAGGCAGCCGCGTTTGCATCCACGATCCTGCCGTTCCGGGGATCAACAATGAACATCACGGCATTGTTGATCTCGAACATATCGCGGTACTTTTTCTCGCTTTCTCTGATCGCTGCTTCTGCCTTCCTGCGTGACGTGATATCCCGGCAGAGCGCCAGGATCTGAAAGGATCCACCTGACGGGATTACCGATGCGTTGATCTCGACCGGTGTTATTGTGCCCGAAACACCCGCGTAATCGATCTCCAGGCTGCGGATAAAACCGGTCTTCATGCACTGCCGGACCGCTTCTGCACTCTTCTCTTTATCGTACCCGGCAGCCCATTCCGTCACATTCCGGCCGGAAATTTCATTGAGCTCCTGGTGACCGGTAAGGCGGACATACTCCGGGTTTGCATCAAGCACCCTGCCTTCACCATCAAGGATCACAAAACCTGTACCGGTTGTCTCGATTACGGTCCGGTACTTCTGCTCCTGTTCTCTCATGGCCAGCTCGGCTTTCTTATGGTCAGTGATATCGCGGAGGATGATAAGTCCCCCGGGCTTGTTGTTGTACCGGATGAGGGCGACAGTGGATTCGACCGGGACCGGCGTGCCGTCCATCCTCAGGTAAACTGTTTCCTCACGCCCGACCGGCTTGTGCTCATCCATCACGATCCGGACCCGCCTCTGGATTGCGGCATGATACTTCGGGTCAATCCGGTCAAAAAGCGACATCCCGAGCAGCTGGTCGGCAGAGGTGGCTCCTACGAGCCTGACCATGGCCGGGTTGACATAGACAAAACGCTCGGCAACGGCGATATAGAGAGCTTCGGGTGCGGATTCCACCATCATCTGGAAATTCTCTTCATTCTCCCGGAGCTCCCGTTCGCTCCGGGCGAGCTCCTCGTACTGCCCACGCAGTTCCTCTTCGGCAGCGGTGAGCTGTTCATACGCGGCCCGGAGTTCTCCCTCCGATTTCCTGACCTCCGAGATATCCCGGAATATGCCCTCAACCCCGGCATAATTCCCGCTGGCATCATAATAGGCATGGCTGCTCGTAGAGACCACAACCGGGGACCCGTCCTTTCGTTTCAGTGTAGTCTCCCGGTTAACGACGGCGCCATCTTTTTTCAGGACAGCAAGGAGATCGTCCCGCTGTGCCGGATCTGTATAATATTCCGTAGCAGGCCGGCCAGTCATCTCGTTTACACCCGCGTACCCAAGGAGGTCAGCCCCGGAAGGGCTGATCATCACAAGAGTGCCCTGCGCGTCCGTGCGGTAATAGACGTCCTGGATATTTTCGAGAATTGCCCGGTATTTTTCCTCGGATGCAGCGAGCGCCTTCTGGTTGGCTGCCAGGGAGTCGTACTGCCCACGCAGTTCTTCCTCGGCGGCAGTGAGCTGTTCGTTTGCTGCCGCAAGTTCAAGCTCGATCTTCTTCCTGTCGGTGATATCGTGGATGATGCCAAAGACTACCCGCTTTTCCGGGTCATATGTTGCGGTAGAGTAGATGTCCCGGAGTGTACCATCGGAAGGCCGCCGGATCCTGAAATCGAGATGATAGGGCTTGCCGTGCTTAATGAGGGAGGCCAATCCATCATCCAGTGCCCGCCGGTACTCCGGCAGGGGGATCTTCTGGGCAGAAATGATCGACATCTCTGTGCTGTCCACCCCGTAAATTGCAGCGGCATTCTCTGATGCCGTCATTTTTCCGGTGTCAAGGTGGTATTCCCAGTGGCCGACATGTGCCACCACTTCAGCCCGTTTTAGCCGGAACTCGCTCTCTGCGAGGAGCCTGTACTGTTCCGCCACAATCTCTTCTGCTTTTTTCCGCTCGGTGATGTCACGGATGGATTCGATTGCGCCGGTAACCTGCCCGTTCTGGTCGTAGAGGGGGACCGCCTTGCCCCAGAGCGTCCGCGGTTCCCCCTGCACGCGTGGGAGCGCAGTCTCGGCTGCAAGCATCGTGCCATCCTGCGCGATATGGGAATAGCGGGCCCGGATCTCTTCGGGAGACGAAAAGATAAGGTCGATCAAAATCGGCCTGCGCTCCCCGTAAAACGGGACCGCGTACTCGTAGGCTCCTTTTCCCAGCATGTCGGAGGCAGGAATACCGGTCATCTCCTCGATGGCACGGTTCCACGCGATAACAGTCCCTTCCTTGTCAATGGCAAACGTGGCATCGGGAAGGAAGTTGATGATATCAGAGAGCCTTTTTTCAGATTCAATGCGGGAACGTTCCGCAGTGTGCCGGGCAACAGCCTGCCGGATCTTGTGGGCGAGCTCGGCGAACTGTGCACGCGGATCTCCCCCTTTCTGAATGTAAAAATCCGAGCCATTGTTGATGGCCTGGATGACCACCTCCTCGCGACCCCGGCCGGTGAAGAGGATGAAGGGGATGCTGCCGTACCGTGACCGGACAGCCTTGAGGAATTCGATACCATCCATCCCCGGCATCTGGAAATCCGAGACCACGGTGTCGTACTGCCCTTTTTGCAGGGTGAGAAGGCCCTCCTGCGCCGATTTTTTTGTATCGAGGGTAAACTCTCCCGTGGACTCGAGGAAGAGTTTTGCAATGTCGAGAAGGTCAGGTTCGTCATCAACATAGAGGACGTGAATCATGCGACACCTCGGTTCCTGTTTTGGTTATTGACCGATCTGAAATATAAATGGGTTGGTGCCGGCACCCTTTTTCCTCCAAAGGAACACCTATGTGCCGGGCCGGTGAGACTGTACGTGCACAGGAGCGACCATGAAACACCGTACACCGGATAAGGACCCCGATCTCGAAGCACATGCTGCGGGGATTATACGCCGCCACCTCGCCCACCGGCCCCGGGCGAAAAAGATGTGGAACCTGCTCACGGGAGATCCCGAGGTGCAGGCGTGCTTCCGGATGGCAAACTACGTGGCCGCGACCAAGATGGGAATGAACGATCACGGCCGGATCCATGCCACGGTCGCCACCGCGTCGGCGCTCACCATGCTCGACCTGCTGGACGGTTCGCCGTTCGGCCCTGACATCATTGCCGGGGGGTTTGGCGACAGCGACGACGCAGCGCTTGTGGTGATGACGGCCATGCTCTGCCACGATATCGGGAACACGGTGCACCGCGAGGAGCATGCGGACCTTGGGGTGGTGCTTGCGCTCCCTATCCTCGACCGGCTCCTGCCCGGGATCTACCGTGACCCGGAGAAGCGCACCGCGATCCGGTCGTTTGTCCTCTCCGCGATGTACTCCCACCACGGGATCCCCCGGCCGCTTACCATTGAGGCGGCGCTGGTCTGCATCGCGGACTCGACCGACATGACCAAGGGCCGGGGCCGGGTTGCATTCGAATCAGGAAGCATCACGATCCATTCGGTCTCTGCCCTGTCCATAGAAAGGGTGGAGATAAAAAAAGGAGTGGAAAAGCCCATCGAACTTGTGATCCATATGTCCAGCCCGGCCGGGATCTTCCAGGTACAGGAGATCCTCGCGCCCAAGGTGCGGGCCGGGCCGCTTGCCGATGCGGTGGATGTGGTAGCGGTGACTACAGAAGAGGGGCAGGCGCTCGTTTCCGGAATCCGGATGCAGGGCGCAAAGTTCGTGCCCCTGCAGCCGGAAAGCGGCCGGGTTTCGCCGGGCACAAAGAAGCGCCGCTGACGGTCTGCTTACTCCTTTTTCTCTGTGGCATGGGGCCGGAGCGTGCCGATGAACCCTTCTAGCCCGTCCCGTGCCCCGCGCCGGTCCTTTGCCGATACTATTTTTGTCACTGCACCGGAGAAATGAGCCTGTACCGCATCCGGCCGGGCACCGACCGTATCGCACTTGTTGAGGAAGACGACAAACGGGATCTTTTCACCGGCAATTGAGGTGTGGAGGTGCTCCACGAACTCGTCCACCGGGCATGTCGCATCCACGAGCAGGATCGCACCGTCCATGCCTTTCCCTATGATCTCGCGGGCGAACTCGAAGCGCTCCTGCCCCGGGGTGCCGTACAGGTAGACCCTTTTTTCGCCGATCTGGACCCGGCCGTAGTCGAGCGCGATGGTGGTCGTGCCCCCGGCGCACTCGGCCTCGATGTGCTTTGCCTGCGGGTCGAGTGTCTGGATCAGCGTAGACTTGCCCGCCCCGAACGCACCAAAAACAACGATCTTGTATTTTTCCTCTGCCATTGTGGTACGATGGGCGGCGGGGGGTGTTTACCGTTTCGGTAGAAGAGATACCTCACCAGGAGAACAGTTCAGCGATATCAAACCACATATATTAATTACAATTATAATGAATTGTTTTCTATGCCGAAATTCTGCCCTTCCTGCGGGAAGCCATTACCGGATGAGAATGCACCGATATGCCCGGAGTGCGGGGCGATGGTCCAGCCCCCGGCGCATGAAAAGACAGAGATCCGCGATCCCTGGGTGGCCGTGATCCTCAGTTTTTTCTGTGCCGGGTGGGGCCAGTGGTATAACGGGAGTGCAGCGGGGGGACTGAAATTTTTCTTATCCTCGCTTGGCCTTACGATCATCGCCCTCGCCCTGATCTTTACCGGCGTGATCCGTTCCCCGATGTCCAGCCTGATGGGCCTTGCCTTCATCGTGATACTCGTCCTTCTTGCGGTCTGGATATACGGGATGTACGATGCCTGGACCATGGCAGAAAAAATAAACAAGGGTGAGATTGGGTTTACCGGCAAGAGCAGCCTGTTCTGGCTGCCGGTAATCCTGATTATCCTTATCCCGGTACTCGTGTTCCTCTCTGCGCTCATGGCGGCACTCGTTTTTTCGATGGCCGGTTCGGTGCAACATACCAAGATCGTGGCCGTGACTGCCTACCGGCCGGACGCAGGCCATATCGTTGTGACGTACCAGGGAGGACAGGATGCAGCCTCCCTGCAATCGATCTCTGTCACGGACAACGGGGCGCTGGCAGGCGGGATGAGTATCCCGGCAGGCAGCGGCCTTGCCTCACTCCCGGTGGGCATGAACACAACGGTTCCCGCTCCCTATCAGGTGAGCAACCATATCGTTGTCACCGGGACGTTCTCCGATGGCACACACCAGCTGCTCCTGGACATTACCCTCTAAATTCGTTTTTTCCCCGTGATGCAGTAAGCGCCCGACCAGGCCCTCCATCCCGTGCAGCCCGGTTTCACTCCCTTTTCCTGACAAACGTTCCGTTCCTGTACTCGGCAAATGCCTGCTGCAGTTCTTCCTCTGTGTTCATCACGATGGGGCCGCCCCATGCGATCGGTTCACGAAAGCGTTTTCCCGAGAAGTACAAAAACCGGGTGCCCCGGTCGCCGGCGTTCACCTCAACGGATGTTCCTTTGTCGCCGTACAGGGCCATTGTGCGGTCTTTCTGCTCAACGTTTCCGTGCGGGTCGAATATCCCCGATCCCCCGATGACATATACCGCCGCCAGGAAACCGGGCCTGACCGGGTGGGAGAACTGTGTACCCGGCCCGAGCGTGACATCGAAATATTCCGGCTCCGCGACGATGTCGCGCACGGGACCGGCAACGCCGCCGGCGTTTCCGCAGATGACCCGAACCTCCGCCCCGCCGGGCAGGGTGACCCGGGGGATCTCACCCGCCCCGGTCTCCTGGTACCGCGGGTCCATCATCTTGTGGCTGCGCGGGAGGTTGACCCAGAGCTGGAAACCGCCCATCCGGCCATGGACCGGTTTTGGCATCTCCTGGTGAATGATCCCGGAACCCGCCGTCATCCACTGGATGCCCCCGGCCTCCACGCTGCCCGCGTGGCCCATACTGTCGCCGTGCTCGACTTTTCCCTCCAGCATGTAGGTGACCGTCTCGATCCCCCGGTGCGGGTGCCAGGGAAACCCGGCGAGGTAATCTTCCGGTCGTTCTGCACGGAAGTCGTCGAGCATCAAAAACGGGTCAAAGAGCGGGATCTGGGAATAGCCGAACGCACGGTGGAGCCTGACCCCGGCCCCTTCGAGGGTTTCCCGTGAAGAATAGACCCGGGAAATTTCACGCGCCTGTGGCATGATCCAGCCTTTGCCATAGCGAGGGGATAAACATGGCGGACGTGACAGGTCCACGGGTTACGACCAGAGGTGCCGGCGCCCCGTTACGGGCAGTGGCAGGGGCCGCCATCCGGGGTGGCGGTCGGGGTGAGCGTCACCGATACCACAGGCTCCATGGGGCAGTTACAGATCATGGCCGGGGGTGGCACCGTGCCGCCGGTCGTGCTCACGTTTGCGGCACCCGGGGTGACCGTGGGGCTTACCACCGGTGGAACCGTGGGCACCGGGACCTGCGGCACGGGAGCGTTCACGCAGGCGCAGGTACAAAGGGAGAACAAGATCAGGGCGGCAAGGAGCAGGACGGGGGTTATCGTTTTCCGGTTCATGGGAATCATCCTGATATGGCATGAAAAAGGTGATAATTGTTGCCTTGACTTCGAAAATATTCGCACATATATCGCCTGTGGCACCGGGACCCGGATTTTTGGCTGAAAATTCCGGCCATCCCGGATCCTGCCGGATAAAAAAGTAAAAGTTATTCACTGTCCTGCGGTGCCTGTTCAAGGTAGAACACATCGGTCGAGTACGAATGGAGAGTGCCATTGGCGGTGGCTGCGTCGACATCGGCCTGCTCGTAGCTGCTGACAAGATGCTGCGGGAGCATAGCGTACTGCGGGACAATAGAGTAGTCCCGTATAATATCGGGAGCGCCCGAATTTCCTGCGTAACTTATTTTCACGAGGTAATGCATATCCCCTAGCGCCGTCCATGTCCCCGAGCCTGAAACACTTGGCGACGGGATCTTGAGGTTAGAGTTCACGGTAACGATCGGTCCCAGTTTGTAAATAACCGTGCCATCGGGATAGAACTGGAACTCGTATCCACTTCCGTTGCCGTACTGCCGGATCCAGCGGTGGAGGATCGGGTCCGGTGCAGCCGTGGTCGCGGTTGTCGTAACTATCGTTGTCGGGGGTGTGGTGTACGGCTGGTCGGAGCACGACATCGTCTGCGGGTTCCAGTAGCAGGTGGTATTGGCTGGCGCCGGGGTGACGGTAACGGTGACGTAGATGATCTCCGGGGTCGGCGTGGCTTGTGTGGCCGATGAGCCCGAACCGGTGCAGCCGGCCGCGAGGATCACCGCGGCACAGGCAACAAGGAGGACAAGACTGGGGAATATTTTCATAGTTTTCTCTGGTCTGTCAGGACACTTTAATTATAGTGATTTGATCGCCGGGAGAGTGAATTGTCCCGTTCCGGGAAATGCCGGCCGCCCCGTAACACCTGCACGGTATCCGGGGAGAGTCCATAATTTTCCGTCAGGGAAAACAAAACTCGCGTAGTGGCAATTTTACAATTTGTTTACCAGATCATAACAATAGACCTCCAGTGAGATCTGGATGGGATGATTATCTTATGAACGCAATTGAAGCCTGTCACCTCAGGAAATCCTTTGGCCCGGTTGCTGCGGTCGACGATGTCAGTATCGCGGTCAGGGAAGGTGAGAGCTTTGGTTTTCTCGGGCAGAACGGGGCCGGGAAGACCACGGCGATCCGCATGATGACCGGGGCGCTCATCCTTATCAGCGCCGTCTTTATCGTTGCCGGAAAACTCATCCAGCAGCGCAATCTCATCAGCGGAAGGTAATCTCCTCTTTTTTTCGGAGGGGGTGGGAAACACGCACATCCCGGGATCAGGGTAAATCAGAAAGAGGGGCCGGGAATAAACCGCACCCCTTTTCATACCTCTCTCCCAAAATACCATGCATGATCTCCCTGCGTCCTCTCAAAGAGCCGGATATACGCATTATCAAATCATGGCCCCCGTATCCTGCAGAATTTTCCGGGCTTGATTATGCCCTGCGTGACAGCGGTTGGCTCGATGAGTATGTAGGTAAAGCGGAAACGGAGATATTCGTGGCCGAAGATGCAGGGACCATCGTCGGTTTCTCGATCTTCTCATGCAAAACCGGCGGGAATGCCGAATTCAGGATCGCGCTGCACCCGGAACGGGTCGGCCATGGCCTTGGGAAAGCCATTGCACTCCTCACGCTCCGGCGCGGTTTTTCCCATAAGGAGATCCGGTCGATCCGGCTGATCGTGAGGAAGACCAATCTCCGGGCGCAGAAGCTCTACGCAACGCTCGGGTTCCGGAGCGTGGGTGAATGCACCGAAGAGATCCAGGGAAAACCCGTGGAGTTCTACCGGATGACTATCGACCGCGACCAGTTTGCCACGGTGGATCCGGCGCCGGCAGCACAGGAAGCGGTGCTCGTCATCGATGTCCAGAACGAGTATTTCACCGGTAACCTCCCGGTCACGTACCCGCAGGGCAGCCTTAAAAATATCCTTTCTGTCATGGATGCCGCACGCGACCACCATATTCCCGTCATCGTCATCAGGCATTCGGGTACCGGACCGGATGCAAAGACCTTCCGGACCGGCACACACGGGTGGGAGCTCCTCGATGAGATCAAAAGCCGGCCCTTTGATGTACTCATCGAAAAGACCCTGCCGGGAAGTTTCACCGGCACTAACCTTGATGCGTGGCTTGTGGAGCACGGGATCGCACGGGTCACCATTGTCGGGTACATGACCCAGATGTGCTGCGACACCACAGCGCGTCAGGCATTCCACCGGGGGTATGCCGTGCAGTTCATTTCCGATGCTACCGGGACACTCAATGTTAAGAATACCGCAGGAGCGGTTACCGCCGAAGAACTACACCGGGCGATCTGCGTGACACAGGCAATGCGGTTTTCAACCGTGATGACAACCCGGGACTGGATTGCGGGTCTTGACCGCTAATAGCGCCCGGCATTCCCGGCCGCTGCTAGCTCCTGTTCCTGCCCAGTACGAGAAATGCGGTTCCTGCGGCTGCGATGACAATGAACGCAGGAAGCGGGGCCGGTGTGGCCGGTGTGTTTACCGGTCCACCGGCGGGGGAAAGGGACGGTACCGCCACCGGTGTTGAATTAACCGTCGGCGTGGTCGTCATTGTTGTCACCGGCACTGCAGTCGGGAGGACACTGAACGGGGATACCGTTGCCACCGGTGCCGGGACCTGGGTCGGTGTGCCAAGCGATATACTGACATCCTGGCCGGGCTCTGCCGGGTTCTGGGCCACGATGGAGTAGGACTGTGCTGCCGTGTTATGCGAGGTCAGGAAAGCAACAATGCCTATACCGGTCTCATCCGTGGTTACCTGGGCATAGTAACTGGTATTGGGAACCGTTGCTGTCGATGGGGCGACATCGTCGAGGATCGTGCGGCCGCCGCCATTAAAATACCGGTAGGAGCCGATAACATAGGGGCCGCCGGGAGGATCCTGCACGATATTTTCCTGGTTGGCTTCGATAACCGGCGGCTGTTCTCCCGGTTCCCCGCTCAGGGAAAATGTTCCTTTCAGCCAGACATAATATGCCGTGTACGGTGTTCCTGCTATCGTGACCGTGAATGTCTGGCTCCGGGTAATGGTGCCTTCACTCTGGGCACCGGCGAGCGGCATGAAAACGGGGATAAGAAGGACGACCAGGAGAACCAGTCCTGCACACGCATATTTTCCTGACATTCGAAGCCCTCGGGTGAGCTTGTGCTCAGCGAAGAGTAAAGCAGGTTCTGGATAAAAGCATATGCCCCGGTATGTCCTGCGATGAGAGC
>Ga0326728_10016485_pt1 | contig 15064 bp, 8 predicted proteins | sample MB3enrmetagenome_FD_207602 | JGI IMG/M metagenome (GOLD analysis project Ga0326728, IMG submission 207602) | Lab enriched peat soil microbial communities from McLean, Ithaca, NY, United States - MB31MN | ecosystem: Environmental > Terrestrial > Soil > Wetlands > Peat | place: USA: New York...
GCCACTCAGCAGATGCACCACAACCGGCTGGTCAAGAGAGTTTACTACCTGTCTCTGGAATTCCTGATCGGCCGCTCTTTTGAACATAATGTGATGAACCTGCGCCTGGAGGATGCCTGCCGGGAGGCCATTCAGGATGTGGGACTCAATTGGGACGACCTTCTTGACCAGGAAATTGATGCGGGCTTGGGCAATGGCGGGTTGGGACGCCTGGCGGCATGCTTTATGGAATCCCTCGCCACCCTCAATTTACCCTCGGTCGGATACGGCTTGCGCTATGACTTTGGCATCTTCAACCAGCGCATCGTGAACGGCTATCAGGTGGAGGTGCCCGATGATTGGTTGAAGCTCGGCTACCCCTGGGAAATTGCCCACCCGGAGTATTCCTTTCAAGTGCAGTTTGAAGGCAGCGTTGAATCCCGTCCAGGCCCCAAAGGTTCAGAATGGCATTGGGTGGATACCAAGGCAGTGGTGGGCATGCCCTATGACCTGCCCATGGTTGGGTACAGTGGGCACACAGTCAACACCCTCCGCCTCTGGTCGGCGAAGGCGGCGGAAGAATTCGACCTGGATGATTTCAATCGCGGGTCTTACGTGGATGCCGTGGCCAACAAAGTCCTGGCAGAAAACCTGACCAAAGTCCTCTACCCCAATGACAACGTGTTTGAAGGTAAGGAACTTCGCCTCAAGCAGCAGTATTTCTTTGTCTCCTGCACGATCCAGGATATCTTCCGGCGCTTCAAGAAAGACAGTAGCGATTGGGACACATTTCCCAGCAAGTCCTTCCTCCAACTCAACGACACGCACCCCTCGCTGGCCATCCCGGAGATGATGCGTTTGCTGATCGATCGCGAAGGGCTGGGTTGGGACCAAGCTTGGCGAATCACCACGTCATCCATCGGGTACACCAATCACACCATCCTGCCGGAGGCGCTGGAGAAATGGCCGGTGAAGATGTTCGGAAAATTACTTCCCCGGCATCTGCAGATCATCTACGAAATCAACGCTCGTTTTATGCGGGATGTCGCCACGCGGTGGCCTTTGGATGATGAGCGGCTGCGTCGCATGAGCATTATTGACGAGGCGGGGGAAAAATACGTGCGTATGGCGCACCTGGCCATAGTGGGCTCCTGTTCGGTGAATGGCGTCGCCAAGCTCCACACCGAGCTTCTGAAGAAAAAGGTGCTGAGGGAATTCGCGGAACTGTGGCCCGAGAAATTTAACAACAAAACCAACGGCATTACCCCCCGGCGTTGGCTGCACGAAGCGAATCGGCCCCTGGCCCAACTGATTACCGAGTCCATCGGCGACCAATGGATCACCGATCTGGATCAGCTCCGGAAGCTGGAACCGTTTGCGGACGACCCGGCTTTTCGGAAACGGTTCCGCGCCGCCAAGCGGCACAACAAGGAACTGCTGGCCCAGATCATCGCCCGCGAGAAAGGCATCAACGTTTCTCCCGACTCGCTCTTCGATGTCCAGGTCAAACGCTTGCACGAATACAAGCGCCAACTGCTCATGGTTCTTTACATCATCGTGCTGTATGACCGCCTGAAGAAAGATCCGGGCCTGGACATTGTTCCTCGCACGTTCATTTTCGGGGCCAAGGCGGCGCCGGGCTATTTCATGGCCAAGCTGATTATCAAATTGATCCACCAGGTCGCGGAAGTCGTTAATGGGGATCCGCAGGTTCATGACAAAATGAAGGTGGTATTCCTGCCGAATTACCGCGTGTCGCTGGCGCAGCGAATTATCCCCGCCGCGGACTTGAGCGAACAAATTTCCCTGGCTGGGACGGAGGCTTCCGGTACCGGCAACATGAAAATGCAGCTCAATGGGGCGGTCACCATCGGAACCCTCGACGGGGCAAACGTGGAAATCCTGGAGGAGGTTGGGGAGGAGAACATCTTCATCTTCGGCCTGAAAACCGAGGAGGTGGAGCAACGCCGGGGCTCTTACAATCCCTGGGATGTGTATAACAATGATGAAGAGATCCGGCGCGCCTTCACGCTCATCGAAAAGGATTTCTTCAGCCTCCTGGAGCCCGGGATTTTCAAGCCACTCGTCCAATCGCTCCTCGACGGCGGCGACCACTATATGTTGCTGGCCGACTTGCGGGACTACCTCCAAACGCAGGAGCGCGTCGATGCGGCGTATCGAGACACCGAGGTTTGGGACCGCATGGCGATTCTCAACGTGGCCCGCGCTGGAAAGTTCTCCTCGGACCGCACCATCCGGGAGTACGCCTCCGAGATCTGGCACCTGGAACCTTGCGATGGCGTGAAGTTGGCTTCGCAGGAATAAGAGTGCCGTGGTAGCGAAAAACGAAACTCGAAAATCGCATTCAATGCAGGGAGTTTCAAGTTTCGATTTTCCTGTTTCGATCTTCGAGTTTCGATTCCGGCCTCGGGCGCAGTCCTGGCCCAGGGGAGGGTCTTCCTAACGCATGTGGCGCCGCCTTACTCTCGTTTCCTTGCTCCTTTCCTTTCTTGCCACCACCCTGGCTGCAGGGTTGGCCACTCGCGCCCTGGCGGCGCAGGACGCCTCTGATCAAGCTGCCATTCAGGAAGCTGCCAATTGGATCGGACGCGAGGGCAAAATTGAAACTGCATATCAGTACGTAATGACCTGCAAGTTACGTTTGTTGGTTTTCTGGGCCGGGCGTGATGACGTGGGAGGTGGGTACGTCCGCATCGGGAAGGCGTCTTCGGATGATCGGCAGCAAATGATTCAGATCCTTTTTGGATCAGACCCCGCCAAGGCTCCGCTTTCCATCAACCGTTGGGGCGCCGGGACGGAAGTTCTGCGCCGTGCTGACTCCGGTCAGCCGGAGGCAAGCGCCTTCTTCGGCTTTATGAAATCTTCCAAGGGCCAATCCGTGCTTGCTATGAAAAGCGAGCTTTCCAAGGAGAAGGCCAACGGGGACCACCTTTTTGAGGGCATCATCAGTCGTGTGGACGACACCCGGGCGCTTTCCACTACCGTTCCCTACTCGTCGAGCAAGGATTTTGATCTCCACCAATACGCGGAGGCAGAAAAGGCGACGCTGCAGCAACTGGAGAGTAACCCCGCGCGCCACATCCGCCGCTTGGATGGCGCCGCGCGGAGCGCATGTCCCCGCGCGGGAGAGTTCCTGTCGACGACGTTGCAATTAATCGACGATGCCTTGAGCGGTCGCCCTGTGCCCGACACGCTTTGCTACATTTACAACGCCCGCCACTACAAAGCCACCCTGCTGAGCGTTCATCCCATTGCGGAAAAAAAGGTGCACGTTACCCTGCGAGGGAACGGCGGCACTCTCGATCGGACCTATCGCCATCTCCAGGAGGCGCACTTTGAAGTGCTGAACGAGGAAGCAGAAACCAAGTCGTCCTTTGACATTTTGCTGGGCACGGAGGGAAAGTTGCGCGGCTCTCCCATTCAGATTACCTACCAACCAAACTGGTGGTTCCAAGTCATTCTCAATCTCGCGCCGGACACCCCGCAATTCAACAAGCCAGCGACGGCGCCGCGGTAGGAGGCTCAATATGCACAAGACAATGCAGCCGGTTCCCGATGGCGGTGCGGAGGGAACCTCGACCCAAACGAGCGGCGTGACTCGGAGGCGGTTTTTGCGTCAGGCTGGAGCTACCGCTTTGTCTTGGGCGGCATGTTCGCACTTTGATTTCGCGCAGCCCGGCACATTGCCCAATCCCGTGGGTTATTCCAACATTTCCTGGCCACCGGCGGAACTCAACCAGGCTATGGAGGCCCTTTCTGCCCTCGGCTACCAAGGCATGCAGTTGTTGGGTTGGGTGCAGGAGACCTATGCGGGCGGTAAGACCGCGGAACTCAAGGAGCGTCTCCAGAAGCTGAAGCTTTCCGCCGCCGCGTTGTCATGCAGTAAGGTTAAGTTGATCCCAGACAATCCTGATGACTTCAAGGAACAATTTCGCGTGTATGCCGACTTCCTCCACACCTTGGGGGGAAAGGTCTTGCAGTTGGTTGATGACGGCAAGCCCCAAGGCAAATATACCACCGGCGAGATCAAGTCGATGGGCGCGAAAATGAACGAGTTGGGAAAGATGGCGAAGGATTCCGGTATGACCGTCGGGTACCACCCGCACTTCGGGAGGTTGGGAGAAACTCGCGAGGGATTGGGACGCGTGCTGGACGCTACCGATCCGCAATACGTGGGGCTGATTGCGGATGTCGCGCACCTGAAATTGGGTGGAGCAGACCCGGCCGAGGTTATCCGAACCTATCATCAGCGGCTTGTCATGTTGCACCTCAAGGATGTTCGGCGCGACGTTTACGAACTCGTTCGCCAGAATCGCGACGCGGCTAAGGGGTTGAAGACCCACTTCTGCGAAATCGGCCACGGCGTGGTGGACTTTCCTGCCATCACGGCGAGTCTTAGGAATGTTCGGTTCCAGGGCTGGGCGATTGTCGAGCTGGATAGCTATGTGCCGCCGGCGGGTGGCCCCGCGGAAAGTGCCCGGATCAACAAGAACGCTCTCCGCTCGCTGGGATTCCAAATCGGATCGCGCGGTGGAGCCGCACCCATACGCTATATGTAGGGGCGGGGCTTGCCCCAGGCTTGTCCAAATTAGGTTTTTGAAAAAAGGCGGAATCTCGGTAAGTTGAGGTTTTGTGGTTTTGCTGAAACGACAAATCTCAACCGAGGAGGTTCCGCCGTGAACCGAGTATGCAGCATTTTCTCGCAATTGCTCCAGTTGTTTCCGCGTCTAGAGTTTGAGTCGCTGGTGCGTCGCCATGGGGCCGAGCGCCATGCCCGCGGCTTCACCTGTTGGGGACAGTTCGTGGCCATGCTGTTTTGCCAACTGGGGCAAGCTCAGTCCTTGCGCGAAATCTGTGGCGGTCTGGCTTGCTGCGAAGGCAAGCTGCGGCATCTGGGAGTTCCCCGCGCCCCCAAGCGTTCCACCCTCGCCTACGCCAACGAGCATCGGCCGTGGGTCTTGTATCAAAGCCTCTTTCAAAATCTCTATCAGCGTTGCCAGCACGTGCGGGGAGCGCACCGGCGGTTTCGTTTTCACAATCCCCTGCTGAGCCTGGACAGCACGCTGATCGACCTGTGTGCTTCCCTCTATGACTGGGCTCACTACGCGCGCTACAAAGGCGCCGCCAAGCTTCATCTGCTGCTCGACCACCAGGGCTATCTCCCCCAGTTTGCCGTGCTCACCACGGGTAAGACCGCGGAATTGAAGGTGGCGCGTCGCCTGCGCTTCGAGCCCGGCACCATTCTGGTCTTCGATCGCGGCTACGTGGATTACCGGTGGTACGAGAGCCTCACCCGGCAAGGCGTTTTCTTCGTCACCCGCCTGCGGCACGACGCCCACTACCGCGTCTGCGAATCGCGCTCCCGGCCGCAGCAAGGCCCCATCCGCCGCGATCAGATCATCCGCCTCGGCAGCGCTTGGTACCGCCAAAAACATCTCCTGCGTCGCATCGAAGTCGAGGTCCCCGGCAAGGAAGACCCCCTCGTGCTGCTCACCAACCACCTCACCTTTGGCCCCACCACGATCGCCCGCATCTACCGGGACCGCTGGCAGGTGGAAGTCTTCTTCCGCGCCCTGAAACAGAATCTGCGCGTTAAAACCTTCGTGGGCACCAGCGCCAACGCCCTGAAGATTCAAATCTGGACCGCCCTCATCGCCATCCTCCTGCTCAGGTACCTGCAACTGCGCGCCTCCTTTGGCTGGTCCTTGTCCAATCTCATCGCCCTGCTCCGGCAACAACTCTTTGTTTACCGCGACCTGTTCACTTGGCTTGACCAACCCTTTGAACCGCCACCGGATCCGGCCCTCGCACCCGCCGCGCAACTGCCCCTCGCTTGGGCTTGAATTGATTTGGACAGCACCATGACCCTTAACCACCCAACCTGCTCCCGCTACGCGCCATTGTCGCGCCCTAACCGCCCTTCTTTCACCACCCCCGGCCCCCGCCCCCCGCTAATTTGGACAGCCCTGGGGCTTGCCCTGCCCGAGGCACTCCCCGGAGCTTCCCTATAAAAGGCGCAAAATCCCTCCACCTTAGAACTGATCGTGCTGGTCGCCTTGGTAGGCCTTGATCATCGAGTAGCCAAGGGCAGCATCTTCGGCTCTGACCAGGAGGTTTTCAGGTACCTCTTTGCCTTCCAACTTGCCCTGGTAGGCCCTCATTAAAGCCATGGTTAAAGGCACATCGAGCAGCCAGTCCCCCGTGGTGTAGAAGTTTTTCCACTTGCCATAGTCCGCCGCTCGGAGTGCGTCCTGAAGTTTTTCGCCTTCGGCGATGGCGGCATGCATTTGCGATGCCTGGCCGGCTCCGTGGAGGTCGGCCGCCGCTTGGGCAAGGTGCATCAACATGCGGTTGGCATGGATGTGATAATCAACTTGGCTGAGCACGTTGGCCTGAAAGAAGTCCTGCCGTTCCGCCGGCACCAAGGGTCTGGCCTTCTCTGCCAGGAGCCGCGCGTTACTCCAGCGCGAATCAGCTTCCCCGGTGATCTTGGCGAGAAATGAGCCCATGCCCTTTAAGTTGGCAGAATCCGGTACTCCCCGAAAACCCGGCACGGGGGAAGTGTCGTTTCCCGCAATGAGGCCCTGCACCAGTCGTCGAGCGACGGTTTGGTAATAGTTGTCAGCCATGGTCTCATCTTCCTGCTTGCCATATCTCGCCGGCGCGGCGAAATAGGCGCGGTAGTAATCTTGCAAGATGGGGGAAGCGGAATCGCCAAATTCCTCCCTGCACCATTTTCCCAGGTAGAGAGGGCTCAGATCGGTTTGTTGCGTGACGAGCCATGGGTCCGCCTGCCACGCAAGTTCCATGACTGCGCGTGTGGTCATGACCACCGGGCGCACGTTCGCCGTGTTGATCAGAAGATAGTTGGTTGCGTCGGCTCTAACCGCGCGCCCCAGTTCGCGCGCCATGCGTTCCAGGGGTACGCGGTCCGTGAAGTGGTTGGAGCGCCCGTCGTACATCGCGGTGTGGTAGTACACCCCCTGGCCTTTGCTGATGGTATTCCCATCCTCAATCAGTCCATGTCCGTTGTCAGGCCAGACGAGAGATACGCCTTCCGGAATATGCAGGAATCCCTCCTTCGCAAACTGGGCGGATTCCCGCCAGGCGTTCATGATGAAAATGGGTTCCGGGCGGGCGGCACGCACGATGCCCACTTGGGCTTCCATGACCCGGTTGATGACCTGCGCCCGTTCCTGATCGGTTGTGGGCGCGCTCTTATCGAAGTCCCAAAACGGACGGTCATGCTCGCCCCGGTAACCCAACGTCCAGATGATTTCCAGGTTTCGATATTGGCTGACGGATCGCTTCCAAGCGGCGGTCAGTAAATCAGCATGGCTCACGAATGAGTAAGGCTGGTCTTTGGGCCAACGATAAGTGTTCAACCCCAGAGGTTCCACGTGATGTTGGGTGAGAATCAGCCCCCTCTCGCCCGCCGCCAAAATCTGGGGTTCGTAGGGGAAATTGAAAGTGCCGGGGCAGACCATGTTGCCCTTCAGGCGAAGAATGGCCTCGAAAATCCGGTCCCAAATCTCGAGCGAAATTCCTGTCTGATCGGCCAGTCCGGGTCTCCAGCCCGTCAGCAGATCCTCATCATTGATGAACCAGCCGCGGTAGCGAAATGTCGGCGGCCCCTGAACTTCTCTGAATCCGCTGGGGACCAGCACCTGCGTCCGGCGCGCGGGCGGGTGGTCCGTCCACCAATAAAATGGGTCGACACCCAGAAATTCTTGGGAAAATTGGTAAATGGCGTAAATCGTGCCGCGCATGTCAGAACCCGTCAGGACGATGGCCTGACGAATAGGGGAGGCCGGCAATGGATCGCGAACCGCTTGCAGGGTCAACACCTCCCAGCCGGAAGGCCTTTCCATACTCTTCGGCAGTTCCCCTTTCAGTCCAATCCAAACGGTTGTGGCTTTGGCATCGGCAGGCCCGTGCACCACTTGAATGTGGGCACCGAAGACTTTTTCCATGTCCAATGCCAAATCGCTCGCCGCCTTCTGCACGGCGATGGGCTCGTTCTTGTCGACCAGCAAAGTTGTGGCGGAGTTAATTGCCACTTGGGCGCGAACTCCCATGGCCATGAATTGCATGAAAGCGATAAGTGCCAAGGCACGCTTCACCATCGATCCTCCTCGGGAGGTCAGGAATTCCGTGCCGCCGAGTGTACAGGGCAGGGCCTGTGGGCTCAAGTCCTTAATGCCATGTTAATGCCATGTTCCCCTCTTATTCCCATGGAAACTCGTTGCCATAGACGCGGAAGCCACATCGACAAGTCGCACAGAAGTGTTGCAAAATTCACGCTTTTGTCGCAGACTTCGCGCGTCCCGCCATCGGCGGAATCCGTTTTGTGGAGGTCCAATTCTTGACGGGCAGAGAACGCATCTTGGCAGCTTTCCGTGGGCAAGAGCCCGACTTCATACCCTTTACCCCCAACATCTGGCAGTGGTTCTATTACCATCAAACCCATCGCAGCTTGCCGCCCGAACTCGCGCAGGCCCGGCATCCCATTGACGCCCTGCGTTTTTTGGGCGCCGACATTCTGGCGCGCTGGGACACACAGCATTCCACGCGTACCGTCTACACGGCGGGCGAGTTTTCCGACGAGTACGCCGGCGCCGGCAATTGGAATGAGCCCATGGTGACGTCGTTCAACCGTTATCCTCCCCACAAAAGCCAATGCCGGCGCAAATTCGTATGCCCGGAGGGGACGCTGACCCAGACTTGGGAATACACGCGCCAGGCGGGCGCGGATTTTGAGGCAGAGCACTGGTGGAAGTCTTGGGACGACTATGCTGCCGTGCGTTTCATGCTGGAAGCCCGCGAATATGTCTTTGATAGTGGCGACTTTCAAAACTGGGTGGAGCGAATCGGCGATGATGGCTTGGTGATGGTCCATCTGACGCAATCCGCGCTCAAAACGTTTCACTGGCTGGCGGGTCCGGAGAATGCCTCCCTCTTTATGCTGGACCATCCCGAGGAAATGCAGGCGCTGGCGCGGATTCACGAAAAGAAGGCCCTGGCGTTGCTGGAGAGCATCGTGGACAACCCGCTCGCCGAGATTTTCGTCTCCCTGGACAATCTCGACTCGGTCTTCTACCCGCCCTACTTCTACAAGGACTATTGCCGGAGCTTCTTTTCGCAGGCCGCCGAAACCATCCATCGCCGGGGAAAGTTATTTGTCGTCCACGCTTGCGGCCACAGCCGGGTTCTTTTGCCAATGGTGGGGGCGTCGCATGTGGATTGCCTGGAGGGCATCACGCCGCGGCCGTTAGGCGACGTGGAGTTGAGCGAAGTGCGGGGACTCGCGGCTTCAGAAAGCTTTACCGTGGACGGCGGGATGGATGCGCATCGCCAAGAAATCTGCCAAGATGCGGAGACGCGCCTGCACGATTACACCCGCCGCCTGTTTGAATCCATGGGAGACAAACGGCACTTCATCTTTGCTTCGAGTTGTAACACCTCGTACCTGGCTCCCTGGGAGAACCTGACCTATTTTCGTGACGCTGCTCGCGCGTATGGACGGGTGAAGTAGTATGCGTTCCAGCCTTGACCCGCAAGAAGATTAAGTCTGTAGATTATTGAGGAGGCTGGAACCGACGCCCAGACTTGAATTGGTGGCCCTCGGTTGACGAACATGTAAGAGTTAGGGTACCTCGTTGATTTTGCGGCACGGTTGGCAACCATAGTCATTGAAAAGCACCTTCGGAACGGTCAAGTTGTACCGATCTTGTACTCGTTTGGTAATCTGGTTGGTGAATGCACGCCGCGCAGTTTCGAGACACTGATTTCAAACGCCGATACGCAGATCCAGAGTCTAATATCCCCTGCTGATTCCAAAGGAAATCAACAACTTAGTTCGGCAAATCGCGGCAGAGTCCGGCAAAATCCGCAACGCAGCCACAATAAAAACCGTCCCCATGCCTCACCGCCATGACTTTCATAAGGGTTCACGATGTTATTGCTTTCGGAGATTCCGTTCCCAATGAGGGATCCTGCCGTGAAAGTACGGGGGCCCACCGCAACTTACTGAAACGACCCGACGCGGATGGCTGCCGAAGGCACGTTCAGTCAGCTTGAGGAACGGTAAGTGGACCATAACTGGACCATGGCTTTTCTTCGGCGGCCGACTTCTTTCCGGCTTGAGAATCCTTCATCTGTCGGTGCCTTGGCGCACGAACGACGCATACAAATTCTTGCCCAGTATTTAAATACCGTGTCTTTCGTAAGCGGATCCGCTGTGGAAGGTCCAGCCAGTCCTCCGATGTCCACCCCATTATAAAGCCTCTCCAACCTTCGTGCTTGTTGAGCGGAACGTGAGGAGCTGGGCCGCCAGCTTAAATAGATTTGGGCATGAAAGGGCGTCCTTCCTAATCCATTACTCCAGGGTCCGCAGCCTCCTGAATCATGACCTTAAGCTCGGGCACCCTATTTCTCGCACCAAATCCGCGTTAACGCATCCTCAATGGCGAGCAGGAACTTGCCGTCTCTTGAAGGCAACCGGATTTGTGTGGTGGCCGTCCACTCGGTCTTTTCCGGACTTTCCGCCAAACAAGCAAAAGGAATCAGGCTATGCAACTTGTAACCTTGAGGGGCGCACACCCCAACGGCGGATATGACAGACTCAAATTCGGAGGTGTTTTAGCCCTCACAGCGGCTTATCGAGCTCACCTCTCCTAGCAATGGGTTAGTGGCCCAATTGTCACTCGCCGCTCGAAACCCTCCGCGGAGTCGTCGCACACTGGGATTCCATGCAGATTTTTGAGATCATTCAGACAATTTTACCCCGCAAAACGGCGCTAACTGGGCTGACACCCCCTTTAAGGTTGGGGGGTTTCACTCAACTAATCCGCGTGCGTACAGCAGTTAGAAGGGATAGTTGAAATTCTCAGCGAAAACGGTGGAAGGGGTGGGACAACTGGTTCCTCAATCCTGATTTTCTGCGCCTTGCTACGAACTGATGCTTTGGCAACTGTGTTGCCACTCCCCTACCAGATACCATCTCCCGGGCGGGGGTGCTATCCCCATGTCGGCGATTCGAGGTCCTTGGGTCTACGTGACCCGAGCCACTACTCTCGATTCCCCCGGTGAAAGGGCCGCGACAGAGCGGTCAGACGATGAATTAAGCCTTGCAACCATGCCAATAGAGCCGCACCCAGAATGGGCGCGGCACGTATTACTGCGACTGCGACTCCCTCCAAAGGAGCCTTTTACCCACTGCTTTCTGAGCCAGTGTCACCTTCCAAAACACCAATTTCAGGGGGAGGTCTGACATGATACCCGTCCCCACTGCCTGCCCGTTCTGTGCTTGTGGTTGCGGCTTTTACTTGTTAGCAAACCAGGGAGGACTGGTGGGAGTGGCGCCGAGTGAAACCCATCCGGTGTCCCTGGGAAGTCTCTGCGCCCGGGGTTGGAGCGCCCACGAGGCTGCCTTGTGGGGGAACCGGCTGAAGCAACCGCGGGTCAACCGCAACGGCAAGTTGCAGCCTGTTTCTTGGGACGAGGCGCTTGATCATGTTGCCGGGCGCATCAAGGAACTGATCGATGCAGCCAAGCCCGTGGGCGTTCTTGGTTCCGCTCGGGCCACCAATGAGGAGAACTACCTGGCCGGCAAGCTTGCCAGGGCGGGTCTCCAAACCAACAACCTCGATTTTTCTTACCATTCCATATGTGGCCCGCTATTGAAGGGGCTTGAAGATGTATGCGGCGAACAGACCCCCTCCCTCAGTCTGAATGACATTGAATCCAGCCAAATGATTTTGCTGGTTGAAGGGGATCTGGCAACCACCCACCCACGGGCTGCTTCAGCGGTAATGGCCGCCGTGGAAAAGGGCGCCCAGCTTATAACCATCGCCCACACGGCCACGCAAATGTCGCGCCTCGCTTCCCTCCTTTTGCCAGCTATACCGGGGAAGGAAGGTGAAGTGATCGACGGTCTGCTGGCCGCAGTCCTCAATCTCGGGCTGGAAGATCGAGCAGCGGTGGAGGCACGTTGCGAAGGGTACGACGCACTGCGGCGGGACCTGGAAGGCGCGAAGTTGACCGCCGAGATGCGCCAGGCAGCGCAGTGGGTGGCCCAAGCCACGCGGGCGACCTTCTTGATTCCCCCGGTCAGCGGGGAGGGCAACCCGTCGCGGAAAGAGGCCGCCGCCTTTGCCACCCTGGCTGCGGTCACAGGGCATCTCGGCAAGCCTGGTTCGGGGCTCTTGCCGCTTTTGGCGCGGAGCAATGTGCGTGGGGCCTGCGACATGGGAATCGCCCCGGATCGCCTCCCCGGTTACCGGCCGTTGGACGACCAGGATGCTCAGCAACGCCTGCAAGACCTTTGGGGTAAGAAACTGCCTTCGAGCCCGGGTTTGGACGCAGAGAACATCGTGCAATCGGTGAGCGCTCTGATTGTCCTGGCCGACGATCCCCCCTCCGACCTACCGATGGGACACCGGGCCATGGCGGCGCTGGAAAAGATCGATTACCTCGTCACGCTGGACGCCTTCCTCACACCGACCGCGCTCATGGCCGACGTGGTACTGCCGATTGCGAGTTTTGCCGAGACGGAAGGGACGGTCACCAGCATGGAAGGCAGAGTCCAGAGACTCCATACTGCCGTGGATTCCCCGGGCGAAGCGCGACCCGGGTGGCAGGTGCTGGCGGAGCTTTGCGCCAGATTCGATTTGTGCACAGGTTACCACGCGGCTTCAGACGTTCTCAGCGAAGTGGGACGCGCCACGCCAAAATACGCCCGCGCGGGCCAATCCGAGGACAAGTGGGGCGGGATCGGCACCGCCAAAGCCTCTAACGACGGCAAGTTCAGACTTTTTGTCGCAGAGGCCCCGCGCCAAGCTCCTGCGGAAGGTGCACACGTGCTAGTTCGCGATGGCACTTTTGACTGGGGCCGCGACCCGCTCGTTTCATTTTCACCGACATTATGTCGAGATTATCAGTCTCAACGTAAGCTCTTTCCTAACGGCTTCGTTGAAATGTGCAAGCAGGATGCCGACGGAGTGGGCGTTCACCCAGGGCGGCCGGTCAAATTGACCTCCGTCTATGGAAATGCGGTTGTCCCTCTTCGGGTAAGGACGGACCTCAAGCCCGGCCTGCTGCTTGTACCTTTTGCTTTTCGCGATCATCTTGCCAACGTGTTGGGAACACATAGTGTTACGGCCGTTAAGGTAGAACAGGCCTAAGAGGCCGCTCATGGTCTACACCTTAGCAAGAGAAGGCACCACCCGATGGCTTGACAAGTTGTTGGAGGCGGGAGAGGTCATCGCTCCGGTTCGTGGCCCTTGCGGGGACGTCATTTTCTCCGCGCTCCGCTCCCCCGCGCAAGTCGTGTGGGATTTTGAGAACCCCCTCCCCCCGCCCAAGCAGTTCGTCCTGCCTCAAACCGACCCTCTGGTGAAAATCAAGCTCCACGGTCAACGCCACGAGGTGGAGCCCATTTATGATGATGCTCCCCGCACGCTGTTCAACGTGCGGAGTTGCGACGTGAAGGGCATCGCCTTCCTGACGCGCATGCACGAAGCGGAGCCGGCCGACGCTTCCTACCTGCGTCGCGCCCACAACCTCACCCTCATCAGCCTGGCCTGCACCACTCCCTGCCCGGCGGGTTTTTGCACCTGTACGGATTCTGGGCCGTTTTTGAGTGCCGGTTACGACGTGCAATTGACGGATCTAGGTGGAAGCTTTCTCGTCGAGGTAGGCAGTGAAAAGGGTGAGGCAGCGATCGCCAGGGCGCCCGACCTCTTCCAGAAAGCGAGCGAAGATGCGGTAACCCAGCGCCAAGGGCTGGAGGCAGCGGCGAAAACCCATTTTGGGCCGGAGACCTGCCATTTTGGCTCGGCGATGCGGCGCGTCTCCACCGGGCGTGTGCAAGATGCCTTGTGGGAGAAGATGACGGACTGGTGCCTGGAGTGTGGCGGATGCAACATGGTGTGCCCCACCTGCTACTGCTTCAGTGTGAAGGACCTCCCCCAGGATGGCGCGTGGGTGCGTTGCCGCATGTGGGATTCCTGCCAGTATACGGCTTTTACGCTGGAAGCCTCGGGACACAATCCGCGGGCCAATCGCAAGGAGCGGATGAAGCGCCGCTTCTTCCACAAAGTCAGCGCGCAGTACTACACCCGCGACAGCACGGTGGGGTGCGTGGGCTGCGGGAGGTGCGTCAAGACGTGCTTAGGCTCGACGCACATGCCGGCGGTGGTGGCCGCCATCAGGAAGGGGAAATGGCATGAATGATGTTTTCCTTCCGGAGATAGCCTGCCTCGAGAAGGTTCGGGATGAGACGCCCGACACCAAAACCTTCACCTTGCGCTTCCGGGACCATCCCAATGGCAACGGTTTTCATTTTCTTCCCGGACAGTTCCTGGAGCTTTCCGTGTTCGGCTGCGGGGAGGCGCCGTTCTGCATCGCCTCCAGCCCCACCCGGCCCGGCACCTTTGAAACGACGGTCCGGCGCACGGGGCAGTTGACCGACCAGTTGCACAAGCTGGCAAATGGCGACGAGGTGGGCATCCGCGGCCCCTTCGGCAATGGCTTCAACGTGCAAGCGGCGCGCGGCAAGGACATGCTGTTTGTGGCCGGCGGCATCGGGCTGCCCCCGCTGCGCAGCTTGATTTGGAATGTCCTGGATGAGCGCGACCGTTTCGGCAAAGTGACCATCCTCTACGGCGCCCGGACGCCCCATGACCTGGTTTACAAGGATGAACTGGAAGAGTGGAAAAAGCGCTCGGATGTGGAGTTGCTCGTCACCGTGGACGTGGCCGAGCACGATTGGACAGGAAATGTGGGGGTGGTCCCCATTTTGTTCCAGAAGGTTACTCTGCACCCGGAGTCTACTCTTGCCTACGTTTGCGGCCCGCCCATTATGATTCGGTTTGTGGTGCGCGACCTCCTCAATCGCGGGTTCAAGGAAGAGTCGGTGATCTCGACCCTGGAACGCATGATGCAGTGCGGCATCGGCAAATGCAATCACTGCGCCATCGGCCATCGCTATGTGTGCCGCGATGGACCGGTGTTCAATTATCGCGAGATCGCGGAGTTGGTGGAGTAGTGCGAAGCACCTTGG
>Ga0326728_10016486_pt1 | contig 15063 bp, 18 predicted proteins | sample MB3enrmetagenome_FD_207602 | JGI IMG/M metagenome (GOLD analysis project Ga0326728, IMG submission 207602) | Lab enriched peat soil microbial communities from McLean, Ithaca, NY, United States - MB31MN | ecosystem: Environmental > Terrestrial > Soil > Wetlands > Peat | place: USA: New York...
TCGGGCAGCAGAAGTGGTCCGAAGCGTTGGAGGAGTTCACCAGCGCACGTGCCGAATTCCACCGGCAGAACCCGAACGCCCAGGAGCCTCCCCAACTGCTCAATGCACGGATCAACCAGTTGCTGGAGAAAATCACCGGTGCTCCGTGAGCAGCCGCGGCACTGGCGGCGGGATTCCAGTCTGATTCGCGGCCAGATGATCGTAGGGGAGGCCAAGGAAGCGCAGGGAGACTTATCCGGGGCGAGGGATACGTTTGGCGCCGCCCTGCGCCTTTTCGATGAACAGTACCCCAAATCCTATGAAGCGCCCCAGTACCTGGATTACAAGATCGCGACGTTAGACGAGCGGCTCGGAGAGCGCGGGACTCAATCGGGACCTTAGAGGTTCAAGAATCCCTCCGGCTTCCACCAACCGATCCCAAACCAGGTCCGGTTGAAGCGCCGTCGAGCGGCAACAGAAGCCGGGCAAAGAGGTGGTGTTTGGCGCCGACGCGGCCTTTGGCAAGCCGGAGAAGGTTTAGCTGCGTCGCGGGCGGCGTGGCGCCCCGGTGAGGGCCTGTCCCATGTACTATCCGGCAGAGGTTGTGTATCACCGTTTCATTCTTCTGCAAACGCTCTTCCGGCCCGATGCCGACCTCTCTATGCAGTATTCGAGGTTCTGCCGGGGAGTGGGTTTGCCCGAGTTTGATTGCTTTCGCAAGCTCAATGTCAAGGACCGGTAGGAGACTCCTCGCGCAGGCTGCTGACCGCGGATTCGCACTCGATCGAAGGGCACATGTACCTGGGCGAAGCGGAGTTCCGCCAAAGCAAATGGGACGAAGCCTTGCAGGAATATCGCGCCGCCTACGAGATCAATCCCGATTTATATGGCGTGGTACAATTCCTGCCCGGTGCACCAATCGCTGTGCGTGACGTCTGCGAGTATCGGCAAGCTAGGGCGGGCTCGTAGCATTTCAAAAGGAGGAAACGAACAAATGGCATTCTGTGCAAAATGTGGAGCTCAGTCGGCCGAAGGAACAAGTTTCTGTGCATCGTGCGGTACCCCTGTAGGTTCAGCCGCAGGTGGTCCGGCAGCGCCGGCCGCAGTGGGGACGGCAATGTCCTCCAACGTGGCGGGACTACTCACTTACATCTTGGGTTTTGTCACCGGAATCATCTTTCTGGTGATCGAGCGCTACAAGAATGATAAGTTCGTGCGCTTCCATGCCTTCCAGTCCATCTTTCTCAGCATCGTCTGGATCGCCTTTCGCATCGTTTGGGGCCACATCGTCATGGGAATGATCTGGAGCCCGTTTAGTGGCCTGTGGGCGCTGCTGGGACTGCTTAGCATGTTGATTTCGCTTGCCTTCCTCGCCTGCGTCCTGTTCCTGATGTACAAGGCTTACAACAACGAACGTTTTAAGCTCCCAATCATTGGAGATCTGGCCGCCAAGCAAGCGGGTTAAGTGACCCGCGAAGTGTGGACTTACGTCTGCCGTAATTTCCGGACTCGCAGGTTGCGTCTCTTTCCCACGTAATTATCAAATCGATCGCGGGGATCGCAAATGGACAGGGTGGGACGCCCTTGATTGGGGTGAACGATGACGGGGAGGTAATAGGCCTAGATCGGCCCGGGCCAAGGCACCGGAAATCTTGGAAACTCGAAAGCTTCGGCCCGATCGGTGCTATAGTGATCACGAATTCCAAATCTTCGGACGTCTAGACCTACCATGAAGAAACTTCTTACAGTCCTGTTTGCATCGATGGTCATCTTCTCGCTGGCGATGCCGGTGTTCGCTCACGAAGGGGCCTCCCAGACGGCAACGACGAAGACCAAGAAGACCAAGGCTACGAAGGCTAGGAAGGTTCCGATGACCAAGAAGGTCAAGTGAGGTGACCGAGATTTTGTACCACCGGGAGTGAGAGAGTCTATATCACATTGATCGGACTGGGTTTTTTGTACCAATCCTAGGGTGAGTTTTCGGCTATTTGCACGCCAATGACCTCGCGGCTAACCGCCGGAGGTGTGCGCTACGCTGGCTTGCTCGGCCCGGGAGGCATGGGATCTCGTTGCGTGCCGCGAGTTGAGGGTCACTGGCCAATCATTGCTGCGACCTGTTGCCAATCCACCTGATTCACAAATTCCCAGAGCAGGAGCAGGCCGAGCGAGTCCCAGTCCGTCAGCGGTGGCTTGCGGAGGTTCTCCGGCACGTTTTCCAGGAAGACGGTGATCAACTGGATGTCGGTGCGGGGGCGCGAAAGATCAAAGTAGTCGGGATTGAACATGACCACCGGCCGCGCGTCCTTCGTATTCGCAGGGACAAAGGTAGAGGGATAATCGAAGGCTTTTCGGGTCCAGGCTTGCGAAGCCCGCTCCGCCGGCGTCATTCCGGCCAGTTCGGCGCGAAGGCGCTCGAGATCGGGGTCCGGCGCCACGGGCTCAGCCGTTCGCTGGGCGATCTTCTTCCGCAACTCCTCGCAGTTGGCTATACCCTGCTTCAACTGGCCCGGGAAGTCAGCCTCCATCTTCTCCATTCTTGCACGGAACTGCTCGGCAGCGGCCGGATCGGTCTTCTTCAGTGTCTGGTATGCTTGCTCGTGTGTCTTACGCCGTTCCTCCTGACCGGCCATCCAATCTTTGTAGTCTTTATCGCACGGGGGCAGTTTCTTGTCCGCTTCGAGGCGCCGGGCGGTTTCGCGTTGACGGTCGGCCACCTTGCCTTCGCAGTCGGCGATAAAGTCCCGCAGGAATTGCTCTCGTGTCACCGGAATCCAAAGAGGGCGGTCCTTCTTGGCGAAATAGATGACGGCGGCTACGTCATGGATGCGTGGATCCGGCGGCCCGGCATAGTACAGCGTGACTCCCGCGGTTTGGCCAATTGCCACGGGCAGCCACATCATCTCGTGCCCGTTGTGCTTTTCAAAGGTCTGCCCGCGCGCTACCTCATGCGGATCGTTAAAGTGGAAATCGGCCTCGGTTACGGCTTCCCGGTCGGTCTTCGGCTTGCCGCCTGGGCCCTCGGCAAAATAGAGGAATATGAACAACAGACTGCCGGAGACGGGAGCATTGGCGCTGGCGCAGGGTTCAGTCGGGACGCATAGGCGGGAATCAGAAAGCTGGATATAGCACTCTCCATTGAAGCCCAGCGGTGGATTGAATACCTTCGCGGTATGCAGCCGCGAGGCGAGACCTTGGATTTTCGACAGGAGTATCCTGCCCTCGATTTCGCTGTGACCGGCCCACTTCGCGCTGCTGGCAGGCGGGACGCTTAGCTGCCAAGTGCCGGGCACGTTGGGGAGGGGCCGCACTTGTTGGCCCGCGGCGGGCAAACACAACAGCAACATTGCGGCGAGATATCTCATGGCTCCTCCTGTAGCTTTGGGTCCGAGGACACTTCTACCCTTGCTCCCGTTCATCCGGCCGGCAAAGTCACTTGGGATGCGTCAACAAAGCCAGGCGAACAGCTTCCTCCACCGGCCGGTGGTCGCCTCTGGTTACCGCTGGTCGCATCCAGCTTCCGTTCGCGGAACAGATACGCTTGGTATTCACGAACGTGCTCGGGGCGCAACTGGTCCGGCGAGCGACGGAAGTAGCGGGCGAAATCAGCGACCGCACGTAGGTAACAACGTGTGGTAGCCTGAGAGTAATTACGACGCTCGAGTTCTTCGAGCATCAGCTTGCGTAAACGGGTCATAGGGAACCTCCTTATGACCCGACAATAACCTAGCTCAGCACCACCACCTCCACTTCCACGCACGCGAAGCGTCCGCCGCCCCAGCGGCTTCGTTCAAACGCCCTTCCACGCCGGAATCCAGTCAAACGCCAGGATTGTCGATGGGAAGCCAACTTCTGAGTAACAATTTCCGTTGGGGAAGGGGTTGACGGGACGGACACGTAGCCGGTGCTAAGATCGAGTTCGCACCCCCCGCCCTTTTCGTCCTTGTAGATGAGCTTAGTGAAGCCAAGCTTACTCATCTTCGAGATGTAGCCTACATCATAATCTTTGCACTCCCACGCCGCCGCTTGGCCCTCGGCCATGTGCCAGACGTAGTAGGTTGCATCCGGCCCCTCCGCTGAACATTGGTCGACGGGGGCGTGGGGAAATAGCTTGGTCGTCTTCTTTTTGTATCGACGGTTTTCTGCATCGGCAAAGCTCCTCCTGTCCTCGGCCGTGGGTGAGACGGGCCTTTGAGAGGCCGGATTCACTTCGCCTTGCGCCCAACCCCGTGCGGGCCACAAAACGATCAGCAGCGCAGCCGCAAACCGCACAGCCGCGATAACACCAGCTCGCGTTGGAAAACTGTTGGCCATGATCCGGAGATTCAGCTTTTTCATGGTTTTCTCCCTTCATTGGACCCGGGGATCGGAACAATCAACGTCGGGAAACATGTCCAGTGACTCGCGCTCCACCCGCCGCGTGTCATTCCATCTCCGGGGTTAGGTCGTTGAAGTAGCACTCAAGGCGGGTGCCGAACGGACGACGTCGGTAGCACCGTCGCCGTCCAGATCTACTAGCCCCCTTTCGGGCCGCCCACACAAGGGTGTCACATGAGAAACAGGAGCAAGGGGCTGACTATGAGGTACTGCCCTCGCTGAAGTCCTCAGCCAGCACTTGCTAGGATCCGATTGCGTTGACGCGGTATTGTACAGTGTCCGTGGGGCCGTTGGAGGTCTATCCGAGGCAGTTCTGTCGTGGGTTTTACTACGGGGCTTCCAGCAGGTCCTTTCGCGGGCAATCCACCCCTCAGCGCATGTTCGGAACTTGAGGAGCGTGCGCAACGCGAGACGGGAGTGAACGCGATGCTACATTGCGTTCTCCCTCTTGGCCTCGCTCAAATGCTTGGCTAATAGAGCAAATTGTGCTCGCCTCGAAGGTACCCGTCAACAGAAAAGTGATGAGAAATAACGATAAACGTAATCAGCACGGTAATAATGACTCTTACCTAAACACTTTCACGCGATGTAATGCTAATGCGCGCTGGCAAAATGCCCCGCAGTTGGACGCGGGTTGAGGATTGGGCTAGGGCAGAGACCTTTGCCAAACGAAGCTCATTGCACGACCGCATTTCGGCTGAACTAGAACAGCCCTTGGGTTCAGCCAAACACTTGGACGGAGAGGGACTTCTTGGAAAGCGGCCAGAGACGGGAAGGGCGTTTATCGGGCACAATAGTAAGCTACTCGGGTCGGGTGGCAGGGTCTTGGAGGTCGTAGAGGACGAGCAAGAGTAGGCGCCGGAGGTCGCGGCTGAGTTTTATCCGGCGTCAGTGAATGGTTCCTCGGCTACCGAAGGCGTCATACCAGGTTCTCCTTCTGATACGATCCCCGCTGCTGCCGCGCCACAGCCGGTGACGAAACCTTCGCTCCCTGGGAGCAGCCCTGTCCCGAATGGCGGGAACGCGGTTGCCAAACCAAGCACCTCCGGGACTCCCTCTTCGCCTGCGCCCAACAATGGCAACGGAAGTCCCGGGTTCAATCAGCAGCGCAACGAGTTCCGGACGGCCGTACACCGTGTTACCACAGCCAAGAAGCAAGCTATCGGCGAAGTGGTCGAGTGGGCCAGTGGAGGCAGCTTTGAGTACGGCGACATTGGCCGCATGACGGAGGGCGATACTCCGAAGCTGCGGGCGGCCACTGAACTCATGGCTTCGGCAGTCGCCGGCAGAACTCGCTGACCGAGAGCTTCTTTCGTCTGCACGGCAACATGCCTGATCCTGCCCAGGGCTTGCAGCCTACTGACCACTGCTTACTGCTCAGCCAGCCCTGCCTCAATTCCCACCCCCACGCTGGAGTGCTGACAAGCCGTTGTGCTTCAGACCGGCACCCTCTTTCCGGCGCTCCAGTGCCTACGCTTGTTTTGACTAACTCACGGTCAGCGTGAGCGTCACACTATGGCTGAAGGCAGAAGATCCCGAACCCGTGCTGCCCGTTACCGTCAGCGTGTAGGTTCCGGCGGGTGTTCCGGGGTTAGACGGCGGCGTAACGGCACTGCTCCCTCCACCGCCACATCCTGCCAGCGCCAGAGTCAGCAACAATCCCGCGGCGAGCGGGACCAGCGCGGACCGCCTTCGGCTCACGCCGAGTTGCTTCCGGCGCTCGATGGCCCATGCCATCAACGCAAGAACCAAGGCGAGCATGAGCAGACCTCTCAGGCCCGGCGATAGGGGTGGGGCTGGAGGAAGTGGTCGAGAGCGTGGCACGCTGAGCGAAGGGGCGGTCGTCGTAACGCTGACCGTGACATTCGTTGCAGAACTCCCCGCCGTTACCGGGTTTGGCGAAACCGCGCAGGTGGCCTTGGAGGGAGCCCCTGTACAGGTGAAGCTCACACTTTGGTTGAATCCTCCTTCACCAGTGATACTTAGGGTGTAAGTTGCAGTTGAACCGGGCGCGACAGTGGCTGAGGTGGGCGAGCCGGAGGCTGCGGCGAAACTGAAATCCTGACCCGTTCCGCTGAGGGCGACCCTTTGCGTGCTGCCCGCCACCCCATTGCTGTTGTCGGTGGTGGTCAGCGTGCCGGTGAGCGGGCCGGTGGCCGTGGGTGTGAAGGTCACGTTGATCGTGCAGGAACCGCTGGCCGCGACGCTGGTCCCGCAGTTGTTGGTCTGGCCGAAGTTGGTGTTCGTGCCGATGCTGGTGATGGTAAGCGCGGCGTTGCCCGTGTTGCTCAGAGTGACGGGCTGCGAGGCGCTCGTGGTCCCCACGGGCTGGTTAGAGAACGTCAGGCTGGCGGGCGAGACGGCGGCCACCGGAGCTGTGGGGGTTCCCGTCCCCGTCAAGTTCACCGTCTGCGTGCTGCCCGCCACCCCATTGCTGTTGTCGGTGATGGTCAGCGTGCCGGTGAGCGGGCCGGTGGCCGTGGGTGTGAAGGTCACGTTGATCGTGCAGGAACCGCTGGCCGCGACGCTGGTCCCGCAGTTGTTGGTCTGGCCGAAGTTGGTGTTCGTGCCGATGCTGGTGATGGTAAGCGCGGCGTTGCCCGTGTTGCTCAGGGTGACGGGCTGCGAGGCGCTCGTGGTCCCCACGGGCTGGTTAGAGAACGTCAGGCTGGCGGGCGAGACGCTGGCCACCGGAGCTGTGGCGGCCGTTACCGTGACGGTTGCTGTTCCTGACTCGGCGGCATAATTGGTATCTCCGCTGTAGCTTGCCGTCAGAGTGTCAGTTCCCACGCTCAGGCTGTTGGGTGGAACGGTAAAGGTGTAACTGCCGCTCGCAAGGGTCTGCGCGCCCGAGGAATAGCTGCCGCTGGTCAGAGTCACCGTGCCAGTGGGCGTGGGATTGCCACTTCCGCCGCCGACGGCGACCGTTACATTCAACGCCTGCGCCGTCGTGACACTCGACGAAGACGGCGTCACCGTCACCGTCGGCGTTGGTAGAGCCGTGACGGTTAGGGTAGCCGTTCCACTTGAGCCATTGGTTGTGCCAGGGATAGTAGTTGAAGGGCCCCCGGTGTACACTGCTGTAATTGTATATGTGCCTACCGGTAGGGTCGAAGGATCGATTCCTGCGCCGACAGTGCCGTTACTTGTTTCTCCCCCTTGAACTAGGTTCATTCCAACGGAGAAATAAACCATACCTGGCGGGGCCGGGCCGGAGCCCTGCGTTACTGTCGCTCTGATGACGATATCGTTGGTCGAGCCCTGCGGTACCGAGTTGGGCGTGACAGTTACCGACGTCGTACTGGCGTAATGAAGAATTCCAGCTGTTACCCAGTCATTATAGAGCTTATAGCCATCGACCGATCCCAACCCGGTTGCCTGATTGTACCCGTTTCCAGTGGGGGTGCGAAAGCCCATGAAGCCGCCGGAACAGCCATAGCCACCACTGCAAGGGACGATATTGCTGCTGGCATTCGGGAGCTCGTATTCTGTGCTGTAGGGACCGGCCTCGATGTCATGGAAATCCGTTGTCCTTCCTGCGATGTAATAGAGGTCGCTGTTGATGCTGCCTTGTGCACCACCCCACGACTGATTAATGAGTGCCACAATCCCCGCAAAAGCTGGAGTAGCAACGGAAGTGCCGCCAGCACGTGCAATGCCGGAGGTGTCGCAACTGCTGTAGCCCTGATATACGCCGCTTTGGCTGTAGACGGCCGCGCAAACGAAGTAACCGTCGTGTGCGGCAGAGGCCGACAGCGCAACATCGGGCAAATCCCGAGCGCCGTCGTCGATGGGCATGCCGACTCGTGGGAATGCGTATTGCCACCACGGCTTGACGAACATCGTGCTCGCGCCGCCACCGGTGGAGTCAAGCCCGGTGGAAAGCCCAGTGCCGGCTGCACTATCGTTCCACGCCAGCTCAGGAATATATCCGACAGCCGAACCACTGGAATCCCAGTAGGTCCCGCTGCCCTCGTTCAACTCCGTTCCACCGACTGCAGTCACCTCTGGTGAACTGGCGAACGCGTTCACTGCCAGACCACCGCTAGCCTCGCTCTCAGTTTTGGCATCGCAGCCAGCCGCGCCAGAGTCGCCGGACGACACGAGAACGGTCTGGCCCTGGCTGCTGGCCTGCTGTATGAGGGGTTCGTAGAACGTATCTTCCCAGGATGCTCCGCGATTAGCTTCGCAGTCCCCGTAGCTCATGCTGATCACGGTCCCCAGATTCTGGTCAACAGCGTAGGTGAGGGAACTGATGACCCCCTGGTTGACGACAGTGTCACATTTAACGAAGTTGAAGGTCGCGCCTCGGGCGATTGCGAACGACCATTCAATGTCCATGTCGGCCTCATCTTCGTCGTTTGGAGAGTAGCCCGGATCCTGACAGGAGCCGGCCAAAATGTCATTGTAGTTAAGCTCGGTACCGGCACCGAAACTGTTAACAAAATCCTGAATATCGTCGTTCCAGTGGACGTCTGACTGGCCTATGATCGCGACGTTGACGCCTGTTCCGAGTATCAGACCTTTCAAATTGAAAATGATCAGAGGGCCCAGATCGTAGATCTCGGCGAAATCACCCATCCTTAGGTAGTAAGGCCATGAGCCTTGCGAATCTGGAGATTGTTGTCTCGTCACCGATGTTGGCCTGCCCGAAAGTTGTCGAGGCCCGTGATGCCCGCCACCACGCCCTGGAATGCCTGAGGGATCGATGGTTCGGTCGCGATGGAAAATCGCTCTTCGCCATTTACGGTGAAGCGTTCGATCTGGGTTTGAAACGTCCCCTCGATTTGCGCGACGGTGCCGCTGAATGAGATGCGGTTGCGTCCTGGGGAAATCTCTATGCCTGTGAATCCCTGCGACTGGAGCCAAGAGGTGATTTTCGCCGCATCCGCATCGCCAAGGCCGAAGCGTTCGCCAAATTGGTTCGGCGTTAACCACTTGTGGAAGTTGGGCGATAGGCTGGCCTTCTGCTCTCCCAGCAATTCTTGAAGTGCAGCCCGCTGGGCATCCGTGAGCTGAATCAACAGAGTGACACGCGGCAAGACTGTGACGGGATCCAGCGGCCCAAGGTTTTCAGCATGTTGTGTGACTCGCGGCACGTTTCCCTTTAGTACTACGAGTTGGTCGTGGTCGATCGGATCTACGATCCTCGGCGTCGGAGAGACTTCTTGGGCCATCAATGCCGTACTGCAAAGCATTGCGCTGACCATCAATGTGAGCTTACACAAACGATCAATACGAATTTTCATAAGCTCCTCCTAGTTTGATTTTCGATGTACTTAAATGCTGTTCGCCGGCCGCGGCAGAGGTGAAGGCGGACGGCATACTGCGCACGATTGCAGTCGTTGTCCGGTAAAGCTGGTTGATCACCATTCGGATTCCTCTCTCGCAATGACGAACCTGACCGATCTCGGGTAATTACTTTTGGCGGCTTCCGCGTTCCCGGCCTCTTGCCTTTGCTGCCGATTTGTTTTGGACCCAGCCTCATGGGTTCCCTGTGTTCAATGGCCGCAGATTGGCCTATCTCTTACCGCTGGAAGGCACAAGGATCAATGCACGGCGAGTAATTCGGAGGTCTCCCACATGTCGTGTTGTACAGTGTCCGTTGGATCGTTGGAGGTCTATCTGGGGCAGTTCTGTGGTGGGCTTTGCTACGGGGCTTCCAGCAGGTCCATTGGCGGGCGATCCACCCCTCAGCGCATGTTCGGAACTTGAGGAGCGTGAGCAACGCGAGACGAGAGTGAACGCGATGCTGCATTGCGCTCTCCGCTTTTGCCTCGCTGAAATATTTAGCTAATCGGGAAAACTATGCTCGCCTCGAAGGTGTCTGTCAACAGAAAAGTGATGAGAAAAGTAATCAGAAAAGCGACGATGAATCTTCCATCCCCATTCTATCGCAATGGAGGGCTAATGCGGGCTGGCACGATGCCCCGCAGCCTGACGCGGGCTGAGGATGGGGCTAGGGCAGAGGCCTTTGCCAAACGAATCGCAGGTCACTACAGATTTGCCATTGCTCCCTGATCTTCAATCCCCGCGCACTTCCCTGCCCAAACCCCTTACCAGTCTTGCCATCGGCACGCGGAAGGTATCGCAGATTCTCAGAAGCGTAGCTACGGTTGACTTAGCCGCAAGCGCAGCCTAAGATGGCTACCAAAGGCGGAACCCTCGCATGACTGGCAGGACCGTTTCCCACTATCGCATCCTGGAGAAGCTGGGTGGCGGCGGCATGGGCGTGGTGTACAAGGCGGCGGACACCACGCTTAAGCGCACAGTCGCCTTGAAGTTCCTGCCTGAAGAACTCTCTAAGGACCGGCAAGCCCTGGAACGATTCCAGCGGGAGGCCCAGGCAGCTTCTGCTCTCAATCACCCCAACATCTGCACCATCCACGACATGGGCGAGCACGAAGGCAAGCCGTTCATCGTGATGGAGTGTCTGGAAGGCCAAACGCTGGAGCAGCGAATCGGAAGCAAACCACTCAAAACTGACGAAGCATTGGACCTGTCCGTCCAGATTTCTGACGCCCTGGAGGCCGCCCACTCGAGGGGGATCACCCATCGGGACATCAAGCCAGCGAATATCTTCGTGACCCAGCGTGGCCAAGCGAAGATCCTGGACTTTGGCTTGGCCAAGCTGGCGCCAAAGCCCAAGCGGGCGGCGGAAGCCGTGGGAGCCTCCGCCGCGCCAACCGCCTCAGCCGAGCCGGAGCAGCTAACCAGTCCCGGTGTGGCGATGGGGACGGTGGCCTACATGTCACCCGAGCAGGCACGAGGAGAAGAACTGGATACGCGCACCGACCTCTTCAGCTTCGGCGCCGTGCTCTACGAAATGGCCACGGGACGGCAAGCATTCCCTGGAAACACTTCAGCCGTAATCCACGAGGCGATTTTAAACCGCGCCTCGCTGTCTCCGCTGCGGCTGAATCCCGAATTACCGGCGGAGCTCGAGCGAGTCATCAACCGTGCCCTCGAGAAAGATCGCAAGCTGCGCTACCAGACTGCGGCGGACCTCCGAGCTGACTTGCAGCGGCTCAAGCGCGACTTGGGCTCCGGACAGGCTGCCACTGCCGCGCTAGCCCCGCCGCAACCCACAATTTCGCGTCCGCGGCGAGCGTCCAAGGCTATCGCATCGCTGGCTGTGTTGCCACTGGTCAATGCCCGCCGCGACCCCGAGATGGAATATCTAAGTGAAGGCATCTCGGAAAGCCTGATCAACGCACTATCCCAAATCCCCAACCTGCGAGTCATCCCGCGGACTTCGGCGTTTCGGTTCAAAGGCTGTGAGGCAGACCTGCAATCGGTCGCGCGTGAGCTCAATGTCCGGGCGGTGATGACAGGCAAAGTCGTTCAGCGCGGGGACAGCCTCATCGTCCAAGCAGAGCTAGTTGATGTACCCAACGACGCGCAGCTCTGGGGCGGGCAGTACAGTCGGAAGTTCTCAGACATTTTCACGGTGCAGGAGGAGATCGCGGAGGAAATTTCCGAAAAGTTGCGGCTCCGCCTGAGCGGGCAGGACAAGAGGCGGCTTGCGAAACGGTACACCAGTAACCTAGAAGCGTATCGGCTCTACCTAAGAGGACGTTACTGGTGGGAGAAGTGGACAGCGGAAGGGTTGAAAAGGGGTCTTGAGTACTTCCATCAAGCGATCGAGGAAGACCCAACGTACGCTCTCCCTTACTGTGGACTTGCTGATGCCTACAATTATCTTGCTTGGTTTAGCGTTCTCCACCCCAATGAGGGTTTCCCAAAGGCCAAGGCGGCGGCCATTAAGGCACTGGAAATTGATGACTCGCTCGCGGAAGCTCACGACTCGTTAGCCTATGCGGGGTTCTTTTGCGACTGGGACTGGTCAGCCCGAGAAAAGGAATACAAGCGGGCTCTCGAGCTGAATCCCAATCGTCCGTTAGCTCACCATCATTACTCCTCTCACTTGGCGGCGATGGGCCGGTTCGATGAAGCCATCGCAGAGGCAAAACGCGCCGTAGAATTGGAGCCTCTTTCGGCACTACACGGTATGAATCTCGGATGGGTTCTATATCACTCGCGGCAGCACCACAAGGCGATCGAGGTATTACGAGACCTTCTCCAATTTCAGCCTGACTACGGGCAGGCTCATATCTGCCTTGGGCTTGTTTATCAACAAACAGGAATGTACGAGGAAGCAGCAGCCGAGGCCGAAAAGGGTGTTGAGCTTTCCAAAGGCGCTCCCTCGGCATTAGGTGTGGTGGCATATACCTACGGTATGTGGGGCAAGCCTGACAAGGCACGCGAAGTGATCAAGAACTTGAAAGGACTCTCAGGCCATACTTATGTGACACCGTTCGCTGTGGCGTTAAGCCACATTGGACTGGGCGAAAAGGATCAAGCCTTCGAATGGCTCGAAAAGAGCTATGAAGAACACTCCCACTGGCTAGTTTGGCTGAAAGCTTGGCCGGTATTCGACAGCCTGCGGTCCGACGCGCGCTTCCAAAGCTTGCTGCGCCGCATGAATTTCCCGCCGTAAGGCCCCCCACGCCTCTTGGCTTTCCCGTTTCTTACGTGCCCCTCCGATGCGATTCCGTTCCGTACATGTGCAGTTGCGGAATCGACTGGCATACATGACAACAAGCGAGAACAGCCCTTGGGACCACCTCTGCGGGATTGTGCCTGTGAAACGCCCTTCCATTCCGGAATCCAGCCAAACGCCGGGATAGTCGATGGGAAGCCGACTTATCATTCCCAATCCATTCTGTGTCCATTCAACACCCATGATGCGCACAGGAGCCCTTGAGGAAACCTCGGTCCGCTGCTGGGACCACTTCACGGTGGACCCAGCCCGGAGAGGTGTTGCTGCAGACAGCACTCCTGGGGGACTGTTCCGCTGTTTGAACTGTCCCGGATAGTCCTGCGTCAGACTACGGGGCATCGTGCCAGCCCGCATTAGCCTTCCGCTGCGAGAAAATATTGATGGAGGCTGCATTATTATATAGTTAATTCCTTTTCTCATTACTTTTCTCTTGACAGACACCTTCGAGGCGAGCAAAATTTGCCCAATTAGCCAGGCATTTGAGCGAGGCCCAGAGGGAGAGCGCAATGCAGCACAGCGCCCACTCCCGTGCTGCTTTGCGCACGTTCCTCAAGTTCCGAACATGCGCTGAGGGGTGGCTTGCCCACGAATGGACCTGCTGGAAGCCCCCCTGCAAAGCCCAGGATAGGATCGTCGCGAGACCTTTGAAGAAAGGAGGTGCACACCCGCTCCCGCGAGGGGTGCGTTTTCGGCGTTCGCCTGCTGAGCGCTATTGATTTGGACCAGGAAGGTCGTGGCAGCAGACGAAGCCGCAAAAGATGCCAGGGCATGGGAAGTGACGTTCGAGGATCGCGATAGTCCCATGACCCAGACTGTGCCGACCACGCTGGACGCTGCGTGTAATCAGGAAACCCCATCATGAGACCTTAAGCACACGAGATATGAGGGTACCGTCACGGGGAACGAAGTCGGCTTCGCGATCAAGGGGCAAACTCAGAGGGGCAACACGTCGATAATTTAACTGAACGGAATGGTCAAAGGAGATTTCATACAGGAGAAAGTACTTCCGAACGATCCGGCTGGAAACATGCACAAGGAGAATCACCCATGCGAACTATCACTGTGTTTTCCGTCCTTTTGGGTGTGGTGAGCCTGCTTCCCGGTCTCAGTTTTGCCCAGGCGGGAAGTACGGGAGTCATTACGGCTGCTCAGAGTTCACATTCGGCCCCGGGCGAATCCGGCGCATCGCCTGAGCCGTCGCCCGCGCCGACCCCCGCGCCTGCCTCGAATCCCAGGGGCATCGGCGCTGGCGTGAGACTCTCCTCGCTCGGTATCGGTGGCGAGGTCGCTGTGGAGCTTACGCGTCGATCCAACGTGCGGGGTGGGTTTAACGCATTTAGCTATAGTCGTGGCTTCAGCAAAGACGGCATCAGCTATAGTGGAGATCTTAGCTGGCGATCGGCGGAAGCGCATTACGACTGGTTTCCGTTAGGCGGAGGGTTTCATCTCAGCCCCGGCCTAATGGCATACAACGGCAACAAGGTAACTGCCACGGCGAGCGTTCCGGGCGGCCACTCGCTCACACTCAACGGCGTCGGATATTTGAGCAACCCGACAAATCCGGTTTCAGGTAACGGATCGATTGACTTTAACAAGGTCGCTCCGACATTTATGTTGGGATTGGGAAATCTCGTTCGACGCAGTGGGAGACGCTTCTCTGTTAACTTTGAGGTGGGAGCGGCATACATTGGTTCGCCTAAGGCAACGCTCAGTCTAGGCGGGGGGGTGTGCAGTTACAATGGCCTTAACTGCCGGACTATCGCCAGCGATCCTGTGGTGCAAGCGAATGTCGTGGCCGAGCAAAGAAAGATCAACCATGATATAGCACCTTTCAAGGGTTACCCTTTGATCTCGCTCGGCTTCGGTTACAGGTTTCGATGAGGCTGGAAACCTTGCTGTCGCGGCGAGGGGTTACATTTCCCGGGTGGAATCCTGAGGGTTCGAACGCAGCGGGTCCAGCGGATAATTTCGGTGTCCGTGGCGCGGGGACAATCGCCACAGGTGCCAGGTCTGAGCGTATTCACTGACTGGAGACTTCATGCCCCACGTGTGGGGGCCGCGCATGTCCCCCACGGTGAACGCTAGTTCTTCGGGGTTTATGTGTCTACGGCAGGAAATTCATGGGGCGCAGTAGGCGCTGCAAGCGC
>Ga0326728_10016487_pt1 | contig 15060 bp, 12 predicted proteins | sample MB3enrmetagenome_FD_207602 | JGI IMG/M metagenome (GOLD analysis project Ga0326728, IMG submission 207602) | Lab enriched peat soil microbial communities from McLean, Ithaca, NY, United States - MB31MN | ecosystem: Environmental > Terrestrial > Soil > Wetlands > Peat | place: USA: New York...
ATCCCATCCTGGCCGAAAAAGGCGGTTTCAAGCACTTCACCATCAAGGAAATCTACGAGCAACCGCGCGCCGTTCGCGACACCGCGCTGGGCCGATTCTCGCTTGAAACCGGCCAGGTGTTTCTGGATGAGATGGAAATCCGCGAGGAGGAGTTCCGCTCCTTCCGCGACATCAAAATTGTGGCCGCCGGAACCTCGCGCCACGCGGGCCTGGCGGGTAAAATCATGATCGAGCGGGTGGCTCGTGTCCCCGTGGAAGTGGACTACGCCTCGGAGTTTCGATACCGCGACCCTCTGGTGGACTCGCAAACCCTGACCGTGCTCATCACTCAATCCGGCGAGACCGCAGACACCATCGCGGCGCAACGCGAGGCACGGGCCAAGGGCTCCAAGACGCTCGCCATCTGCAACGTGCTGGGAAGCATGGTTTCACGCGAAGCGCATGGCACGATTTACACCCATGCGGGCCCGGAGATTGGTGTGGGCTCGACCAAGACGTTTACCGCACAGTTGACCGCCCTCTACCTCTTCGCGCTCTACCTGGCGCAGGTGCGCGGCCTGCTCTCCTTTGAAGATAGCAAGTCCTGGTTGAAGGCCTTGGCCGCCCTGCCGATACAACTGGAGTCCGTCCTCCAGCGGGACGATGAGATTGCAGAGCTGGCCCAACACTTCTACAGGTCTTCGGATTTTCTTTTTCTCGGCCGCGGAGTGCACTTCCCCGTGGCTTTGGAAGGCGCGCTCAAGATGAAGAAGGTTTCGTACATTCACGCCGAAGCATATCCAGCAGGAGAGATGAAGCACGGCCCCATTGCGCTCATCTCCGACGGGCTGCCGGTGGTGGTGATTGCCACCTGCAACTGGGACTCGCCCTTTTCCCGGCAGCGTTACGAGCGCACCCTCTCCAACATCAAGGAGGCCAAGGCGCGCGGCGCCACCATCATCGCCCTGGTGACCGAAGGCGACCGCGAAGTGCGCGCCATGGCGGACCATCTGGTGGTTCTGCCTCACACCAGCGGGACGCTCTCGACCATATTGGAATCCATCCCCCTCCAACTCCTCGCTTACCACATCGGCGTGCTTCGCGGTTGCGACGTCGACCAGCCGAGGAACTTGGCGAAGTCGGTGACGGTGGAATGAAACTCGTCTATTCAGATCGTTATGACTTAAACCTCGGGACCCACGTATTCCCGTCCATCAAGTATCGTCTGGTCAAAGAAAAGCTGCTGCGCGAGCATATCGCCGAGCCGGGAGATTTCGTCGAGCCTCCCCCAGCCTCGGATGACGACATTGCGTTGGTTCACCACCGGGAATACTTGCGCAAGCTCCAAGCCGGCAAGCTCTCCTACCTGGAGGTCCTGCGGTTGGAGATCCCCTATTCCCCCGAGCTGGTCCGGGCCGTTTGGCTTTGCGCCGGCGGGTCGATTTTGGCCGGGCGTTTGGCGCTCGAGGATGGAGTGTGCGTCAATGTGGGCGGCGGCTTTCACCACGCTTACCCTGACCACGGCGAGGGTTTCTGCGTGTTGAATGATTTTGCCGTGGCTATTCGCAGCCTGCAAAAGGATAGGACCATCGAGCAAGCCATGACCGTCGATTGCGACGTCCACCAGGGTAACGGCACGGCGGCAATCTTTGGCGGCGATCACACCGTCTTCACTCTGTCGATTCACCAGGAGAACAATTATCCCTACCCAAAACCGCCCAGCTCGCTCGATATCAACCTCCGCGACGGTGTCGGGGATGAAGAGTACTTGAAGGAACTTGCACAGGGATTGGATAGGGCGCTGGCGGAATTCAGGCCCGACCTGATCTTCTACCTCGCCGGTGCCGATCCCTATTTCGACGATCAACTTGGGGGGTTGAAACTCTCTCTCGAGGGCCTCGCAAAGCGCGACCGCTTAGTCTTTGAGAAGGCAAGCGGGAGGAATATACCGGTCGCCGTCACCTTGGCGGGCGGCTACGCTCGGCAACTCGAGGACACCATTCAAATCCACTCCAACACCATCCGCGTGGCCAAAGAGTTTGCGAAATAAGGGCAGTTTCTGTGCGGGGTAAAGGGGCGCATACATAAAGAACAATGTATGCGCCACCCGCGATATAATGGGCGTGCAGTTACCGTGGGCCAAGAAGCACGGGCATGCCGAGGCAAACCATGCAAAGAATTCGGAAGAGAATCGTCACGGACGAGGCGCAGCAGCCCATCGCGGTACAGATCGACTACGCCGATTGGCTGAAAATCGAGCGCTCTCTCAATTTACCGCAGGAAGACGAAGTCACCGATCTCTCCCGGTACAATGGGGTGATATCTCTTACTGAGGAGCCGCTGGCTTACCAGGCGCGCGTCCGGAGCGAGTGGTCTTGAAGAGAGTTCTCGATACTAACGCGATCCTCTATCTCCTCGGCGGCAAGCTGGCGCAGCCTCTCACTCCGGCCCTGTATTTCGTTTCCGTCATTTCCGAAATGGAATTGCTGTCCTACCCCTCGTTGGATGACGCGGCCTCAGCCCAGATCCGCCGTTTCCTCTCCGAAGTGACCGTGGTTGAACTCACGGAAGAAATCAGAGAATTGGCCATCGGCTTGCGGCGACAGCATACGCTCAAGCTGCCAGACGCGATCGTTGCAGCCACAGCCCTGAGTCTTCAGGCGCAACTCGTTACCAACGATACAAAGCTTTTACGTGTGCCCGGCTTGACCTGCCAGCGCGTGGAACTCAAGAGCTTGTAACAGGGGCGCTCGCCGCCCGCCGGTAGTGGGCTGCGCAGACTTCGAGCTTCTTGAAGTCTGCGACTTTTCCGCGGCGAATACTTGAGTGCCGCAGGCCTGCAGAAGACGCAGGTCGCGCTACCCAGTTCGGATGATGTCAAGGCGTCATTGTTAGTGTCCGGAACCCAAGAGTGTGCAAGGGGGGGCCTCGCCAGCCGGACACGAGCCCAAGGGGTGTGAGGGGCGGCACAAGAAGCCGCTTCACCAGCGGTTATTCGGAAACATCCCAGGTGACCGAGGTGTCTACCGCTGTATGAAAAGGCGAATAAGCGTCGTGACGTTGTCACTTGCCGTCGCTGTAATGGCCGTTGTTGCTGCTGTCGAGGTTCGTCACCGCGCCGTTTTTGGGCATTTCGCCCCATTGAGTCTGCATGCGGATGTGAGTGTGGCCAAGGCCGACCTTGGCATACCGGGAATCACCAAGGTTTATGAGGCTCGCGTTACTAATTTCGGCTTCTGGCCGCGACGCGTCGAGCGGTGCGAATTCATAACCGATGCCTTCGTCCCAGGCGTTAGCATCGGCTATCGGCTCCAACAGTTGGACAAGTCAGCAGGCCGTTGGCGAACGGTTTTGGACGCCGCTGCCAATTGCCAGCCGTACCCGCTTGGGATTACGCAGGCAAGGCTGACTTCAAAGTTGCTCTGGCCAGGGCAAACCCTCTCGACAGGTGCTGAAGCCACCGGAGCAAGACAGGGTCTCAAAGGAGAAACGATGAGATTCGTAGTCGTGGTGAACGGCCACGACCTACCGACAACCGGCTTCACGATTGACGAGCAGGTTCAGGGTCCGGACGTCGGTTATCGAGTTCGGCATTGATGCATCGCTGCGGCCTTTGTCCCCATCCCGAAATTTCAGAGCCTCGGGAGCAGCTTGCCCAGTTCGCGCCAACTCACCAACGTGATGTGATTTTCCTCGAGGGCCTTGCGGAATTCCGGGCTCGTCAGCACGTTGAAATCGCGCTGCCGCCAGGCGCTCCCATAGTCCGGATGGTCGACGGTGACGGCCTGCATCTCGGCGTCATTGTACGCGAGGTGAACGATGAGCTCGGAAACCCCGGGGGGCAGAGTCTGCAGAATATGCGTGTAATAGCTCAACCACTCATCCGACTTGATAGGCGGAGCGGCCATGAACACGTGGTCCACGATCACGTCAGTGGGTTTGAGGGCTGCATACATATCAGGTGGCGTGCCGGGAATCTTCAACATCAAAAATGGCAGGTGATAGTCATGCGCGACGTTAACGAGGACCGCCACCAAGGCAGGCTTGGTGTAAAGCACTCCCATGTGTGAATCGAGATGGGTGGGACGGATTCCCATCTTCAGAGCGGTCTCCACCTGTGCCCGGACCTCCCGCTCCGCTTCCTCCGGCTTGATATGCCGCACCGCTTCTCCGGTATCGGAATGAAGATAGCCCCCAGGATCGAGCAGCGACCCGACCTGGTCGCGGGGTGCGATAGGTCCCCACTTGTAGGTTTTCCATTCACTCGTCAAGGTTAGGTGCAAACCGAGGTCGGCATCGGGGTGAGCTTTCGCGTAGTCCGCCACTTCCGTCAGCCACGGGCATGGAACCATGACGCTGGCGGACGACACGGCGCCCCGGTTCAGGGCTTCGAAGCTGGCCATGTCCTGCGAGTGCGCAACCGCCAGGTCATCGGCGTGGATGATCAGCAGCTTGGCATCGGCGGGGTATCCAAGCCGCTGGGCAAGGGTCTGATTTTGCGCGCCTGCCGGTAAAGAGAAGGCCATGAGAAGACATGCTCCGACGAGACTGCGAGTGTACATGAGTTACCTCCGGTCTCTCAAGAGGAACGAGGATGCCGGCTACTTCTGAATGTTCACCAGGAGAGAATTCATGGAACCTGTGCGATAGCCTTCCAGGTCCAGCGTGACGTAGGCAAATCCCAGAGGCTTGAAGATCTCGACAAAGCGGTGTGCCATCTCCGGGTTCAAGGCGCGCGGTAGCTCTTCCGGAGCGATTTCAACCCGTACCAGGTTATCGTGATGGCGAACGCGGAACTGCCGGAAGCCCAGCGCGCGCAAGGCCTCCTCGCCTCTTTCAACCACCGCCAGCCGCTCGGCCGTCACCTCTAAACCGTAGGCGATGCGCGAGGAGAGGCAGGCGGAAGCGGGACGATTCCAGACCGGCACCTCGGCGCGGCGGGCAAGTTCACGGATATCGGCCTTGGTGAGACCCGCATCGAGCAGCGGAGTCAGAACTTTGTGCTCGCGCGCGGCGCGCTGGCCGGGTCGCCAGTCGCCCTGGTCGTCCACGTTAATGCCGTAAGCCACCGCAGTGAAGCCGCGCTGGGCGACGAGTTCATCGAGTTTGTCAAACAGTTCGTCCTTGCAAAAGTAGCAGCGGTCGGGATTGTTGGCGCGATAGGCGGGGTTCGAGAGTTCATCGGTGGTGATGAATTCGTGCGGCAGCTTGAAGCGCGCCACCACAGCCTGCGCCTCTTGCCGGTCGCGCTCGGAGTAGCTGGCGCTCAGCGCCGTCACCGCCAGCATGCGGTCGCCCAGCGCCAGGTGCGCTGCGTAAGCGAGGTAAGCCGAATCCACCCCGCCTGAATAGGCAACCACCAGCGACGGCACCTGCCGCAGTTGTTCCAGCAGTCTTTGTTCTTTCGCTTCCGGTTCACTCATCTCTCTCACCTGACTTACACAATGACGCCAGTGGGTCCAAGACTCAAACACACCCGAAATGGGGTACTGTGTCATTTGCGATAGATGGGCCCTACCAGCCGCAGTCATTCCCGCGAAAGCGGGAATCCAGTCCGTCGACTGTGCACTTCCTAAGGTTTGCGGAGTGGATTCCCGCTTTCGCGGGAATGACCGGCGTTTCGAAAGAGATCCGATTCCAAATGACACCAACACCTGAAATGGAGAGGGGCACGCCAAAGCGCGCCGCCGCGCATATACAGTTGGATTCCCCCTCCTATTGAATGAGTTTCGGCTGCGGGGCTCCGTCGTCGCCGTTTTCGCTGCTGACCAGGCAGACCGCAGCGACCTGGTCGCCTTCTTCGAGGTTAATCAGCCTGACTCCCTGCGCGGAACGGCCCGATTCGCGGATCGTGCTGGCATCCAGGCGAGTAATCTTGCCCTGCTGGCTGATCAGCATAACCTCCGACTCTTCGCTCACGCTCAACACGCCGACAACCTTGCCATTGCGTTCAACGGTCTTCAGATTGATCACGCCCTTGCCAGCGCGGGACTGCAGTCGATATTCTGTAATCTGGGTTCGCTTGCCGTACCCTTTCTCACTGACGGAGAGGATCAACTCCTTCTCGCCTACGATCTCCATGCCGACGATGTAGTCGCCTTTCTCCAGGTCCATGGCGTAGACGCCATAGGCAGCGCGTCCCATGTCGCGCACGTCGCTCTCCGGGAAACGAATGGCCATGCCTTCATGCGAGGCGAGGAAAATGGTATCGCGCCCGGAGGTCAGCGTGGCGCCGATCAGCGCATCGCCTTCCTCGACTTTCATGGCGATGATGCCGCGCGAGTTGGGGCTGGAGAATTCCGCCAAGCGCGTCTTCTTGATGATGCCGAGACGCGTCACCAAGGTCACGTATCCTTCCGCAGCATAAGTCTCGCCCTCGATGGTCACGTCCTTCGGTTCGTCCGGCAGCTCCCTGACGACTACGACCGCCGCGACTTTCTCTCCGGAAGCGAGGTTGACCAGATTGACGATGTTCTTGCCTTTCCCCGCGGCTCCCACGTCTGGGATTTCATAGACCTTCAGCCAATACATCTTGCCGGTGTTGGTGAAAACCAGGATGTAGCTGTGCGTAGAAGCGATGAAAAGGTGCTCGACGAAATCCTCGTCGCGGGTCTTCATTCCCAGGCGCCCCTTGCCGCCGCGAATTTGCTGGCGGTAAATGCTGAGCGGGGTGCGCTTGAGGTAGCCGGAATGCGAGACGGTGATGACCACATCCTCAACGGCGATCAGGTCCTCGAGCTTGATTTCCGCCTGCTCCTCGATGATCTCCGTTCGCCGCAGGTCTCCGTAGTCCTTCTGGATTTCCCTTAACTCATTCACAATGACTTTCTTCAGCACCTTTTCGCTGGCCAGTATTTCTTCGTATTGTGCAATCTTCTTCTGAAGCTCGTCATATTCCTGCTGGATTTTCTCGCGCTCCAGGGCCGTCAGGCGCTGCAACTGTAACTCGAGAATGGCCTGGGCCTGCCGCTCCGTGAATTCAAACTGGGCGATCAAACCTTGGCGCGCTTCGGGCGGCGTCTTGGAGGCGCGAATCAGTTTGATGATGGCATCAAGGTGTCGAAGCGCTTTGAGGAACCCTTCCAGGATGTGCGCGCGCTCCTGGGCCTTGCGTAGATCATAAGCGGTGCGCCGCCGAACCACGTTGACGCGGTGGTCAATGAAAAGCTGGATGGCTTCGGTAAGCGGCAGGATGCGCGGCTGGCCGTTTACAATGGCCAGCATGATCATGCCGAAGTTTTCCTGGAGCTGGGTATGTTTGAAGAGGTTGTTCAGGATGACTTCCGGCTGCTCGCCGCGCTTCAACTCCACCACGATGCGCATCCCGTCGCGGTCCGACTCGTCGCGAACGTCGGAGATGCCCTCGATCTTCTTCTCTTGAACAAGCTGCGCGATGCGCTCGATGACTTTCGACTTGTTCACCTGGTAGGGTATTTCCGTGATGACGATCTGTTGCTTTTCTTTGGTGGGACGCTCGATGGCCGCCTTGGCGCGCATCGTGAACTGGCCGCGGCCTGTCTCATAGGCTGATTTAATCCCGCTCTTGCCGTAGAGGTAAGCACCGGTCGGAAAATCAGGACCCGGAACGAGTGAGAGGACTTCGTCAATGGAAGCGTTGGGCTTGTTGATAAGGAGGATGGTTGCCTCGATGATTTCCGTCAGGTTGTGCGGAGGGATCTTGGTCGCCATCCCGACGGCGATCCCGTCCGAGCCGCTGGTCAGGAGATTGGGGATGCGGGTAGGGAGGACCGTGGGCTCTTCCGTGGACTCGTCAAAATTGGGGCTGAAGTCCACCGTCTCCTTTTCGATGTCCGCCAGCATCTCTTCGGCGATGCGCGCCAAGCGGCACTCGGTATACCGGTAGGCCGCAGGGGGATCGCCATCCACCGAACCGAAATTGCCCTGCCCGTCGATGAGGAGGTAGCGCATGTTGAAGTCTTGCGCCATGCGCACCAGAGTGTCGTAAACCGCCGCGTCGCCGTGGGGGTGATATTTCTTGATAACTTCGCCGACCACGCCAGCGCACTTGATGTAACGCTTGTCGGAGGTGTTCCCCTCTTTGTACATGGCGTAAAGAATTCGCCGATGCACCGGCTTGAGCCCGTCGCGCACGTCAGGCAGCGCTCGCCCGATGATGACGCTCATCGCGTAGTCGAGATACGACTTGCGCATCTCGTCTTCGATGTTGACGGGGATTTCCCGCGTCGGCTTGAATAATTCTTGATCACCCATGGATTGCTTTCCTCATAGCCGAGGATATGAATTTAGGGTCGCTCTCAGTTTTGCCGCATGACATGAATCCGGATGCCTAGTTTGAGATTCTTCCAATCTTTGTCGGTTGTATAGACGGGCGCTTTGAGCATAATTGCCAGCGCCAGACATGCCCGGTCCCCCAAAGACAACCCAAGCGGCCGTGTTTCTTTTACGAGGGTGCCAGCTATTTTCGCTTGGTCGCTGCTGAACGGCTCCGCCTCAGAGATGGGCGCGCGCGCAAGTTCCCATGCTTCGTCCGGGTCGCCGCCTTCGCGGACAAGTTTCGTTTGCACTTCGGCAAGGTTGACCGTACTGCTGGTCGCGTCACGCAAGAGTTCCGGAGTCAACTTCTGAGCCCCCGGTTCCTGATTAAGCAACGCGAGCAGGGCAGAGGCGTCCAGAACAATCTTACTCATGCCTGGCTGCCTCCCGTCGCTCGGCGATCAATTCATCCGACAGCGACCGTCCTGGTTCGATAAATCGCCGGAGACGTTGCTGGGCTCGCGCAATTCGGCTTTTCAGCGTTGAGAGGCGCAGTTCGTTGTCGGCGATACGCAGCTCAATTTCATCGCCAACGTTGATGTCGAGAGCCTCGCGGATTGATGCGGGAATAACTAGGCGGCCTTTTTCGCCGACCCGGATTCGTGCTTGCTGGTCCATGTGTCCCTCACGTGTCACAATGACACCAATATACATCAGTGACACAAAAAACGCAAGGTGGGTCGAACGAGGTGCTAATTTCGCACTCTCCACGTGCATCGCCGCTAGAAGAGGTCTCAACTCTATTGTAACGGATTTTGCAGCCAGTTGGGGTTGCCGATTGCAAAAAGAGGGGTCAAATATCCAGGTTCTTCACGTCCAGCGCGTTATCTTCGATGAACTGGCGGCGCGGCTCCACGACGTCGCCCATGAGCACGGTGAAGATGGAATCCGCCTCCACATGGTCCTCGACTTTCACCTGGAGCAGCACGCGTTGCTCGGCGTCCATAGTGGTCTGCCAGAGTTGATCCGGATTCATTTCTCCCAAGCCCTTGAAGCGTTGTACGGTGAAGGCTTTTTTCCCCAGGGCCATGACGTGCTCGAGGAGTTGCCCGCGGTCCTCGATGGTCAATTGCGTGCCGTTGGTGGCAATGATAAAGGGGGGCTTATCGTAATCGCGCACGCGGCGATTGAGGTCAAGCAGGCGCTTATAGTCAGCGCTCGAGACCAGGTCCCAATCGATGGTTCGCTCGCCAAGCGTGTCGCTGGCAAAGGTTAAGGTGTACAGGTTGTGCTCCTCGTCAAGACGGAGGGTTGTCGTGAATCCTTCCGCCTTGAGTTCCCTGGCGACCAACTCGAGTTTATCCTTGTTCTCGAGTTCCATCTTCTTGCCCAGTTCGGCTTTCAGCAGGGCATTGATAGGGCGCTCATCGCCAAGCCTTTTTTCAAGCTTATCGAAGAGTTCGACGTATTCGGCCAACGCCATCAGGAAGTTCGTCAGTTCGCCGCCTTGGAGTTTTGTCTTCTTGCCGTCGCCAACTTCGACGGTGTGGTCTTCCGTGGCCCGGCGCATGATTTCGCGCCGAAACTCCTTCTCGTCCCGGATGTAGCGCAGGGACTTGCCTTTTTTAATCAGGTAAAGCGGCGGCTGGGCAATAAAGACATGACCGCGCTCCACCAGTTCCGGCATCTGACGATAGAAGAAGGTAAGCAGCAGAGTGCGGATGTGTGATCCGTCCACGTCCGCGTCAGTCATGATGATGATCTTGGAATAGCGGAGTTTTGTGACGTCGAAGTCATCCTTCCCAATGCCGGTGCCGAGCGCGGTGATGAGAGCGCGGATTTCCTCGTGGCCCAGCATCTTGTCGAAGCGCGCTTTTTCAACATTCAGGATTTTGCCTCTCAAGGGCAGGATGGCTTGATAGCGGCGGTCGCGCCCCTGCTTGGCAGAACCGCCCGCCGAATCACCCTCGACCAGGAAGAGTTCACAGCGCTCGGGGTCTCTCTCCTGGCAATCGGCCAACTTGCCGGGAAGTCCGCCGGAATCGAGGGCGCCTTTGCGCCGCGTCAATTCGCGTGCCTTGCGCGCCGCCTCGCGGGCGCGCGAAGCGTCGATCGCTTTAGCGCAGACCTTCCGGCCCACGGTAGGGTTTTTCTCGAAAGCCTCCATTAGCTTCTCGTACACGAAGCTCGCCACCGTACTCTGGATGTCACTGTTGAGCTTCCCTTTGGTCTGGCCTTCGAATTGCGGTTGTGGGAGTTTGACGCTGATCACTGCCACAAGGCCTTCGCGCACATCCTCGCCCTGGAGGTTCTCCTTCACATCCTTAAAAAGCCCCTGATTCTGGCCGTATTGATTGATGGCCCGAGTGAGAGCCGAGCGAAAGCCTGATAGGTGTGTACCGCCGTCCACGGTGTTGATGTTGTTGGCAAAGGAGAAAACCGTCTCCGCGTAGCCGTCGTTGTACTGGAGGGCAAACTCCATGTGGACGTTGTCGCGGTCAGCCTCGGCATAAATCGGAGTCGGGTGAAGCACCTCTTTGTTTTTGTTGAGGTGCTTGATGAACTCCGCAATTCCGCCGTGGTAATGAAATTCCGCCTGTTTGTTGGTCCGTTCGTCCTTGAGGCGGATGGTGAGGCCTTTATTCAGGAAGGAGAGTTCGCGCAGGCGCTGAGCCAAGGTATCGTAGTTGAAGTCAATCGTATCGAGGATCTTGGCGTCCGGCAGGAAGGTAATTTTGGTCCCGCGGCGCTCGGTTTTGCCCGCCCTCTTCAAATCTTGGACGGGCTTTCCATGTTCGTAGGACTGCTCCCAGGTGTACCCGTCGCGCCATATTTCCAGCTCAAGCCGCTCTGAGAGCGCATTGACTACGGAAACCCCCACCCCATGCAAACCGCCCGAGACCTTGTAGCTGTTGGTGTCAAACTTTCCGCCCGCGTGGAGGACCGTCATCACAACTTCCGCCGCTGAACGCCCTTCCTCCTTGTGCAAATCGACTGGAATGCCGCGCCCGTTGTCGATAACCGTCACGGAGTCATCACTGTGGACGACCACGTCGATGCGGTCGCAGTAGCCTGCCAGCGCCTCATCGACAGAATTATCCACTACCTCCCATACAAGGTGGTGTAGACCCATGGCGCCCGTCGATCCTATGTACATCGCCGGCCTCTTGCGCACCGCCTCCAAATCGCCAAGCACCTTAATGCTAGCGGCGTCGTAAGCCTGGGCTCCGTCAGGTTCTGCCGGCTTTTGCTTGCTCACGTGTTCCACAAACCTCCCGTCTGATTCCAGCCTGCACAAGAAAGCCGGCGGAGAAGGAGTCTCCCCGCCGGCTCCGCTTCACCAAGCCAATCTGACTGCTCACTCCTCTTCAGGATTATTGAACCTTCCTTTCCCCGTCATTCAGAACCCAACACCACCGACCCACGCGCCGCCAGAAGCCGACAAGAGGCCGTTCCGCCACGGCGGACGGCTAAATCCGCATGGGCATCACTACGTACCGATACCGGTACGGCCCTTGCTCAACAGGCCGCAGTTGCCCGGCGCTCTGCTCGTCCTTCAACTCGAGATTGATCTTCCCTGCCTCTCCCAGCACGCCAAAGAAATCCAGCAGGTACTGGTAGTTGAAGCCAATCTGCATGGGTTCATCTTGGTAGGACACATCGAGTACTTCGCGGGCCTCGCCGTACTCCCCGCTGGACGAGGATATTTCCAATTGCCCTTTCTCCAAATGCATCCGCACCGCACGTGAGCGTTCGTCAGCCAGCAGGGCAACCCGACGCACCGCAGCGGAGATTGTTTCCTTGTCGAGTTCTATGACGCGGTTGTTTTCGCGGGGAAGGACGGCCTCATAGTTTGGAAATTGACCCGTCAACATCCGGCAAATCAAGATTCGCTGGCCAAGAGAAAAGAAGAGATGGCTCTCGTCCTTCGATATGCTGACTGGCAACTCCCCTTCCCCTTCCGAAAGTAGCCTCACGAGCTCCCCCATAGCCTTCTTGGGGATCAGCAGCCTCAACTCATTCTTAAGCCCGGGAACCTCAATATCTCGCTCAATCAGGGCCAGCCTATGCCCATCGGTTGCCACCATGGCCGCACTACCGGGCTTGAGTAACAGCAGGCCCCCATTTAAGGTGTAGCGGGACTCCTCGTTGGAGATAGCGAAGACAGTCTTTTGAATAGCGGTCGCAAAAACATTCGCAGGGAGCGTTGCCAAAGCAGGTGGGAGGGTCGGCAGTATGGGAAAATTGTCCCTTGCCATTCCCACCAACTTAAAGGATGAGCGTTCACACGTAACCTCAACCCAGTGGTTCTCCAATGCCTTGAAGTGAACCTCAGCTTCGGGAAGAGATCGCACAATCTCAAGGAGACGCTTGGCGGGAATCGTCCCCGAACCTGGGCTCTTCACCTTCGCCGCGCAATGGCAACACACACCAAGGTCGAGATCGGTAGCGCTAATCCTAAGAATCTGCTCCTCCGCCTCAACTAGTAAATTAGAGAGAATAGGAATAGTCGTTTTCTTCTCGACGACTCCCTGAGTAAGCGCCAATTCTTTTAAGAGCTGAGACTTTTCGATGGAGAAATCCATTTTATTAGTGTCCTATTAGAAGAAGTTATTCGTAGTAGATGCTGTGGAAGTGTGGAAAAGAGTGGAACAGTTTCCCAAACATCCGCTTACAGATACTTGCCCTGTGCATAGGATTGGCAAAACTGTGAATTTCCGTTCGCTATTGGGTGGCCGGGAGAGATTCACAAGTTTTCTCATCATGAACGTCATAAAAAAGCCGCTAAGTTGAACTGAGACTATCGCGAAGCTTGTTGAGAAGTCTGTTCAAATCCCTATCCGACTGGCGCAATTGCGAGATCTTATTGATAGAGTGTAACACAGTTGTGTGGTGTTTCCCGCCGAACTCCCTGCCGATCTGCGGCAGTGAGGCTGTGGTGAGTTCCTTTGCAAGGTACATTGCAACTTGTCGGGGGTACGAAACAGGGCGGCTGTTATTCTTTGATCTCAATTGAGGGAGCGTCAAACCAAACTCCTGGCAGACGGCCCGCTGAATGTTCTCGAGGGAGACTCGGCGTTCCCCCAGATCGACAAGACTCTTTAACACCTGCTGCGCCATTGAAAGCGAAATCTCGGCCCCGGTTAGAGAGGAATAGGCGATGAGGCGAGTCAGAGCCCCTTCGAGGTCACGCACGCTGGACTTGATCTTGCGCGCTACGAAGTCGCTCACCTCGTCGGGCAGAGTAAGCGCTTGCCCTTCGCATTTCTTGGCCAGGATAGCCCTCTTGGTCTCGAGATCAGGAGGTTGCAGATCAGCAGTCAGACCCCAGGCAAAACGGGAGCGCAACCTCTCCTCTAGACCAAGGATTTCCTTCGGAGCACAGTCGCATGAAATCACGACCTGCTTCTGCGCCTCATAGAGGGTATTAAAAGTATGGAAAAACTCTTCCATTGTTCGTTCTTTTCGGGCGATGAACTGGATGTCGTCCATGAGGAGCACATCGACGTTTCTATACTTATCCCGGAACGACACCATGCGGTCATTTTGAAGGGAGTTTATGAGGTCGTTGGTGAAAGCTTCCGAGGAGACGTAAGCCAACCGCATGTCCTTCCAGTTGTGCTTAATCACGTGGCCAACAGCCTGCATGAGGTGGGTCTTTCCCAAGCCGACTCCCCCGTAAAGGAAAAGCGGGTTGTAAGCCTTTGCTGGAGCCTGCGCCACCGCGCTCGCCGCCGCGTGAGCGAATTGGTTACAAGAACCGACTACGAATGTCTCGAAGGTATACTTGGGGTTGAGTTGGTGGTCGACGGAATCAAAGTCCAATTTCCTCTGCAAAGGTTTCGCGTCGTTGCCGTTCACACTCTTTTTCTCTGCACTCTCCCCGAAAATGTAGTGAATCTCCCTGAAACCCAATTTTAGGTGGTCTAAGGCCTCGGTGACAAGCCCGCCATAATTCTCCTGGATCCATTCTTGGAACTCATGGTTCGGCACGGACACTACAATGGCTTCGTTTTCTACGTGGCTGAACCGCGTAGGCCTCAACCAAGTCTGATAGCTCTGTGTGTTGACCTTCGTCTTGAGATAATTCAGGACTTGCAGCCAAGCATTCATTGAGGTTTCATAGGGGGGTAGGGCGTAAGCCTTGTGAGACTTGTGCCCCGCAGGTTCGGAATCAACCCGCCGAGCAAACTCGCAATGGAAGGCGTCGCTGGGCCTCCACAAGCGCCGAGTCTTGACCCTAGTTTTCCCCCATTATTCGAACCGGAGCGTTCCTAAGAAGGCGCACAAGCTTACCTGAAACGACTCAGCTCACTCCCTTAATATAGCACGAAAGGATGCCCGTGCCAACCGCTCTTAGGTCCCCTTTTGAAGCGCCGCTACAATGCCTGCACCCTTCAGAAACCGAACTCGATCAGCCACGCAAGTTAGCGAGAAGGAGCACGGTCGTTGAGAATCAGCGAAGGGGTTGTCCTGCCCCATATGGCCTGCCACCCAAACCTCCCGCTACTTCAACTCGTGCAGTCTACTCTTTATCTATTCGAGCAGGCGGGCAATCTCATCTCTGGCGGGAACCCGAAGCTGCCTTACGCGGTCCTTCTCGACCACTTGGATACCCTCGGCGGCTTCCCTGACCTCGCCGATGATGGCGGCTCTTACACCATGGCGAGTGTAAGCGCGAAGCAGCTTCGGGGTCGAGTTCGCACTCGCCACCACCAGCAGTGCACCCGAGGCAATCAATGCAAAGGGATCGAATCCCAGGATTTCGCTGAAACTGCGTGTCTCCTCGAGAACGGGGACCTTATCTTTCCAGATGCGCAACCCCACGCCGCCAGCCTTTGCGAG
>Ga0326728_10016488_pt1 | contig 15060 bp, 12 predicted proteins | sample MB3enrmetagenome_FD_207602 | JGI IMG/M metagenome (GOLD analysis project Ga0326728, IMG submission 207602) | Lab enriched peat soil microbial communities from McLean, Ithaca, NY, United States - MB31MN | ecosystem: Environmental > Terrestrial > Soil > Wetlands > Peat | place: USA: New York...
GTCAGAATATTGTGGGAAATCTGATTTCTGGTGTCTTTTTGATGATAGAAAAACCTATAAAAATAGGAGACCAAGTCGAAATTAACAAGATATCGGGTTATGTTACCGATATCCGCATAATCTCTACTCTAATAAGGACATTTGATGGGCTTCTTGTCCGTATTCCCAACCAACAAGTCTTTACGACAAATATCACAAACACCGTGAGTTACCCGGTCAGAAGGTTCGATTTCACAATAGGAATTCGCTACAGTGACGATGCTGATGCAGCAATCCGGTTCATCCAGGACTTAATTGACAAAGAGCCTAGGGCCCTCCATAACCCTCCCTCTTCTGTTTATGTAAATGAACTGGGGGAAAATTCGGTAAATCTCGTCGTCAGAATCTGGGCGCCTATTAGTGAGTGGTACGAGATTAAAACCCGTTTTCCTTGGGCCATAAAAAAGATCCTTGAAGAAAATAGCATAGAAATTCCATTCCCCCAGCGTATGGTTTACCTTCATAATATATCAGAAAAAAAGCAAATCCCTGAAAAATCGAAACCGAAGCAAGAGGAAGAAATTGAAAGTGTATTAAATTACGGTGAAAGAATGTTAATCTGAAAAAGATAAAAGGGAACGAGATTTCATAAGTACAACTCTTCTGATTGTGGCCATTAGTTGCCAATAATCATACTTCTCAGAGAAAATTCCTATAAACCCTGATTTTCACTAGTCATTTATATTCCAGTTATAAACATACTACAAAAAAATGGGTGTTTGTAGAAATCCTCAACAATATTGATCAGATTATCGAGGGTTTCATCAAATGTTCATCGAAAAAGTATTCAAATAAAAGATATTTTAGACATAGAAATATCTCACAGTGCTATAGTTAGGCTTCAGGTATACCTGAATCTTAAAAAAAATCGTACCGATAAAATCGAAACATTAGAAAGGAAAATTTTCAATTATGCTTATGTAAATAATAAATTTGATATAGTAATTCTAATGGCTGTTTCGGGTATAGAGGAAATTTGTGTAGCAACTCGAACTGCTGAAACATACAGTTCCAAGGATTTCTAATCAGTAGACACACTTGCTTTATGGCTTGGAGTTGTTCGAATGTATCCGATCTGCGGATGAATTATACAACAGGAGAAATTCTAAAGAAAAAGATTATGGAGACTGAGACATTATAAGCTGATATACATATAAAAATAATTAGTGAAATAATCGCAATTATGAAAAAAGAGGATGCATAGAGTACGAAAGAAACAGATTTATTCACTCACTTTCATGTTAAACCACTTGACAATTTTCATAAATTTTATCAAACTTATATCTATATATCAATTTCCAACCCTATTACCCAGAAGGGACGTGGTGTGTTCGGGTTTTGTTCTATTTTAGCAATCAAGTCTTTTATACAGTATTTTATCTTTTTTCTGCTAGCCATGCAATCTGCCAAATCTAACATCAAAAATGCGATCAAAAATTGGAAAAAATAAAAATGAAAAGGTAATGAACAATATTCCCACTTCCCGCAGATGTACGCAAGAATCCCATCTATTTTTTCAATATGGGTGTAGCTTAAAAATTAATCGAACTTCAACAAATAATAGTGGCCAAATAGGCAAACAAATTCTACATCTGTGCACATCTGCAGAATGTCGAGTCAACGGACTTACGAACTTTAATTTTAAAATTAGGTATAATATACCTCATTGTCTCAAGTTATAATTTCTCTAGAATACTATGCAACTGTGTAAGTCCCACATAAAATACCTGTCCACCATAGAAGTTCATAACTGGTGCTAAAGTAACCATGCTAATCTTCACCCCCTGTTAAGTTATTTTCTCATTCAGATATTTTTAAAAATCTTTTGATAGTTCATCATTATATTGGTGATGTTTTCATGATTAAGTTTCCATCGCAACAGTTGCTTATATTTTCATGAATTGAAGCATATCTACCCTAGCTTTACATAATTGCGAAACCGAAAATAGCTGGGAGACGGCGTCAAGAATATTTTGGAAATAACATCATCCGAATTATATACGATGACTATTTTCATTAACCTGTCTAAATTTCGATTAACAAATGAATGTATATGATATAGGTAATAAATATATAAACTAAAAAGAATTAATTTTCCATAGGTTAAATTATTATCAAATATTAAGATAATATAAAGATAAAAATGCAAATCTTAATATTATTTACCACTTTCTGCAGATTTAATCAAGAATGCCATATATTTTCTCAATATGAAAGTAACTTAAAAATTGATCTAACCTGCAATTAATAATGGCGGATAAATAGGCAAATAAATTCTACACATGTGTACAGATACAGAAAGTGAATTACATGTTTATTTTTCTATATATAATATTATCGAAGCAAATCAACGTTTGCAACCCCAACGTTAAATTCACTGAATCAAATTTAAAAACTAAAATTACACTCCACTATAGATGCAAAAAGAAAATATTATAAATTCAAATTTATTTGTTTTTATAATGGGCCTATCACAAAAGGATAAAATGAATTTTAGATCGGCTCATTGTGAACCAGAAAAGGTATATACAGTTATAATATTTACATTAAGTAGGCGATTATGAGTTAAATGATTTTTGTCTCTTAATCGTAGGAATCACATCATTGGGAGCTTAATCAGTGGTGGCAAACGGCTCCCAATTAAAGTAATTTTTTAGAGGTCTTACGTGCTTGAGAAGAAAAAAGTATTATACATGCATTTCCAACTCTATATATACTCAATGATAGTATCGATATAGCCATATTATTTGATTGGCATTTAATCCTTGAAAAATTCTATCAACCCATTTAATGAGCTTATCTGCATTTAAGAACATTGAACCGTACAATCGTGTAGAATAATAGTTGACTTTGAATATGTAAGGATTCTAATAAAATATTCACTTATTGTTGATTGATCACTTTTTTGAGGGTTATACTACTTATTTTGGTGAATTTAGTACCTCTTGAGTGCTGCAGGTCACCAATCCCCCGTCCTTTAGAGCTTGGATGCCGTGAACCTTCGTATCTCTTTGTTTTCGTTTAACCCCTAAGTCGTCTCTTCTTTTTAAAATGAGTTTTTTTGGAACCATTGTCAGAGTAGATACCTCCATAATTCCCAGTATAATAGTAATTTAGAATTCTGATATGGATATAAATTCCCTACACTGGCCTGGGGTGTGGGAGCTAAATTTAAGGATCTAACCAATTGAACCAAGAAATTAAATGCATTAAACCTTTGAGTGTCAAAAAAATGAATTTAATAATGACGCCGATAGCGCTTTATTTTGTACTGCTAGTACGTAAATTCTAAATGTTTCAAGTTTCTCCAACAATATTGAAAAATTAAGTTCATATACCTATTATGAATTGAAGAGATCTTTGCATGAATCAATGCCTATAGGCAACATCCAAAGAATAATTTTATATACTTTAAAACTTAATCTGTCTCTAGTAATATAATTTGCTAGGTGACCTTTATGTCCAACACTCGAAATTTTGTTTTGCGAGATGAAGAAAGCAATGAGCATGGAGTTTTCACTGGAAAGCAGCCCCGTCAGGCTGCCCTGAAAGCTGCAAACCGAGGTACTGGAACCAAATCAAAACCGGAAACTATACGACTTAGGGAACGGGGGACAAAGAAAGTGCATGTTTTCAAGGCATGGAAGGAACTGGTCGCAGCTCCAAAAAACAAGCCTGCCTGGATGCCGGAGAAAATTAGTAAACCCTTTGTCAAGAAAGAGAAAATCGAAAAAGTGGAGTAAACATAGTCTTCATCATGTACCCTAAAAATTGGAGTTTTCCATTTATTTTCGATATCAATTAATGAATTAAATTGAGTACCTTTATTTTTGAAGAAGGGTATTCTTCAGGTCTCCAGTTTTTTATGTTGAAAACCCAGAAATCTTCGATTCTTAATATATCATATTTATAGGATTCTGATTTATCTTTAATTTTTTTCTTTGTGGAAATTCTGTCCACATCTTTCTTGTTGATTTCTGGACTTGACTTCATTTTTTCTTTTCGTATTCATTATTCATTTATTTTAAAGATAGCTTTCCTTCTCCTTAAAATACTCCGTTTATTTTCAATGTCTTCAATTGATATAGATTATAACAAAATAACAGTACACAACTTCTTTAGATTTACTCTTAGAACAGTGGTGACAAGAACTTTTACTGCTTTGAATATCCTTTTAATTACTGAATAAAATAGTTCCAATTGAGCTTTTTTTGAGCTGATCCTCTTATTTATTAATATATCATTCATCAATAGAGGATGCTATTTTCCTGCTTTTTCATTGTTACATCATAACTTTTTGATTTTGCTCCAAAGTATCCTCTGGCCCTGTAAACCATTTCATTTTTTCCAGATAAATCTACATATGAATCATGAAGTTATTCAGTTATTGTTTTGAATCTTCTGATCAGCTCATTAACCCCTTATATTCTATTGTGAAATTTATATCCAAAGTGTGACTTACCACCCACTTTTTGTCCATGTTCCATCTCTCTCCCTCCTTTTTTCGCTTTATTTTCTAGAGGTTGGTCCGCTTTTGCATGCCAGGATCTGATTGTAGAAAAGTAACATTCTGAATCATTCTCTGTTTTATTTTGAAACCAAGGCAATAAAGTTGAGTTTAAAACTATTCCTATATTTTTTTGTAGTTATCAATATGTCTTTTCCTGAATTATCGGACTGTGGTACTGTCTGTGACTTACTTAGGAAAACCAAAGAACTTCCTAAAAGAAATTCAATTAATACATAGTTTCTCAAGTTCAAAGTCGGAAAGACCATGAAATTTATGTGAAAAAGCATTTTAAAAATGAAGATTACATAATCTTCAGATATACCTCTGAAAACCGTTTTGTCAAAATATATTGACTCAAAAATGATACGAAAAGCTTTCCAATCAATTAAAAGAATCAATTTTAAAAAAATTAATCTCCAACTGACTGACGACATTTATATTCTTCTTTAAAAGCAAGAATATATATGAACTTTCATAAGTAAAAATTGTTGTTAACGGATTTAAACTTCCAATACTCAAATACATCGGAATTTATCGAGATTCTCTATAATCTAATAATAGCTACATTTTTGTATTTATTAGCTATAGTTTTTCATACTCACCCTGAAAAACTGATTTTGCACAACAATGTATGTACTTGAGAACTTGTAGATAACATATCTAAAAAAACTTCAGTAGCTAAAAATGAGTGAAAATGTATAGGTATTCGTTAAAATCGATGGGAGACTTTTTATTACATTCTGGTTTTTTTGTTACTAAGAGTAGCCAACTATCAGTGAATTAATACGCAATTTTGAGAATACCAGAAAATATTAAAAAATCTCCTCGATGAATATTCGTCCTCTTAGATATTTATTATCCAACTGGATTTCTACAAAGCTCATAGAGCTTTATTGTTGCCGTACCAGCTGTTCAGTTACAGCGGTTGTTATCATGGGCGTTATAGCAACTGTCGCTGAAGCAACAATTGACCCAACAGTACCCGTGTTCTCCATAGCCACTCTTGGTGAACCCTTTTTAATTGCTATACAATATGCGTTTTCTTACCAAAATGGCATTGTTACTACGAGAAAGACAGCTATCAAAATAACAAATGTCTTTTTTATTCTGTCATAAGTTTGTTTTCACATTTACCTACACTCCCCGAACTTTTGCTTAATGTGACACAATATTAAGCCTGTTAAATTTTCAATCCACTTCCTATCGGTGGATAATTAAGTAGATAGAAATTACCAATTAATAATCCAACTTTAGTTTTAAAAGATAAACCACCAATTACATTAGCTTATTACAATATTTAGTTATAGAAGTGAATTTATATTGTATCATTTAAGTATTATTATCCTAACAATATAATATATAGGGAAACATGCATATGGACTTATCTTCAGGAAATATAAATAAACAAATCATGTTAAACAAAATTTGATTTTTTTTATTCGAAGCTATTAAAAGTATCTTTATAATTTCCAATTTCATTTTTTGTTCTGATGAGACAGTTTTTAAAAAAAAGTGTTATTTTTATCCCTCCTAATTGATATATACATTTTTATTAAAATTCGTAATCTTTAAATCTAAGGATATTATAATATTACTTTTTTTCGAATGATTTAAAAATAATTGCTTCGTAAAGATATATACTTTAGAAATCCTTAGGAACTAAAGTTTATTAATATATATGTTTAATGTCACAGGAACAAGACGGGATTTTTTATTTATGAAGTCGTCATTGAAAATAGGAAGCGTGATGGGTATACCCATTAAACTACACATCACTTTCCTTCTAGTACTCCCAGTGTTTGCATATATCTTTTCAGTCAATCCACAACCATTTGGTTTTGCTGGAGTTGAGCCGCCAAAAATGAGATATGCTCTTTCTGCTATGGCTTCCATCTTGCTCTTTGCATCAGTTCTTTTACATGAACTAGCACACTCCTATCTTGCAAAGCGCTACGGGGTTAAAATTGATAGCATCACTCTGTTTCTCTTTGGAGGAGTATCTGCTATGGAAGAGATACCCAAAAAACCCGGGCAAGAAGCAAACATGGCTTTCGCTGGGCCTCTAACGAGTATTATTATCGGCTCTATCTGCGTTTCTATACACAGATACCTGATCTCCCAGAACCCAGCGCTGTCTATAAATCCAGTATATCTTATCTTTTGGATCCTTGGATCCATGAACTTAATACTTGGAATTTTCAACCTACTACCTGCTTTCCCTATGGATGGGGGACGGGTCCTTCGTTCGCTTTATGCCAGGAAAATGTCTTATGCGAAAGCTACGCATAGAGCAGTTTCTGTTGGGAAGTTTTTTGCTATTCTCATGGCAATTTTTGGAATTTTTGTTGGAAATCTTTGGTTTCCTCTAATAGCTCTCTTTATTTATGTTGGCGCATCTGAAGAGGAACAATCCACTCAGGCCGATGTAGCTCTCGGAAATATTCTAGTCAAGGATATTATGACAAAGAATGTGGTCTTTGTTAATCCTTCCATGACAGTGGAAGATCTGGTTCAGTTTATATTTGAGAAAAAACATATGGGCTATCCTGTAATGGAGGGGGGTATCTTGAAAGGAATTGTGACTTTTACAGATATCGAGCATGTTCCTTATCTTGGACGTTCTATGACCCTAGTTTCGGATATTATGACAAAAAATGTAATATCCGTCCCTTCAAATGCGAGGGCTAGTGACGTCATGAAACTTATTGTGTCAAAGAATATTGGGAGGGTTATGGTTGTTGATAATGAATTGCTTGTCGGAATTCTGTCTCGAACAGATCTTGTTCGGATTTTGAAGCTCAGATTAGAGTCGTGAGCTACCACCAGCTGAAGACTCAGTGACTTCTTGGTTCATTCAGTTCTCTTTTGAGAACAAGTCCTCAAGCCTGTCCCCAGCATTCCAAGGATGTCAGATTCCAATTAGATTTTGGTCAATGAGAGATAATTTTTGATATTAATTGCAGAATCAATATCTCTATCATATTTTGTTTTGCAATCAGGACATTTCCATTATCTATCTTTTAGTGTTAGCTCAGAGTTATGGTAGCCACCAAAATTTGCCAGCCTTGTTGCTCCGAATGCCTTACTTAATGCATGATATACAGGCTTGCTCAAAATACGGGTTCTGATCATCAAGACCTTAATTGTAGGAAACAATGAAGAAGTTGATATTTGGCGGTATATTTTCCCATGGAGCTCCATTGCCGTTCAGAATCTAGCGTGAAGAGAGGATAAAAGCAATTCTTTTCGGTTCGATAATGCTTCGAACGGCTTGGTCACTGGAAACTTTCGGAAGTGCACGGTTAATATTTATTTTCTATATGTATTTAGTAGCTATTTAGTAGCTTTGCGAATCAATAAAGTTCAATCATTCAGGTAATCATCATTCTTTTGCTGTGGAATTGCTAGGCATTTCTTGTATATTTTCCTGAAAGACTTGTATGTTTCTCTAAGCTTTGGTACTTTTCATAAAAGGCTCTATCAAGACCTCTGAATATTTCGAACTATCGACAACTCGAATTTATTATAATATTGGAAAACTTTTAGAAAAACAACCATCAGAACCTGCTATTGTGTAAATCATGTAGCTATGTCGATTCAATAGGTTTAGTCCCAATTCAAGCTTTTTTGTTCATGTTATTTGGGAGGCTGGGCCAACTTTATGAACCTATACTTGTATGAAATCTCTAAACAAATTTTCTTTACCAAACTAAATTTATAATAGGCATGGAAAGTATTAATTCAGTTATTAAAGGTTTTTTATCAAAAAAAAAGTCTAATAAAGTTTATTTATTAAAATAAAACTCTATTAATTTTAATCTACATTTATAAGTAACCTTATATTTAATTGGACATATATTATTTGTGCCCATCGCTGAAGAGCCAACAGAATGATTCGAATAAAGAGAGCATGCAAAACTGAACTAGGTTTCGTTATTATATATATCAAAAATAACGAGTGGAAAAACAACTCTCAACTAAAATCAAAAAATGATCTCCTTAAAAAGAATAGCGTAATAACTTGAATCATGGAAGCAGATATAATGTTGATTTGGATGTACCACAACTATTGAAACAAAAGCTCCTAATTATCCTTTTACTAATAGTAGTCACTGAGCCTAAGAAATACTGGCAATAGAACAAAAATGCATCACAGTCGTTTCTTATGGAATTGAGAATAAATCCCTAATAAATTACCTTGAATTGACAGATATATCTTTATTTTGCAATAGGTTTTACTAAATTGAATTAATGGCTAATGGGGGTAAGATGGCTGAAAAGAAAATGTTCTCGTTTATCATACTGTAAACTATACAAAAGTAACTCATTCAACTGCAATAAGGAACCACAGGGATGTGGAGTATGGAAATTAATCGAAAGGGAAAAATCAGCCAGTGTAGCAACCCTTTGGAACAAAAGATTATTTATTCCCTTAAAATATATGAAAGCAGAGAAATAACAGTTTAGATTAATTATCGATTGTGGTTTAAATTTCCACAATTTTTGATCCAAATTTTGCCAAATATTTATTAATTCCTTAAAGTTGATGGTAAAGATTTACCTTTTTTGCATAATGTCTCTTTCTTTTAACCTGTGCCTTTCCCCTTTGATTTTTTAGTATATGGAGTTTCAAAAAAAATTCTTTACAAAAAATAACATAATTAATTATTTGAAAGCCATTTAATTTTAAATTGGTAGAGAAATACTGTTTTGAGTTTGATTCAATATGTACTTAATACAGATCAGATATATCTTTTCGTAGGTGCTGAACTAAAATATTCTCCTTCAAGAGTGAGGCAGATTACAAAAATACAGTAAAAATTTTTAAAAAATAACATACTATTTAATAACACTTATAGAGTGGTGAGCTATTTGGTTACGTATGTTATGTTAAAAATATTGATGGTACATTACTTTTGATATTATTATGACAGTATGTCGAAATTCAGGGAAATCAGAGCGTAAAATAATTAAATCAAAATATAAGAATATTTAATTTTGAATAATTTAGATATATCTCGAGCGATGGCTCGAAATATCCCGTTACTTGCAACTGGATGCACAAACAAAATTTCGATTTTTTTCTTGTTATGAATTACTTTGGTGGCGCAGCTGACATTCCATGCCCATAGTCACTATGCTCGTGATCACAGTGATCCCCCTGATCACAGTGCCTGTTACCATATTCACAGTACCCTTGGTCACAGTGCCCATTACCGTGCTTATAGTTATCAGAAAAATCTAGAGTCGCGGAAACCGTAGCTATCACTGATAATACTAAAAGGACTGCTAGCAAAATAAGCATTTTCTTTTGCACTCTATTGACTGATTGTTTCAACACAATATCACTCCTTTGGATAATTTAAATTAAAATATTTGAAGCTGGGAACAAGCATCTTTGGGCTTCAAACAATCTGAATTATAACATTTGTTACAGGCTTAAAATGCTTAATTTATCTCTCGACGTGGAAATCTTAATTATTTCATGCTTTCATATATTCAAATTAATCCGAAATTCATTATAGAGGACTTCAATAAACCTTTGATTTACACAAGTCTTTTATATACTATTTAGAAGTACATACGGAATTTGGTGGTTTAGTGAATTACTCTATAATCCACGTACCGTCGGCTAAAGCATTTCACAGTACATTTACCAAATAATTACTAAGTTATGTTTTTTTTAAACCTGTTGGTATTATTTTCAAAGATATTTAATCATAAATAGAAGTGTACTTTTTAAAATAATATAGTTAGTTAATTTAAATTAATATCATATAAAATATAGCGAAACTCTAGTTATTATATTTTGGGATGTATATAGAAACACCAATTATTAGATTATTTTATTAACCAAGTTATGTTATATTTAAGTCTCTTACTAAAAAACGCTTCCTTTGCAGTTAATTTTTCGGAAACATGAAAATGTCAAAATCAAAGCTTTGAGATGGAATTTTGAATTGTATGAAGAAAAAAACTATTTGAAGTTTCTTTATACATTCCAATATATATTCTTTCATATTATATTTTAGCCATAATCAATAATTCCATTATTTTTAGTGTCACAAATTTTTCCTATAAAACTACATACTTACGAGGAAACAAAAAAAGAATTAAGATTCCAACAAAAAATTACGCAGAGTATATCACTCCTCCCATTCTTATAATCATTCTCAGGTCATATTATTGATTTAAGAGCCTGGCAATTTTCAAAACAGTCATTCCTTTGATAGATCATGGTACTAAAGAGACGTGTGATCACAGGAATTAAACTCACATACATTTTCTCGCTTATTCAGAGTATCGTTAGCTTTTCTCCCTTGAGCACCGCTATAATGATATCCATAACCAACAAACCATTTTTTTCTGATTGAGAAATGTAGGCTCTATTTCTTTAGGAAGCTACCTCTCTGTGTGGGGTCCTGAAAGTTTTTGATATTTTTTACTGTAATTTCATAATTTTAATGGCCCTTTCTGCCTGGCTATTTTCAAATGGAATCCTCAGATCTGTAAGGGAAGCTAATGGTATTTTCTTTGTGTTTTGCAAACCCATCAAGTAGATTCCTTGCTTTTGTTTTCGGATTTGCATCTCGTTTCCCTCGTTTTTGAGGGCTTAAAGAAGGTGATTTTTTTCAATCTTTTTCATGATTATTGAATTGAACATTCCTTACAACACATTAAATTACTTCAGATTCAACTCTTAGATTAACCCTTTGAACTCAAAGTGTACTTTTTTAATTAACCCAGCTACCATGAATTATCTAGTATAACAATGCATAAAATTGATTTATCAACTGTATTAAAAATAGTTTTAACATTTCCGGAGCTTTCGAAATAAGTCACGTACAAAAAAATAAATATTGATTCAGGCTAGGTATAAAATAATGCAATTGTACCCAGACTCCAAAAATTTCGGATATATTGGAAGTGTCCCAGTTGCGCGCCCGGTCTGAAGAATTAGAAAGACATAATACAACTTTAAGGCACAGTATACAAAAATTGGGCTTTGAACTCACAGTAGATCAGTAGCAATGCCCATAAAATAAATACACTTCACATTAGTTATGTACTCACCAAATTTTTTGATGTGTTTACAGAGTAGTGGGGGCGACTTAAAAAAAGCAATCTAGATGCCTGAGTATTCTCAGAACAAGCTTCCATGTTTCTGCTTATCTGAATCGATTGCCTCCAGTAACTCACCGCTGAAGATTTATTTTATTGACAAGAATTAGCTGTATAGTCTATCCAGAAAAATTGACTGACATCAATTTGGTCGCAATAAATACTTCTGATTACTAACTTGATGGAAAAATAAAAAAAACTTTATCAACAGCCGACAATTTAAGAAACGAGCCCATCTAAATTTGCTCAGTAAATATTAATTAAGCTTGCTATTGATACTGTTTTCACGAGTCAGAATAATTACGACAATAATACAAGAACTTCCATTTGACTGAAAATGGAAATCCGACTTTTTTATCTAATCTACACTTAGCAATTTTTTTCTGCTTTATGCTTTTTAGAGTAGTTCTTATGTTTATGTTTATGTTTACTCAAAGCACATTTACCATTGTGGCATTTAGACGATGAAACCTTACCCTTGCATATATTAGGTTCCGAATTTGGTACTGCTGTTGTAGAAGATTCACTGCCAAACATGGAAGGTTCACTGCCATACATAGGACTGCCATACATCGGCATAGGGACTAGAGCACCACCATAACCAGGTCCGCCATACCCAGGTCCACCATTGTCATGTCCACCATTGTCATCTCTGTCGTGGGTTTTGTTCTCTGCCGAAATGTTTCCGATTTCCATAGGGTGGATCTTTTCAAGGATGTGCCACCAGTCCTGATTCCCAATATCATTATCAACCTTTACTATCCCATCATTAGAACCGGGATCAGGGGCCTGCTGCTCTTCGAAGGCTGCTCCTACACTCACTATTAATGTTGCCACAATAAATACTGTTAAAATACGTAGTAGATTTTTAGATATTTGTTTCCCCATATAATCACCCCAAACTGGTTTGGTAGATACAATTATTTATCGTATTTCAGTATCAATCAATTTTAATCAAGTATGTTGATTAACATATTTACTAAATTTATTTTGAATTGTATCAGTTTGGATATTCGCGTCAACGATATATATCAGTTGCAGAAAATTAGGTTAGTAATTTAATTTAGAAGTTAACATTAATATAAATATTATTTATATCATTTAAGTCTATAAACTTAATTTGACAATGCAAGATTCATTTAGAATAAATTTGATTTATTTCTTCAGACAACCATTCGAACGCCTCCAAAAATCATAACATGCTTCCAAGAAGGCATATCAGGGGGTTTCCACAATAACAACATTTCTTAGTTGTGTGTTTTTCATCAATGCTTATTACTCCTTTACCTACAAGTTTTACTTATATCACGGATTTTAGATTTTAATAAATACACTGTCTGCTGACTATAAAGAGCTTTTATTCTGCATTTTACGCATTACACAAGATGGTAGTGAGTGTATAGATTAAATAGTTCCCATGATAAAGGTTATACTTCACAGTTATCATATTAAATATGGAACTATAATTATTTATATATCTGTATCTTGAAGAGAGTGGGAGTTGACGGTTTTCACCTCCCACCTTTCTGGCTGGTCCCAGTCGAGTAAGAAAACTTCCAGTCTTAGAGTTAAAGGATACTTGTTAAGGAGTAGGTTGAGCATTAAATATGATATTTGCTTTGGGGAAAGTCAAAAATCGAGAAATATGCACTTGAGGAGTAAAACAAAGCATGATCAGATATGTCACAAATACCATAATCGAGGCATACAATAATTGAGTGAGTTTGGTTTTTTATACTATTGATTTCATAGTTCAAGTTCTAAGGTATTCCTAAAATGCTGATAAGAGTGCTATAAGGCTCCAATATACATTCCAAAAAAGCATGGAACTCCAAGCATACATATCTGATGATTTTCTAAAAAATACAGAGGAAAATTTATGGGATTATTCAAAAGGATGGAAAATGTAATCGAATCAAAAATTAATAAAGTGCTTAATAGGATGGAAGATCCACGTGAAACTCTTGATTATTCCTATGAGAAGCAGATGGAACTTCTTCAAAATGTAAAAAGGGGAGTTGCGGAGGTTACAAGCTCGAAAAAGCGCCTCCAGCTCCAGCGTGCAAAATTGATGCTGAGCATAGACAAGCTCGAAGGGCAGGCAAAAGATTCAATTGTCGCTAATCGTGAAGATCTTGCAAGACTGGCGCTTGAAAGGAAGGGCGCTCTTGTTCAGCAGGTAGATGGGATTGACAGAGAAGTTGCAGAACTCGAAAAACAGGAGGAAAAGCTGATAGCCTCGGAAAAGCGTCTTTCAACCAAAGTTGAAATATTCAGGACAAGAAAAGAGTCTATCAAGGCCGAGTATTCAGCAGCTGAAGCTCAAGTAAAAATAAATGAGTCTGTTACTGGGATCAGCGAGGAAATGGCAGATGTGGGCCTTGCCCTTGATAGGGCTGAAAATAAGAAAGAAGAGATGAAGGCAAGGGCTGAGGCAATTGACGAGCTTATGGAAGCCGGTACATTGGAGGATCTTACAGGTGGAAGCAAGGACGATATCGACCGTGAGCTTTCAAACATCAGTAAGAAAAGCAATGTAGAATCTGAACTCTCAATGCTTAAAGCCGAAGTAAGGAAGGGGCAGACAAAAACAGGGGGAAAGAGAAAAGATATAGAAGAATGAAAGGAGTTATGAAAGTGATTATTAAAATTATGGGGGTGGGTCAGTATCATGTGCCTGAGGCACTATCCGATCAATTGAAAGAGATCGATAATAGGATTGTAGTTCTTGTTGAGAAAGGAAATGAGAAGGAATTCAGAGAAGAGCTTTCGAAACTGATATCTGAAATCAGAAAAAAAGGGAAAGTAGTGGAAGAGGAAGAAATTCTGGTATCCGATATTATTGTGCCCCCTGAAAATATGAGTTTTAAGGAAGTAAAAGAAATATTTAAGGAATCTGAAATTTAAGAAAATTGAAAAAATATGTTGTGCCCTTTAGTCTTATTGAAGCTAGAAAATAGATTTTCCTCATTTATTATAAAATGGTGATAAAAAATATTGGATAGTGATTTTCAATAAGTAACGACTATGTCCTTATAGAAATCGTTCTCATCATCAGTTAATATCTTGTTTCATGTAGATCGGTTTCATGAATTACGTAAGTTTCATAAATTCCATGAGTTTAATGGTAAATTTATGCAGTGTTTATAAGCACATGAAGCAATTTGGGGGTTTATCTTAATTTTTCATGGTCAACAAATTTTTGACCAATTTTTTATGGTTTTATTTGACAGATAATTCTCTATTCCTTGATTGTTATTTTTAAAAATTTCATCGAATTTTGGATATTTAACTCTAAGACTGGAAGTTTTCTTACTCGACTGGGACCAGCCAGAAAGGTGGGAGGTGAAAACCGTCAACTCCCACTCTCTTCAAGATACAGATATATA
>Ga0326728_10016490_pt1 | contig 15058 bp, 12 predicted proteins | sample MB3enrmetagenome_FD_207602 | JGI IMG/M metagenome (GOLD analysis project Ga0326728, IMG submission 207602) | Lab enriched peat soil microbial communities from McLean, Ithaca, NY, United States - MB31MN | ecosystem: Environmental > Terrestrial > Soil > Wetlands > Peat | place: USA: New York...
GATGCGCGCGAGCGAGGCTTCCCGCCGCTCGTGGTTCTCGGCGACGATCTCCTCCGGCGCGCGGGCGACGAAGTCGGCGTTGGCGAGCTTGGCGTCGACCTTGGCGACCTCGCCCCGCTCGCGGGCGATCTCCTTGGCGAGGCGGGTCCGCTCGGCCGCGACGTCGAGGATTCCCGCCACCGGCAAGGCGACCAGCGCGCCGCGGACGACGATCTTAAGCGCGCCGGCCGGCGCGGCGGCGGCGAAGCGGATGTCGGCGACCCGCGCGAGGCGCTTGATCGTCTCCGACCAGCGGCGCGCGGCCGCTTTCAGCGGCGCGCCCGCCTGGACGAGCGCGAGCGGCGGCAGCGCCGCCGGCGGCACGCCCATCTCGGAGCGCACCGAGCGAATCTCGGAGATGAGGTCGACCACCCAGCCGATCTCCTCCTCCGCCTGGCGATCGACGGGAAAATCGGCGCTGGGCCAGGGCCCCAGCGCCAGCGCGCCGGCGCGCGGCGGCCCCGCCTCGCCTTTGATCGCCCACAGCTCCTCGGTGACGAAGGGCATGAAGGGGTGCAGCAGGGCGTAGGCGCAGTCGAGCACGTAGGCGATCGTCGCGCGCGTCTCGGCCCGCGCCGGCCCGTCCCCGCCGCTCTGCAGCACCGGCTTGGCGAGCTCCAGGCACCAGTCGCAGAAGACGCTCCAGACGAAACGGTAGGCGGCGTTGGCGGCGTCGTTGAAGCGGTAGGTCTCGATCGCCGCGCTCGTCTCCTCGACCGCCTTCGCCGCCTCGCCGAGGATCCAGCGGTTGAGCGGCTCGCGCGTCTTCTTCGGGTCGAAGCCGTCGACGCGCGCGCACTCGTTCAGCTCGGCGAAGCGCGACGCGTTCCACAGCTTGGTGGCGAAGTTGCGGTAGCCCTCGACGCGGCTTTCCGAGAGCTTGATGTCGCGCCCTTGAGCCGCCATCGCCGCGAGCGTGAAGCGCAGCGCGTCGGCGCCGTAGCGTTCGATGACGTGGAGCGGATCGATGACGTTGCCCTTCGACTTCGACATCTTTGCCCCCTTCTCGTCGCGCACGAGGGCGTGGATGTAGACGTCGCGGAAGGGAACCTCGCCGCGGAAGTGCAGGCCCATCATCATCATCCGCGCCACCCAGAAGAAGATGATGTCGAAGCCGGTCACCAGCGCGTCGGTCGGGTAGTAGCGCCTGAGCTCGGGCGTGTCGTCGGGCCAGCCCAGCGTCGAGAACGGCCACAGGGCGGAGGAGAACCAAGTGTCGAGCACGTCGGGGTCGCGCCAGATGGGCTCCCAGCGTGGTTTGCCTTCAACCTCGTCGTCTATGACTTTTTGAAATATCGGGTCCAAATCGCCACGAGGCGGGTCAACAACCCTCACTTCGCAGCCATACTTTGCTCGGGCCAACTGGATCGCTTCAGACTCGGTTTCAGCGACAAACTCCTCAGCCTCCGAAAGCGAGGCCCAATGGCCCTTGCCGATCTCCCTGCGTCCATACCAGACCGGGATCTGGTGGCCCCACCACAATTGCCGCGAGACGCACCACGGCTGGATGTTCTCCAGCCAGTCAAAGTAGGTCTTCTCCCAGTTCTTCGGCACGAACTGGGTCTTGCCCGCGCGCACCGCGGCGAGCGCCGCCTGAGCGAGCGTCTTGGCGTCGACGTACCATTGGTCGGTGAGCCACGGCTCGATCACCGCGTTCGAGCGGTCGCCGTGCGGCACCGTGTGCGCGTGCGGCTCGATCTTGGAGAGCCGCCCTTCGGCAGCCATCAGGACGACGATGCGCTTGCGCGCCTCGAATCGGTCGGTTCCGTCGACCGCGGCGATCAGCCGCGCGAGTTCCTGATCCTTGGCGTCGAGGCCGAGGAAGAAGTCGAGGTTGCCCTTCAGCCAGACGCGCGCTTCCGCGTCCAAGACATTGATCGCGCGCGCGCCTTCCGCTTCGTGGCGCTTGCCGACCTCGAAGTCGTTGAAATCGTGGGCGGGGGTGATCTTCACCGCGCCCGTCCCTTTCTCGGGGTCGGAATAGGGGTCGGCGACGACGCGCATCAGCCGGCCAACCAGCGGCAGGCGCACGTCGGCGCCGACCAGCCGCTTGAAGCGCTCGTCGTCGGGATGGACCGCCACCGCGCTGTCGCCGAGCATGGTCTCGGGCCGGGTGGTGGCGACGGTGACGACCTCGCCCGTCTCCCCGCCATTCGCGTCGACCACCGGATAGTCGAAATAATAGAGAAGGCCATTGGGGTTGCGCGCGAGCGCCTTCGCCAGCGCGGCCTCATCGAGCGGCTGGCCGTCGGGGCGCGACCACTTGAACGACCCCTTGCAGTCGACCTGGACCACCTCGAGGTCGGAGATCGCGGTCTGGAACTTCGGGTCCCAGTTGACCAGGCGCTTGGCCTTGTAGACGAGCCGCTCGCGGTGGAGCTGGACGAACACCTTGGCGACCGCCCGCGACAGGCCCTCGTCGAGGGTGAAGCGCTCGCGGCTCCAGTCGCAGGAGGCGCCGAGGCGACGAAGCTGGGTGACGATCGCGCCGCCCGATTCGGCCTTCCACTCCCACACGCGGGCGACGAACGCCTCGCGCCCCATCTCGCGCCGGCGCTCTTGGCGCTCCATCAGCTTGCGCTCGACCACCATCTGGGTGGCGATGCCGGCGTGGTCGGTGCCGGGCTGCCACAGCACGTCCCTGCCCTTCATCCGCTGGTATCGGCAGAGGATGTCCTGCAGCGTGTTGTTGAGCGCGTGGCCCATGTGCAGGTTGCCGGTGACGTTGGGCGGCGGAATGACTACGCAATAGGGCTTCGCGCCCCTGCGCTCGGGTCGGCCGGCGCGGAAGGCGCCTTCCGCCTCCCAGCGCTCGGCCACGCGCTTCTCGACGTCAGCGGCTTCGAACGACTTTTCCATCATTTAGCGACGCCCGGCGAAACTCTGGCCGAGCGCGGCGGGGCGTCGCCTCGGCGAATGGGGGAACGCGACCGACCGCCGGGCCGCCCGCGAAGGGAGGCCCGTTGGAACCTACGGCGACGGCCGCGCCCGCTTAAATGCCAGCGCGCCCGCGAATGTCAACGAGATAAGCGGCGCGACGCGCGACGCCGCGGGGGGGGGGGCCGCTTCAGCGCCCGCCGCGGGCGACGCGCTGGATCTCCGCGCGCACCAGCCGCTCGACCAGGCTCGGCAGATTCTCGTCGAGCCAGGCCTTCAGCATCGGCCGCAGGATCTCCCGCGTCATGTTCTCGGCGAGCTCGTCGCCGCGTAGCGCGAGGCTCGCCGACAGCGCCTCGAAGGCGGCGGAAACGGCGTGGTCGGTCTTGGTCGACACCAGCGGCGCCTCTTCGGCCGCGGGCGGCGGCGGGATGGCGGCGGGCTCGGCCTCCGGCTGCCGCCAGACGACCTTCGGCGTCGTCGGCTCGACCGCGGCGGCCGGCGCGACGGGCGCGGCCTCCGCGCGCGTCGGCGGCGGCGAATCCTTGGAGTAGACGATCTGCGGGCCGGCGGCCGTCGGCTTCGGCGCCGCTTTCGCCGGCGCCGCTTCGCGATCGTCGGCGATGATCGAGCGAATGGAGGCGAGGATCTCCTCCATCGACGGCTCGTGCGCGCGTTGCGCGCGACGCAGCGCCTCGAGGTCGCGCTCGCCCGCGTTCGAATCGGGTGCGTTCATGGTTTTCGCCTTCCCGCCTCGCAGGACGCCGAGTCGGCGCCGCGGCGCGAACTAGAAGTTGATCCAATCGTCGCGCCGACGCAAGCCGCACGCGCCTCGCCTTCGCGCGACTCTCCTCCAATCGTCGCGACCGCGCGCGCCTACCTGCCGTCCGGCGTGTCGAGCCCGATCCACTTGTTCTTGACTTGGTCGAAGTGGACCCGCGGATCGTATTCGGCCAGCGCCAGCCCGAGCGTCTTGATCGACAGGCGGCCGACGGCGGAGAGCAGCGTGTATGAATTGACGACCTGGTCGTGCTGGGCGGTCACCAACTGAACGCGCGAGTTGAGCAGCGCCTGCTGGGCGTTGAGGACGTCGAGGGTGGTGCGCTGGCCGACCTTCGCCTCCTCGCGCACGCCGGCGAGCGCGATCTCGGAGGCCTGCACCTGGGCCTTGGCGGCGCGCACCACGCCGCCCGAATTCTGGTTGGCGCCCCAAGCGGAGACCACCGCGGCGCGCACCTTGTCGCGCTGGAGGTCGGTCTGCAGCTCCTGCTGGCCGAGCTGCTCCTTGGCCTGGCGCGTCGCGGCGTAGACCGCGCCGCCCTCGTAGATCGGAATCGTGATCTGGCCGACCACCGAACCGACCAGCGTCTGGCTGTTGACCGGGTCGCCCGAGACGTCGAAGCGCTTTTGCACCTGGCCGGTCACCCCGACCGTCGGATAGAGCTGCCCTTCCGAGATCTTGATCGCCAGCGCCGCGGCGTCGACTCCGTGCAGCATGGCGACGATCGCCGGATGCTCGAGCTGCGAGATGGCGATCGCCTCCGACTGCGACTTCGGCAATTGCTTGGAGAGCGGCGCGACCGGCGAGAGGCTCCTCGGTTCCTCGCCAATCGCCTGGCGGTAGTTGGCGAGCGAGGTCTGCAACTGCGATTGGGCGCTGAGCGCGGTCGCGCGCGCGCCGGCGAGGCTCGCCTCGGCCTGCGCGACGTCGGTGCGCGTCACCTCGCCGACGTTGAAGCGATCCTGCGTCTGCCGCAGCTGCTCCTGCAGCACCTCGACGTTGTTGCGGTCGAGGTCGAGGATGGCGGTGTCGCGCAGCACGTCCATGTAATAGGTGACCGCGCTGAGCAGCACGTTCTGCTCGGTGTTGCGCAACTGCTCGCGCGCTCCAAACACGTTCGATTCCGCTTGCCGCACCGAGTTTTCCGTGCGGTTGCCGTTCCACAGGTTCTCCGTCACCGAAACGCCGTAGCCGCGCGGACGGGAGGTCTGTTTATAGGGGTCGGGACTGCCCGGACCCAGGCCGGTGGCGTAGAGGCTCTGGTAGCCCGCGTCGGTCTCGCCCGAGACGGTCGGCAAATAGCCGGCGTTGGCCTTGGGGATGTTCTCGTCGGCGGCGCGCACCGCGGCGCGCTGCTGATTGATGTCCGGGTTGTTGAGATAGGCCTTGGTCAAAGCGCCGCCGACCGTCTCCGCTTGAGCGGCCGAGACGAGCAGGACGCCGAGGGCGATCGCCGCAGCCGCCGGACGCCAACACCGACCCGCCCCAAGACGGCGCGTCGTCCAACCCTGACACCAGCTCATCGCAGCCTCTTTGGCACGCCCGCAAACTCAAAGCCCTGCGGCCCTCTCGCCATTACGCCGCTACGAACACGCGCGCCCGCCGCCGCGCCTTCGCGCTCGCCGCCTTGCGGCGGAACGAGGGGGCGCGGACCGCGGCTAACCCAGTTTCCTCTTGTAGCGTCAAAATGCTGCGCTCCGCTATGGAGCGGCCCCCTCGCGGAGGCGCGCCGACGTAAATTTCAGCAGAGCGTCGCAAACATGCGACACTTCACGCCGGCCGTCGCCAGCGCGGTCGCGCAATCGCGCTCGGGCGCGCTTCGCCGCCTCTCGGCGCTCAAAACGCGAAGCTCGGCGCCCGGCGGAACGCCTCGAGGATCGCCGCGTTGGTCTCGAACAGCCCCCGCCGGCTCACCCCGGCCGCCGACCGCTCGAACAGCGCCGCCTCCCCCGCGCCCTCCGCCGCTTCGACGCCAACTAGCCGCCCGCCCTCGGCGAGCTGGGCGAACAGCGCCTCGGGCGGCGTTTCGAAGGCGCCGTGGACGACGATGACGTCGAACGGCGCCCGGTCGGGCGCGCCTTTGGCGAGGTCGGCCAGGATCACTTCGACCCCTTCGATCCCCGCCAGCGCGCGGCGCGCCGCTTCGGCCGCGCCCGGGTCGCATTCGAGCGCCGTCACCCTGGCGCCGAGCCGCGCCAGGATCGCCGCGCCGTAACCGGAGCCGCCGGCGACGTCGAGCGCCCGGTCGCCGGGCTTGACCGCAGCCGCCTGCAGCAGCCGGGCGAGGGTCGAGGGGGCGAGCAGACGCCGGGTCCGCGAGCCGCGCGCCGGCTGGTCGCTGTCGAGATAGGCGACGCCGACGCGCGAGGGGTCGACGAACGCCTCGCGCGGCGTGTCGAGAAACGCCGCCAGCAGGTCGAGGTCGTTGACGCCAACGACGCGCAGTTGCCCGTCGACCATGTGGCGCCGCCGCGCCGCCGCGGCCTGCGCCGAAAGACTGGAAGCCATGCGCCTCGCCCCGCCCTTGAGGCGGCGGCGAGCCGCCGCCGCGCGAAATTTCGCTTATTGGAGGCCTCGCCCGGAATCGAACCGGGGTGCGAGGATTTGCAGTCCTCTGCGTAGCCACTCCGCCACGAGGCCCTTGCCGAAGCGTGCGTCGCGCCGCGGCGACGCGCGCTATAGCAAGTTTCGCCGCGCGCCGGCAAGCCGCCATTTGGTCGGCCCTCCGCGAACGCTTAATGCTGCGTGGGCGGCGGGCGGCGCGCGAGCGGCAGGGCGAGAAAATAGACGGCGATCGCGACCAGGCCGATCTTCGTCCAGGTCGGCGGGCTGAGGTCCTCGACCACCGCCTCGAGCGCGAGCGCCGCCCAGACGACCGTCGCGGCGAGCGTCGGCGCGCGCAGCCGCGCGACGCGCAGCGGATGGACGAACAGCGCCGGCGCGAACATCATCGCGGTCGCCGCGAGCGTCAGCGCGACGTCGACCGCCCAGGGCGGGCGCAGGACGAACAGATAGAACGCGAAGACGTTCCACACCGCGGGAAAGCCGCGAAACCAGTGGTCCGCCGTCTTCATGCGCTTGTCGGCGAAATAGAGCGCCGAGGCGACGACGACGATGAGCCCCAGCCAGAAGGACGCCGCCTGCGGCATCAAGTCGGAGCGCGCGAGCGCGACGACCGGAACCAGCACGTAGGTGAGGAAGTCGATCACCAGGTCGAGCGTCGCGCCGTCGATCGCCGGCGCCGCTTCGGCGACGCGCGCGGCGCGCGCCAGCAGGCCGTCGACGCCGTCGATGAACAGCCCCAGCCCGAGCCAGGCGAACGAGAGGGCGAAGCGGCGCTCGTAGGCCGCGTTAAGCGCGATCAGCGCCGCCGCGCCGCCGGAAGCGGTGAGGACGTGGACCGAATACGCCGCCCCGCGCCGCGCTCGAGACGGCTCAATCTCGCTCGACATAACGCCTCTCCGGGCTCGTCCCGCCGAGCCGAAGCTCCGGCGCTCGTCTGGACAGCTAGAAAGCACGCGTGCCAGGATGGGGCAATGGCCGTCCAACGCTCAGCGGACGTCGAGACTTGCGACGTGTTCGTCGTCGGCGCCGGCTTGGCCGGGCTCGCCGCGGCGATCGGCTTCGCGCGGGCGGGCTTCTCGGTCGTCTGCGGCGGGCCGACCGGCCGGCTCGGCGGCGGCCGCGCGGTGGCGCTGCTCGGCGGCTCGGTCGATTTTCTCGCCGAGCTCGGCGCGTGGCGCGCGATCGAACGCATCGCCGCGCCGATGCGCGCGGTGCGCCTGCTCGACGACACGCGCTCGCTCTTTCCCTCGCGTCCGCTCGCGTTTTCATCCGCCGAGATCGGCCGCGAGGCTTTCGGCTGGAACGTCGAGAACGCGCTCGTCGCCGACGCGCTCGCGGCGACGGCGAGCGCCTGTCCTAGCCTGCGCCGCGTCGAGCCGGCGGCGGCGCGCTTCGACTTTTCGCCCAAGCGCGCCGACGTCGGACTCGTCGACGGGCGGCGCTTCGCGGCGCGGCTCATCGTCGGCGCCGACGGGCGCGCTTCGCCGGCGCGCGAAGCGGCTGGAATCGACGCCGACGCGCGCCTCCATCCGCAGAGCGCGCTGACCGCCTTCCTCGCCCACGCGCGCCCGCACGACGACGTCTGCCAAGAATTTTACACCCGCGAGGGCCCGTTCGCCCTGGCGCCGCTGCCGGCGGCGAACGGCGCGCGCTGGCGCTCCAGCCTGGTGTGGGCGATGAGCCGCGACGAAGCGTCGCGCCGCGCCGCGCTCGACGACGCCTCCCTCGCCGGAGAGGTCGAGCGCCAGGCGCGTTCGGCGCTCGGCGCGATGCGCATCGAGGGCGAGCGCGGCGTCTTTCCGATGGAGAGCCGGCGCGCGCGCCGGCTCACGGCGACGCGCTTCGCGCTGGTCGGCGACGCGGCGCATGTCTTCTCGCCGATCGGCGCGCAGGGGCTCAATCTGGGCTTACGGGACGTCAAGACGCTGGTCGAGACGGCGCGCGACGCCGCGACGCGCGGCGAGGACATCGGCGGGCGGGCGGCGTTGGCGCGCTACGCCCGCGCGCGGCTTTTCGACGTCGCCACGCGCGCCGGCGCGGTCGACGCGCTCGACCGCTCGCTCACCGTCCGTTTCGCCCCGCTGGACGCCGCTCGCGCGCTTGGCTTCGCGGCGCTGGGCGCGATCGGGCCGCTGCGCCGGCTCGCGATGCGCGAAGGAATCGCGCCCACCCTCGGCCGCTGAAGCGGGCCCGTCTTTTGTCAGAACTTGTACCCGAGCCGCAGGCCGAAGTTGGTGAGGCCGGGATTGGTGTGGCCGCACAAATCGGCGTGGGACACGTGCTCGACGCTGGCGACGACGTCGATGTTGGAGGTGATCTGGTAGCCGAACCCGCCCGATTCGCGGAAGGTCTCGTGGCACCCCAAGTCGACGCGGTCGACTTCATGGCGGGTCGGGGCGTTGTTGACCGCGCCGCCGAATTCGCCCTCGAAGAACAGCTTGTCGATCAACGGAAAGCGCCAGTCGAGGCCGGCGAAGCCGTAGCTGTCGCGTCCGCCGGTGTTCATCATCGCGCCGACGTCGAGCCGCGGGTTGATAAACGCCGAGATCCACGGATTGGCGTTGGAGCCGAAGCTGATCGGCGACGTGAGGATCTCGAACGACGCGTCGACGGGCGCGTTCTCGTCGTTGATGGGGTTATGGGCGAAGACGCCCAAGCGCAGCTCGTCGAACGGAGAAAAGCTCGCTGGGGTCTGCGGCGCGACCGCGTCCTCGGCGCTGGCCTCCGACGCGCCGAACACCGCGACGAGCAGCGCCGCGGAATAGATCCACGTCCGGCAATCCATCGCCGCCCCCCGTCGCGCGCCGGCGATCCCCTCTTCGGCTCGCCGAGAAACTGCCGCGGCGATATGTGATCCTTCCGGCGTTGCGCGCAATGGACGGACAAGATCGCCTTTGCGCTCCGAAGTCAAGGCTCGCCGGCGCCGCGCCCGGCGCGCCGCGCCGCCGCAGCGGCGTCGCTTTCGCTCACGCCGACCGCTCCTCGATCAGCCGCGCTGCGTAGCGGGCTATCAGATCGACCTCGATGTTGATCTTATCGCCGAGGCGCGTCGCGCCGAAGGTAGTCACGGCGAGGGTGTGGGGAATCAGCAGGACCTCGAATTCGTCGCCGTCGACCGCGTTGACGGTGAGCGAAACGCCGTCGAGCGCCACCGATCCCTTGACCGCGATGAATTTCGTCAGCGCGGCGGGCGCGCGCGCGACCAGATGCGCCATGCCGTCGAAATCGCGGCGGGAGACGATCTCGGCGACGCCGTCGACATGGCCGCTGACCATATGGCCGCCGAGCTCGTCGCCGACGCGCAGCGCGCGCTCGAGATTGACCCTCTCGCCGACGCGCCAGGAGGCGAGCGTCGTCACCGCCAGCGTTTCGGCGCCGACGTCGACCGAGATCGCCGCGCCCTCGCCGCGGCGCGCCGCATCGACCACGGTAAGGCAGACGCCCGCGTGCGCGACCGAGGCGCCGACGGCGATCGAGGCGGGGTCGTAGCGGCAGGCGACGATCAGTCGGCGCTGCTCGCCCAAGATCCGCATGTCGATGACTTCTCCGACGTCGCTGACAATTCCCGTGAACATTTGTTCTCCTCTGCGCCTGACGCTTCGCCGCGTCCGAATTCGAGCGCTAACCGACCCGCTCCCATCGGCGCAGCGCGTCGCCGCCGTAGACGGCCGATTCGATCTCGCGATAGCGGGCGGGGTCGGCGAGCGCCGCGTAGGACGCCGCGTCGAGCGCCGGCAAGCCGCGACGCCCCAAAGGCTTCACCGCGGTCAGCAGCGCGACCTCGTCGGCGAGGCCGAGCGCGATCAGCCGCGCCGCGACGCGCGGGCCGCCCTCGCTGAACACCCGGGTGGCGCCGCGCCGCGCCAACAGCCGCAACGCCTCGCCGAGGTCGAGGCGACCGGAGGGTTCGCAATCGACCCGCGCCACCTCGACCCCGCGCTTGATCAGCGCCGCCTCGCGCGCCGCGTCGGCCTCGCGCGTCGCGACCACGAGAGTTGGAAACTCGGCCGCGGTCGCGCACAGCCGCGAGCGCAGCGGCAAGCCGAGGTGCGAGTCGAGGACGACGCGCAGCGGCCTCTGCTCGACGCCAGGCAGCCGCACGGTGAGCAGCGGATCGTCGTCGCACGCGGTGCCGACGCCGACCATGATCGCGTCGTTGAGCGAGCGCATCACCTGCACCGCCGAATTGGCCGCTTCGCCAGTGATGGCGAGCCGGGCGTCGTGATGATCGCCCGCCGCATAGCCGTCGGCGGTGCGCGCGAGCTTCAACGTGACCATCGGCCGCCCTTCGACGACGCGCAGGATGTGGCCGCGATGATCGCGCCGCGCCGCTTCGGCGCCGGGGCCGAGCGTCACCGCGATTCCGGCGCGGCGCAGGATCGCCAGCCCGGCGCCGGCTACCCGCTGGTCCGGGTCCTCGATCGGGCAGACCGCGCGGGCGATCCCGGCGACGACGATCGCTTCGGCGCAGGGCGGCGTGACGCCGTGATGCGCGCAGGGCTCGAGCGTGACGTAGAGGGTCGCGCCGCGCGCCGCCTCGCCCGCTTCGGCGATGGCGATCGCTTCGGCGTGCGGGCGCCCGCCGGGCGCGGTGACGCCGCGCCCGACCACCACGCCGTCGGCGAGGATCAGCGCCCCGACGGAAGGATTGGGCGCCGCGAGCCCCATGCCGCGCCGGCCGAAGCGCAGCGCCGCCGCCATCCAGCGTTCGTCCTCGGCGGCGTTGAGCGCGCTCATCGCGGCGTCAGGCGATGGCGCGGCGACGGCAGCTCGGCCGGCGCCGACGGCTCGGGCTCGCTCTCCAGCTCGCCGACGATGGCGTTGAAGTCGCGCGCCTCGCGGAAATTGCGATAAACCGAGGCGAAGCGGACATAGGCGACGTCGTCGAGCGCCTTCAGGCCCTCCATCACCAGCTCGCCGATGCGCTGGGTGGGGATGTCGCCGTCGCCCTGGCTCTCCAGCTGCCGCACGATGCCGTTGATCATGCGCTCGACGCGCTCGGGCGCGACGGCGCGCTTGCGCAGCGCCACCTCGACCGAGCGAACGAGCTTGTCGCGGTCGAACGGCGCGCGGCGGCCGTTCTTCTTGACCACCATCAGCTCGCGCAGCTGCACGCGCTCGAAAGTGGTGAAGCGCCCGCCGCAGTCGGGACAGATGCGCCGCCGGCGAATCGAGGAAGCGTCCTCGGTCGGACGCGAGTCCTTCACCTGGGTGTCGAGACTGCCGCAATAGGGGCATCGCATGGCGTGGACATCCCCGGCTCTCGCCCTCGCCTCGCCTCATGCGGCCCTGAGGCGAGGGCGTTCGCCTCTCAATAGATCGGGAAGCGCCGCGTCAGGTCGGCGACGCTCTCGCGCACGCGCGCCTCGACCGCGGCGGCGCCCGCTTCGCCGCTGGCCGCCAAGCCGTCGAGCGTCTCGACGATCAGCTCGCCGATCCGCTTGAACTCGGCGACGCCGAAGCCGCGCGAGGTCGCCGCCGGCGTTCCCAGGCGAATGCCCGAGGTGATCGTCGGCTTCTGCGCGTCAAACGGCACGCCGTTCTTGTTGCAGGTGATGCGCGCGCGCCCGAGCGCGGCTTCCGCCGCCTTGCCGGTGAGGCCCTTGGGGGTCAGGTCGACGAGCATCAGGTGGTTGTCGGTGCCGCCGGTCACCAGCTTGTAGCCGCCGGCGAGGATCGGTTGGGCGAGCGCCTTGGCGTTGGCGACGACGGCGTGGGCGTAGGTCTTGAACTCCGGCGTCAGCGCCTCGTGCAGCGCCACCGCCTTGGCGGCGATGACGTGCATCAGCGGCCCGCCCTGCAGGCCCGGGAACACCGCCGAGTTGATCTTCTTCCCGAGCTCCTCGTCGTCGGCGAGGATCATGCCGCCGCGGGGCCCGCGCAGCGTCTTGTGGGTGGTGGTGGTGACGACGTGGGCGTGGGGGAACGGCGAAGGATGCGCGCCGCCCGCCACCAGCCCGGCGAAATGGGCCATGTCGACGACGAAATAGGCGCCGACCGAGTCGCAGATCTCGCGGAAGCGCTGGAACTCCCAAAAGCGCGCGTAGGCCGAGCCGCCGGCGATGATCAGCTTCGGCTTGTGCTCCCGCGCCAGGCTCTCCACCTGGTCCATGTCGACGCGATGGCTCTCGCGGTCGACGCCGTAGGCGACCGGCTTGAACCAGCGGCCGGACAGGTTGACCGGCGAGCCGTGGGTCAGATGGCCGCCGGCGGCGAGGTCGAGCCCCATGAACACCTCGCCCGGACGCATCAGCGCCAGGAACACCGCCTGGTTGGCCTGGCTGCCGGAATTGGGCTGCACGTTGGCGAAGCGGCAGCCGAACAGCCGGCGCGCGCGGTCGATCGCCAGGGTCTCGGCGACGTCGACGAACTGGCAGCCGCCGTAGTAGCGGCGGCCGGGATAGCCTTCGGCGTATTTGTTGGTCATCACCGAGCCCTGCGCCTCGAGCACGGCGCGCGAGACGATGTTCTCCGAGGCGATCAGCTCGATCTCGTCGCGCTGGCGACCGAGCTCCTGCTCGACCGCGCGCGCGATCTCGGGATCGGACTCGGCGAGCGCGGCGGAGAAGAACGAATTGGAGCGGATCGGCTGGGCGACGGCTTCGGGCATGGGCGGCGTTTCCGAAGAGGGTTTTGCGGGCGAACGTCAAGCGCTCGCCCGCAGCTGGGCGCCGCATAGCACGGACGCGGGGCGGAGGCCAGAGAGGGACGGAGGACGGTAACAGGGGCAAAAGTCCGGGAGGCGCCTTGCTGTAGCCGCGCTGAGCTGAGCGCGGCCGGCGCGTAAGCGCCTCTTCTTGCCCGCCTCATCCAAGCAGAACCAACTCGGTCAATGCCCGCGCCTACAAAACCGCCCGGACTTTTGACCCTCTTGCCGACATTCTGACGCAAAGCTTTGCTTCCGATCGCGATACCGGTATTATCAAGCGCAAGGCTCGAGGCGCCGCCATGGCTAGCGATCCGCAGAAAAATCCGACTTTGGACGATCTCATCACCTCCGATCCAGAAGTGATGGGTGGTCGTCAGGTCTTCAGAGGCACGCGCGTTCCGATCGAAGTTCTCTTCGAGAATCTCGCCGACGGGATGTCGATCGACGATATTCTCGACCAATATGCCACGCTTGACCGGGACGACATCGTGCGCGTCCTCGAACTCACTTCGTCCACACTTTCCCGTCCGAGAGCCGCTTGAGAGTCGTGGTCGACGAAGGCGTGCCCCAACAATTGCTGGCCGCCCTCCACAAGGCCGGTCTCGATGCGCATCGATTCAACCCGGTCTGGAAAGGCATCTCGAACGGCGAATTGATCGCCGCCGTAGAGGACGATGGCATCGATGTCCTGCTGACAAATGACAAGAACATGGTGAGTCAACAAAGGCTCAAAGGCAGGGCCGTCGCCGTGGTCGCGCTGCCCACCAATAAACGCGCGACGATCATGTCCAGGCTCGCCGATATCATCGACACTCTCCAACGCGCCAGGCCAGGTCAACACGTGGTGATCGATCACGACGGCAGTCGCAAAGCTCACAGCATCGACTCCGATGGCAGAATAAGAGTCGAGGACCTGCCCGGCGTTGCGCCTTTTCGTTCGTGATCGAGAAGAAAGCGGCACCCACGGTCGTAGAGTCGAGGAAGGGCGTGGCGACAAATGGGCAAAGAGGTGTGTGTAACGGCAAACATCAGTTCAAACCAACTGATTGCGTTGAATACCTCCAAAAGTGAGCGGCTGCGAGAACCTCAATACGTCTGCTTCCGTGTTCTACTACTCGGACCCACGTTCCAAGAGCCATCGACGCCCGAGGTCACGGAGCAGTTCACCGTCGGGAGTGACATTCATTAGAGCGTTCCAAACCTGAGCCCAAGATGAATTGTCAGAAGTATTTTCCAAGAGCCATCGACGCCCGAGGTCACCAAGCCGTTCATCTTCCGGAGCGCTGTCGATGAGAGCCTTCCAGACAAAGGGCCACGACGGATTGTCCGAGCCATGCTCAAGGAGCCAGCGGCGGCCAGCCTCGCGCGAGAGCTCGTCGTCGGGCGCACTGGCCAGCATCGCAACTAGTACGTGCGGATATTCCGCCCGTCCCCGGGCCTGCATGTCAATCGTCAGATCTTTCTTCGATATACTGAGTCCTCCTCTTTGACGTCCCGGTAGGGGTGGTGATCCCACTGGCGGCGGAGTTTCGCGACGCCCGTGAATTGTTTCCAGCAATTCCCCGTAGACTTCATTCAACGCTGCCCCGTCATTGCGGAAATCCAGATAGACAGATCCAAGTAGCCATGAAGGAGCAGCGTCTCGCCACTCCTCATCACGTAGTATGGGTATAAATTTGCGCCGAGGAGCTCGCGTTACTAGTTCAGCCGAAATGACGCTACCCTCGTATCCTACTCCACCCGCGCGTTTGTCCGATTTGTTCTTGTATGATGGCGTACATACTATAAGAACTGCATCACCTTCCCTAACCGCTCTCTCCATAAATTCAGCTAGTTGATCGCCTGGCGCGACCTCCCATTGATCTAGCAGCAGTTCGACGCCATCGAGGCGAAGCTTTACCGCAATTTCTTTGACCCATCGCTTATGCGCAGGATTCTCCCAGGTGTAGGAGATAAAGGCGCGAGGCGCGGCAAAGTCTGTCTTCAACTTTTACCCCCCTTAGCGGCAACGCGAGCGACACCTCAGGAATCCCCTCATTTCGAGAGCGGCCTGATTTCGGCGCTTTTTGGCCCTCAGGTGGGGCGAACCGGGAGCCCTAAGACCCCGCATTGGGCGTGGCGCGACCTCTTTCTCGACGATTGTGAGA
>Ga0326728_10016491_pt1 | contig 15058 bp, 24 predicted proteins | sample MB3enrmetagenome_FD_207602 | JGI IMG/M metagenome (GOLD analysis project Ga0326728, IMG submission 207602) | Lab enriched peat soil microbial communities from McLean, Ithaca, NY, United States - MB31MN | ecosystem: Environmental > Terrestrial > Soil > Wetlands > Peat | place: USA: New York...
CGGCTCCTAAAATCCGCGAACTTTTGCCCGCGATCAAGCAGGAACATGCAAAACAATATTTGAACGTATTGCTTTCGACGATGTATAGCAACGGTAAAATTCAGCGAGTAGCTCCCGGCACCTATCGGGCGTTGGAAAGCTGATTCAAACGGAAGGAAAAGATGGAAGATGAATCCAAATTACTGTGGATCGGCCAATATATTTTGGACGAGCAGGGGAATGCTCATCCGGAATATGATTTTTTAACATGGGCGAAATGGATGGAAGGTTCTGCCCGACAGTTGGCCTGCACTCAATTTGCGTGGGGAAGAGTCTCAACGATCTTTCTTGGCCTGGATCATGATTTTCTGCCAATGGAAGACCCTTTGAATTACAAGCCGATCTTGTGGGAGACGATGGTTTTTGGCGGTCCACTGGATATGGCACAAACGCGCTACAGGTCGCAGGAAGAGGCACTCGCGGGCCATAGAACGATGGTGGAGAGGTGTATTAAAGAGCAAGAAAATCCGGAAGACAAATTTTACGTGGAAAGAATGACTGAGACAGCAAAGGAATGAGATGACCCAAACCTATGGAAACTTAATGCAAGCGGCGCTGGCCTGCAAGACGCGGGAAGATGCCGACCAACTGATTAGTGCAGAGCTGAGTTCTATCTGTGCCCAAGAAGATGCCCCTCCGCCCGAAGAAGCCAAGCGAATTTTGTTGTGTACGATCGGCTATCTTGCTTATTACTACGATGGAAGAACCATTGATCGGATTCTGGATCTCTTCCAGACCGAACATCCTTTTTTTGGCAAAAGCCATCCATCTGGAGAAATGGCCTTTACCATGGGAAGTCAGTATGCGCGGTTGACTCGCAGCAGGACTGGCCGTGCAAAAGCGGATGAGTTCTTCCGCTCGGGAGATTATGACGGACTGCGTGCGTGGCTGATGGAGGATCAATGAACGACGGGGTACTTCATTTTGCAACGCGATGTCGGAATGATTGCGTCAGATCGAATCCCGCCTTCAAAATCTTTTGCTCGTTCGTGACCTCAACGGGCGGCTGCTGCTCTGGAGTGTTGTGCAGAGTATTGCCAACGAAATAGGCCAGATCCTGGTACATCCGAGTAGGCGGAATTAACGTCGGCATTCCAACTGCCTGCAAGATCGGGCATTGCCCGGCAATGGTAATACAGGTCTTCAACGATTTCCATGAGCTGTGGGCTTCACGTACGACAAAGACGGGTGCTTGAATCTGCCTCGATAAATCGACCAAAAAGGGGTATTCAATCCCATAAGTAAACGAGTCTCTGATCCAGCGCCGACGTTGCTTTTTTATCTCCTCTGCTGTTTCTTCCGGCGATTGCACTTTAAAGTTATTGACATTAGTAAAATAGGAATAATACATTTCGATTCCCGGCTGGGTCATTCGATATAGCTTTGCCGCCACTACCAGAAAAACGGTTTGCGTCTCCTGTTGATCGCGACAAAACATGCTTGTCAAATTGATCAGCGGAGAATTACCTTCTATCTCAATCTCAAGGTTGGATTCGTAGATCTTATTCCCGTTATTTTTTTGCGGAGCCAGACGCTTGCGAACATAGACAATGCGCGGATCGCCGCCGCCAAACTGATTGGCCACAAAATCGTAGTAGTCTTTGAAAGGCGATTGGATGACCACGGCGTGCCTCTATTGTCTTTTTTCACTTTTGACCGAATAAGCACAAAGTTGGTTCGATGTGCCTAATGGTCTTCAATAATGCCACAGCAAGCGTTGTGTTGCACCTGCTCGGTGCACTGTTCGTTCAGTGTGCCCTCAGCTTGGCATGACAAGAAGCGTATTGCCAATGTTGCATCTGCTCGATGCACTCTTGGTTCAGTGTGCCATGAGAACTTTGTTGCAATCTCCGTGTTGCACCTGTGCGGCGCACTGTGAGTTCATTGTGCCTTGCAGTAGCGGGTTGCATTTACAACTTGAGCATGTTGCACCTGTTCGGTGCACTGTTGGTTCAGTGTGCCCGCGGTCGCGGCATTCCTAAAATCCGCCGATGAGAGAGTTGCACCTGTTCGGTGCACTGTAGGTTCAGTGTGCGCGGGGAGGTGCCGCGCTTGTGGGATTTCCCTCGTGTTGCACCTGTTCGGTGCACTGTAGGTTCAGTGTGCCGAGCTATACTCTGCGCCGCCGAAGGGAATAGCCGTGTTGCACCTGTTCGGTGCACTGTAGGTTCAGTGTGCCATGGATGGGCTGGGCGGCTCGGATGCGGTTACCATTGTTGCACCTGTTCGGTGCACTGTAGGTTCAGTGTGCCTTCGGCACTGAAAGCATTGTAGCATCAATGATTTGGCCTGTGGAAATTGAGAACCTCGCGTTTTCCACATTTTTTCCACAACCGCCCAATCGGCACATCATACTTATCTCCTTGAAAAGAATTGACTTTCCCGTTCCGCGAACCTCCCCGCTTTTTGCCGGTCACTACAGGTTAGCGGAAACTTGTTCAAACAATCGGAGATCGTCAGGCAACTGAAGTTTCAAAGTCAGCAGTATAGGTGCCAGCAATTAGCGCTTTTGTAATAGTACCCTGGGGATCGGGCCAAGCGGCGCGGGAAGCCAGATTATTTCGATAGCTGGCACGCACAGGATTCTGCCTGATCCATGTATCGTAGGTTGCGTATTGCTGTAGACGTATCTGGCGGAGCAAAGTTTCTTCTGCCACTGCATTGACGGCGGCAAGGGTTGCTGAACCGAAATTTCTGTCAACTGCGAGAGAAGCGCCGGTTTTGATCAGCGCTTTTTGCAAATTGCCAATGCCTGTAGGCGTACCCTGGTTGACACAATCGTCCAAAATTTTGGTGGCCACATTTTGACTGACAATCTGATTGTAAAGCGGATTCCAAAAATACTTTTGATAAAGCGTTGTGGCTTCTGCAGCAGTGGCAGGAAGAGAGATACCCAACTGCACACATTCCGCCGTTGACCAGCCATAACGGGTAAAACCGCCTGGATCGGCACGTAAGGTTCCCTCTTTACCTTCGTGTTGTAGAATGACCGGAATTGCTAAAAAGAAATCAGCCATGGGAAGCCTCCATACTCATTGCGAGTGCGGCCAGCCGTTTTTTCAGATCTTTTTGTCGCAGATATTTACCAAGATCTTGCAGTACAAGCTGGCGCCCAACCGGACCGCAGCGATCAATAAAAAAAATACCGTTTAGATGATCAACTTCGTGCTGTACGACACGCGCTGCGGCACCTTTGTAAATGCGCTCCATACCAGCATCGGGATCTTCAAGCGTGCCGAACCTGACCTGTACAATCTCGCTGCGCCAAACTCGTGCATTATTTTTACCGGCAGGAGGCAGGCTGAAACACCCTTCTGCTTTCAACAGATCGCGACCACCGAGGTTCATGATTTCCGGATTGACGAGAACTTCGAAATGGCCGGGAACGGTGGCGGCGATAGCCAACTGCACAAAAATGCCGAGCTGTGGCGCGGCTAAACCCAGACCATCGTAGCGCTGGCAGAACCGAATCATGGCATCAGGCAACTCTGCGATTTCTGACGAAACAGGTTTCTCAATTCGTCGGCAAGGCTTGCCAACCAGATCGGACCTGTAAAACAGCAACTCAGGTAGAGTAGACACGGAATGACCTCTGCACACGGGCTGAATTGCATAATACAAGCGTCCGTTTGAGAGGTCGTTTTACGCTTTAATTAGTAATGAAAAGTCCAATTTGAATTAGCGAAAATCGTTCCAATCGTCGTTTTTAGAGGGACGTATCGCAGATGTCGTTTGGTTGGTGGATTCATTGGGAGCAGCACCAGCCAGTACGAGTTCTTCGATTTTGACCTGGACCTGATATTTTTTCTCGCCGGAACGAGAATCTTCCCAGGAATGCGTTTCTGACTTGCCCTCGACATAGAGCCTGCTACCTTTTTGGACGCATTTCTCAATGACATCCGCAATACGTGCATAGCCGACCAGCGTGTGCCATTCAGTTTTTTCTTTCCACTCGCCGGACTTGTCTTTGTAGCTGTCACTGGTGGCCAGGGTAAGCGTAGCCACCTTGACACCGCTGGGCAAAGCGCGGATCTCCGGGTCTTTGCCAACATTGCCCAGCAGAATTACCTTGTTGACGCTTTTTGCCATAATACCCCTTTGTCTGCTGTCTGCGGGCATCATAGCGCAAGTCGAGAAAAACCGCGATGGGAATCTGTTACCCGGAATTCCGTTGCACCTGTGCGGCGCACTGTAAGTTCATTGTGCCTGCGTGTAATTTACCAAGCGGCAAAGACAAAGTTGTTGCATCTGCTCGATGCACTGTAAGTTCATTGGACCGAAACCGTTCTGGATAAAACCCGAGTAACTGATGTTGCACCTGTTCGGTGCACTGTTAGTTCAGTGGGCCAATCGCTACACCGCCACCTTCTGTGGATGCACAGTGTTGCATCTGTTCGATGCACTGTTAGTTCAATGATCTGATATTAGCATCTTTTGTTTCGTTTTCTTCAACTGAGTCCGAATTCTCGGTAGAGCGAAGAGCTTCCAGAAAATGTTTCAGAGGTTCAATGTTTGGCCGCATTCCATGTTCTATTGTCGTCTCCACCGCTATGGCTGCGAACGCAACATTTTTGAGCTTGGCGTTTTCTTCTTTTAAAGATTCCAGTTGGACATTTAAAGCAGCAATCATTTTTTTCTGTTGAGCGATAAGTTTTGTGTACCAGTAATTGCGCCATACCACCGCCGCAAGCAATAGCATCGCAATAGTAAAGTCTGTAATACACCATTCTCTGTTATGAAAAAAATAATTGAAGGTGAAAAAAATACCGCTCAAGAAAAAAAGAATGCAATAAATTGCATCAAACAGGCTTTGGCAAAGCACGCTGAGATTATTTTTCACACCCATACCTCCAAGATGCAGGGATCATCATCTTCAAAGCGCTCCAAACGGTAAAAACCTCGGGGAATTTTGGCTCGTATTTCAGGCAATGTTTTTGCCAAAAATATTTCATCGGTGGGAACCGGAATAGAACCAATGATATCCCATCGGCGCAGAACAAACTGATCCGGATAATCGCGTGGATGGTCGCAAATAACCCATTGTTTTACCGGCAGATGAGGCAATGCTGCTGAATCATTTTCCATTGGAGTATCTCCCTTGCTGCACATGATACATAGCGATGTGCGCCGCCTGCCAGCGGCGGCGCAGATCCATACGGTGCATGTCGGCAGGTGGCCGCTCGTCACAGAAAGGACAATCGGTCGGAATGCCCCAGCCCCTACCGGTTCGCCGATAGCTGAAAATACTCAGCGCACCTGCGGGCAAACTCGTGCGAAGGAAGGTCATTTTCGCTTGCAATTCTTTCGACAAGCCCCTCGATTTTTCCAACCGCGTACGCGACGAACTCCGGCGTAATTCTCGAATCGATGAGATGTTCGGCTTGTGAAACGTTACGACGCTTTGTGACGCCATTGATTTTCACCTCGGTGGGTTGGGATACGACTAAAGCCTGTTGGGATGAACCTGGATGCGCTTTTTGCATGTGATTCGTCTTTCCTGCTTGGCTTTGCAAAACGCGTCCACATATGTCACAAGAAAAATCCGATTTCTTCTTCTTGGATTTTTGGACTTTCCGGGAGTAAGCAGCTGTTTTAGAATTGCCTATCACATGATGCGCTGCACGCCGATGGGATGCCCGACCACGCTCATCCTTGAAAGGCCCTCGTCCACATTCTGGACAACGTAAAGGATCCTCGGTAGTGGTTAGTGGTGTGGGTATCGACGCAGGAGACAGAGTGGTTGCCGAATCGTTTTCTGCTGAGGGCATCTCTGGTTGCTTCGTGGCATTATCCTTGTTGTAGAGCCTGCTGAGACCCAGTTCCTGATATTTGCCAGGATGCTTGCTGCGCATGTGATTGCTCAGTGATGTCACGTTTTTGATGTCGTCTCTTTCACACAATGGGCATTTCATCTTTTTTCCCTCAACAAATAAATTGCGAGCATCCTATCGCAGTTGTGTCTTAAATGCAAACAAAATCATCAGGTTAAACTCTGGAACACTTCTTCTTCTAACGCTCGGACGCTATCTGAGGTTCCGGAATCTCAAGACCAGCGGTCAATCGACTTTCAATCCACAACTCTCGGGAAATATCCAAAGAAGACAATGCTTCCTGCGCGGTTTTTCCATCGGCAATGCAGCCCGGCAGTTCGGGATGCTTCGCCGTCCAATAGCCCTCGGAATCGCATTGCAAATCAACACGGTAATTCTTCCTGGATTTGATCTCAGGTACTTTTGTTGCGTCGGCAAATGCTTCATAAACGCGAAAACGCACAATGACCTGTTTGCAATAAGCACATTGAATCGAAAGCAACTCACCGTTCAGAATTGCCCACGTAGGCACGTTGGGATGGCAGCGCGAATGCACATACATCGGACCTGTTTCGCCGCATCTTTCGCAATGAGACAATGCTCTTGTCATGGTTCGATTCTCCCTCTCAAACCGGTTGATCCGTTTTTTCTGTGTCGCCGCCGACGAAGCGTTTTATTGCGACAAAACGAAGTGCCGGTAACGCTGGAAGGTTCAGTTTTTTTATCCTTCATAAGGGTCCTGAAAGCATTTTGATACGTCATCAATAGCGAAAAAATGCGCGGATCCTGCAGCGCCAACTCGGCCAGTTCATCGTCAGAGATTTTTTGAAGCTGATCTTCTGCGCAAAATCTGAGAACGGCAGAACAATTTATGCAAACTGTCACATCGCCGATTCGCGGGGTACCGTCACCCCTGAAATTGATAGCAGCAATGAGAAGATGGTCGCAGACAGGACAAAGAGTTTCCGGGAGTCGGTATTCATCCATCGTTTATCCTCGCAGACTTTTGCTACGGAAGTTTGTTTTCTACAAACTCGATCTTCAAATCCACGCCCAATACCTTCGCAATCCGCTCCAGCGTGCGGATAGCGCAAACCTGAGAACGTTCGAGGCGAGAGACGGCTGATTGTCCGCATTGAAGCAGAGACGCCATCTCCTGCTGGGTGAGTCCCCGGCGCAGTCGTAAATCGCGAATTTGAGTACCCCAATGCATTCCTAAACACAATAGACCATTTTGAACCGATGCAACAAAAAATATAGAATTTACGTGATATTTGTATCTGATTTAATATCCAAATATCACATTTACCTCATAAAATTAATCAAAATCACTGTGAAGTCAGACCGTTGTCCTTTTTGGTTGTTTGTTTCTGTTTCCCCTTTTTGGGTTCTTTGCGTTTGTCCTGGCCACCACTATTCCAACACCGACTACGGCATTTCCTGTTTCGGCATCGGTCTTTAAGCTTGTTCGGATCATAGATCCACTGTGCTCCACACAAGTCACAAATACAGATTTTTCCGTCGATCACCATTGCGTCAATTTAAAACATCTTTCTTGAATTCGCAAAATTTATAGATATTATGCGCACCGATTGGGTACAATGTACCCAATCGAAAACGATCCCCAAACCAATTCCAACAAGAATCTCGAACGCGTTGGAGCAAATAAAGAGGAGTCAGGCAATGCGCGCAGTAATTTATCTTCACGTTTTCAAGGGAGATGATGCTCAACACACATCCGACCAATTTGACCTGCTGTGTAATTATGTCAAATCGCAAAAATGGCAACTGATACACACCTACCGCGATGCACTCACAGGAAAAAAAAAGGATCGTACAGCCTACCAACAAATGCTTGCCGGGGCAGCCCGGCACCAATTCGATGTACTGGTCTTTTGGTCGTTAGATCGGCTTAGTCGCGAAGGTATTATGCCTACCATAACGCTATTGCAAAAACTCACTACATGGGATATTGGCTATCGCAGTTTTACGGAACCCCATTTGGATTCCATTAGTCCTCGTCATGAGACTTTGATTGAACTATTAGCAACGCTAAGCAAGCAGGATAGAGTGCGGTCAGAAAGCACCAGGATTGGTTTAAAACGGATGCGAGAAAACAAACAACCTGGCCCGAAAGGTTTCTATGCTCCGGGACGACCACCCGCTCAGGTTAACCTAAAAAAAGCAAAACAACTGCGCGCAAAGGGACTTTCTTATGAAAAGATCGCAGCCCTTTGCGGAACATCGAAAGCAACTCTTTATCGCTCTTTAAATCCCCCTGATGAAATTGCTCAAAAACCAAAAAAGGTGGCTCCTGAAAGGAACCACCCTTTATAAAAACAAGCTTGTGTTAGCTGGCTTTCTTTTCCAGCATCTCGATTTTGGCGTCGTGACGACCAAGCGTTTCGTAAAACTGTGAGAGATCCGCTTGCTGCCGATCAAGCCGCCCATTCAGATCAGACTCCATCCTGTCAATGCGTCCAGTCAGATCGGAGTTCATTTTGTCAATGCGCAAATCGATTCCATTGAGGCGCGTTTCAATCGAACCAAACTGATGATTGTTGAACAACATACCAACAAAAATCGTCACAATCACAGCCGCAAAACCGTAGATTTCGGTCATCGCATACTCCTGCTGTATTTTACTCTATTTATTCCATGCACGCAATTTAATTTATAGCAATCCGGACTCCGGACTATTGCGTTAATCCCAGTTTGGCAAATTCCCCTATCGCAAATTCTCTGCTTTCCGGATTCAGGCTGGCCAGAAACTTCCGTCGACATTCGGCCTCACGTTCCTTTTTCCTGCGTACATATTCTTCGTGGCGTCTTTCCATTTCAGCTTTTTTAGTTTTCTTCCCTCGATTCATCGCTTCCTCCTTCTGCCGTATTACTATAGCAAAGGGCTTTTTCTTTGAGAAAAGAATTAAGTAATTTTTTGAATTCGCCGCTTAGAAATACCTGGCTGGCCACGCCAGAGATGTCGGTCTACGTGCGCAAGGGCAGGCATCTGGGCAGTGACGGTCGCCTTCATACCTTTCTGGATATTGCCAGCATCGAAGTGCAACCGGAGTTTCGCGATCAGGGATACTTCAAGGCATTTCTGGCTCTCTGTCAGGAGGTCATTCCCTATGACGGCATTCTGATTGAGAATGTTCTAAGCGAAATTCTTCATGATTATCTTCATCGCCTCGCGCAACAGGATCCACAGTGGATCGAATTGGAATGGCACTTCCGCTGGGAAAACTTTGGCGGGGCAGCCAGGATTTGAACCCGGAAATTCGGTTTTGGAGACCGACGGTTTACCGTTAGCCTACTCCCCCGCGCTTCAAAGATCAAAAACAAACCCCGGCAGGGGACCGGGGTTTGCATATATTGCGGCAGGTTAACCTTGAAGGAGTGTTACTTTTGTTTAAATCCACGCACACACGGCAACACGGTGCGACATTGTCAATTTACATCAACAAGTCTGTCCTTGTCAAGAGACAGCTGCATCCAACTCAGCTTTTTCTTGTTCCAGTTCTGCCCGGCGCTCTGCCGGCGTCTTGAGGCTTTGCAATTGTGCCTCGATCTGCTTGCGCCGTGCCTGCCGCTTGTCATCAACTTTCGACGCAATTTCGCGCCGCAACAGTTTGAGTTGGGTATCCACGAATTCGGGTTCGTCTACTTTCTGCGCCTCATATTCCGCACGCAGAATTCTGCCAAATGCAGCCAGGGCGACCATATCGTCCAGATTCAGACGATCTTTGTTAAAGTTTTGAAAATCACTTAGCACGCTACTACCTCCTTTCCTGCGCTTTCAAAAACGTCATCCAACTTCAACAACTTTGTGGCCATTACTTCGTCACACAATGAATACCGATTGGTCCGCATGGTACTGACCAGATTCGGTAAAGAATAAAAATCAACACTTTCGTCGATGTCGAAAATCTGCATATCAATACCGGCAGATTGCATCAATCGGGTAAACGCGTACGATTTGTTTCCACAGTGATACAGATAGACCGTTGGTTCTTTCCCCGCAAAGGCTGCATATTGCGGGTACACCTGGTGGAAGAAAGGTGTCGAATTCTCACCACCGTCCGAGACAATGGCAATCCCGTCGATTTCTTCTTTGTTCTCCAACATCCGCTGTAATCCGCAACCGATCGAGGTTCCTCCATTGGCGCGAATGTACTGTGTTGCCTTCTGGATCACGTCCAGCGGCGCTCCGGTCACGTCAATGGTCTGCGGATCGGTATCAAAGAAGACGAGCCACACCCTGCCCTTCACCATTTTGGCCAGGGTTCCCGCGATCTGTCTGGCGATCTCGATGGCCCGCGACATCGAGCCTGACTTATCGCCCAGCACCAGCCAGTTGCCTTCCACGCCCATGCTCAGCAACTGCCGATCCTGCAAGCCGCGCAGCTTCTCCTTTAACCCTTCATCGTCGACGGCTTCAGCAGCGCGTGTCGTCTTCAGAACGTTCTTCTTGCTCGATGCGGCCTTCTTCAAAGCCTCTTCGAAAGCTCCGCGTAATGCCGGATTGGTCTTCACGCCCAGCTTCTGCAGCATTTTGGTGTTAGTCACAACTTCAGTCGGCGACATTTGCTGAATCAACGCCAATACAACATTTGGGTCCTTCATCTTTTCGCCTAATGCGCCGTTGGCCACGATGAACGGGATTTTGCGACTGATAATCTCGCTGGCCGCTCCCAAAGGACTCATATCTTTCAGGTGCGTCACCACTTCAAAAACCGATCCATTTGGTAATGGAGCTTTGGTCTTGTCCAGGTGACGCCCATAAAGTACAACATTCATGCGATCCTTTTCCGGTCGTGCGTGAGCCAGCGAATACAATTCCTTCAACACCTTGCGGTGCTGCAGGGCCAGCCGGTCCCAATGTCGATCATTTTCCTTTTCGCGCAGCCATGTCCTCACCAGATGGCGAACGGTGCCCATTCTGCTGGCGTTTCCAAATGCTTCGCGACCGGCAAAACGAAAAGCGCGCAACAACTCTCGCGGTCCCAACAGCGCCAAATGTGCCAGAGAGTTTTCCCTTAATTCCTGTGGAAACGTTGGTTCGGTCAGCGTGATCACCGGCAATGCAACCTTTGCATCGCGTATCTGTCCGTTGATCCTGTCCCATGCAATCAGATGTGCAAGAAACTCGGGTTCCTGTTTGGCTGCCGTCAATCCAACCGCCAGATAATCCGTCAGCTTGCCGTGTGGCGACTTCGACAACTGAGAAAGAATGTTGTTCTTTGTCAACCCGGTTTCCATGTCATCCTCCTTATGCGATTTTTCTTGCTTTCAGGTAGTCCACAAAAAACTCGTAATCAAGACCTTCCAGAGCGCACCAATCACGGGGATCCGTCGCGCCTTTGTCTTTGTTGCAACGGCGGCAGCAACTTAAATAATTGGAGGTATCATTCTTTCCACCAATCTCCAGAGGGATGAAGTGATCAATCGTTAACTGCACGAGGCCCATCCGGCGACCGCAGTACACGCACTTCAATCCATCCGCCATCCATACTTTCTGCTGAACAGCGCCGGAGATCTCATAACGCACTTTGCGATGAAACGCCTTTGCAGGCATCACCAGAATTTCGGGGTTATCAGATCGCTGCAGAAAATCCGTCCACTCCTCTACAGAAAGCATTCGGATCGGCATCAGGTCATTGAGAGGCATCAACCGATAGGCATCGGTGCCAGGCAGAAGAAAAATTCCCTGCGCACCTTCTCCTCCCACCAACAGACCCTCGACTTTTAAAAGAGAACCTATGTCTCCATACAGAGCTGGCCGATGGCGCAGCTCCAACTGATAAAATCTATCTCCGCTGGCCATCTTCTACCCTCGGTTATTTTTATGGCTGAAAGTCGGTTCCGGTTTGTGCGATTCAGGACCAGCCTTACGGCTTTCCCAGAAGCCCCCATAATTGCCTCACAAATAAAAACCAGCTTGCAAGATTTTTTTGGCTGGGGGCTTCCACTTACGAGGTGGAAATCAACATGTATCCGTAACACAGTATCAGCCAAATCAGGTGGAGGGCATCGGATTCGAACCGATTAGAACAGCCCCGAAAGGTGTTCCTTAGCCATGTATCCGATTCAGGTAACCATTGCTGGCAAGTCAGAAACGGTTTTTGCCCCCCGAAAATCAAAAAGCGAAAGTCGGTTTGCATCTCGTGCATGAAAGGCATGTAAGCAAGCCAGTATCGCTTTACTCTGGAGCCGGGTGCTGGATTTGAACCAGCGTGCAACCTTTATGATGGTTGTGCATGTATACGTTGGAAGTAACCGATTGCTCGGTAAGTCTCTTCCGTTTCCGCTTTGCTAACCCGGCTGATTCATCCCCGCAAGTCGTTCGGCAAACCTCTTTCGAGGTCAGGGTTGGACTCGAACCAACTACCCTCAGATCCAGAATCTGATGCTCTACCAAATGAGCTACATGTATGCCGCACAGTAGCGGGAAACTCAATGTCAACGAAGTTCAATATACACCTTTTTGAAATGCCGCCACAAAATTATTTTTAACCGGTGACTGCTTTCAACCCAGTCTTTTTCTTTCTCGTTCCGCTCAATAAAAATTAATCAAATAGCATGGGGGGTGTCGGATTCGAACCGACCTGATCAACCGTCACGCGGTTTCCTTTGGCCCGTATCTGACGCTCATCTCAGAAACGCCAATGTCCCCCACAAAATGAATTTTACACTTTTGACCAGTCAAATTCGTTGGAAAATACGTCGAAACCGCTCTCATATTCTATTTTGAAATTCATCTCTTCCAGAATCGGCGGTATGATCTGCACCAGCCCTGGCATTTTTGGACATTGCATTCCTTTTACTCGTCCAAAGGCTTTACACAGCCACGGTCGCACCGGATAGATCGCACACTGAAAGGTTTTCTGATCCAGAAAAGCACAATCTGACAGACGGCGTTTTTGTGCCGCCAAGCGCGTGCGCTCCGCTTCAGGCAATGTCGCTACAAAACCATGAATTTTTTTCAATCTTACGCTGGAAAGAGGAACCGGTCCGCAGCAACCTGCCCTGCAGGAAGAACAAGGAAAAGAATCGCTCAAAAAGACACCTCAGTTGTCTTCTTCATCAACTTCTGCGTCTTCGTCCTCTTCAAAAAAATCACATTCGCAATAGTCAACATTGCATTGACTGCTGTCCGGAGAATCCGGATCGTCGCCATGCTCATATTTCGCGTGACCACACAGACAAATCGACATTTTTTCTCCTTAGAGTTTCCTCTTTGATTTTTTGACTTCTGGAAGGATCTGTCACTTCCGGAAAGCCACGCTCCAATACCTGATTCAGGTTAATGCCATGGAGTGCAATGTAATGGCGAGGCACGAGCCAGGTACGAATCCCAAAAGTAACCCGGATATTCTCACCCAGTTCATCTACCAGTTTCTGCACCATTTTGTGGATGATTTCATTTTCGTAGTGCAAAGGTTTGCCGCATGCGCACATCGCCTCTTCGCTCATGCGCGCAAATATACTACAAAAATTCAGCCTTGTGAAAAGAATTTTTCAGGGTAAATTCTTCTTAATTGAGCGCCGAATTTTTCGCAGAAACGGCCTCTGGACACTTTTTTTTCTGCACTCGTTCAAACTCAACAAGAAGCCTGTCTTCCACGTCCTTTGGAAGCATCGCACCATGCTCCATAAATCCGATAAACTCTATTTCGTCCAATTTGTGGAAACAGTCAAGACAAAGCAAAGACATTTTGTTTTTCTGTGCATTGGCCACGCTGCCAGTCGTAGGCCAGACTGTGGTGCCGCATTGCGAACAAACAGCTTTTTCGGCGTTTGGCATCGGCACAGAACCGCAGATAAGAACAATCGGCTCATCTTCACGCATCTCTTTTTCACCCTTTCTGCATCTATTGCGGCACGGGAATCGGCTTTGGTATCCATTCAAGGCCAAACATTTTTTTCAGCTCCGCCAGCGCCATCTTCCGCCGTCGGCCTGGTTTTCCATCTGACGTAATGTTCGTTACATAAAAAAAGACGACATAAAGAAGTTGTGCTAAAGCCCCTGGAAGATCTGTCCATCGATGCGGCGCCAGAAAAAGAGTAAACCCGGCAATGGAACCAAGTGATATTTGCACTGCAATCCGAAACACCGCTTCGATTTGATTTTCTCGCGCACTTTTCCTTAAAAAATCCGGACGCCGATGCAATATCCACATAATATAGCCCACACTACAAATACAAAAAAATTTGAAAGAAATAAGGATAAAACTCCAAATTATCGAAGGTATATACAATGAAGGTATACTCAATAATACATAGAGTACGATCATGCTCTGTTCCACACGTTTCTGGCTGATCGAAAACCATTCTTCCAGCCAGAGTAAGAGCACTTCCAGCCGGTGAAAAGTCCATTGATCATAACGAATGATCCAATTCATGGGCGCAATTATAACGCAGAAAATGGCGGGCGTCTCTGGACTCGAACCAGACTCTCCGGATTTTCAGTCCGGCGCTTTTACCCGATCAGCCTGGCAGCCCAATCGCCTCTATTTTCTCTTCAGCCGCAGAAACCATTGGGGTGGCCAGGTAGCGTATTCGGCAGCATAGATGGTCCCCTTCCAAAGCCCCTGAAGGCATTCCTGATGCGTCTCCCAGTCATAGTCGGTTGGCCACCTCAGAAATTGAGATCCATCCCGGCCCCAGGCATACACATCGTTTCCTGAGCATTCGTATTTATGCGGTGCAAGAGCACTGTCGTAATCCGTCAGCGTCTTCAGCCATTGATTCTGTTTCCGCCGCACATTGCGGCGCGCGGTTGTTTTGTCCTGGTTCGCGCTTCCGGTTCCGCAAATGGAGGAATACGGACGCCGTGTCGATCTGCTCACGTTTTGGTGATCCTTTGGTCACTTACAACATGGCAAACCTCCTTTCAGATTTTGGTGGAGCCGGAGAGAATTGAACTCTCGACCTCTGGAGTGCAAAACCAGCACTCATCCCAACTGAGCTACGGCCCCAATCATTTTTGTTTTCAAACAACTCTGCGCAGAGTTCCATTTTTGCGTTGAACCCAGTGCTGTATCTCTGAAATCGATTTTCCCGTCATCCACTTAAAAATCGGCGCTGTGCGTTGAACTTTGTTATTTTCGTTGACTTCAATACCGGCGCAGGCATAGCCAACATCAATTTGCCATAATTGCATTTTCCATCCATCAACAAAATCAGGGTCGCACCTGTGCGGTGCA
>Ga0326728_10016492_pt1 | contig 15057 bp, 11 predicted proteins | sample MB3enrmetagenome_FD_207602 | JGI IMG/M metagenome (GOLD analysis project Ga0326728, IMG submission 207602) | Lab enriched peat soil microbial communities from McLean, Ithaca, NY, United States - MB31MN | ecosystem: Environmental > Terrestrial > Soil > Wetlands > Peat | place: USA: New York...
GCGGCAGCAGCGGCTCGGTGGCGACGATGTCTTCCCCGACCAGGCGTACGTGCTGCCAGGGCGCCGCCGCTTGCCGGATGGCGACCTTGCCGCTCCCGAGCGGGTACACGTGCTCGATCATGATCACTGCGTTGGCCCACGCCGCCAGCGGCTGCCCGGTGTCGATATACGAGAACGTCCCCGACGTGACGCCGTCCGCCGTCGCCTGCCGTTCGGCCGCCAGCTCCAGCTCGATGGCGTGGGCTTCGCTCGCACCGAACGTGTCCTCGGCGCGGACCGCGATGCCGTCCATCGCCGCGCCGTGGTAATGCGGCACCGACATGCGTGCGAACACCGGCTCGGCGGTGATCCGATGCAGGCTCTCTTCGACCGCGACCGACTCCGGCTTGCGCCGGCGGACGAAGAGCTCATCGACGAACAGGGTCAGTGTTTCTGGCAGAGATTTCTTGTTGAGATAGCGTGTCCGCGGCATAGCGTAGGGCTATTTCGGGAAACGTGGCCGCTGTCAACTCAGGAGGTTTTGGACCATGCCGGGTCGGCCGCTGCCGGCGCCCTTTTCGACACCACCACAGTTGCCCCCTGTGTGTCATCGGTGGCAAGCTGTGCTATAGATTTGAAGTTGATTCAGCTACTCTGCTCTGGTCCGGTTCGCGTGCTGATTGCGGGGGTTGCGCCCGGCATCTTTGACTCGCATGCGCCGGCAGTGCTACGCGGTTAGCTGCACAGTGGAAAGAAAGAGGACAGATGACGCTTCTTGCGGACACTAAACGGACTTCGAAGCACCCGCTTGGCGGTACCAAGATGACTGGTGCGGAGATGATCGTCCAGGTCTTGGCTGATGAGGGGGTGGACGCCATCTTCGGGTACAGCGGTGGGGCAGTTCTCCCCACCTATGATGCGATCTTTCGGTACAACGAAAGCCATTCGAAGGAGGAGGAAATCCGCTTGATCGTACCGGCGACCGAACAGGGCGCCGGGTTCATGGCCGCCGGGTACGCGCGGTCCAGCGGCAAGGTCGGCATCTCGTTGGTCACGTCCGGTCCAGGGGCGACGAATTCTGTGACCCCCGTGCGTGATTGCCATGCCGATTCCATCCCCATCGTCCTGATTTGCGGCCAGGTGCCACGCGCCGCCATGGGAACCGACGCCTTCCAGGAGGCGCCGGTCTTCAACATCATGTCGGCGTGCGCCAAGCACGTGTTCCTGGTGACCGACGAGACGAAAATCGAGGCCACCATCCGCACGGCCTTCGAGGTTGCGCGCAGCGGCCGGCCCGGGCCGGTGGTGGTCGACGTCCCGAAGGACGTGCAGCGCTACGAGGGGATCTTCGAAGGCAGCGGCCTGCTGCAACTGCGTGGCTACGATGAGCGCCTCGAAGCGCTGAACCTGACGACCATCCCCGAGGAGCAGAGCCAGGCATTCTACCGCATGCTGAACGAATCCGAGCGCCCGCTGATCTATGCCGGCGGCGGCGTCATCAACAGCAATGCCGCAGCGGAGCTGCGTGCGTTTACGGAGCGCTTCAAGATTCCCGTCGTCACCACGCTGATGGGCATTGGAGCGATCGACACCACCAGCGAGTTGTCGCTGCACATGCTCGGTATGCACGGCACCGCCTACGCTAACTACGCCGTGGAGGATTGTGACTTCCTCTTCGCCGTCGGTGCCCGCTTCGACGACCGCGTCGCCGGCGCGATCAAAGACTTCGCCGCCAACGCCAAGATCGCCCATCTCGATATCGACGCCTCGGAGATCGACAAGGTCAAGACGGCGGATTGGTCGCACGTGTCGGATATCAAGCGCGGCCTGTCGCAGCTGCTCAGGGGCGGCAAGAGCTTCAAGAAAGACTTCAGCCGCTGGCTGGCTTACGTCAACAAGCTCAAAGCCGAACACGCGCTCAACTACAACCGGGACTCCGACCTCATTCAGGCGGAGGAAGTGTTGAGCCTGCTCGGTGAGATCACGCGCGGTGAGGCCATCGTCACCACCGGCGTCGGCCAGCACCAGATGTGGACGGCGCAATACCTGACCTTCAAGCATCCCCGCAGCTTCTTGAGCTCGGGCAGCATGGGGACGATGGGCTTCGGCCTGCCGGCAGCCATCGGTGCCCAGATCGCCAACCCGGGCAAGCTCGTGATCGACGTCGACGGCGACGGCAGCATCCGGATGAACTACGGCGAACTGGAAACGCTGACGACCTATGACATCCCGGTCAAGGTCCTGCTGCTCAATAATTTCGGTGACGGTATGGTGCGTCAGTGGCAGGATCTCTTCCATGACCAACGCTACGCCGGCAGTGACAAGACGCTGCACAAGAAGGACTTCGTCCGCTCCGTGCAGGCCGACGGGTTCGAGTTCGCCCAGCGGGTATCAGACCGAGCGCAGGTGCGGAAGTCGCTGGAGGAGTTCGTCAGCTTTGGCGGCCCCGCATTCCTCGAAGTGATCATCGACCAGCACGAGCACGTGTATCCCATGGTCGGTCCCGGCATGGGGTACCGCGACATGATCGTCGGCAAATACATCACCTCGCGGGCGCAGAAGACGGGGAAAGCAGACAGCACGGCGGGCTTCTGAGGGCGCACCGGCAACAGTAGTGCTCGCCTCCGATTCGTGATGGACAATCGGCGCCGCTCCTGTTAGGCAAGGCGCAATGGCACGGCCGCATCCCATAAGCGCGAGACCGGGAACGAAACCCGGCGAGCTGATCGTCAGCCTGCCCTCCGGTTGGGATCTCCGGCTGCGGCGCGTGCTGAGACACCTCCTCGCCGACACCCTGCCCGACCCCCGCGAGAAAGGGCTGACGCCGGTGCAACGGGAGACGCGATCACGCGCCCGGCGCCGCCGCTTGCAAACCGCCATGTGTCAGTACTTGAGCGACTTGGTCACGGCCGAGATCGTCGGCAAAGAGGTGGCGTTGGCGACGCGCAATCGCTACGGCTCACGCCGCGGCTCGTTGCGCGAACACGTCGAGGCGATTCTGCGCGAAGTCGCCGAAAAATAGGCGACTTGTCGGGTCACAGCTCGAATTGCTGATGCGGCTTCGGCATTTCGACAGCCGTGTGCGTCAGCTGTGTCGCGAACCGGCGCATGGTCTCGCTTTCGCCGTGCACCAGGAACGTGCGCTGCGGGTTACCGATCTGCTGATGCCAAGCAAGTAGCTCTGCCTGGTCGGCGTGGGCAGAGAACCCGTTGATGGTGTGCACGCCGGCGCGCACGGGGACCTCTTCGCCGAACAGGCGGACCTGCTGGGCGCCGTCGATGATCGTCCGCGCCAGGGTGCCGACGGCCGCATAGCCCACGAACACCACGCTCGACTCGGCGCGCCACAGATTGTGTTTCAGGTGATGGCGGACGCGTCCGCCCGTACACATGCCCGAGCCGGCCATGATCACGGCACCGGCGCGGATGCTGTTGAGCGCCATCGACTCCGTCGGCTCGCGCGTCAAGTGGAGCCCTGGAACGCCGAAGGGATCATGTCCCTCACGGAAGAGCTTCGCGGTCTCGGCGTCATAGCACTCGGGATGACGCTTGAAGATCGCGGTCGCAGAAATCGCCATCGGAGAGTCGAGGTAGACCTGCATCGCGCGCGGCAGCCGGCCGGCTTCCACGCCCTCGCGCAGGAAGTAGAGTAGCTCCTGAGCGCGTTCGAGCGCGAAGGTCGGAATGATCACATTGCCGCCGCGGTTGAACGTGTCGGTGATGGCGGAGTACAGCTCCGTGACCGACAGCCGGATCGGTTTGTGCAACCGGTCCCCATAAGTAGTCTCCATGACGACCACCTCGGCCTTCGCGGGTGTCGCCGGATCGCGCAGCAGTGGCCGGCCGGCGTTACCCAGGTCGCCCGAGAACAACACCGTGTACCGCTTCCCGCTCTCCTCCAGCTCGAGGTACACGCTCGCGGAGCCGAGAATGTGGCCGGCGTCGAGAAACGTGGCGCGCACGCCTGCCGCCAGCTCCAGGGGCTGATTGTACGTTGCTTGGCGTCCGAAATGGTCGAAGCTGTTCAGCGCCTCCAACACAGTATAGAGGGGCGCGCCGCCATCGGCACGGTTGCCGTGCCGCGCCGCCTTGCGGACGTGCGGGCGTGCCTCTTCCTCCTGCAAGTGGGCCGCATCCAGCATCACCAGCCGGGCCAGCTCTCGCGACGCGGTGGTGGTCACCACCTCGCCGCGGAAGCCGCGCTTGACCAGCAGGGGCACGCGGCCGCAGTGATCGAGGTGCGCATGCGTGAGCAGCACCAGATCTATGCTGGCGGCATCGAACCCGAAAGGTTCCTCGTTCTCTTCGTCGAGTTCGCGTCCACCTTGGTACAGACCGCAGTCGATCAAGATGCGCCGCCCGGCACACTCAACCAGATGGCAGGAACCGGTCACGCCCCGATCGGCGCCGTGAAATGACAGCTTCAAGGCATCCTCCTCGGTTATGTCCGTCAGCCGGGAACGTGCGCGCCGCGCCCACGTTCAGGTCGACGTCAGTAACGGCTCCCCGTTGGCCTCATGCCACTCCAGGATGCCATCCCAGATCTCTTGCGCCGTTTCGGCGTACCAGAACAGCTCACGGTCCTCCGGGTCGATCACGCCCTCGTCGACGAGGAAGTTCACGTCGAAGGCCTGTCGCCAGTAGTGCTCGCCGACGAGCACGGTCGGCACCGGCTCGATCTTGCGTGTCTGCACCAGGGTCAGCGTCTCGAACAGCTCGTCGAAGGTGCCGTAGCCGCCCGGAAAAGCGACCAACGCCTTGGCCCGCAGGAGGAAATGCAGCTTGCGTATGGCGAAGTAGTGGAAGCGAAAGCACAGGTCCGGGGTGATGTAGGGGTTCGGGTACTGCTCGTGCAAGAGATTGATGTTCAGACCGACAGACTTGGCGCCGACGTCATAGGCGCCGCGGTTGGCCGCTTCCATCATGCCGGGGCCGCCGCCGGTCATGACGACGACGCGTCCGCCGCCGGCCTTGCCTACGAGCCGGCCAAACTCGCGGGCCATGTCGTAGTAGATGCTCTTGGCCTGGATGCGGGTGGCGATTGCCAGGCGCCGAAGCAGATCCGGGTTGCCGGGATCAGGTGCTAGCGCCTTTTGCAGCCGCTCGACATTGCGGCGCGCCGCCGCCGGCTCGGCGATGCGGGTGCTGCCGAAAACGACGATGGTGTGCAAGACCCCGTGCTGCTGGAGCAGGAACTCGGGCTTGAAGTAGTCGAGCTGCAACCGTGGTCCACGCCCCTGATCACTGTTGAGGAAGTCGACATCCTCATCAGCCTCCCGGTAGCTCGGGTTGGCGAGGATCGCGGCGACGCGCTGCGGCGCGTCCGGATCATCTTCCGCTGGCTTGGGCCGGTGCGATGGCAGCGGTTCACGCCGCGTACGCGGATGAGGGGGAGGGCTGATCCGCGCCCTCTTCACCGATGAGTCGGAATCTTTCACTGGCCTCGCTGACGCTGACGCGATCCGCTCACGCCGCCGCGGACGCGCGGCGAATTCGCATCCTTCATGGCCTCAACATATACCACGGATATTGCAGGCATTACGAGCACGGGACGCCAAATGGAATCTTGCCCACTGTGCTGCCGCACGGGACGCTATGCCGTTATATCGGGCACGCGTTGCCCGTCGAGCCCTGCGCGATCCGCCTGCGCCGGACGTTGCGTGGATTTCCCCCGGGGGCGGCCCCGCAGCACCCATGACCGTCTTGACATCCCGGGCACCGCGTAGCAATACTTCCCATATCCCTTTAGGAGGACGCATGCGACAGACCAGGCGGACGGTTTGGCTCGTATTGCTGAGCGGGATGGCTGGGGTGATCCTGGCTGCCTCCGGCTACGCCGACGTGCAACCGGGCGACATCATCACGAAAGACAACATCGATAAGGCCAAGGATCTCATTTCACCAGGGGTCCAGTGGTGTGTTCGACACGGCATGACGATGAAGATCGTGCCCTACAAGACGATCGAATGGGACAAGGTGTTCAAAGAGGCGACCGAAAAGTACAGCGCTCAAGTGAAGCTGTCGCCCGACGGCCGCTCCCTGGTGGGCTACGTCGCTGGCATGCCATTCCCTCAGATCGATATTAATGATCCCCAGGCCGCGCTCAAGATCATGTGGAACTACGACCATAAGCCATACGTGTCCGATGACTTGGATCTGCGGAACTTCGACGCCGACACTGGCCCGGTGAGTGACAGCGGCCCGATGCAGGTCGAACGCCACTTTCTCCTCGACCACTTGCGCTTCTTGTTGTACACCGGCCGCCTGCGCGTCGATCCGAAGCCGGAAATTCCGAATACGGACGAAGTGCGCAGCAAGACCTCCAGTCATCCGATTCTTGAGCCGTTCGATCTGAAGGGCGTCGGCGAAACGAGCATCCGCTACTTGAGCCCCGACCGGCAGGATGACACGTGGCTGTATCTGCCGTCGCTGCGCCGTGTGCGGCGCCTGTCGAGCGCGCAGCGCTCGGACGCGCTGTTCGGCCAGGACACCGATGTCGACAGTTACTACGGCTACGCCGGCCAGGTCCCCTGGTTCGAGTGGAAGTTCCTGGCAGAGAGAGACATCCTCTCCTCCTTCCACTCCGAGGCGTTTCCAGTGAAGTACTGTCAGGGCTCCGGAGATTTTGTCTTCTGCGACAATTGGGAAAGACGACGGGCGTACGTCGTCGAAGGCGTGCCGAAACTGCCGCAGTACGCCTACGGCAAGCGGGTGATTTTTTTGGACAAGGAGACATTCTTCATCGCTTATAGTGACATCTTCGACCGCAGCGGCCAATTGTGGAAGGTGTGGATCAACCAGTTTGCCTTCAAGAAACGCGCGGCGCCGACGTACGGCGACGTTTATCCGGATGACATGCCGTTCAACCCGAGCATCACCATGGCCGACATGCAGCTAAGCCACGCTACCAAAGCCGGGCTGCCGAGTTCCAAGTATCCCGGCGAGGCGGGCTGGTACTACAACCAGGGGGCGAAGGCCGGCACCACCGAAGACTTCTTCACTGTCGCGGCCTTGATTGAAGCGGGTCACTGATGCACGAGCGAACGGATACTCAGCGCCCGTCGGGGTGTCTCATGGCGCCGGTCGCTCCGGTCTGAGGGCGCTCAACATTTCCTCCATCAGCCTTTGCGCGGCGATGGTGTAGGCGTCCCCGAGATTGACCACGCCTGGCGTCGCCACCGGACGTGACGGGTGATCGAGCGTCCACAAGACGCGGCCGTCTGGATCGATCAACGTGACCGCGACCGAGGCGATGACAAACGTCGGATGGACGGGAACATCAACTTCCCAACGGCGTATTTCAATGTACAGTACAGCCGCATCGAGTTTGTTGCGGGCCGCGCCCGCCGCCGCATCCTGGGCGGCGGCGGGCGCGTGGTCGCCGGTCATGGCATCAAGCAGTGCGGGCGGGACGACCGTAAACCCCCGCCGCGCCAGTTGACGGCGCGCCTCCGAGGCGAGCACATCAGGGACCGTGACGCGGTCGGTGCGTGCCACGTACTTCTCGTAGAATGAGGCGCCGGCAATGAGCAGCAGATCGCCGGTCCGATTGTTTGGCGGGAATACCGCCACGGTGCGGACCGCCGTCGGGGGTGGCGGAACGGCCGGTGGTCGTGCGCAACCATACGCCGCAACTAACGAGAGCCAGCTGAACAACATGCGGCCCTTCATCGGAGATCCTCCTCTGAGTGGGAGAGTTCCCGCAAGCGGTGCTCCATTGCCTGCAACCGGCGGCGCACCGTCTCCTGCTCCGTCCGCAGCCCCGCCAGCGCCCGGCGCGCGTCGGCGAGATCCGCGACCGTGTCGCTGGCGCCAGTGCCGGTCGACTCGGCACTGGCGATCACCTCCGGCACCAGGGCGCGCACTTCCGCCTCGAAACGGGCAGCGGTGGCGTCATCGTGACGGGTTGCAGCGAGGGCGTAGCGGTACAGCGCTGTGCCGGCGCGGCGCGCCGCTTGCGCCTCTGCCGAGCCGGCGAATATCGGGTCGGGGTCGCTCATGGCGCGACCGTCGAGCTCGTCGTAAAAGGCCGCCAGCGCTTCCCCGGTGAACCAGTCCTTGTCACCGGCGGTGTTGATGCGAGTCAATCGGGGCGCCATGAATTCCAGCAGAGGGCGGTCATCGGTGTTGAGGGGCGCGTGGCGGAAGAGATCGGCTGCCGCGGCGAGATCGCCCGCATAGAGCATCTCGACACCGCGCGGCGTGGCCAGGAGCGGGTCGCGGCTCCAATCGGGTAAGCGGCGGAGCCGTTCGCTCACCTGCTCGATATCCACCTGGCGTGCTCCGAGTTGGCCGATGAGGCCGACCACGGGCCGGTTGGGATAGAAGTCCGCCCGCCACAAGCTGGTTTGCGGAAAGACGGAGAGAAAGGTGTGCGTGATCATGTCGAACTCTTCACGCGTCAGCTGATAGAGCGGCAGCCACTGGCAAAACAGCCCGCTCGGCGCCAGGCGTCGGGCGACGGTGGCGTACATCTCGCGGGAGTAGAGGTTGCCGGCGCCGGCGTGCCACGGGATGAAGAGGTCCGACACGATCACATCGAAACGCTCGGGGCTCGCGGCAAGATAACGGCGTCCGTCGTCGAGGACGAGGTGGACGTCAGGGTGCTCCAGCAAGCGGGCGTTCCACCGCGCGAAGTACGTGCGGGCCGCCTCGGCCACCTCGGGTACAATCTCGGCGACGGTGGTGTTTTCGAGCCCGAGTGCCGGGCCTGCACTAGCGGTGATCCCAGTGGCCAGCCCAATGAACGCGGCACGGCGCGGAGCCGGATGCAAGAGCAACGGCAGCAGCCCCAAACGGCGCTCGTTGGCGGCGGCGGCGCTGCCGCCGAGCACGTAGTAGTTGTCCAAGCGCATCTGCAGATCATTGTCGCTGTCAACGACGGTCACGATGCCGCTTGGACCTTCGAGCATGGCACGCAAGGTTTCCTTGTCCGCGCGCAGATGCGTCAGCGGCATCCGCATCGGATTGACGATCACGATCGTGAGCAGGGCGGCGTATGCGAGCGGCCTGAGTCGATTCCGGCTCGCGGCGATGATATCAGCGCACACCACGTAGGCGATTGCGACCACGAGCAGCGCACCGCGCAGGCCGAGCATCGGGATGGCGACGAACCCCGCTGCGGCCGCGCCGGCAATGCCGCCGACGGTGTTGGCGGCCGACAGATCACCAAGTGGGCGCGCGGCTCCTTCGCTCTCCCCCCATGCCGCCCAAAGCGCCGTCATCACAGCGCCCGATGCGACCGCCGCCGGGCCAGCTGTCGCCGCTGCGAGGATAACGATGCGCAGCAGGTACTCACTGAGTCCGCGCTGCATGCCTACGTAGGCGAGGCCATCGGTGCCATATGCAAACGCCCAGGCGCCGCCTACCGTTGCCAGTGCGCCGCCGCCGAGCGCCAGTGCGGCAACGGCCGCGGGTGCAGCGCGCCGCACGAGCAGCGCGGCGACCGCCGCGCCGAGCGCCAACGCCACCAGGAAGACGAGAGCGATGGCACTGAACGAGTACACCGAGTTGTGCAACACCTGTGTGAACAGGCGCGTCCACAAGACCTCCAGGGCGAGGCCGAGCGCGCCCGCCCCCGCCGCGACGATGCGCAGGCGGTGGCGCGTCACGGTACCTTCGCCCGCGGTGGTTGACTCACGGAGCATCTGCCGATGTAGGGGCGACCGGCCGGTCGCCCCTACGCGGCTGATGGATTCGGTATCATGTGCGATGCCAGCGACCGCCAGCGCCACGATTCCTGCCAGGGCGCTGGCGCCGGCAGCCAGTCCGTAACTGGCGGTGACGCCGACGAGCGCGGGGAGCCCGAAGCCGGCGGCGGCGATGCCGGCGGCGCCTCCGAGCGTGTTGAGCGCGTAGAGCAGGCCGCCGCGGGTGCCGACGCGGTGCGCCGCCAGCGCCTGGCCGATCGCCGGGAGCGTGGCACCGAAGCACACGGTCGCCGGCAGCACGGCCACGAGAACGGTGGTCACGCGGCCGCCTGTACCGCTGGCGGCAAGCCAGCGCGGCGCCACACCGCTGGTCAGCACGTGGAACACGCCCAGCGACCAGAGCGCGCCCGCGGCCGCCCCGAGCTCCAACAAGCCGTAGACCATTACCGGGCGCCGCTGCACGCCACGCGCCGCGGCGGCCCCAATCGCCAGCCCAGCGAAGTAACATGCCAACACGGTCGCCGTGGTCACAGCAGTCTGGCCCAGAGCGAGGCCGGCGCAGCGCATCCACAGCATCTCCAGTGCAAGGGCGGCAGCGCCGGAGACGGTGAAGCAGAGCCAAAGGAGCACACTCACGATGAGTGCCACCCGCCCAGCGCGCGCCGCACCACCAGCGTTGCCGCCACAAGGCCTAGCCCGGCGCCGGCCAGGGCGACTTCGGCAGGTCCGAGCGGCAGGTCGAAGCGGTACGCGCAGTAGAACCCGGCGAAGGCAGTGACGGCACCGAGCGCGGCCGAGCCCAGCGAGAAGGTGAGCATGCGGCCGGCCAACAAGCGCATCGTGACCGGCGGAATCACCAGGAATCCGAAAGTGGCCATCGGTCCCGCCGTCATCACGCCGAGGGAGATCACCACGCCGATCAGTAGATACAGGACGAGATCCCACAGGCCCGCGCGCTTGCCGAAGACGACGGCTAGATCGCGGTCGAAAGAGACCAGCAGTAACTCCTTACGGAAGGCAAAAACTGCGAACGCGAGGCCGCCCAGGATCACCGCCATCCAGGTAAGGCTCGTCCCGGTGGTGGCGAGCATGTCTCCTTTGAGCAGGTGAACCATTTGCGCCTCGCCGTGTGGATCCTTGGCCAGAAACAGAATCGTCGCTGCGGCGGCGAGCGCGTACGTGGTGCCGATCCGTGCCTCCACCGTTTCACGGCGCCGCTCGAAAAATGCGAGCATCAGCGTGGCGGCGAGTGTGAAGGAGAAAGAACCGATCATCGCAACGACGCGCTCGCTCAGTTGGTAGGGCTCATGCGGTCCCACCACCAGGCCGTATGTGAAAAAGGAGAAGGCGATGCCGGCGGCCGATACCTGCGGCAGCGCCACGCCGAGGAATACCATGCGCCGCAGCACGAAGTAGACGCCCACGAGCGGGCATATGAGCCCGACGATGACACTGGCCACGAGCGCGTCACGCAGCAGAAAGTCGGGGCTCAAGATCTGCAGGAGTGTGCTCATCCGGTCTGCGTCCGCTCCCTGCTCCCCGCCGCCTGCGCTTCCGGCACACGGATGGTGTGGAGCGGCTGCTTGATCGCCTGCCCGTCGTCAACCTGGACAGCCGACTGCACCCGCGAGCGGATGCGATCCAGGTGGTGAGTGACCAGCACCACCGTGAGGCCTTGGTCGCGATTGAGGCGCGTGATCAAACCGGTGATCGCCTCCTCGGCCTCGTGATCGACACCCGCGGTGGGCTCGTCCAACAGCATGATCCGGGGCTCTACCGCCAGCGCCCTCGCAATCAGCACCCGCTGTCTCTGACCACCCGACAGCGCCCAGAACGGGCGCTTGGCGAGGCTCGTGAGGCCGACCTGATCGAGGCACTCCGCCGCCAGGCGCCGCAGACGCGCGCTCACCGGCCACAGCGGCGGCAGCCTGGCATACGTGCCCATGAGCACGACCTCCATGACGCTCAACGGGAAGATCGAGTCCAGAACCTCGCGCTGCGGGACGTAGCCCGGCGGGCTGACGGCGCGGTCGAAATGGTCTTCGATTTTCCCCGCCAGCACGGGGATGAGACCGAGCAGGCCGCGAAGCAGCGTCGTCTTGCCCGCGCCGTTCGGTCCAACGAGGGCGGTGAACTCCCCTCGGTCGATCGAGAAGGACACGTGCTCGATCACCGGCCGGCCATCGTAGCCCAGGCTGACGTCCTCGAGCTCTATGAGCGCGCCGTTCATGCTCCGCCTTGCACGGCCTTCAGCAATGCATGCAGGTTGTAGTCTATCAAGCCCACATAGTCCTTGGCCTGCGGCACGCCGCCGACCATCGCGGGCAACTCGACAAGTTTCGCGCCCGTGCGCTGGGCGATGGTCTCAGCCAAGCCCGCCGGGTAGTGCCGTTCGCGCACGACGATGTCGACCTTCTCACGGCGCATCCGGTCGATCAAGTCCTCGATGTGCCCGGGAGTCGGGTCGATGCCGGCACGAATCTCGATGGTGCCGGCAGGTTCCAAGCCGAATCGGTCGGCGAAGTACACCATGTCGGGATGGTAGCTGACGAGCTTCTTGCCTTTGAGCGGCGCTGCCTCGCGTTCCCAGCGCGTGATGTTGGTGTCGAGGTCGGCTTCGAGCGCGTCCAAATTCTTCTTGAACGTGCTTTCGTCCTCCGGGTAGTTCTGCGTGAAGCCGTCGGCCATAGCGCGCGCGGCTTCCTTCATCGATACGGGATCGAGGTTGTAGTGCGGGTTTCCCATCGGGTGCTGATCGCCTAGGGCGCGGTCGATGCGGGTCGGCACTTCAAGGACGTTTACGTACTTCGAGCAATCGATGTAGCCGATCCCGTCGCGAAGGATCTTCGGATTGCGCGCGGCCTCGAGCAGCGCCGGCAAGAACGCGTGCTCCGCCTCCAGACCGAGCAGCACGACCATGTCGGCACGGTTGAGGAGCACGGCGAAGCTCGGCTTCATCGGTACGGCATGAACGTCTTCGACCCCCGTCGCCAAGCTGCTGACGTCGACTAGGTCGCCGCCGATCCGTCGCGCAAACTCGGCGAGGTCCGGGATGGTTGCGACCACGTTGATCTTCGCTTCGGCGGTGGTGCCGCCGAGGCAGCAGAAACTTAGGAACAACAATGATGCGACAATACGCTTCATGAAGGGACTCCTTATCGATCGCGGAAGCCGTGGACGTGGCTGCCCAAGACGGCGGTCCACTGTACGAAGAACTGATTCTCGTGGTTCTGCGGCTCATCGTTGTATGTGTACTGCAGGCGCAAGCGCTGGAACTCCGAGAGCCAGATGGTGAAGTAGGGAGAGTATGCCTTGGTTTCGCCCTGGATGCGATTGGGGTCCTGGGCAAAGTCGAACAGGAAACCCGGATAGTATCGACGCGTAAGTCGTGCTTCCACGTAGCTGTACATCGAAAAGGCGTCGCGACGCCGGAAGACTGGCGTGGTGTCGTCGCCGACGTTGGGGTCTTCGCGGTTATACAGCGCTTCGGTGCCCCAGATCAGGCCGCGGTATTGCGCCTGGCTCAGCGGCGTGTAGCGATATGTCAGATCAACCCCCGCCAACTCACGCAATTTGCCGTTCCGGAGTTGCTCGACACCGTCTTGCGTGAACGTATCGACCTTCGGTGTGTAGGCGTAGCTGGCGCCGAGATCGATGCTGTTCGAATCGGTCAAGCTGAAGAACGTAGCCGGTCGCACCAGATAGGTGAACTTGCTGAAGTCGCGGGGGACGGTGTTGTCGACGCGCTGATTGTCTGCCCCGAGCTTGTTGTACGCGCCGAGCGTGACCGTGAGGTACTGCGACAACGGGCTCAGCCAGCTGACTTCGACGCCGTCCGCTTGTGATTCGCCGCCGACGAAGCGGTCGAGCGCTACGGGCCGGTTAACGAAAGGCAGGTCGTGGTCGTGAAACTTCGACAGGCGGCCGAACTCGGCGAAGAAGCGCCCGCCCTTGACGGTCAAGTTGTAGGGCAACGAGGTAGTGACAATGGCCGCTTCTTCGACATCAAAACCGCTCGACGAGCCGGTGATGATCGCATAGCCGCGCGCGAACGGATCGATGTTGGCCGACAGCCCCAGCTCGGCGGCGCGGAATTCGAAATTGCCGCGCTCGTTCTCCTTGTAGGAACCGACCGTGTCGAGAATCAGCCCGATCGCTGGATTGAATTGTGCCGGAAAGGTTTTGTTGGCTGCGGTCAGACTGGGCTGGATCTTGCGCAGGATATCCTCGGTGACTCGTCGTTCCAGTTGCTCCTGTTCGGCAGCGGGGGGCCCCGCTGCAGCAGGCGTCGGGGCCGCGCTGACGGCCGGTTGCGCCGGCACCGCCTTTTGCTTCGAGAGCCTCTCGATCAGCTCCTCCTGTTTCTTCATCTTCTCCTGCAACTGCTGCAGTTCCGCCTTCATTGCCTTGAGGTCGCGCTGCAAGTCTTCGGCGGTTTGACCGTATGCGCCGGGCGGGCTCAGCATGCCGACAATAGCGACGGCTAGCCCGATCCTCAGCAGGCGGTGATTCTTCAGTGTGAATCCCATCGACTCCTCCTAGTCTTAGTCCGAATACTCCACGGGGCTGCTGCCATGGGCCGGAGGCGCGCAAGGAGCGCGACGGGGACCGTGGCGGCGCTACACTATGCGAGCGGCGAACGGGACGGGAGGCGCCCGACCGGTTCTGAAGGGACGGAGGGCGTGCGCCGGGGCCGCCGCTGGGGTCGTTGCCAGTGGGAAGCTGTGAGAGATCGGCGCCAGGCGCGGCGGGAGAGCGGGGCTTGCTGCGGGTGCGTAATGCGTCGCCACGCATATGGGACAGTGATTCGACGTGCTGCTTTGAGTGGCCCGGTGATGATGACCACTCAGCGCGACCGGCACCAAGGTGACGGCGATAATGAAGATCGCACCTGCACGCCGAAGGGCCTGGTAACGCAGCCGGCTCATTGCAACTCAGTCGCGTATACCTGCCGGGCGTGTAACAGTCAACTTGCGCCCGCGCCTGGGTACTGTTCTAAACTCCGAAATTAGGACACTCGGGGCGCGAGATTAGGACACTGCGGCCGATGCCAGGGGGGCGTAGGGTTTTGACGCCGGTTCGTAGAGGCGGGAATTTCCCCGTACGGACGCCGACATCGCTGCGCCAGACGTGCCGGCCGGACCGGGGAGCATGCCGGCGAGCACGTCTCGGACTGGTACACCCGGTACCCTGGGACTATTTCATTTGACATCGGCGCGGATATATGTGTCGACTCTCCTCGAATTCCGACGTTCACGCCGCTCCCGGCAGGCCACGGGGGCCAACCACCCCTACAAACACTAAGAAAGGGGTTCTATGAAACAGTTCTGGTGTGTGCTCGCTCTGTTCGCCGGCGTCGCGTTCGCCGGCACGGCCCTTGCGTTCCCGTGGTATCCTACCGCACCCCAAACACCGGCGCCCACGCCTA
>Ga0326728_10016493_pt1 | contig 15057 bp, 14 predicted proteins | sample MB3enrmetagenome_FD_207602 | JGI IMG/M metagenome (GOLD analysis project Ga0326728, IMG submission 207602) | Lab enriched peat soil microbial communities from McLean, Ithaca, NY, United States - MB31MN | ecosystem: Environmental > Terrestrial > Soil > Wetlands > Peat | place: USA: New York...
GCTCTTTCAGGGACAGAGGATTCGCCGAGACTTGTTTCGCGGCTGGTTTCGCGGGCTGCTTGGTGGGCTCCGTCACCGGCCATCTCCTTCCGCCGCACATGCGCCGGGCTGTCCGGCATGCACCGCTTCGATTTGTGCTTCGGGATTGTGCTCGAAGTCTTCCATCGATTTCTGCTCTGCTGCCCGGTACATTGAATTGCGCTGCACCAGCACGGCGAAGTCCACCCGGTGCGCATCGAACTCGGGGCCGTCAACGCAGGCGAACTGGCTCTTGCCGTCGACCAACACGCGGCAGCCGCCGCACATGCCGGTGCCGTCGATCATGATCGGATTCAGGCTGACGACGGTGCGGATGCGCTCTTTCCGCGTCATTTCCGCCACCGCTCGCATCATGGGAATGGGGCCGATCGCCAGCACTAGGTCGATGCGGATGCCATTTTCGATCAACTGCCGCAGCTTGTCGGTGACAAAGCCCTTGTCGGCATAGCTTCCGTCATCGGTCGTAATCATGAGCGCATCGCTTGTCTCGCGCATTTCGCGCTCCAAAATCACCAGCTCTTTGTTGCGCGCCCCGACGATTGAGATCACGCGATTGCCCGCGCGTTTCAGTGCCGCCGCCGTCGGATACGCCATCGCCGTGCCCACGCCGCCGCCCATCACCACTACAGTGCCAAACTTTTCAATCTCCGAGGGTTTCCCCAGCGGCCCAACTACATCCAGGATGGAATCGCCAGTATTCAGGGAATTGAGCAGGTTGGTGGTTTTGCCGATCGACTGCACCACAATGCAAATCGTGCCGCGCTCGGGGTCGGAGTGTTCGATGGTGATCGGAATCCGTTCACCCTGCTCGTACAACCTTAGGATTACGAACTGTCCCGGTTTCTGTTTGTGTGCAATGCGCGGCGCCTCAATGACGAACCGCTTGATGCCGGGCGCCAGGAACTCAGCGTGCAGGATTTTGAACATGGGTCCGGATGCTTACAACATATTGTCCCGGAATGCGGAGCGATGTGGCTGTGACATGCGTCACTCGTGTTTGCGAGCGGGATCACGCGACGTCCCCAAAAGTCGGTGCCGGGGGCTGAATCCCCATCCAGGTAAATTCGCACGGTGAAGAAGATCGGGCATTTGAACCTACAGCCTTGACGCGGCCTACGCAACAAATGGTATTTGGTCCAACTATAAAACCGCTGCTCCGCCAGCGGCTGGTGATCGACACGGTTACAATTGGGGTGTAGCTATCAAGGCAAATGGAGGAATTAGGATGGCGATCGCGACCATTAATCCTGCGACCGGCGAGGTCGTGAAAACCTTTGAGCCTCTTACCGGGGCGCAGATTGAGCAGAAGCTGCAGCTCGCGGCTTCCGCGTTTCGAACCCACCGGCGCACCTCGTTCGCGGAACGCGCGAGCAAGATGAGGCGCGCGGCCGAGATTCTGGAAAAAGAAAAAGACGAATGCGCCCATTTGATGACGCTTGAAATGGGCAAGCCTCTGAAAGCCGCCGTGGGCGAGGCGCTCAAGTGTGCCAGCGGCTGCCGTTACTACGCGGAAAATGCCGAAAAATTTCTGGCCGACGAAATGGTGGAAACTGGGGCCAAGCGCAGCTTCATCCGTTATCTGCCGATTGGGCCCGTCCTGGCCATCATGCCATGGAATTTTCCCTTCTGGCAGGTATTTCGTTTTGCCGCGCCGGCTCTGATGGCGGGCAATGTCGGGCTGCTGAAGCATGCGTCGAACGTTCCCCAATGCGCGCTGAAAATTGAAGACATTTTTCGCCGCGCCGGTTTTGCCGAAGGCGTGTTCCAGACGCTGCTGATCGGCTCGGGGCCGGTCGACGGCATCCTGAACGACCCTCGTGTCGTCGCCGCGACTTTAACCGGCAGCGAGCAGGCGGGCATTCAAGTCGGAGTTTCCGCCGCCAAACGAATCAAGAAAGTCGTGTTGGAGCTGGGCGGCAGCGACCCTTTCATCGTGATGCCCAGCGCCGATCTGGATGCGGCGGTCGCCACCGCAGTCGACGCTCGCATCCAGAACAATGGCCAGTCGTGTATAGCGGCCAAACGCTTTATCGTGGCGAAAGAAATCGCCGACGAATTCGAGCGCAAGTTCGTCAAACGCATGCAGGACTTGCGCATCGGCGATCCCTTCGAGGAAAGCACCCAGCTCGGCCCGTTGGCCAGCAAGGACGCTGTTATTTCGCTTGATGCCGATGTGAAGAAAACCGTGGCTGCGGGCGCGCAAGTGTTGACCGGTGGCCATCCCCTGGACCGCCCCGGCAACTTCTATGCGCCGACGGTGCTGGCCGATATTCCGGAGGATTCGCCGGCGTACTGTGAGGAATTCTTCGGCCCCGTGGCATCAATCTTTCGCGTCAAGGATATGGATCAAGCCATTCAGATCGCCAACGACAGCCGCTTCGGTCTGGGCGCCAGCGCCTGGACCAACGATCCGGCAGAAATCGAAAGGTTCATTAACGAACTCGAGACCGGCATGGTTTTCCTGAACAAGATGGTGGCCTCCGATCCGCGCCTGCCTTTCGGTGGTGTGAAGTACTCGGGCCACGGACGCGAACTCGCCGTGCAAGGGATCCGCGAGTTTGTGAACATCAAGACGGTCTGGATCCAGTAGATTTGTTATTTGGAACCAGCGCTGAGCACCGTGTGTAAGTCAAGAAGGGACTTCCGATTGTCGCCATTCTCATCGCTTTGGCGCAGGTAAAGGTCTCATTTCGCATATTCGCAGGCCCGCTGTTGGTCGTAATGCTGGCCGCGTTCCCGCTGCTCAGTGCGGCACAGGGAGGGCCGCCCTTCATCACTGACGACCCCGGCACTCCCGGTAACGGCAACTGGGAGATCAATGTCGCCGCCTACACCGAGCGCCATCCTACCGAGCGCATCTACAACGCCCCCGTCCTGGACATCAACTACGGGCTTGGTCCGCGCATCCAGCTCAAATATCAGGTGCCGTACCTGGTGGTGGGGGACAACGGCGACCCAACTCGCATCGGCTTGGGCAAGTCGCTGGCGGGCGTGAAGTGGCGCTTCTATGAGAATCATGAGAAGGGGCTCGAGGTCTCGACTTATCCCCAGCTCGAATTCAACAATCCCACATCCTCGCTGCAGCGTGGACTCGTGGACTACGGTACCAGATTCTTTCTTCCCATCGAGATAACCAAGAAGGTCGGGCCGTTCGCGGTCAATCCTGAAGCCGGCTATTGGTTCGCCAGCAACAAGGGCGCAGCCTGGGCCACTGGCGTGGTAATAGCTCGGGAGGTCAGCAAGCGGTTGGAACTGGATGGCGAATTATATGCCACCGCCAACACCAATGGTTCCAACCACTGGAACACCTTCGACGGCGGGGGCCGCTACCAACTGGGAGAACACTTCGTCCTCCTCTTCATGGCTGGCCGCAGTTTCCGCGGACCGGCAAGCGGCCAGCCGCAATTGTTCGGCTACTTGGGAATCCAGTTCCTGCTTTCCATGAAGCACAAGAAAGACATTCCGGCTGAAACCAGCCCGTAACCGAGCCGCAATCCAGGGCCGGCCAGATCGGCTTGACGTTCAAGAGAAGACTCCAATACATTCAGTGCCGGGAATGGCCGGATTCTCAGGGTATTTCCCACCTGCAAACTGATTCTTTGACGAGGTACTCGTGGCATGACGATGAACAGCAATGCTGTCCGTAGAACGACGCTCACGCAGAAAGCGCAGTTGATGTCGGGTTCGGAGATTGAACGCACTCTGGTGCGGCTCGCTCACGAAATCCTCGAAAAAAACGGTGGCGCCGACGGTCTGGGATTGGTCGGAATCCGCCGTCGCGGAGTTCCCATCGCCGAGCGGCTGGGCAAGATGATTCAGCAGGTCGAAAAGAAGAAAGTTCCCGTGGGCACGCTCGATATTACGTTCTATCGTGATGACCTTTCCACACTGGGACCTAAGCCCGTGGTGCAGGAAACGGGAATCGGCTTTGCCATCGACGGCAAGAAAATAGTGCTGGTCGACGATGTGCTTTATACCGGCCGCACTACGCGCGCTGCTCTCGACGCTCTTTTTACCCATGGCCGCCCGAGCCTGGTGCAGTTGCTGGTGCTGATCGATCGCGGCCATCGCGAATTGCCCATCGAGGCCACGTTCATCGGTCGGACCGTGCAGACGACCGACAGCGAAGTAATCGAGGTAAAGCTGACCGAGATCGACGACGCGGAAAAAGTTCTGCTGATGGAAAGGTAGTGTGGGGACGGGGCTGTGCCCCGTCCAAGCCGAGCGCACCGGGGCCCCCATCAAGCCCGGTGTTGGCTTGACGGGGTGGATCAGCTCGGCCTAGCTCTTGCCTCTTTCACCCCACTCCGCGTCGAAGCGCGCCCGCTCATAAAATGATTTCTGCGTTCCCACTCCGGTGGTCGAAAGGCCGGCGTAAAGGTTGGCGCGCTTCACGGCTTCCCGCTCCGGCAGACCCTCGCCGAGGAAGGTGGCAAAGCTGCCAATAAAAGCGTCACCAGCGCCGGTGCTATCCACGCTCTTCACGGGAAACGCAGGCACGTGCTCCATGCCTTCGTTTCCGGCAAGCAGGGAACCATTCGCGCCTAGAGTGATAATCACGCGCCGAATACCGCCGGCCAGCAGCTTGGCCGCGCAGCGCCTGGCATCGTCGAGATTGCGCACCGGTATGCCGGAAATCGCCTCGGCCTCACTTTCATTGGGAACAACGTAATCGAGGTTTGCGACTGCCCGGAGGTCGATGGGATGCGCGGGAGCCGGATTTAAGATGCAGCGGATGCCGTTTTGCCGCGCGAACTTGACGGTGTAGTACACCGTCTCCAGCGGAATCTCGAACTGGAGAACGATGCAGTCGGCCCTCTTTAGCGTATCCGCCGCGGCATCCACGTCGGCAGGTTTCAATTCGTCATTCGCGCCTTTGACGACGAAGATGCGATTTTGCCCGGAAGAATCGACGAAGATCGGCGCCACTCCGGTCGACACGCCGCTCACCTGGCGCACATGCCTGACATCGATGCCCAGATGCTCAAAGTTCCTGATGCTTGCCGGACCGAACAGATCGTCGCCCACCCGTGCTACCAGGAAAACATCGGCTCCGCTAAGGCGCGCGGCAACCGCTTGATTCGCACCTTTCCCGCCGAACCCCAGATTGAATTTCTGTGCAAAGATGGTTTCCCCAGGTTTCGGAAACTGGTCTGAGAACGTGGTCAAATCCACATTGGCACTACCCACCACCGCGATGCGAGGACGCTTTGCCATAATTCTTCTCGCTGCAACGAACGGGTTCAAACCGCAGGCACGAATCTGAAGTGAGGAAGGCAGAGTTTAGTCAGTCGATTCGCTGCGTGTCAACCGGCAACCGTTCTGACCACGGTGCAGATTTCGAAAGGTGTCTGGAACCGCTATCGCCCCCGCGCAGCATCCTGGCACTGGAGCCTATTTGCAACTTTTGAGAAGTTCATCGCATTCGTCTGGCATCCGCCCGCGCTCTTGAGTATTCTTCTGGTGATGGCCACTGTCTCATTGAGCGAGCTGTTGGGCTCGACCGTCTATGATGCCTCCGGCGCCGCCAGCGGTCGAGTGCGCGAGGTGGCCCTCGCCCCGCAGGAGGATCGCTCCCGCGTCGCCCTGCTCATCGTCAAAACGCCTGCGGGAAATCGCGTATTGCCCTTGACCGCCGTTTCTGCGATCAATGGCGGCATTCGCGCCTCCACTGCCGCGGCGGACTGGAGTCCGGCCGATGGCTCCGAAGGACTGTTGTTGCTCAGTCGGGATCTGCTCGATCAGCAAGTGATTGACGTGCACGGCCGCAAAGTTGTGCGCGTGAACGACGTGGATTTCTATCACGACATCACGCAAGACCGCTCCGTGCTAAGAGTGGGCGGTGTGGATGTGGGCGCGCGGGGCGCCATTCGTCGCCTGCTCAAAGGGATGGTCCCAGCGGCTGCCCTTCGGGTCTTGCTCCATCGCGTCCCGCCGCGCGATATTCCCTGGGACTTCGTCGATATCATCGAGACCGACCCGGCCCGGCGCGTCAAGCTGAAGATTTCGCACGAGCGGTTGGCTAAACTCCATCCGGCTGACATTGCCGACATTGTGGAAGATTTGGCTCCCGACGAGCGCGAGGCAGTGTTCGAGACGCTGGACGAGGACGTAGCCGCCGGAGCGTTGGAGGAGCTCGAGCCCAAGGTGCAGAAAGCGGTCGTGGAGTCGCTCGATTCCGACCGGGCGGCTGACATCGTCGAGGAGATGGAACCCGATGCGGCTGCTGATCTTTTGGCTGACCTCTCCGATGAGCAGAGTAAAGAAATCCTGGTGCAGATGCAGCCGGAAGAGCGTCAGGAAGTCGCCGAACTGCTCGAGTTCAAAGAGAATACGGCCGCCGGCCGCATGACCACCGAGTACATTGCGCTGCCGGTAGCGGCCACGGCCAGCGACGCGATCGAGGCCATGCGCAGTTTCGAAGGCCGCATGGAAAACATTAGTACCATTTACCTGACCGATTCTCACGGGACCCTGGCGGGCGCGGTTCCTCTGGTGAAGATCGTTCTGGCGCCCTCCTCAACCCCGCTGCTGGCTTTGGGCCAGGAACCCCTCATTTCCTGCCGGGAAAATGCGAAAGAGAAGGAATTCGCCGAACTCTTTGACAAGTACAACCTGCTGACGTTGCCGGTCATCGACGAACACAGTCATCTGACCGGCGTGATCACCCCGGACGACGTAATCGCGATGCTGCGCGCAAAACGCTAGCAGGGCGCGGGGAAAAAATGCCAAAGAATCTCAAGCGCAATGCCGTCATCGTCTGCGGGCTCGCCGCGCTGTTCTACTGGTCGTTCATGTTCGCCAAGCACGATCCGGGGCTGCGCAGCGTAATTCCGTTCGGGGAAGACCCCTATGATGCCGTTGGCTCATTCGGTGTCGTGGTCGGAATGATCATCGCGCTGATTTCGCTTGTGCGCGCGTTTCGTCCCTACCACCAATCTCCTCCATCCACTGCGCAACGCGTGTACCTCGTCCGGTCACAAGCGGCGGTTGTCCTTGGCGTCCTCATCACGCTTGCGGCCGATACAGTCGCTATGGTGCGACATCCCCACATGTGGATCGGCGCGGCGTCGCGCAATGTGTTGGTCGCGCTGATCGGTGGCTTGGCGGCGGCGACCGTTGCCGTGCAGTTGCTCATCTGCGCCTCGCAACGCGAGCTACCGGAGCCTGGTTCTAAGCGCGGGAAGCGGGCCGGGATCGCCAGTCTACTCGCCATATTGATCCTCGTGCTTTATCCGGAGCAACTGATCAACCGCACCCCTACCCATCTCCTCACGATCGTCGCCGGGGCGTTCCTGCTCTTCGCGCCAATGCGGCTGCTGCTGACCGCACTCGTGCCTTATAAAGCCGAGGAAGCGCCGACTGAGATGCCAGCGCACAGCCGATTCTCAAGTCTCAAGCATCGGTGGGGTATTGTCCTGCTCGGAGGAGTCCTGTTAGGAGCTTTCACTTTGGCGGGCGAGATGACTGAGGGTGGCGGCGCACCGCCGCTGCGCCGTCTGATGTTTGTTGCATCAGTGTTTATTAGCCTCTGGATCGCAGGGTTTTCTATCGCCTACGTGTTCCTGGGAGAGCCGTTGGGATTTGGACCGCGAGGTTGTGCAGAGCCGAAAACGAGAGTTAGAGCATAATTTGCTGAAATCTCCATTGCACCACGCAGATCGGGTTTCTCCGCAACCTGCTAGTCCACTCATGTGGGAACGGTGCGGTCCAAGCCGAGCGCAGCTCGGCACCTGCCTGTGGTCACAAGAATCTTCTGCAGTTCTGCAGATTCATCTATCCAGACTGCACTTCTAGCATTTATTCTGGTCGGTCTGTTTTGCCAATTTGATCCTGCGCGCATGAGATTCCTGAGAAGTTGGAAGTTCCGGCTCCTGCTGTTCTTTGCCGTCGTAGGGCCGGGCTTCATCACCGCGAATGTCGACAACGATTCCGGCGGCATTTTTACTTATTCGCAGGCCGGCGCCCAATTCGGTTACTCGCTCCTGTGGACAATGATCCCGATTACGGTCGCCCTGATCGTGGTGCAGGAGATGTGCGCCCGCATGGGCGCGGTCACAGGCAAGGGCCTTAGCGATCTGATCCGGGAAGAATACGGCCTGCGGATTACGTTCCTCATGATGATCGGCATTCTGATCACGAACTTCGGCAACGTCATTGCCGAGTTCGCCGGCATTGCGGGAAGCATGGAACTGTTCGGAGTCTCAAAGTACATCTCCGTGCCGATCTGTGCCGTTATCGTCTGGCTGATCGTTGTCAAAGGCCAGTACAAGAGCGTCGAGAAGGTCTTCCTGGCGGCTTCGTTTTTTTATATCACTTACATATTTGCCGGAGTGTTGGCCAAACCCGCGTGGATTGAGGCCCTGAAGGCCACCGTAAAGCCTCCGGCGTTAGCCGCCTTTAAGCACGACTCGTATCTCTACATGGTCATCGGCGTGGTCGGAACTACGATCGCCCCCTGGATGCAGTTCTATCTGCAGTCGTCGATCGTGGAAAAAGGAATCACCCGGCGCCAATACAAAGCCTCGCAGATCGACGTGGTTGTGGGTTGCATCTTCACCGACGTGGTTGCCTGGTTCATCATTGTGGCCTGCGCGGCCACGCTCTACCTGCACGGTAATCGTGACATTCGCGACGCCGCCGACGCCGCCCAATCGCTCCGTCCCTTGGCGGGCGACTACGCCTACATATTGTTTTCGCTGGGCCTTTTCAATGCCTCGCTGTTTGCGGCTTCGATTCTGCCGCTTTCGACGGCCTACACGGTTTGCGAAGGATTGGGTTTCGAGTCCGGCGTCGGTCACAGATTTTCCGAAGCCCCCGCTTTCTACTGGCTCTATACCGCGCTCATCGCCGCCGGGGCAGCCGTGATTCTGATACCAGGAGTTCCCCTGGTGAAGATCATCGTGCTTTCGCAAGTGGTCAACGGCGCGGTATTGCCGGGCGTGCTGATTTTTATGTTGTTGCTGATCAACAAAAAAGAACTGATGGGCGAATACGTAAATAAGCCCACTTTCAACATCATCGCCTGGTCAACCACCGTAATTATGATTGTGTTGACCGCGCTGCTGGTCTACGGAACCGTGCGCGGCGGAACCGGATAGCGACGGTTAAGAGTCTTAAGTCAAATCTTCTTTTTGAAACCGCTTGCAGAAGCAGAAGCTGGATCGACTCCCTAAAGACCCGTGTCGACCGGAGGTTAACCTCTGAGCCGAAATTAACTGGAATGCTCTATTAATCTCTTTCGGGCACTGAATACCAGGATGGAGCCGTAGGCGTGAGGACGAAAATCTTCAAAACCCGCCTCAGCCACATAGCGGTCGAGATCAGGAAATTCGAAGATATGACCGCCACGTTTCTCCGCGCGCTCGCGCAAGGATCTGTATTTGAAGAGGCCCTTGCTGCCGGCGGCAAAGCACATCACCGCCACGGGCGCTCCGGCTTTCATGGTACGGCCGATCTCGCGCAAAGCGAGGACTGTGTCGGAGAAATGGTTCAAAGATCCTGCGCAGATCGCGGCGTCGAACAGGCCAGCCCGGAACGGCAGCGCCTCCACCATGGCACGAGCGAAGTGCACGTTGGGAATACGTCCCCTTTCGACATAACGGGCGCCCTGCCGCAGCATGCTCATGCAGATATCAATGCCAAGAACAGTCCTTGACTCAGAAGCAATGCGGCGCCCGTAGGTTCCCGGGCCGCAAGCCACATCCAGAATGAGACCGTCCTGCGATCCTACGATGTCAGAGACGTCATGTGCCAGCTGTTTTAGGGACGTGCAGCGCCATCCGCCATACAGATTGCACACGACCGGATACACGCAGGTTTCGTAGATCGATGCCGCGAAGTTAAGCAGGGCGCCAGAGTCCCTCTTTCCGAGCATGTGCAGGGTAAAGTTCCTGCTCTCTTCGAGGTTGATCACGACGAAATCGGGAATCCCGCTCGGGGTGGGGTAGGTCCTCACACAGACACGGCAGGAAAGCCCGTCGTGCACCGGTTCCAGACCCTGCTTGCATACGGGGCATGCGTAGAATCCGCAGGACTGCCGGATCCATTCGTCTTCTGTCTGGGGAACGGTTGACTCAATGACGACTGATTGCGATGCCATGACAAGACTCCTGGTCGACTCAGCGGAGGGCCGGCACCAGGCGAAAGGAAAGGCTCTTCGGGGAACGACATGTGCTATTTAGCTCAGCCGTGCGACGAATGCAGTGACCCCAATCACACCGCAAAGATCCACGGCGCTTTTGCGTGGCACGACAATATCCTCTGACCTGTGGCAGACGCCCTCAGAGAGGCTCCCAGGCCGAAGGGGGAGGCGAAGACCGGTGGCAATCGTGAAGTGCGCTCATCGCCCGAAGGCGGTCCTCGAACTGCCCTAGCCCCCATAAGGGGCCTCGCCCCGCCAGTGCTCTCTCCAAATCAAACGGCGGAGCCAAATCGGCCCCGCCGGCAATCTTCGAAACCAATGCGATCTACTGCGTCTGCGTCTTCACCGTGTCTCCGGTCTTGAATCCCGATCCCGAAACCACCGTACACACAGAAGACACATCATCCACGTCGGTCACCTTGACCACGCCGATCGGACTGCTCAAGCGCCGCAGCACTTGTCCCGTCGCCGGATCTTTGATTTCCTTGCTCACGCGTTCGACGCTCAGTTCGTCGCCCACTTTCACTCCCGCCTTCGCGCCGACGTTCAGAACCACCTGACCGCCATCCACCGCCGCCACCAGTCCCTGCACGACGATGGTCCGCGTCTGCAGCTTGTCTTTGCCGGCAACTACCTCGGTGGACAATTGATCGGTCGCCAACTTGGTGGCTTCGCCGATGATGGTGCTTTGGAAGTCGCTGCTGCCGAAATTCACGTCGCCGCCGCCCCCGCCGTGCCAATTGCCGCCGCCGCCCAGCATCGAAGTACTGCTGCGCGACGACTCTCCCTTGCCCTCCGCGACCGCCAGAATTTCACCGGTGTCGATGTCCACCAGGCGCGCACTCAGGCCAACAATCGCCTTTGAATTCTTGTGTCCGAACCCGCCCAAACCGTGGCCGCCCCAGTTCCCGCCGCCGCCGCCCACTCCCAGGTTCTTGGTCTCATTTCCAAACTGGGTAATGCTGCCGACCAGGATCGCATCCACCCCGAGCAGCTTGCCGATTTTCGCGGCCGACGCCGGATTGGCCCGGTCGCTGTTGGAGAAATTCTGCTCCGCCATGACTTTGTCCAGCGTCTTGCGCTCGATGATGGAATACGAGCCGTCCTTCACCAGGTCCGTTACCAGCAAATCGGCTATGCCTTTGCCGATGTCGATGTCCTGACCGAAAATCTGCGAAACGCCGGCGTGAACCGTGGCATAGTCGAAGTCCATAATCGCGATGCGTTTCTTACGCGGCGTCGCAGCGCCCTGCCCCCAAGCGGCAACCGCAAACCCAAGCATTAGAACCAATACCCCAGCCACCCGCCATGTTTTCTTCATACTATTCCGCCTTTGCCTGATTGCGGAGACACCGCTGACGTGCCTTCCGTTTTGATTGAAAACCGAAATTGACCGCCATATTCTGGTGCTGCTGTAGCCCGTTCCGCCCGAACAACCCCGCCATTGTAATCAAAATACGGGCGAAAAAGTCGGGAAAAGTGCCGTTCCTTACATTCCAACCTCGCCCGGCCGGCTCTGCTTTGTTTCGCCCTCCGCCGTCTCGCGAAGGAGGTCCAGCCAGTGGAAGCTGCACTTTCTGGTCACCTCCCAGTGTAACTACGGTAATTGGGGGGCGCTCCGTCGTTCGCCGATAAAGCTAATGGACTGCAATGTTAGCGTATTGGCAAGTTCGGCTGGCACTCTTGGCGCTCTCGGCCTTGACTTATGTCTTTACTTGCACTGCGTCGGCCGAAAATAAGAACGATGCCAGGAACGATGCTTCCGCCCTGCCTACCTATCGCAGTACCGTCTCTGAAGTCCGGGTCACATTTTATGCCACCGACGAAAACAATCACGCGCTCGCAACCCTCACGAAGTCGGATTTTGCCGTCGTCGACAACGGACTTGTGGTCCGCAATTTCCGGAGCTTCGCACATTCGGACGAAACCTCGCTCGATGTGGTTGTGCTCATCGACCTGAGCGAATCGGTAGCGGCGCGCTCTCGCGTTGCCATGAGCGCTGTGCTGCAACTGGTGGCGCAGGAGCAGTCGATCCCCGACGACAACATCGCCGTTCTGTCTTTTGGAGGGACGACCAGTGCTCTACATCCTGCCATCCTCTGCTCGAGCGGTTGCCATGCTGCGGACTCCGCGAGCAAACTCCTGGCCGTGAAGAGTGGCGGCACCACGCCGCTGTTCGATGCTTTGGTATTCGCAGCCGATTTCATCGCGCAGCATCGCCGCGCCGGGGCCCGGCCCGTCCTGATTCTGTTGTCCGACGGAGACGACACCATCAGCCTGCATTCTGCGCCCGAGGCGCTGCAGGCGGTGCTCGACGAGGGCGCCCTGATCTACTCCGTCGATATGGGGACTTCCGCGAACCAGTCTTCGTACCGAATCTCGGGCAGCACGTTCCTGCGGCAACTTTCTGAGGCCACGGGTGGGCGCTATTTCTCTTTCTCTCTGCGCTCCTCCCAGCAGGATGGCGCCGCCTCGGTACTCACCACTGTGCTCGAGGATCTGCGCGCCTCCTATGTGGTGGCCTACGCTCTGCCCCAACATCAGGATGGATTTCATTCTCTTCGCCTTTTGCCGACCCACAACCTCAACCTCACATTCCATAGCCGAAATGGCTACTTCTACGAACGCACCATTCGCTGACTGGAGACTTATGAAATTCACCTTGCTCTTGGCCTTAGTATTGAGCAGCGTTTCGATTGCCTGGGCGGCGCCGATCGGTATCTATCAACATGGAACCGTGGTCCGTATGCGCATGGGCGACTGCCTGCTCGCGCACAGAGGTTTCATGACCCAGTTCGGGCCGCCGCAACCTGTAGTGGACGAGGGAACGTGTCCGGAATACACCCTGGTCACCGATAAGGTCGTGTTTATCATTGTGGGCAAGTCGTCCAACCAATTGGTCCCGCTCGCGGAAATTGTCGATTTTCGTTTCCAGAACAAAGAATTGGCAGTGCGCGTGGATGATGCGCGCAAAGAATCCAAGTTCGCCATCAAGGAAATGACGTTGCGCTCGCAATGGGACCTCATCCAGAAACACCTCGAGGATGAACTCAGTGACTCGCCGCGTCACCCCGTGGACGCATCGCTGACGCTGAGAACCCGGGAATAGTGTGAAAGGTTTTCTCGGCGAACTCGGCGTCTCGGCGGTGCGCTGCCCGCCGTCGGAACCAAAGCTGCGATTGACGGGAAACACGCGCCGAGCCAGACTGAAATGGCATGGCAAAACTTCGAGTTGGCATCCTCTTTGGCGGACGCAGCGGCGAGCATGAAGTGTCGTTGCTCTCGGCCGCGTCGGTTCTGAACGCAATCGATAAAACGAAATACGAAGTGGTCCCCATCGGCATCACGAAAGACGGCCGCTGGCTCACGGCGGAACACGCTGAACGTTTGCTGAAGGGCGACGCGGGCGAGGGCGCCCGCGCTACACCAGCTACCCAGCTTCGGGCGGGCGATCCGGAGGCGACTCCGGGAGCAGCGGTGCTGGCTACGGGCGAGTCGGTGGTCGTTCCTCCGGAACCCACGCGGCACGACGCTGGACTGGCGCCGTTCCAAACCGATGCGAATCTGCGCCGCGCTTCCGACCGCGCCATTAACGTCGATGTCATCTTCCCCGTGCTGCACGGAACCTTCGGCGAAGACGGCACAATTCAGGGTCTGCTCGAACTGGCCGACATCGCCTACGTAGGCGCGGGCGTGCTCGGCTCGTCCGCGGGCATGGATAAAGACATCATGAAGTCTTTGTTCCGCGCGGCGCGATTGCCCATCGTGAAGCACGTAACCGTGTTGCGCGGCCAATTCGAACGCGAGCCCAGGAAAGTGCAAAAGCTGGTCGAGAGCAAGCTGAAGTATCCGGTCTTCGTGAAGCCCGCGAATCTTGGATCTTCGGTGGGAATCTCGAAGGCGCACGAACCGAAGGAACTCGGTCCAGCCATCGCGGAAGCGGCCAAGTTCGATCGCAAGATTGTGATTGAGGAAAGCGTCGGCGGCAAGAAGAACAGGGCGCGCGAGATCGAATGCGCCGTGCTTGGCAACGACGATCCCAAAGCATCGATTGCCGGAGAAATCATTCCCTGCAAGGAGTTCTACGACTACGACGCAAAGTATCTGGTGGAAGGTTCCGAAGCGGTGATCCCCGCGAAGATCGCCAAAGCGGAAATGAAAACCGTGCAGAAGCTAGCGATCGCTGCATTTCAAGCCGTCGATTGCACTGGCCTGGCGCGCGTCGATTTTCTGATGGATCCCAAATCGCGCAAGATTTTCGTCAACGAGATCAACACCATGCCCGGCTTCACCGCCATCAGCATGTATCCGAAGATGTGGGTAGCGTCGGGAGTGACGTATCCCGAGTTGATCGATCGCCTGATCCAGTTAGGCATCGAGCGCCACGAAGACAAGAAGCGGAATCAATACAGCCGCTGAAGCGGCTATCAAACCAGCCTCATGATGGCCCGCGGAGTAGTTGGTGTAAGCCTGTTCTCGACAATCATCTTAATTAGGCGTAGATTTCCCGCTGTTACATTCAGCACCAGCTGGTGCAACACGGAGTTGTGCATGCGACAAATCCATTTTCGCCGTGATCTAACGATTCTCGTGCTTGGGTGCATGGCCTGCACGTCTACAGTTTTGGCGCAGGTGAGTGCGACAACACAATCTCAAATTCAAGACACCGGCATTTCAGGATTGTGGGTATTGGCCAACGTCAGTTTCGCAGGCATGCGGGCGCAAAACAACCGGAGTGTGCTCTGGCGAACTTTGGCTTTCATCTTCGGCTTGCCCGGCACGATTGTGTCGTTCTTCGCCGTGGCTGAGGGAAGCGACCGTGCGTACGGCATCGACCTGCCGCGAAAGGGAAGGCCATAGGTGGGTTAATACCT
>Ga0326728_10016494_pt1 | contig 15057 bp, 10 predicted proteins | sample MB3enrmetagenome_FD_207602 | JGI IMG/M metagenome (GOLD analysis project Ga0326728, IMG submission 207602) | Lab enriched peat soil microbial communities from McLean, Ithaca, NY, United States - MB31MN | ecosystem: Environmental > Terrestrial > Soil > Wetlands > Peat | place: USA: New York...
GGCCCGCTGGAATTCAGTATAGACGGAGGGGTCGAGGGACTGGGCAACCTCAAGACCAGGGGCCAAGGAACTTTTGGGGAAAAGCGGTCGGAACTCAGAGGCGTGTATTCCCTGTCGGGAGTAAACATGGCCCGCGTCTTTGAAAACTACGAGGGCCTGGCCGACTCCCGCGGCACCTTCAGCTACCGGGACGGGGTGTTCGTGATGGACGGTGACGTGCAGGCGCCCTACTTTTCGCTCATGGAAGACTTCCTGAAGCAGAGGCTCGCGTCAGAGGGGAATGCCTGCCGCATCCATCTGAAGAGGGTCGGCAACACAACGGATTTCACCCTGACCGGTCTCTCCTTCAAAGGCACGCCGCTTTCACTGAAATTCTCGTCTACCGCCAAGAGGCTCACGTACCTAGAGTTGAACACCGGCTTCCTCGCCATTCCCGACCTGATGGACTATATAAACCCCGCGGTTTTGTCGGAAGGAGATTGGGGCCCTCTCTCTTTTGTCAAAAACGGCACTGTGCGCATCGGCCGTTTCGTTTTTCAGAGGGGAAGGCCGATTACCGCAGAAATAGAGGTGGCTCACGTCGAGGTGGGGACCGGAAAGGTCGCGTTCCACGGGGTGAGAGGCGTCTTGCGCCTGGATGGCAGCGCGCTGGCGTTAACAGGTTTCGAGGGAAGGCTGGGAAAGGGGCAGGTCTCCGGGGTCACAGGTCTCGTCCCCCTGAGGCTGGACCGGGACGTCGCTTTGAAGGGGCGATATTCCCTGGATCTTAAGGACCTCTCGCAGCTTGCCGGGACGGACACTGTAGAGATCCTCGCAGGGACTACCGAAGGGGGCATCGCGCTGCACGGGAGGCAGGGTCGGGGCTTCAGCGTCGAGGGCGCAGGGACCATTCGGGACAGCCGGTTCGTCTGGAAGCGTGTTGCCCTTGGGGCGTCAGGGAGCTACACGTTCAAGGACGGTCGCGTGACGTTCGTCCCCCTCGTGATAAGCGAGGCCGGAACGAGGCTCGTCATGAGGGGGAGCGCGGATTCGGCGCGGGCCGACCTGCGGGTGAAAGGAGTAATCGACGGGCGCCAGATAGGCCTCGTCCTCGACCGCCCGTCTCTTCTGCAGGGGCTCGTGAGCGTTGACGGCGAGGTGGGATTAAAGGAGGGTGCGTTCGGGCTCAAGGGGCGTCTCTCGATGACGGACCTTTCCTTCGAGATCCCCCGTGTGATGAAAAAGGAGCGCGGGGCAGAGAGTTCAGCCGTCGTGTCGTTGCACTTCGAGCCGGGTGGCGACCTCTGCGTGGACAGCCTTCTTTATACGCTTGGTCCTCTGGAGGCAGCACTTAACGCAAGGATCGGGAAGGGAAGGATCTCCCGCATGCATGTGGTCCTGGACGTTCCCAAAGTCGAGCGGCTGTCGCGGCTCTTTTTTTTTGACGATAGCAAGGCCCATGGAGACCTGAAGGTCGACGTGCGCGTGGAGAATTTGCCGTACCCCGTGACAAAACTCCCCGTGATGCAGGGACACCTTACGTTTCGCGGAGACATCCTGCACCCTCCCATGTTCGCGAAGCCCCTCACGGGCATCGACCTTGCCTGCGCGTTCGAGGGGGAGCGGTTTACCATCGCCCTGTCGGGGCTGCGTGCGGGTGAAAGCGTGCTCAGGAACGCGCGTCTCGTTATCGCGGGCCTCGATGCGCCTCAATTCACCCTTGGGGTCGATATGGACTCTTTTGACCCCGCTGATTTTGCGCAGGACTATGGGAAGCGGTTCAGGGTGCCGGTGATTGCCGCAGGGAGTCTCACGGCCAGGACGACAGGGGAGTTTCTGCTGAAATCGAAGACGGCGCGTCTTCGCGGCACGGCCTACCGTGACCTGGTGATGAGAGGCACCTTCGGACACCGGACGCTCGCGGTGACGCAAGGGCGGATCGAGGCGGCCAGGGGCGAGCTCGTGTTTCAGGGAGATGCATATCTCGGATCCGTTCCCCGGCTTAATGTGAAGGGGCATCTGTCGGACGTGACCTCTCAGGAGGTCCTGGCGCTTTTCGGGGGAAAGCAGCACATTTTTGAAGGCGCGGGATCGATATCGGCCAACCTCGGCTTTGTTGGGAGAGACAGCGATGCCCTCGCGAAGAGCGCGAGCGGCACGGTGACCGTCGCGAGCCGGGACGGAGTGATCAGGAGATGGAATATCCTCTCCAAGATTCTGGCCCTCACCAACATGTACGACCTTTTTCGGGGACGGGTCGACCTGACGCAGAATGGTCTTGTGTACAGGCGGCTCAGCGCCTCCTTTGACGGGAATAACGGCGTGTTTCGCACGAATGATTTCCTTATAGACAGCCCCTCCATGCTTATCACCGGCATGGGGGACCTCGACGTGGGGAAAAACGAGATCGACGGCAGGATGACGGTATCGCCGTTGGTGGCAACGGACAAGATCATAAACCTGGTCCCCCTGGTGCGCAGCATTATCCGTGAGAGGAAAAGCGGTTTTCTGTTCTTTGTCTACAATATCAAAGGGCCGGCGCAGGACCCGGAGGTAAAATCGACCTATGTCCGGAGCGTGGGGGCGAGGATTGTGTACCTGCTGCGCAATACACTCCAGCTCCCGAAAGGTGTCTGGGACGAGCTTTACAAGGAGCTGCAGAGATGAGGATCGCCATTATTGGGGCAGGGAAAGTCGGTATTGCCCTCGGCTATGTCTTGAGGAAGAAAGGGTTTAATGTGGTGGCCGTCGCATCGAGGCGGCAGTCCTCACTCGATACGGCAAAGACGTACATCGGGGCTGACTGTTTCACCACCCTTGATAACCGGCAGGCCGTGGAGATGGCCGACGTGGTAGCGGTCACGACGCAGGACAGGGAGATAAAGAACGTGGCCGCGCAAATCGCCGCCATTGACGGACGGCTCGACGGAAAGTTGTTTTTTCATACAAGCGGGGCCCATGCCTCGTCCGAGCTTTCTCCCCTGGAACAAAGAGGCGCCCTCCTCGGCTCGCTGCACCCCCTTCAGACTTTTCCTGATATCGACGCCGGCATCAGGGGCCTCCCCGATACCTATATTTTTATCGAAGGCGATGGCAAGGCGCTTCCCGTGCTTGGGGACCTTGCGTCGCGTATAGGCGCAGAGGCTGTCGTGATAGAGAGCGCAAACAAGGTGCTCTATCACCTTTCGGCGGTCTTTGTGTGCAATCTCCTCGCCGGCCTCCTCTATGCGGGGGAGGGCATCATGACGCGCATCGGCATCGATCTCAAACCCTTCTATCCGATCATCAGGGCGACGCTTGCGAATATCGAGACCAGGGGGCCGCTCCTCTCGCTCACGGGACCGGTGGTGAGGGGGGACGCGGGCACTGTCTCGTCCCACCTGGCCGCCATGGGGGAGATGCCCCTCCATGAGAAGGTCTACAAGGCGCTCTCCTTGGTGGCCCTGGAAATGGCGCGGGAGAGGGGGACGCTGACGGAGGAGCAGGCGGGGGCGCTCAGGGGGCTCCTGGAGGGTGTCGAATAGGTCGTTTTGCAGGTTCCTTCTTTCCTGTCTTTTTTGTTCTTGTCGGCCGGCCTCATGCTCAGAATCGCGATTCCTCCAGGCCGTTGGCCGACCGACTAGAGAAGAGACGCTGTCAGTCTTCGAAATTGCCGGCAGCCCCTTTGTCCGACTTGAGCCCCTTCGCCCGCTCGATGATCTGCTCCCTGGTCCAGTTTGCCTGGTCTTCGAGGACGCTCCCTTTGGGACCCACATCGTAAGAGCCTGCCTTGAGAAGCGCCTCGATGGCGAGCCGGTCTGTGTCTCCGGCGTTCAAGACCTCGGTCATCATCTTGAAGGCGAAGTCTTCGACCCCTTTCACCATCCGCTCGCGCACCGTTGACGGCTGCGCCAGGAGCTTATTTTCGAACGGTAGGTTCAGGCTCTTGTAATCCCCTTTCTTCCATCCCTTGCTTTCGGCATAGGCAACCATTTCAGCCCAGAGCTCCTCGGTCACCCCTTCACCCCGGCGCTTGATGAAATTGCCGCCGGCGTCCAGTTGTGCGTTACCGTAGTCGTTCACCTCCAGCCCCCAGGAGATCATCTGCAGGGCGGTCGCGACGTTTGCCTTGGTGGTTGCGGTCTTGGCGGCGATTTCCCGCAGCCGGTCGGAGCTGTTGCCCGAGGTGCCGTGCTGGGCGCCGCTCACTTTATAGGGGATGAGGGCGCGGTGGATCGCGGCGGTGAGTTCCACCTGGATACCCGCGTCGGATGCCTCGATGCCATGGGTGGTGCCGTTGTTAAGGGCAATCCAGTCGGGGAAGATCTTGTAGGCGTTCAATCCCTGGATCAGGAATTTCGCCTCGGGGACGGTAGAAAGTCCCTCTTTCCCCTTGATTTCGCCCACCTCGGTTTCAAGCCCCGCCCATTTCGGAATGAATGGGTTCAGCTCGATATTAGCGAGGAGGTTCTGGTCGTCGGGCAGGTGGGACGCATCAACGGCGACGGAGGTCATGCCCGCATCGAACATGGTCGGCACCTCGACCTTTGCAGCGGCAAGGTCCTTGTCGCTCTTGATCCCGTAATGGTCCGCGTGGACGGCGACCGGCACGGTGATGGCGAGCTCGTTGCAAATACTGTCGACGATGCGCGCTATGTTCCAGAAACTGACGGGGCAGTATGCCTTCTGGCCCCCCTCCGACTTGGCGATCTCGATGATGAGAGCGGCTTTGGCCCTTTGGGCGGCCTTGAGGGCGCCGCGGATGACAAAATAGTTCCTCCCGTTGGCAGCCATGGCAATCGCATGTCCCTTGGCGAGCATAGCACGGTCTATCACCTTGCCGCTGACGAGAAGCGCCTTGGAATTGGGGAAAAGCTCCATGACGTTGGGGGGACGAAGCTGAAGGGCCTTTTCAAAATCTGCCGAATAGGACATATGGCACTCTCCTTATAGAAGATAAAGATCAATGGCTCCTGTTATCCCATTGTAGAACAAAATTACGGAAAAAGGGAATATTCTTGCAAATTTCTGGAAATGCTCATAATCCGATGACTGTCAAGGCTTTTCCGGTCTTCCATGTATCGGTGATTGTCGGTGATTTTTTGGGATTCCCTGTGGCCTATGGGTACAATTACGGGCACAAATTTAGGGGTGTTACATTCGGGCAATAAGTCAGTCGAGGCGCGGTAGGGCGATAGACCAGGGGGGGGTAAAATCTTTTCCCTATTTCTCCTGGAGAAGAGTGGTGGCTTGCCAAAGATAGAAAGACCCTCCTGGAGAACGAGGGGGAGCAAAAGGCCGTATCCTTGATGAAGGAACGCCACGGGAAGGGAAGCAGCTTCCAGTCCATGTGTCGGGAGCTGGAGACAAAAGGCCATAAGCCTGTTGGTCATAAATGGCACCCCAAGAGCATCGCGAGCATCCTGAGCAGGATAGCATGAGGGCATTTGACGCCCCTTTCTGCTGCGGCAGCATTACGCGGGCCCCTTCGAAGAAATCCTAGAAAAGATGTTGCTGGCCGTTACTCACGGAACGGTGGGTAACAGGGAAATGGCCCACTTTTGTGTGTCCTGGACGGGCTGAGGATTGTAGTTACAGAAAAGGAGGGCCGAGCAGGAATAAAGAGGTGAAGCCTACGCAGCCTTGAGGACGGAAGTTAAGTATATCTTAAGCAAGGAGAGAGCCTGATGGATTTCATCTCGGCCCGGCACTCCGCATTTGTGTCCGGTACAATAGATAAAACGGCACCAGAGGGGATCTATTGCGATGGATACGCAGTACCGACGAATTCATGATCCTCAGTATGAAGATTACTGTAGATGCCCAGGGTGTGAAGACGAGGAAATTGTTGACCAAGCACGTCAGGAAAAGTGCGGACAGGTTGTTGGTGTAGTCTTTCACCGAGCGGCTTCCTACCCACCCTTTCTTGGCCACGTCAGCTAGCGCATAAAAAGGGATTTTCTTGAGGAGACGTACCCGGGCTCGCTGCCGGGGACATGTGATTCTAACTCGCGTTGCGGAAGAAACGGTTAAGGGACAATAACGGTAATACCCTAGTCGCGGCGGAGGAATCAAAGCAATTCGATGACGAAGGCCGAATGAAGGTGGTCCGGCCAGATGTAACCGAACTTTTCGCGCTCGGTGAAAAGGCCGATCATCTTCTGGATATCCATCTTGATTTCCCAGGTGCAGCCGGCCTTCGTCCCTTAGATCTTAAGGGCGGAACCGGTCCTGTCGTAGACGTTTTCCTTGAATCGCGCGTAGCGTGCGACCACCTTTTCGGCGGCCTCGCCGATCAGCTCACGGCTCGGAAGAGGATAACGCATACCATAGTCGCCCATAGCAGTACCATCGCATAATGGGCAAATGCGTGGGCTTCTCGCACGGCGTCGGCTGGGGTGAGTTTTGGCACGTGCTCGACAAATTCAGGCTTTTTGAAAGAGTCATAAAAGGATTCAAGGTAGGGCGAAGGGAAAACAAAGTTTAAAAAAATCTTGACATGGTTTCCTGTTAGGTGATATAAGTTCACTTAGCGGAAACATAATTCCCTGCGGGAGTCAATGGCCTAGAAAGAGAATACACGGCAGCGTTATTGGCATTGTATCGAGTAATATGGAATATGAAGCGGTATCGAAGATCTCGACTTACGTGACAGGGGCCGTATGTGTATGTTTCCAAAATGGTGACACGAACAAGAAGGAAAATGGAACAGCCGGTACAGTTTCTGATCCAGATTATCGGGCGCTTCCGTTACCGAAAATCGAGTTGAATCATCATTAGAATTAACCGCACAAACTGAAAGGAGGCCAAAAAAGATGAAGAAATTGAAAAACAGGGTGGCCGTGGTAGGTGTCAGCGATACGAAGGCAAGCAGGAGGAGGGATGATAGTACCTTTTTTCAACTAGCCTACGAAGCGGCACGGCAGGCGGTCGGCGACGCGGGGGTCACAAAGGACGACATCAAATACTGTATTTTTTCCACTGCGAGTGAATTGTTCAATCGCCAGCCTTTGATGGGGATTTATATAGCCGAGGCTCTCGGATGGGTCCAGAAACCGTTGTGGGAATTTACCAATGCAGGAGGGTCCTCCGGTGGCGCCCTATCGAGCGCCTACAACCTGGTTGCCTCCGGCGAGGCAGACCTCGTGCTGGCGGTGGGCGGCGACAAGATATCTGACGCGGACGCACCCGGCCTGAACGGGTTCCAGAACCTGATCATCTATGGCAACGATTGTATTTGGGAGGTGCCTTTCGGCGCGGGTGGGTTCAGCCAGTTTTCGCTCCTTTGCCAGGCGTACATGTCTATATACGGCATTACCGAGGCTCAGGCGGCCATGGTCTCAGTGAAAAACCATGGGAATGCCCTTTTGAATCCTAATGCCCAGGGTGCCAAGAAGATAACGGTAGACGACGTGCTTAATTCAAAGCCCCTTGCCTGGCCCATAAAGTTTCTTGATTGCAGTCTCGTGAGCGATATATTTGCCGCGGTGATCTTTGCCTCGGAGGAGAGGGCAAAGGAGCTGACGGATAAGCCTGTCTGGATCAAAGGAGTGGGGCATGCGAATGACGTGGGCAAATTTGGGTGGCGGGAGACGATGAACCCCGGATTCACTTTCGGCCAGACCCCGGTCATGCGGGCCGCTGCGAAGGAAGCATACGAGATGGCGGGCATTACCGATCCCCTGAACCAGATCGACGTTGCCCAGGTACAGGACGGCTTCTCCTGGGTGGAACTGATCACCTATGAGATGCTCGGTTTTTGCGAAGTGGGGGGCGGCGGCAGACTGATTGAAGAAGGTGCGACCCAAATCGGAGGTAAGCTACCGGTCAATCCTGGCGGGGGATGTATAGGCCATGGCCACGCGTACGGAGGGATCGGCATGATGGATATATCCGAAGTGGTAAAACAACTCCGCGGTGAAGCGGGCGGCTATCAGGTCACGCCGGCCCCGCGGGTCGGTCTCGTGGAGACAATGGGCGGCTCGGGCATGAGTATATCAACGGTATTCATTCTGGGGAGGGACTAATCATGGAAAATCAGGACGTGGTTAAGGCTTACTACAAGATGGAAGCTGAATTCGAGTGGAGTTACGGAAAGATCTCCCGGTTCTTCAGCGAGTTAAAGGACAACAAAAGGATCATGGGAACGAAATGCCCGAAATGCGGCACGGTATTCTGCCCCCCCACGTCCGACTGTCCCAAATGCTGGGTCCCGACAGAGTGGGTGGAAGTAGGACCTCAAGGTACTCTGATACACTTCTCGGTTATCCACCTTCCCAATTTGTGGATGAAACGGAAGGCCCCGTACACCAACGGGCTGATCAAGCTTGACGGCGCTGATACAGGCTTTATGCATTTTGTCGATGAAACAGATATACAGAAGCTGCTGGCCAAGCCGCGAGTAGAGGCTGTGTTCGCAGAAGAAAGGAAGGGCTACCCCACGGATATTGACTATTTCAAAGTAATATAACGGGAGGAATGCACGTGGCGACCGAGAAAATCAAATACAGGGTTCAGGATGGGATCGGGTATGTCATCGTGAACAACCCGTCAAAAATGAACATCCTTGATTTCGATGTTTATCGCGGACTCAACGAGTCGTTCGATGCGATCGAGGAAGACGACCAGGTAAAGGTGGCGATCCTAAGCGCAGAGGGAGATAAGGCGTTCATCTGCGGTCAGGACATCGCGACATTCGATATAAAGAACATGAAGGACGGTAAGAGGTTTCTGCGCTTCTGCACGAAGCTCTTCGTGCGCATGGAGGCGATGAATAAGCCTCTGATAGCCGCCGTAAACGGCCTGGCCCTTGGTGGGGGCACCGAGATAACCCTGGCGTGCGACATGACAGTCGCCTCTGAGAAGGCCAAATTCGGTCTTCCGGAAACCGGAATAGGGGTGGTGCCCCTATGGGGCGTGATCCGACTGGCCAATGCCGTGGGAAGAAGCAAAGCCAAAGAGCTGATGATGACGGGCGATATCATATCGGCCGAAGAGGCTTTGAGGATCGGCCTAGTCAATAAAGTAGCGCCGCACGACCGGGTTCTGGCCGTGGCCGAGGAGATGGCCCGCAAGATCATAACGAAGGCGCCCTTGGCGGTCGAACTGGCGAAGGTCACGGTCAACCGAGACATACTTCCCGAGGGTTATGCATATACGTTCAATACGAACATGCTTTTCTTCCAGACCAAGGACCTGAAGGAGGGGCTGGACGCCTTTTTTAACAAGAGAAAGCCGACGTTCCGTGGCGACTGAACAACTAGGGGAGGATATGAGAATGTACGGACGAGAATATTACTTTGGGGAGCTGCTGGCTCGCAGTGCGAGAAAATTTCCCAACAAAACGGCCGTGGTGTTTGAAGGGAAGCGCCTTACTTATAAGGAAGTCGACGACCGCGCAAATGCCATGGCGAACAGTCTCATCGCAATGGGTGTGAAAAAAGGAGACAGGGTAGCCCTCATTGCAGACAACACCTACGAATGGATTGAAATGTATTTTGCCCCCGCAAAAGCAGGCGCAATCTTTGCCCCTGTGAATAGTACCGCTGTTTCCAGGGAAATGGAGTATGTGCTGAACTACATCTCGCCGAAAGTCCTGATCCTCCAGCCGCGTTTTGTCGATATGATCCAGTCTATAAAGGGCCGGCTCCCCAGTGTCGAATCCTATGTGGTAATGAGCGCAGACGTCCCGGGAATGGAGAACTATGAACGGCTTATCCGGGAGAACTCTAAAGAAGAACCGGTTGTCGATATCGACCCCCTGGATATCGGTCTCATCATTTTCACGGGTGGTACCACCGGGATGCCGCGAGGCGGAATGCATACGCACAGGGGCTTGGTCTTCAATGCGCACACGCTGGCAATAGGTTACAAGCAAGACTATAACGACGTTGAAATGCACGTCACCCCCATATATCACACGGCCATGGCGTCGCAGATCATGTGCAGCACTTTCCTGGGAAATAAGCACGTCATCGTGCCCAAGTTCGAAGCAGAAAAGGTACTGGAGCTAATCGAGCAGGAGGGGATCACGTGCGGGTTCGTGGTTCCCACGATCATCAACATGTTCCTCCAGCTTCCCGATCTTGAAAAATATAACATAAGCTCGCTCAGGGCCCTGTACTATGGAGGGGCTCCAATGCCGATCAAGCTTTTGGAGCAGGCGCTCAAGAGAATCCCTGTAGGATTTACACAGGTCTACGGTCAAACTGAAGGCTTTCTCTATGCTATGCTCCCTCCCGAGGACCACATTATCGAGGGGCCGGCTGAAAAGGTAAAGCGATCGCGGGCAGCGGGAAGGGCGCTTGTCAATTATGAGATAAAGATTTTCGATCAGGAGGACCGGGAGGTGCCGATCGGGGAGGTTGGTGAAATCGTGGTAAAGGGCCCCAGCATGATGGCGGGTTATTGGGACCGCCCCGATGAAACAGCAGAAGTCATGCGGGGCGGTTGGCTTCACACAGGTGATCTTGCCCATATGGACGAGGACGGCTACCTGTACATCGTCGAGAGAAAGAAGGATATGATCATCAGCGGAGGAAAGAACATATACTGCCCCGAGATCGAGGAAGTTTTGTACAGGCATCCCGCTGTACTGGAGGCAACGGTGTTTGGCATTCCCGATGACTATTGGGGTGAAGCGGTGAAGGCGGCGGTAGCGCTCAAACCGGGCATGGAATTGACGGAAAAGGAATTGATGGAATATTGCACCCAGAATCTTGCCAGCTACAAAAAGCCCAAATCAGTCGATTTTCTTGAAGAACTTCCGAAAAGTCCCGCAGGAAAGATCCTGAAGAGGGCTTTGAGAGATAAATACTGGACAGACGCGGAAAGGAAAATCTAAGGCCGGTGGTCAAGATAGTAAGAAGAAAAGCAGAAATATGAGCTGGTTTATGAGTCGAAAAACGATTCACCAAAGATAAGGATCTGAAACAATGGCCATGAGAAAGGACTATGGAGAGATCATCTGTCAGGCGCGGGATGGGGTTGTCCTCCTCACACTTAACAGGCCTCAGAAACTTAATTCCATAACACCGGAGGCCTTCTCCGGGCTCAGCCAGGCCCTCAAGGACGCGGATGGCGATCAGGATACAAAAATCATCATTATTACCGGGGCCGGCAACCGGGCCTTCTGCGGCGGCTTCGACGTCTTGAACGTACCAGACCTCCCGACCTCGGAGTCACGGTTGCTCCACACGAGGAACCTGGAGCTGAACAAACAGCTCATAGGTATGAGCAAGGTGACGATTGCGGCGGTTAACGGCATGGCCCTAGGTGCCGGTTTTGAAATCAGCCTCCTCTGTGATCTTACCGTCGCCGTTTCATCGGCAACATTCGGGATGCCCGAGTCTGCCATCGGTGTCTATCCCGGCAGTCTTGCCCCGCTGCTGTGCCAACTGCTCGGTCACAAGAAGGCTAAGGAACTTTTGTTGACGTGCAGAACTATTGACGCTGCTGAGGCCATGGCATTGGGAATGGTCAATGAAGTACTGCCCCACGACCGACTCATGGACAGGGCCTTCGAACTGGCCAAAAAGATAATCGATACGGCCCCGCTGCCGGTTGCCATGTTGAAGGCCCGAATGAACAGTCTTTTGCGTGTTTTGCTCGAAGATGAAATGAGCTATTTTGTTGAAGCCCAGACCCTGATTTTCAGCAGCAGCGATTTCAGGGAAGGAATGAGTGCGCTTCGTGAAAAACGCAAACCGGTCTTCTGTGGGAAATAATGTTCAGGCTCGATTCTTGGAAATGTTTCAGAAAACCAATAAAGCGACAAGGGGGGCTTAAGATGAAACGAGGGATTGTTCTACATGCTTTTTGGTTGGGAGTTGTCATCACGTTGATCGGCATCTTTATCCTGCCTACCCTATCATGCGCGCAGGAAAAGGTGGTCAAATTACGCTATTCGAATTTCTTTCCCTCCGTCCACGCCATAAGCAAGCTTTCAGAAGAATGGTGCAAGGAGGTCGAGAAAAGGACCGGCGGCCGCGTAAAGATCGTTCATTTTCCAGCTGGTACGCTCACACCGCCCATGCAGACTTATGACGGCACAGTGAGAGGTATCGCTGATATCGGGCAGGCGCTGCTCGCTTATGTTCCAGGCAGATTGCCTCTGAGCGAAGTGTTGTCCTTGCCCCTCGGAGCCACGAGTGGTTATCAAGCGACGAAAATGGCAAACGAGTACTATAAAAAGTTCAGACCCAAAGAATTCAATGACGTGAAGGTCATGTACCTCCACTGCTGCGATCCCGGGTTCTTCAGTACAAAAAAGGTGATCTCATCCATCGACGGCATAAAGGGGCTGCGGTTTAAGACAAACGCCGAGAACGTGGGTGCCGTACGGGCCCTCGGCGGTGCCGCGGTGACCATGCCCATCACCGAGACCTATGATGCCCTGCAGAAGGGGCTGCTCGATGGTATTTACCTGCCGGCCGAAACTCTCAAGGGATGGAAGTTCGCGGAAGTCGTTAAGACGACCATTGAGAACTATGGGTCCGCCTGGGCCGGTTCCATGTTCGTGGTCATGAATAAGGACAAGTGGAACTCCCTGTCAAAGGCCGACCAAGAGGCCATCGAGACGATTAACGAGGAATGGGTTGAGAAGCAGGGGCAACTCTGGAATGCGTTGAGCAGGGAGGGCAGAGAGTATGCGATCCAGAAAGGCGTGAAGTTCGTGCGCGCCTCCAAGGAGGAAGAGGCAAAGACCGCGGAGAAGATGAAGCCGGTACTGGCAGAGTATGTAAAGGACATGAAGAGCAGGGGTCTGCCGGGAGACGAGGCGCTCAAGTTCTGCCTGGAGTATATAAAAAGCCATCCCTGATTCCGATACCGGTATGCGCATAGCGAAAAGATTAAGACACATATGCGACATTAACGTATAGTGGAATTGTCTGAGATGCCTTGCGTGAGAAATGGAACAAAAAAGGGGGTCTCCATGAAGGAAACGCTTGTCGTTCGCATGGTGCTTTTTGGTCTCATCGCGATAGCCCCGGCCGCATACTCCGCAGACACGATCAAGGTTGGTATTGTCGATACCTATAGCGGACCTCCAACTGTCTTTACCTACGACGTAAGGGATGGTTTTGCAATGGCCGTAAGCAAAATCAATGCCACGGGCGGAGTCCTAGGAAAGAAGATAGAGTTCACGACAAGGGACGAAAAATTCAAACCCGACATTGCTCTTGCGATGGCGAGGGAACTGGTGTGGAGGGAGAAAGTCGATATTCTGGTGGGCACGATCAGCAGCGGTACGGCGCTGGCCGTGTCACAATTTGCAAAGGCGGAGAAAATACCCTTCATTGCAACTTTTCCGAAGAGCGACAAGCTCACGGGCGAGGCAGGACACCGGTATGTGTTCAGTATGAGCGAGACCACGACGATGGCAACCAGGGCTGCGGCGGTCGCACTGGCAAAAAAGCCGTTCGTGAAATACTGGATAGCGGGCGATGATTACGAATACGGCCATGAGATTGGAGACAACCTGTGGAATGAACTGAAGAAACTGAAACCCAATGTACAGTTAGTCGGTCGGTCGTGGTGGAAGATTGGCGAAACAGACCTTGTCCCCTACATCACTCAGATAATGGCCGCAAAGCCGGATTTCGTGATCGTAGGCACGGGCGGCGCGAGCATGGTCAACTTCCAGAAGGCTGCGAAATTGACGGGCATGAGTCGAAAAATCCCATTCTACCAGCATACTGCGATTGAGTTCTCTGTGCTCGCCGCTCTTGGTATGGACGCACCCGAAGGGGTCTACGGTACCGTGAATTACCTCTTCTATTATCTCGACACACCAGAAAACAAGGCTTTTGTTGATGAATTTCGCAAGATGTACGACAGGTATCCCAAGATCGGCGCCCTTTATGGTTACATGACCGGCCAGTTCATCGCGGCCGCATTTCAAAAGGCCGGTAAGGTTGACAGAGAGAAATTCATCGACGTTTACGAGGGTATGGTCCTCGAAAGCCCGGTCGGTAAGATGGAAATGCGAAAATGCGACCACCAGGTTATGCTCCCGATGTTCTGGGGCGTGACGAAGAAGAGTCCTCGGTACAAAGATTTCCTTATTGCAACAGACATTCAGACTATCCCGGCGAAGGACTATATGCCGAGCTGCGAAGAGGTGTTGGCGCATCGCAAGTAGTGTGATTTGGGGCAGGACTTGGATCTTCTGACCACGATTTTTTCACCCGGCGTTTTCTGCCCGGCCCTTGTCGAAAGGTCACAAAGGGCTTGGCAGAAAACGCCTGTTGGCCATCTCCTCGAAGAGTGGGCTATGTCGCAATGTCCGTGACTTATGCACGTAGGAGCTCGATACGCGCTGCTCCGTTCGAGCAGCGTGCACAAAGTGGATATCTCGTTTCAGGCGGTAGCCGGGACCGGACTCGTGTTCATGATGGCGACGATGATGGCCGACATTACCACGCGAGCTCTCGGAAGGCCCATAGTAGGATCGATCGAACCCATCTCGTTTTCCGGTGCCATTACTATCGGCTTTGCCGTTTGTGGCATCGTACGGCGGTATTTTCTACTGGTGGAGTTGGTACGATTGTGATGTTTTTCATGTGCCGGAGCATTTGATGCGAAAGTCTTTCAGGAGAGAGGCCTCAGAAACGAACGGAAGGGGGAGGCATGGACTTTGAACTCACCGAAGAACAAAAGAAATTTAAGGAGGAGGTGTGCGCTTTTCTCGATAAAGCAGTGACAGAGGAACTGGTAGCGGAATCCCAGTCGCCTAAAGGATATGGTCCGTTTTCGTGGGAATTCATGCGGAAACTGGGGGAGAAGAGATGGCTTGCCCCGACTTTTCCGGTTGAATACGGGGGCCTCGGCCTCTCCCAGGCTTACCGGTATATCGTACAACATGAGCTGGATTACAGAGGCGCTTTAGCATATGTCAGAAGCATCGGCCTGGTTGGCGTAGACATGGCGGGACCAGTGATTTTACGCCACGGAAGTGACGCGCTTAAAGCGGAAATCCTTCCAAAGATAGCGGCCGGAGAAATAGAGCTTGCCCTGGGGTATACCGAACCCCAGGCCGGCTCCGACCTTTCCAGGCTCGCCATACGGGCGGTCGAGGATGGCGACGACTTTGTCATT
>Ga0326728_10016495_pt1 | contig 15056 bp, 12 predicted proteins | sample MB3enrmetagenome_FD_207602 | JGI IMG/M metagenome (GOLD analysis project Ga0326728, IMG submission 207602) | Lab enriched peat soil microbial communities from McLean, Ithaca, NY, United States - MB31MN | ecosystem: Environmental > Terrestrial > Soil > Wetlands > Peat | place: USA: New York...
CATACGGGCATAGGAGCCAGACATATTGCGGCGGAAGGACAGCAAACGAGCGATCTCGCCACCCAGGCTGCCTTGAGCGCGCTCGAGAAGGCCAAGGTCAGCCCCCGCGAGATAGATCTCATCGTCCTTGCCACAGCCACGCCGGATTACTTCGGCTTTCCGGCTACGGCTTGCATTGTGCAGGACCAGATAGGCGCTCAAGGCTGCACTGCCTTCGACGTGGCAGCGGGCTGCACAGGCTTCGTCTACGCCCTCGACATAGCCTCGAGCATGCTCGAGGCGCACAAGGGCAGGCATGCACTCGTCATCGGAGCCGATACCCTCTCGCGCATCACCGATTGGAAAGACCGCTCGACCTGTGTCCTCTTTGGAGACGGAGCCGGAGCGGCGGTCATTTCTCGCATCGAAGAGGGAGGGCGAGGCGTACTCACCTCGATCCTCGGCGCGGAGGGCAGTGGGGCCAAGGCCCTTTACCTCGATCAAGTAGAACGAAAAGATGCCTTCAAGCGCTCCGATCCGTTAGTCCCTACCATTAAGATGGACGGCAAAGAGGTCTATAACTTCGCGGTGAAGTCTATCTCCGTCCTCATCGAACGGATCCTCCACGCCTCGATGTACCGCCTCGAGGACTTCGCCTGGATCGTTCCCCACCAGGCCAATGCTCGCATAGTCCAGGCCGCGGCTAAACGTCTCGGCATACCAGAGTCCCGCTTCTATCTTAACATCCAGGAATATGCGAACACTTCTTCAGCGAGCATCCCCTTAGCCCTCAATGAAATGAACGAGAAGGGCTTACTTAAGCAGGGAGAGCTCGTGATGCTTGTCGGCTTCGGCTCGGGGCTCACCTACGGAGCGAATGTCATCCGCTGGTAGGCGATCGCCAGTGACGCGCAGCTTCGTTTTTGCTACAATTTGGTTTTACGACAACGGCCCAGTAGGCGGCCGAAAGGAATAGCGATGCAAAAGAGAGTAGCCGTTACCGGCCTCGGCGTAATCAGCCCTTTGGGCAACGACGTTGCCACCTTCTGGGACTCGCTCAAGCAGGGGAAAAGCGGAGTGGGTCCGATAACCCGTTTCGATGCATCTCGAACCGAAGCTAAAATCGCGGCCGAAGTAAGGAACTTCGACCCCCTCCTCTACATGGACAAGAAAGAGGCCCGCAAGATGGCCAATTTCGCCCAGTTTTGCGTAGCCGCGGCAGTTCAGGCTTGGCGCGATGCGGGGCTCGGAGAGGGTTTCGTGGTGCCTGAGGGCGAGGCTGCGCCCAAGCTTCCCTATGCAGCAGATCGCGTTGGCACGATAATGGGCATCGGCATTGGCGGCATCGAGTCCCTCCTCGAGTCGCACTGCAAGCAACTCGAGTCAGGCCCCGACCGCATGCCGCCCATGACCGTCCCTCTCATGATAGCGAACGAAGGCCCAGCGAACATCTCGATGCGCCTGGGGCTACTCGGGCCAGCATTCACCGCGGTCACTGCTTGCGCTTCGGGCACCGACGCATTGGGCCAGGCCCTCGACCTCATTCGCTCAGGGCGGGTCGATGCGATGATCGCGGGCGGAGCCGAGGCGGCGGTCACCGAGTTCACGATCGGCGGCTTCTGCCGCCTCCAGGCCCTCTCCACGAAGTACAACAATCAGCCCGAACTCGCTTCGAGGCCATTCGACAAGGACCGCGACGGATTCGTCCTAGGAGAGGGCTCTGCGGCTCTCGTCCTCGAGGACTGGGACAAGGCGATCGCGCGTGGCGCTCATATATACGCCGAGTTCGCAGGATACGGCGCGAGCTGCGACGCCTACCATCTCACTGCCCCGGACCCCACCGGAAACGGCGGCGCCCGCGCGATAGCCTACGCCCTCGCGGATGCCAGCATGAAGGCCGAGGACATAGATTACTACAACGCTCACGGCACTTCGACCGAGATCAACGACAAAGTCGAGACCCTCATGATCAAGAACGCCTTCGGCGAGCATGCGAAAAGGCTCGCGATCTCCTCCACGAAGAGCATGACCGGCCATATGCTCGGCGCGGCGGGCGCCATCGAAGCGGTCGTCTGCGTCAAGGCGATCACCGATGGCTTCGCGCCCCCGACCATCAACCTCGACAACCCCGACATAGAAAACGGCTGCGACCTCGACTACATTCCCAAGGTCGGCAGGAGCATGAAGATCGACGCGGCGGCCTCGGCCTCCCTGGGCTTCGGGGGGCACAACGGCGTCGTGGTGTTCAAGAAGGTCTTAAAATGAGCGAGCAACAAGGTGCGGAGGCGGCGCTCGAGGAGGTCAAAGGTTACCTGCCTCACCGCGTGCCCTTCCTCTTCGCGGATAGGGTCGAGATAGACGGCGAGAAAATCGTCGGCTACAAGACCTTCGGCGACGAGGAGTTCTTCTTTAAAGGCCACTTCCCCGGCTACCCCGTCGTACCAGGCGTCATCGAGCTCGAGACGCTGGCCCAGCTCGGCGGCGTTGGCGTTCGCAAGATGGGCATCGTGGGCGCAGGCACTTTCTTCCTCGCGAAGATCAAGGAAGCTCGCTTCCGCCGCCAGGTCCGCCCCGGTGAGACGCTGAGGGCCGAGATAATCAACCTCAAGGCCAGTCCCCATATCGTGCACCAGAAGGGCACAGGCTACGTCGACGACGAAGTCGCGGTCGAGGCCGAGTGGATATCTATTGCGGGGGACGGCGATGTCACCCAAGGCGCGGGAGGCGCGAAATGATTCTAAAACCTATGGTCCGTAACAACATCTGCCTCAATGCGCATCCCTTGGGCTGCGAGAAGGAGACGGAGCGTCAAATCGACTATGTGCGGAGTCACGCTGATTCCTACGCGAGGCTCAAGGGGCCGAAGGCGGTCCTCGTCGTCGGCTGCTCAACCGGCTACGGCCTGGCCTCGCGCATAACCGCGGCTTTCGGCTTTGGCGCGCCCACAGTAGGCGTCTCCTTCGAACGAAGTCCTTCCGACACGAAGACCGGAACGCCCGGCTGGTACAACAACCGCGCATTCGAAGAGGCCGCGAAGGCCGCCCGGCTACCGGTCATCACCCTAGACGGCGACGCCTACGCGAAGGAAATGAAATCGCGCGTAGCGCAGGCCGCCCGCGACCTCGGAATAAAGTTCGACCTCGTCATCTATTCCCTCGCATCCCCCGTGCGCACCGATCCCGAAACCGGCGTCATGTACAAGTCGGTAATAAAGCCCATAGGCAGCGCCTATCGCGGAAGAAACGTCGACATGTTCACGAGCGTCCTCTCCTTCGCAGAAGTCCAAGGCGCGACCGAGGACGAAGCCGCCAATACCGTAAAGGTGATGGGCGGCGAGGATTGGGAACTCTGGATGAACGCCCTGGCCTCCGAGGGCGTGCTTGCGCCTAACGCGACGACGGTCGCCTACTCCTACATCGGCCCCGAGCTCTCCTGGGCGATCTACCGCGACGGTACGATCGGCAAGGCGAAGGACCATCTCGAGGGCAGCGCCAAGCGCATCAACAGTGGCGCCAAGGACGGGCTCAAGGCCTTTGTCTCGATCAACAAGGCTGTCGTCACTCGCTCGAGTGCGGTTATCCCCGTCATTCCTCTCTACATTTCGATCCTCTTCAAGGTTATGAAGGAGAGAGGTATCCACGAAGACTGCATCGCGCAGATGGATAGGCTCTTCCGCGAACGGCTCTACTCCGGCAGTAAGGTTCCCCTCGACGGCGAGGGACGCATCCGCCTTGACGAGCTCGAGATGGGAGCGCAGGTCCAAGCGGAGGTGAGCACTCGCATGGCGAAGATCAACGATGGAAACCTCGCCGAGCTCGCCGACGTATCGGGCTTCCGCTCGGAGTTCCTCCGCATCCACGGCTTCGAGGTCGATGGCGTGGATTACAACGCCGAGATAGCGACCCACTGACGAAAAACTGGGCGGGAGCGGCATGAACATCCTCATCCTCGAAAAGGAAGAGATAGGCTGCCGACTGCCCCGCTCCGACCGCCGCTGGGAGCACATCAAAAAAGTCCTCAAAAAAGGAAGGGGCGACAAGCTCGCCGCCGGCATAGCGGACGAGGCCTCGATCGGGCTGGCGATAGTCCGCGAGCTCGACGACTCGGGGCTTGTCCTCGACTTCGAAGGATTCGAGGGCCCTTCTGGCGTTCCGCCAGAGCTTGCGCCCATCACCCTCGTTCTTGGCTTTCCGAGGCCCATCCAGGCGAATAGGATACTTAAGGATCTCGCGAGCCTCGGCGTCGCCCGGATTCATCTCACGCGCACCGAGCTCGGCGAGAAGTCCTATGCCCAGAGCACGATCTTCAAGGATAAAGATTTCCGCGCCCCTCTTATCGAAGGGGCCGAGCAGGCGGGCAATCCGCGCCTGCCCGAGGTCTACACGCACTGGAGTCTTTCCCGGTGTCTCTCCTCGCTCGATCGTGCGGGGGGAAGCCCCGAGACGCGCATATTCTTGCATCCCTATGGGGTCGAGCGGCGCATGGGCGAGCTGTCCGCACTTACGGCCCCGCTGACCCTGGCGGTGGGAAGCGAGCGGGGCTGGACCGAAAACGAACTGGCAGAGCTCCGTCAGGCGGGCTTTGAGGCGTGTAGTCTCGGGACTCGGATTCTCAAGACCGAGACGGCAGCCCTCGCGGCCGTGACACTCGCGCTAGCCCGCCTCGGCATACTCTAGCGTAGGCCGAAATCGTACTAGCTACATTTTCGTTGATATATATAAGTGATAGTCTGCGTTTTTGCTCAAACGATTCTTGACGCCACTCCCCCTAGCTTCTAGACTCCCCACATTAACCGCAAGGTTATCGGAACATAGTTTCGCAAGAAAAGGGAGGAACAGACAAGATGAGGAAAAGACTTCTCGTCGGCGTGTCGCTCATAGCGGCGTTCTGCCTCGGTTCCATGACGGTCGGCGCAGAGGAGCAGATCATCAAGATCGCTACTCAGAGCCCTCTCTCGGGCGGACAGTCGGTCATCGGCACCGACATCAAAAACGGAGTCCAGCTCGCGATCGAGCAGCTCTCTGGCCCTCTCGCCAAGCTCGGCTACAAGGTGGTTCTCGCGCCCTTCGACGATCAGGCTAATCCCGATACGGGAGTCGCCAACGCGAAGAGCATCGTCGCCGATCCCGCAATCCTCGCGGTGATCGGACACTACAATTCGGGCGTGCAGATTCCCTCCTCCGAGGAATACCATGCGGCGGGCCTCGTCAACATCTCTCCCGCCAACACGAACCCGAAAGTGACCGACCGCGGTTACGCCGAGGTCAACCGCATTTGCGGCCGCGATGATGTGCAGGGAGCCGTGGGCGCGCAGTACGCCGCTTCCAAGGGCATCAAGAGCGCCTACGTCCTCCACGACAAGACAGCATACGGCCAGGGCATAGCGGAGTACTTCCAGCGCGAGGCCAAGAAGCTCGGCATCAAGGTGCTCGGCTTCTCGGGCACCGAGGAGAAGGCCAATTTCGACTCCATCCTCACGCCCATCCTCGGCTCCAAGCCTCAGGTCATCTACTTCGGCGGCATGTTCGACCAATCCTCGGTCCTCTTCAAGCAGGCCAGGCAGAAGGGATTCAAGGGATTGTTCCTCTCCGACGATGGATTCGATTCCTCGGACGCTGCCAAGATTGCCGGCCAGGCCCTCCTCGACGGTACCGGAACTTGCTATTCGACGGTCTCCGGCCCTGCGAGCGTGTATCCAGGCACTGCGAAGTTCGTAACTGACTTCAAGGCTAAGTTCGGCTCCGAGCCCCAGCCCTTCGCGGCTCAGGCCTACGATTGCACGGCTCTCGCCCTCAAGGCCATAGAGAACTCGGCCAAAGCCGCTGGCGGCCAGATCCCCTCCAGGGCTGCGGTTACCGCCGCGGTCCGCGCCCTCAAGGACTTCAAGGGCATCACCGGAACGATCACCTTCAACGCCAAGGGAGACCTCGAGAAGGCCAAGTACTTCATCATTCAGGTGACCTCGGCCGATCCCGCCAAGTGGTCGTCCAACAAGATCGATCAGACCCTCGACATCGCTCCGCCGCAGTGATGACTGACGGCGGCCGTTAATCCATCGACACGGAGATCGCGGAGGCCACGGAGATCACGAAGGGGAAAGGATGAGGGGAATTAGGGGAGATCAGGTGTTCCCCCTGACCCTCCTTCTCTCGATCTTCTCCGTGATCTCCTATTTCTCCGTGTTCTCCGTGTCCGTATTTCGACGCATGCTCTTCTACTTTTCTTCTTCGGAGGCGTTTAATTGACTAGACCCCAGGCTTCGCGGACCTTGCGGGAAATCGCGGCGCCCCTGGGCCAGATGGCCATATTCGTAGTGGGAGCGGGAGCGATCTTCTCGGTCCTGATGGTCATCCTCGCCTTTATCTGCAGGGGTTCGGGGGCGGACAAGCTCCTCCTCGATACGCAGGGCATATCCATCCTCACCTACACGCTCGTCAACCTGCCCCAGGTCCTCATCGACGGGGTCACCCTCGGATTCGTCTACGCGGCCATAGCCTTAGGCTACACGATGGTCTATGGCGTCCTCGAGTTCATCAATTTCGCGCACTCGGAGATATTCGCGATCGGCGCCTTCGCGGGCGTCGAGTTCCTAATCGCGATGGATAAAATCGGGGTGCTCGCCGCGGCGGGGCCTATGGGCAGCTACCTCTACCTCGTCATGGCCCTCCTTATCTCGATGCTGGCTTCGGGCGGCGTCGCTATGCTCATGGAGCGGGTAGCCTACAGGCCACTGCGCGAGGCTCCAAAACTTGTGCCCCTCATTTCGGCTATTGGCGTTTCCTTCGCCCTGCAAGATATTATAAGGCTCGTGGAGAGCCTCACGACCGGCCAGTTCTACCGAGTCATGCCGACCTTCGGTAATTTCGACAATCGCCTGCCCCTCTTCGCGATCCCGACCGGAACGGACAGCACGCAGGTGGATGTCCAAGTGAAGTCCATCGTCGTCATTGTGGCGGCGGTCCTTATGCTGGTGCTCCTCAACTATATCGTCAACGCGACTAAAATCGGCAAGGCGATCCGCGCTGTAGCCCAGGACCGCAACACAGCGGCCCTCATGGGTGTCGGCGTCAACGCCGTCATATCTTTCACCTTTTTTCTTGGCGGCGCCTTGGGCGGCGCGGCCGGCCTCCTGTACGCGCTTAAGTTCACGCGCATCGATCCCTATGTCGGCTTTATGCCAGGCATGAAGGCCTTCACGGCCGCGGTCTTGGGCGGCATCGGCAATCTGACGGGCGCCCTCCTGGGCGGCATAGTCCTCGGCATGCTCGAGAGCTTTGCCGGAGCCTACCTCGGCACCTTCACGATGGGGGCCTTCGGCTCAGAGTATAAAGACATCATCGCCTTCGCAGTGCTGATCATCTTCATCATATTCCGCCCGTCGGGGATCCTCGGCGAGCAAATCTCGCAGAAAGCCTAAGGAGGAAGCGATGAAACATACGATGCGCGAAACCACGCGTTCAATCGGCGCTTTCCTCAAAAAGGGGAGCACGCCCTATTTCCTGACCATCGTCCTCATCGCCATATCGACGGTTCTCGTCTACCTGAGTCCCCGTTCGATACCGGCATTCCTCCTTTTCGCGGCCTCCGCGAGTCTCGTCTACTTCCTCAAGCTGAAGAAAGCCTACCAACTCGGAATGGCGGTGCTCATAGCGGTCGTGATCGTGCCGATACTCGGGGCACGAAACATCTTCTATCTCGAGGTCATTTTTCAGATCGCCGTCTTCGCGGCCCTCGCCCTCGGTCTCAACATAGTCGTCGGTTTCTCAGGCCTGCTCAATTTCGGCTACATGGCCTTCTATGCGGTAGGCGCGTACCTGTGGGCTTTCTTTGGCTCCCAGCAGGCCTTCCTTCTCCATGAGATACCGGGCACGGTTCCCCAGGGGACTCCCTTCCTCCTCGCGCCGGATTGGTTCTACCTATTCATCTTCCTGGGCGTCATCGTAGTCGCGATCGTCGGCTTAATCCTCGGCTTGCCGGTGCTCCGCGTACGCGGTGACTACCTCGCCATCATCACCCTCGCCTTCGGCGAGATCGTTCGGCAGATCGCGAACAACAGCGATAAGCCCTTCAACCTTACCAACGGGCCTCAGGGCATCTCGCCGATACAAAGGCCAACTCTGCCACGGGGTCTGATGTCCTGGTTCAACTCGATCGTCCAACCGATCGTCGGCCACCCGATCACGGACGACCAGTTCTACAACATCATGTTCTACTTGATTGCCCTCGTCATCGTGATCGCCGCCATCCTTGTGACCTCGCGGCTCGACGACTCGAAGATCGGCCGCGCCTGGGCGGCCGTGCGCGAAGATGAGCTCGCCGCCACTGCCATGGGCATTCCCGCGAACAAGCTCAAGCTCGGAGCCTTTGCGGTAGGTGCCTCTTTCGCCGGCGCGATGGGCGTCCTCTTCGCCGCAAGCCGGACCTTCGTGAGTCCGGAGACTTTTAACTTCCTCCAGTCGGTTTCGGTGTTAACGATGGTGATTCTAGGCGGCATCGGCTCGATCCCGGGAGTCATCATAGGCGCGGCGGTCGTGGTGATACTGAACCTCCAGATCCTGCCGAGTTTTTCGCTCTTTCTTGCGAATCTGCGTCAGAGCGACGCGATGATCCCACTCATCAACTTCCATTGGAAGGATCTGTCGAACCAGCTCGACCCTTCGAAATACCAAAGGCTTATATTTGGCCTCATACTCATCGTGATGATGATCTACAGGCCCGCAGGCATCCTGCCCGCCTCACGCAAGAAACGTTCTCTCAAAGGAAGTATGAGCGCGCCAGAAACGGCATCCGGCGACGAGAAGGGAGGCGACCGTGGCTGAGCTCATCCTCGAAACGAAGGGTGTCGTCAAGCGCTTCGGCGGTCTCACTGCCGTCAGCAATATGGATTTCAGTCTCGAAAAAGGTTCGATCTGCTCGATCATCGGCCCTAACGGAGCCGGCAAGACGACGTTCTTCAATACACTTTCGGGCCTTTACAAGCCCGAAGAAGGGGAGATACTCCTCGAGGGCAAGCGGATCGACCGGCTCTCGCCCGACAAGATCACTGCCATCCACATGGCGCGCACCTTCCAGAACATCAGGCTCTTCGGCGGAATGACCGTTGTCGAGAACATCATGGTCGGCGCCTATACGAGGCTCAGGCAGAACGCGTTTCAGGCCGTGTTCAGGACCAAGGGCTTCAAGGAAGAAGAGACACGGGCTCAGGCCAAAGCCGAAGAGCTCATGACCTATATCGGACTCAAAGGCGTCGGCAACGAACTCGCGGGTAGCCTTCCCTACGGCGTACAGCGCCGAGTCGAGATAGCGCGCGCATTGGCCTCCGCGCCGAGGCTCCTCCTCCTCGACGAGCCGACGGCGGGCATGAACCCCTCCGAGTCTGAGGACGCGACGAGCCTCTTCAGGCGCCTGCGGGACGAGCTCGGTATCACGATTCTCCTCATCGAGCATGACATGAAGGTGGTCATGAATATATCCGAGCGCATCAGCGTCATGGACTATGGCGAAAAGATCGCAGAAGGCACGCCTTCCGAGATAGCGAACAATCCGCGCGTCATCGAAGCTTACCTCGGGCGCGGGGCGGCTGGCGGCGACGCCGCAGAGATAGCCGCAGCCGCCGAAGGCGGCGATGTCGGAGAGGAGGCATCGAAATGAGCCTGCTCGAGCTTGAAAACGTCAACTCGTACTACGGCAAGATCCACGCCCTGAAAGGTATATCGCTCACCGTCGAGGAAGGTGAGATCGTCACGCTCATAGGCGGCAACGGCGCAGGCAAGACCACGACACTGCGCTCCATCTCCGGCCTCCTCCACCCGAGGGAAGGCACCGTGCGCTTCATGGGCAAGGACATCACGCATATCGCGCCCAACGTTGTACATAAGGAAGGAATCGGCCTCGTGCCCGAAGGTCGTGGCATATTCCCCCGCCTCACCGTGCTCGAGAATCTCGAGATGGGCGGCTACATCGTGAAGGAGAGCGCTATCGTGGCGGAGCGCATCGAACGGGCCTTCGAACTCTTCCCGCGCCTGCGCGAGCGAGCCACCCAGAAGGGCGGGACCCTCTCGGGCGGCGAACAGCAGATGCTCGCCACCGCGCGCGGTCTCATGTCAGACCCCAAGATCCTTCTCATGGACGAGCCCTCGATGGGCCTCGCGCCGGTACTCGTCGACCAAATATTCGACATTATAAAGGAAGTAAATTCGCGGGGTACGACCATCCTCCTCGTGGAGCAGAACGCCCTCATGGCCCTCGGCATCGCGCACCGTGCCTACGTCCTGCAGACGGGGAATATAGTACTCTCCGGCAAGGCCGACGAAGTCTCGCGCAACGAGAGTGTGAGGAAAGCCTACCTGGGCATCTAGCGCTTCTCGGCGATGGCCGCCGCGAGCGCGCGAGGGTCCCGGATGCGCTCTCGCAGCGGCACCTTGTCCTCGCGATAGACCGAAATACTCTCCTCGAAGCTCTCGCGCTCGTCGCTTTCGTACAGGACGCCAAGGGGGAAGGGCGTTTCCTCGAGGGCCTTCGCGAAGGCCGCTGCGCGATTTCTCGCGTCGTAGTCGGGGCCGAGGGGATAGGTGTTTCCCTTGAACCATTGCAGGGTATTAAGCTTGTTGAAGGACACACAGGGTTGGAAGATGTCCACGATGGCCAAGCCCTTGTGGGCTATGGCGCGCTTCATGAGCTCCTTCGTACCCACGATGTCGCTGCTCAAAGATCGGGCTACAAAGCCTACATTCATGGCAATGGCAAGCGCCATGGGGTTGATCGGGTCGGCGACGACACCGAAGACCTGCACCGGCGTCTTCATGCCACGGCGTGTCGTCGGGGCAGCCTGCCCCTTTGTAAGGCCGTAGACCATGTTGTCGTGCACGAAGAGGGCGATGTCGGGATTTCGGCGGCAGGCGTGGAGGAAGTGGTTTCCACCCTCGCCGTATATATCTCCGTCGCCTCCCTCGACTACCACGGCCAGGTCTGGGGCGACTGCCTTGATCGCAGTCGCGGCGGGCAGGGCCCGTCCGTGGAGGCCGTTGAAAAAGCTCGAGTTCACGTACTGGGGCATCTTCGCCGCCTGCCCGATGCCCGACACCATCACAAGTTTCTCCTGTGACAGCCCTAAGTCTTTCAAGGCTCCAAGCAGCGAATTTCGGATGGAGAAGTCGCCGCAACCCGGGCACCAGGCGATGTCAGGCTTCTCATTGAAGTCGAAAGCGTTGTCGCTCATACAGCTCCTCCCTTCGGCAGCGCCGCCTTAATCCGCTCGGCCAGCTCCTCGGTGCTGAACTGGAATCCGTCGTACTTCAGTATTCGTCCGTCGATGCGGTGGCCGGTCTCGGCTTCGACGAGGGCTGCGAGCTGGCCCGTCGCGTTGCCTTCTATCGCGAAGATCGAACGAGCGCGCTCGAGGTAAGCGGAGACCCCCGCCGGCAGCGGGTAGACCCAGGGGAAGTGCAGGAAGGCTATGTCCTTCCGACCAAGCACGGCAAGAGCGGCGAGAACCGGGCCCTTTACCGAACCCCAGCCGAGGAGAAGATGCGAGTAACCGCCGCCCTCGCCGCCATAGAGGCGAGGCGGAATAGCAGCCCTTTTCGCCGCATCGATCTTCGCAAGGCGCTTCTCCACCATCGCCTTTCGGACTTCGGGGTCCTCGGTGATGTGCCCACCCTCGTCGTGTTCGTCCGAGTCGACGCAGACGAGGCCTTCAGAGATGCCAGGTAGGGCTCGCGGAGAGATGCCGTCGGGAGAACCCAGAGCATAGCGCCGGTAGCCAGGCCCGCCCGTCACGACGCGCGGGGCAAGGGGCTTAGGGTCTACATTAAACGCCGCAGTCGTGTAGTACGAGTCGACGTAATACTGGTCGGTCAGGAGAAGGACTGGCGACTGGAAGCGATCCGCCAAATCGAAAGCCGCTTTGCCGAGCTCGTAGCCCTCGGAGAGGTCGCCCGGGGCGAGGACTATCTTGAGAAAGTCTCCGTGGCCAGAGTGGATGGCTAAGTCGAGGTCTCCTTGCTCGGTCCTGGTGGGCAGGCCCGTAGCCGGCCCGGGGCGTTGCGCGATGTGCGCGACGAAGGGCGTCTCGATCATGCCCGAGAGACTCATCGCCTCGCTCATGAGCGCGAAGCCGCCTCCCGAAGTCGTAACCAAGGCGCGCGCACCCGCGTACCATGCACCGATCGCCATGTTCGCGACGCCTATCTCGTCCTCGACCTGCTCGACGAGCAGATCGAATTTCTTCGAGTGCTCCGCCATGGTCGTAAGCACTGTGGTGCCTGGAGACATAGGATATGCACATACGTAGTTGCAGCCGCCGGCCAAGGCCCCGAAGGAGACGGCCTCTGCGCCCGTGAGCATAATGTCCTCGGGATCGGCCTCTGGCCTTCCGATGTCGATCGAGACTTTGCTCGCGAGAGACAGCCCGAGCTCGTAGCCCTTGTCGAGGGCGAGGACGTTCTTGTCCCGGATCTCGTCCCCCTTCGAGGCGAAGATCGCTCGCGTACTCGCCTCGCAGAGATCGCTGTCCAGCTTGACTAAGGCGCAAATCGCACCGACGGCAACCGTGTTGGAAAAGATGCTTCCGCCCACGTCCCGAGCGATCGAGGAGAAAGGCATGTCGACGAGGCCATCGAAGACGACCGTCTCCTTCTCGCCGAGGACGAGGGTCCGGTCGGTGATTCTCCGTCGAAGATGGGGAATGGCCCCCGGAGTGAGCGCGACCAGGACATCGATCCGATCGACGCGAGAGCCGACGCGGTTCCGAGAAAGAAGGATCTCGGTGCTGTTGCAGCCACCTCGCACGCGAGACATATATTCCTTCGTCGCAAAGACGCCGTAGGAGCTCTTCTTGGCGAAAGAGGTGAGCATAGACTCGATAGTTTGGATGCCTTGTCCCGCTTCGCCCGAAAGCACGATGGACAAATCCCCGGAGAAGGCATATGAGGTTTCTTTCATGCAATCAAGTTAGCTAAGTCTAACTATTGCGGTCAAGGGAACCTCTAAAAATCTGGTTGATTTTTAAGGTTCCCTAGCAATTCCCGTACGGAAATTGCATTTTCTCAAGGTCGATCTCGAAAAACTGAAGTTTTTCGAGATCCCTCTCAAGCGAAAACAGCTAGAGCAGCCCGGCGAGCGCATAGAGGTAGGAGTCGAAGTCCTTGGCCGAGAGCGCTACTTGCGCATCCCAGGAAAGGGACGCGTTGTGGTCCGCGTTGTCGCTCACCGAGCGCAAGGCGAAAAAGTCGAAAGCGCCCTTCCCCGCCGTCAGGCGTTCGGTAGCGGCACGGAACGCGCAGAGTTTGGCGACTGCGGCGCACTCCATATCGCACAGGCTCGCTCCTGTCGAGGCCGCAAGGGCGCGGGAGCGTGCGGCATCCTTGATGAAGATATCGCCCGACGCTGCCCGCGCCCACTCGGCCTTAAGTCCCGAGTCCGTGAGTGCAGCGAGCGCGAGCGCCTCGCCCTTGCTTGAGAGCGTGCGGATGACGGGATCGCGCGTTCCCGAAACGGGCGTGACGCCCACGGGATAGCCGAAGCCCGTCGCATCCATGTCGTGCTCGACGAACTCCTTCACGAGCCTGAGCGAACCTATCCTCTCGGAGCCCATGCCGCCCGAGGTGCCAAGGGAAACCATGAGATCGCAACGCTCGGTCAGGCGGGCACAGGCCCAGGAAGCGAAGACCTTGCCCACGCCCGAGAGCGAGAGCGTGATCGGAAAGGATTGGGACTCGTACTCGGCCACAGGGCCGCCGGGAAGCTCGGGGGAGCGGGTAAACAGCTCACGCCAGGCGAAGCGGCCGTCCTCGAGTATGGCGGCGGCCTCTTCCTTCAGGGCCATTATCACGCCTAATCGCCGCTCGCTCATAGCTTAAGAAGCCTCTTGAGCTCGGATGACCATCGCGAGAAGTTCGCGCAAGCGGCGGCTACGGGCTCTGGGCGGGACATATCGACGCCCGCCACTTTCAACGAATCGATCGGGAAACGCGAGCCACCCGAGCGCAGGAAGGCGAAATAATCCGAGCGCTCCTTCTCTCCGCCCGCGAGCACGCGGTCAGAGAGGGCGATGCTCGCGGAGATGCCCGTGGCGTACTTGTAGACGTAGAAGGCGCGATAGAAGTGCGGGATGCGTAGGCACTCGAGGTCACTCACCTCCTCGAGCTTCATCGAGGGGCCGAAGTACTTCACGAGGAGCTTGCGGTACTCGGCGCGGAGGGCATCGACGGTAAGAGGCTCGTCGGCCTCCACCATCTCGTGGCTGCGCCTCTCAAACTCGGCGAACATGGTCTGCCTGAAGAAGGTCGCGACGAGGTCGTCGAGCTTCGTGCTCACGAGCGAGCAGCGTTCCTCGTCGCTCTGGGCGTGGTCGTAGAGATAATGGAACACGAGTTGCTCGTTGAAAGTGCTCGCCACCTCGGCCTCGAAGATCGCATAGTTGTACGAGAGGAAGGGGTTCGAGCGCGAGGAGTAGTAGGAGTGCATCGAGTGCCCGCCCTCGTGCGCGATCGTGAAGAGGTCGTGGATCACATCCTCTTTGTAATTGAGGAGAATATAAGGATCGGCGGAAAAGGAGCCAGAGGAGAAAGCCCCGGAGTCCTTGCCCTTGTTCTCGTAACGGTCCACCCAGCGTCCTTCGAGTCCTGCGCGCAGAGTCGATACGTATTCGCTCCCCAAGGGCGCAAGAGCGGCCGCAACGATCTCGACCGCCTCCGCGTAGGTATGCCTCCCCTTAGCCTCGGGGACTAATGGCACGTAGACGTCGTAATGCCGAAGTTCGTCCAGTTTCAGGGCGCGGCGTCGCAGCTCGTAGTACTCGTGGAGGGAAGGCAAGTTATCCGAGATAGTGGCGATAAGATTGTCGTAGACGCTCTCCTCGACCTTGTCGGGGAAGAGGGCTGCGGCCCTGGCAGAGGGGAAATTGCGCACGATCGCACGGTATTTATCCCGCTGCACCGAACCCGAGTAGAGGGCGGCGATGGTGTTTTTATGGGCATCGAACCCTTTGTAATACTGCGCGTAGGCACGAGCGCGAAGTTCGCGATCGGCGCTTCGCATGAAGGAGGAATAGCTCGAGTGCGAGAGGGCCTTCTTCC
>Ga0326728_10016497_pt1 | contig 15055 bp, 15 predicted proteins | sample MB3enrmetagenome_FD_207602 | JGI IMG/M metagenome (GOLD analysis project Ga0326728, IMG submission 207602) | Lab enriched peat soil microbial communities from McLean, Ithaca, NY, United States - MB31MN | ecosystem: Environmental > Terrestrial > Soil > Wetlands > Peat | place: USA: New York...
CAGATCGTCAGATTCTGCCGAGTCCCAGCTCGGCATGTGGACGCCGTTGGTCACATGTCCAATGGGCACTTCCTCCTCCGGCCAGCGGGGAAATAGGGGTTCAAAGATGTGACGGCTCACCTTCCCGTGCAAGAGGCTCACCCCGTTAACCGCTCCGCTCCCTCGCACGGCCAGGTAGGCCATATTAAAGGGTTCAGAAGAGTCGTTCGGGTTCAGGCGGCCAAGGGCCAGCAAATCGCGAAGCGAGATCCCGAGCCTGTTCTGGGCGTACCGACCGAGGTATTGTTCGGTGAGGGCAGGAGAGAAACGGTCAAAACCGGCGGCCACCGGTGTATGCGTCGTAAAGAGATTCCCCGATCGTGTTGCGCTCAGTGCGACTTCGAAGGGTTGTCCGGTCTCTTCGATAAAGGTTCGAGCCCGTTCCAACACGGCGAAGGCGGCATGCCCTTCATTCAGGTGGCACACTTCGGGCTTGATCCCGAGCGCATTGAGCAGACGCCACCCGCCGATCCCGAGTACCAGCTCTTGATTAAGACGTAATTCCGGTCCGCCCCCGTATAGCTCGCTGGTAATTCCCCTATGAGCCGGGAGGTTCGCAAGGTCATTGCTGTCGAGCAGGTAAAGCTGCACTCGGCCAACCTGGACCTGCCAGGCGCGTAGCCAGACCGGATAACCGGGCAAGTCGAGCTCCAGCCGCAACCACTCCCCATTCGCTTGGCGCAACGGTGTGATGGGCAATTGCCCGGGATCGTTGTACGGGAAAAGGGCCTGTTGCGCTCCGTCCCTGTCGAGCACCTGCCGAAAATAGCCTTGTTGGTAGAGCAGCCCCACTCCGACCACCGGCACGCCCAGATCACTGGCCGCTTTGAGCTGATCGCCGGCCACATTGCCAAGCCCCCCTGAGTAGATGGGCAGAGCTTCGCTCAACATGAATTCCATGCTGAAATACGCGACACGGGTCAGGAGCGACTGTGGATGATCTTGCTGAAACCACGCAGGTGACTCTGCCTCATGGCGCCTGGCTCGCAAGAGGGCATCCACCTTTTTGCGGAAGGCGGGATCGGCTGACACGCGCTGGAGTTTGTCCCTCGAGACAGTCTGTAGGACGACCCAAGGGTTTTGAGTGAACTCCCAAAGCGAGGGATCAAGCTGGCGCCAGACTTCATCGGTAGCATGATTCCACGACCAGCGCATATCCAGAGCAAGCTCCGCCAGGGAATCGAATCCTTCGACGTCCGTGGGTAAAAGACTGTAGATCGGACTTCCAACGCGTGTTTGTTTACTCATACTATTATTTCCCCCCTTCTTTTGTAGAGTCTTTGACACTGCCGTTTCCCTTGGACGGAATCCCCAGCTACTGCGGGGATGCCTCCCTCGCGCCTCCTTCGATCAAAGAGCGTACACTCGCTGGAAGGTCGAGGTCTCACCACGATCAGATTTTAATACAAGTTTGTCTTCCTTCAACGCCACGATCATGCTTGAAGCAATCCTGTTCTTCAAATGCTCGTTTTCTGCACTAGTGATTTTCAGAGTGATAATTGCGCCGGTGATTTTCCACGTTCCGCGAATCGTACCTATCACACCTTGAGAAAGAGTATTAGCAATGAACCCCATAGGACGTAGTCGGCAGACGAAAGTGCCATCACCGTCGATTGACATTGTCTCTTTCGAATCGCCAACCGTGCCTTGCCAGTGCCCGACGATTTTCGTCGAATATTCCGCCTCAGGGACAGGTACTGAATTGTTTGTACAGCACGCTAAAAAAAATCCCAAGACGACTCCTGTGATTGCCCTTACCCAAGGCGTGCAATTAGTTTTCACGAGATCAACTCCTTTCACCATTTTTCCTTGAGATCTGTTGTGGACGGAGCCGCCGGCGCAATAGCATTGTTCACGATTGTTTGCGCTTCCTCCAGGATGCGACGCAGATGATCCGTGCCGCGAAAGCTCTCGGCATAGATCTTATAGATATCTTCTGTCCCTGATGGACGCACGGCGAACCATCCACTCTCAGCAATCACCTTTATCCCGCCGATAGGAGCCCCATTGCCTGGTGCATGAGTAAGCAGGGTCTGGATCTTTTCGCCCGCCAGATCTGTGAATCGAACCTGTTCCGGTGAGAGCTTTTCCAAAGCTTCTTTTTGTTCCGGGGTTGCAGGCGCCTCAACCCGGTCATAGATAGGCTCACCGAACTCGCGGGTGAATTCGTGGTAGATTTCGCCAGGATCTCGGTCCATCCGGGCCGTGATCTCCGCCGCGAGCAAAGCCGGGACGATTCCGTCTTTGTCCGTCGTCCAGACACTGCCATCCAGACGGACGAAAGACGCACCCGCACTCTCTTCCCCGCCGAAGCCAAGCGAGCCGTCGAGCAGGCCATCCACGAACCACTTGAAGCCAACCGGCACCTCGTAGAGCTTCCGCCCAAGTTTCGCGGTGACGCGATCAATTATCCGGCTGCTCACCACCGTCTTGCCGACCGCCGCTTCCATGCGCCACTTCAGTCGGTGTTGGAAGAGGTAGAAGATGGCGACCGCAAGGTAGTGATTGGGCGGCAGAAGTCCCGCGCTCCGGGTGACAATCCCGTGCCGGTCGTGGTCGGTGTCGCAGGCGAAGGCGATCTCGAAGCGATCCTTCAGATCGATTAACCTCTGCATTGCATAGGGCGATGAGGGGTCCATGCGGATCTGGCCGTCCCAATCCACCGTCATGAAACGGAAGGTCGGATCGACGGCCTCATTGACGACGGTGAGGTTCAACCCGTAGCGCTCGGCCATTGGCTTCCAGTAGTGGACCCCGGCGCCGCCGAGCGGATCCACCCCCAGGCTGATCTTCGCACCGCGAATGGCGTCCATGTTGATCACATTGCCGAGGTCGCTAATGTAAGCATTAAGGTAGTCGTGGCGGTGCGTCGTGGAAGCGCGAAACGCCTTCTCGAAAGGAATCCTCTTCACACCCCGCAGGGCATTCTTGAGAAGCCCGTTTGCCTTCGCCTCAATCCAATCGGTGACGACGTGTTCCGCCGGCCCGCCGTTTGGGGGGTTATACTTGAAGCCACCATCATGGGGCGGATTGTGTGAGGGCGTGATCACGACGCCGTCGGCGAGTCCGGTCTTGCGTCCGCGGTTGTAAGTGAGAATCGCATGAGATACGACAGGGGTCGGGGTGTATTCGTCTCCCTCCGCGATCATGACATCCACCCCGTTGGCCGCTAGCACCTCCAGCGCGCTGGCAAGAGCTGGCACCGAAAGCGCGTGCGTGTCCATACCGAGGAACACTGGTCCATCGATCTTCTGCCGCCCGCGATACAGGCAAATCGCCTGAGTCAAGGCGAGAATATGCCATTCGTTGAAAGCTTTCTGAAAGGCCGAGCCGCGATGGCCTGAGGTGCCGAACGAGATCCGTTGCTCGGGTATGGAGGGATCGGGAGTCTCGGTGTAGTAGGCGGTGATAAGCTTGGGCACGTTAACAAGCATGGACGGCTCAACAGGCTTTCCCGCAAGAGGGCTCCCTTTCATTGCTACATCTCCTCCCTTAGTTTGGAGTATCCAACTTTCGTGGTAAGCCCCGTCACCGAAAGTTCGGTGATATAATGGCGGAGAGTCCCCTTTGTCAGGAGCCCACGGGTAATGTTGTCGAGCCAAAGGCTCTGACCGAGATCATGCAGTCGTTGTGTCGCTTTCATGGGTCCTTCCTATCGCGTATTGTCGGCTTTTGCGGCGCCGAGCAAGGCGGGTAAGTCATAGTTGACCAGATCGCCAATGCGCTCAATTGCAAAATCAGCCGGCGGATAGGTGGCGACGCTATTGGGGTCAAGCGCGTAATGCCCCTGGCGTGGAAAGACAGTCGTCAACCGGCTCCCCCAAATCTTTTTCATTGGTGTCAGAATGCGCAGCTTATCGTCCACCATAACGTAATGGTGGGCCGGGTAGCGTTGCTCTACATCTTCCAGCATCTGCTCTTTGTGGACGTAGATCAGAACTCGGCCCGCAACCGCTTCCCAGAGCCCTGAGCGCTGAACTTTGCGAGGCTGAAAGACCACATCGCCATCGGACAGGATAACGGTTTCTCCCCAGGTGCGAACGTGCTCGAGGGTATCGAGGGAACCAGGGTACAAACGGTTTGCAAACGGATAATCCACCAGAAACGAAGACATCATCAGCAGTCGCGGATCACACAGGTCCTCGAGCCGATAGCGCTGTAAAGCGCCCAGGTAGTCCGTATAGCCAAGCTCGGCGCGCAACTCTTCAAATATTGCCCAGTACCGATCGCGGCTCCCAGCTCCGAACTCGCGCTCAAGATGGTTCCTGAGGTCATCTTGTACGCGGTCATTGTCGAGCAGGGTGTTGTCCACGTCAAACAGGAACACAACCTCGTTGGGTGATGTCATCCGATCGCCTCCTCGGGCTTAGGGTTGTACCACCTGTCATCGCGTGCAATGATCCCTCCGGCTTCGGGGAGCCCTGGGTATTCGGTTCATACTCATGGATCAGCGTCACGTTTCACAGGATCGGGTCTACAGGGCGCCAGGCAGCTTCGACGCTGTCCTCGCGGGCGAAAAACGAGGCGCCGCCTCATACGGCATCGCTGAGCGGACGCTCATACGGTGACATCTTGGCGCCGGAGTGGTGGCGCGCGACCAGCTCTACCTCTTAGCCAAGCTCAACAAAATCGGGTGGGCTGGATAGACTGGTGTCCACCACCCTCTGCTATTCCTGCACCTGACCTCAAAAATACCCGTTTACCATTCTTCCTTTACAGGGGCTACAGCCCAGGTTACATTAAACCCGTCTTTCTTGAAATTTTGTATGATTTTTTTTGGATTTTTCGTGTTTAGTCGAAGCTCGATCATCCAGTCACCCTTTTTGCGCTGGGGCAGGACAATCATACTTAAAATCATGGTTTTATTTTTATCGGTAATCGAAATAATCTTCTCGAGTTCCCCCAACTTTTCTCCCAATCCCACAATCGTGATTCTTGATCCTTCCTCGTGAATGCCTAAGGCATGGATCAGATACCTGACGATGTCCGACTCGGTTGTAATACCGACTAGTTTTCCGTTTTCTACCACAGGAAATGAACCAATTTTTCTCTCCTGTCCGATCCTTAAGGCATCTTCAAAAGGGGTATTTGGAGTGACGGTGACCGGATTTTTCTTCATAATCTCCTTCACCTTCATTTTCGAAAGAAGGTCGTTCAGATCATGGACGCTCACCGGCGTAGCAGATGAAGGCGCAGCATCGAGGAGGTCATGTTTAGTGACAATTCCAATCAATTTGCCTTTTTCAAGCACAGGAAGCCTGTGGATATTTTTTTCTTTCATTATCCTTCGAGCATCCAAAACCAATGTGTCAGGCCCCACTGTTACGGGATTCTTTGTCATCATTTCCTTAACTCTCATTTTCGTTCCTCCTTTTAGTTATTTTTGGTACCTATACGCATAGCGCGACAGCGTAATTTGGTAGATTAGCATAAATAGATTTTTTGTTTTAATATTTTCCTTCCTTTTACCATGCCCATTGCGCTCTCGGAGGTGGTATAAAAACCCATATCCCTTTTACACTAAAGCCATTGTTTAAGTCTTGTGAGTTTGATGGCATTGGACAACAGGTTGACACAAGGCTCATGCTGCTGGTCAAGGAGCGTGGTGAAGAAATAAGGATCGGTATGGAGAACCGTCAAGCGGGCCCAAAACGCTTGGCCGTATCCATGGGGGATTTTTTGAGAATGGACGAGCCCAAGGGCAATCATTGATGGAACACAGCTAATCGATTCTTGGACGGAATATATTTGAATCACGATCTGTCCCCATTGCGGTTCTCCAGGACGGTGGGCAACAACCAACTGCGTCCATCCCTTGCAATCAGTATTTTGGCTGATTCAGGCCCCCACGTACCGGCCTGGTAGTTGGGGAAGGCCACGGGCGTGGCCGCTTGCCAGCCTTCCAGGATGGGGGTCACCACAGACCAGGCAGCTTCCACCTGGTCAGCGCGCATAAACAGCGTTGCGTCCCCCAGTATGGTATCCAAGAGTAGAGTTTCGTAAGCTCCTGGGGAAGGGGCTTGGAAAGCTTCGTGGTAGGTGAAACGCATATCTACCTGGTTCAAGTGCATCCTTAGCCCTGGCTGCTTGGCTTGAATACGAAGCAAGATACCTTCCTCCGGTTGAATGTGGATTACCAGACGATTCGGTTGCCAGCCTGTGACCGCCGAGGACGGGAAGGATTGGTGTGGCACAGGGCGAAATTGGATTGAGACTTCCGAAACCTTGCCAGGCAAGCGTTTGCCCGTGCGCAGATAGAAAGGCACATCCTGCCAACGCCAGTTATCAACACACACCTTAAGGGCGGCAAAAGTCTCGGTGGAGGAATCAGAGGTTATGCCAGATTCCTCGCGATAGGCGGGGGCACGCTGTCCCTGGATCCGGCCTGCCCCATACTGCCCCCGCACGGCGAATTGATCCATCCGCTCCTGGGATAAGGGGCGGATTGCGTGGAGCACATCCACCTTTTTGTTGCGAATCTCATTCGCGTTGAAAGAAACAGGCGCTTCCATAGCGATCAGGCATAGAACCTGCAGAAGATAATTCTGCATCATATCGCGCATGGCTCCGACATGGTCGTAGTAACCACCTCGATGCTCGACCCCAACATCCTCTGCCACCGTGATCTGAACGTGGTCAATGTAACGTCGGTTCCAGATCGGCTCAAACAGGACATTGGCGAAACGAAGGGCCAGGATATTTTGCACTGTCTCTTTCCCCAGGTAGTGGTCTATCCGGTAAATCTGGGATTCGTCAAAGACAGTGGTGAGCGTGTGGTTTAGAGTGCGGGCCGATGCCAGATCTCGCCCAAAGGGCTTTTCCGCGACAATGCGAGTCCGCTCCCGGTCGCCGGACAGCCTGGCCTTGTCCAATTGTCGGGCGATTACTTCAAACTTTGCAGGGGGTGTAGCCAAGTAGAAAACGCGAGTCGCGGTAGTGTCCCACTCTTTGTCTAACTTTGATAGGTGATTGACCAGGGTGTCATAGGCAGCACTGTCATTATAGTCGGCCGCGATGTAGGTGAGGTGTCGAGTGAAGTCCTGCCAGTCATTATCATGGGCCTTGCCGCGGCGGGAGAACTGGTCTACCCCTTGGCGGAGATGTTCGCGAAAAGAGGCCTCCGTAAATGAGGTTCGAGCAAATCCGATTGGAGCGAACCTTTCTGGTAGCCAGTGGTCCAAAAAAAGATTATAGAGCGCCGGCACGACTTTGCGCTGCGTCAAATCACCCGACGCACCAAAAATAACGATCATCGTTGGTTCATGCTGTGATGACAATGACATCATTCATTTGCCCTCCCGAGATTGACCCCATTGGGTGTGAAAAACCCCCTTTTCGTCCATCCGTTCGTAGGTGTGGGCCCCGAAGTAATCTCGCTGGGCCTGCGTCAGGTTGGCTGGTAGCCATGCGCTGCGGTAAGCGTCGAGATAGGCCAGCGACACCATCAGCCCCGGTGTAGGCAGGCCTAAGTTAGCCGCAATAGAAACTACCTCGCGCAAGTTTCCCTGCCGTGCCATCACCTCCTTGCTCAAATGAGGATCCATGAGCAGGTTTACGAGTCCCGGCTGTTTTTGGTAAGACATCCGGATATCCTCAAGGAGGGCAGCTCGGATGATGCAACCGCCACGCCAGATCCTGGCCACCGCCTCCAGATTCAGACCATAACCGTAAGCATTGGAGGCTTGTTTCAGCAAGGCCATACCTTGAGCGTAGGCAATGATTGTGGCGGCGTAAAGGGCATTCTTGAGCTGGCCGATGAAAGCCTTCCTGTCTCCTCGGAATGTGGTCTTAGGTCCCTTCAGCACCTTACTCGCTGCCTCGCGTTCGGCCTTATAACCGGACAAATCTCGGGCTACCACGGCTACATCAATCGTCGGCGTCCCCACCTGCAGATCCATGGCATCCCAAGATGTCCATTTGCCGGTGCCTTTTTGTTTGGCTTGATCAAGGATCGCATCAATCAGCCTTTTGTCCGTCTTATCATCTGGCTGCAAGAAAATGTTCACAGTAATTTCCATTAAGTAAGAGTTCAGTTCTGCCCGATTCCACTGATCGTAAACGGCATGGAGTTCGTCGTTCGTCAAACCCAAGCCCCGTTTCATCAAGTCGTAAGTCTCTGCGATCAACTCCATTAGACCATACTCAATTCCATTATGGACCATCTTTACGTAATGTCCTGCCGAGGCGGGCCCAAGGTAGGTCACACACGGCTCGCCGTTTACCTTTGCTGCAACCGCTTCTAAGATAGGTCGCACCCTCTCATAGGCTTCCTTTGGTCCCCCAGGCATCGTGCTGGGACCATGACGGGCGCCATACTCTCCTCCGGAAATACCCATCCCCATGTAGAGGAAACCCTTTTCGACCAGTGATTTGGTTCGCCGGTTCGTGTCAGGAAAGTAAGAATTGCCTCCGTCGATAAGCAGATCGCCGTGTTCGAGATGAGGGAGAAGACTCTCAATGACAGCGTCCACCGACGGACCCGCCTTGACTAGCATCACAATGGCCCGCGGTTTCCGGAGTAAGCCCACGAACTCCGCCAAAGCATAGCCGGCCCGGATGTCCCGTCCTCCTACTTCATTTTTGATGAACACCTGCGTCTTCTCAATAGTCCGATTGTATACGGCCACCGAGAACCCTTGATCAGCCATGTTTAACACCAAGTTCCGTCCCATCACCCCCAGGCCTATCAACCCTATATCGCATCCTTGATTTTTCATGACGGCGACTCCTTTCCAAATGTTCTTTCCCTTGCCCAGCACGGCCCAAAAGCCAGGCCATCGGACTAAACACCAAGTTCCCGCAAGGTTCGAAGATAGCTGACGACATCCTCCCGGCTGAGCATGCCCTGAATTTGCCCATTCAGCATTACGGGAAGTTGATTGACTCCATCTCGGTCCATCTCTTCCAGAGCTGCCCATAGCTCCGTATCGGGCCGCAACCGTTTCATCTGTTCCGCTGGAATCATCGCTCGGGCGGCTGTCATGGTCGGCCAATCAGAACGTGGAATTCCCTTGAAGTGATGTAAAGTCAACAAACCGATAACCACGTCACTCCGTTTAACCACGAAACTCCGGCGACCGCTCGCCAAAATGTGATCATCCACCAGGTGTTGCAAAGTAGTGTCGGCAGGGATGGCTGTATATTGCCGATTCATCGCCTGGGACACCTTATGGCCGGCCAACACATTCTGGAGCGCCAGTTGTTGAACCTGCCCTTTTGCGGCACTCTCCAGGAACCAACCGATGAAAGCAATCCACAGACCGTTGATGAAGTTGCCGCCAAACATTTGCCAGACACCGAAGAAGATGAAGAGGTAGGCGATAAATCGCCCCACATTGGCAGCGACGAGAGTGGCCTTGCGCATGTTGTGGGTGACACCCCAGACAATGGCTCGTAAGACACCACCTCCGTCCAGGGGAAAGCCTGGAATGAGATTGAACAGGCCCAGAGCGACGTTGATATAGATTAGATATTTGAACAAGGCCAGTAGCGGAGCAAAACCGGCGAAGAAAGACTGCGTCAGACTGAAGAGGGCTGCCAAAGCAAAACTGACAACGGGGCCGGCGATGGCAATCCAGAATCCGGCCGTGGCGCTGGGTGGTTCGGTCCCAATTAGGGATATACCACCAAAAATAAACAGTGTAATGCTTCGCACCGGGATTTTGTAGTACATTGCCACCACTGAATGTCCCAGCTCATGGAGCAGCACGCTCACAAAAAGCATGATGGCTGTTATCGCTCCCACGATCCAGTACTGCACTATAGGCCAGTTCTTAAATTCAGCCGGGTAGTAGCCAACGGCCATCGTCCAGGTGATAAGCACAAAAATCAAAAACCAGGAATAATCCAGCCCAATGGGGATACCCAGAATGCGTCCTAATGGAATCGTATGTCGGTTCATTTATTTTTCCCTCCTCTTTGTATAATTAAGACAGGGATATGCGTCTCTTTATGGATGACGCCGTAGGTTACGCTTCCAAGGAATGCAGCGGCGAGTGCCCCTTTTCCATGAGAACCCAGAATGATAAGATGAGATCTTGACCGTTCCGCCACTTTTACAATCTCTTCGGCAGGATGGCCTGAGGAGATGATTGTTCGACATGGAATGCCTCCTTTTTCGCAGAGCTTTTTAACTATCGCTACATCCCTTTTAGCCGCTTCTCTGAGGAAATCCTGCACAGGTTCTACGATATGAAGGCGTGTCGCCTCAGGAGGAACCATGTAGTAGTTTGTCAGGGATCGATTGTCAACCACGCTCAGTATGGTTATCGAGGCACCCAATTGTTTGGCAAGCTGAATTGCGTATCTCCCTGCCTTTAAAGCTGTCTCCGAACCATCTGTAGCCACAAGAATTTTTGAAATCATATTTTTCTCCTTTCATGAATGCTTATCCTTTGTCTTAGGTTAGTTTCAGTCTTTCCTTCAACCAATCTCATTCGAACCCGTCCTTTCTTCTATGATCTTTCTGCTTTGGCCTTTTTTAGTCCTGGATCACTTCATTTTGAGCAAAGGCAAGAGGACGATGCCGATAAAGTCCTGGAGGAAGTGCATCACAATGGGAGCCATTAAACTCTGTCGCCACATGTAGACGAGGGCAAAGACTATTCCCATAACACCGATGGTTACAACCCCAGCCGATCCTTCATAACCGTGTCCGAGTGAAAAGATTACCGCAGATAGCAGCACCGCCACAGTTGAATTTACCCTGACTGCCTTCAGGCGCAGTATAAGGTAGTCACGGAAGATGGTCTCCTCTGCCAGGGCAACAACCACCACCAGGATAGCGGCCAGCAAAAATTCTACCATGCCCCTGGCGGCCATAAATGAAGGCAATGGTGTCGAGGGGACAGACAGCCCAGCTACCCGTAACATATTTTCAAACAATCCGGCAGCAAAGAAGAAGGGGATGTAAAGCCCAATGCCTAAACCTATCTCTTTCCAGGCGTTTTTGAATGTCCAACCAATCCAATAGACCGGTTCGCCATTTCGCCAGATAAAAAAGAGAATCAGACTGACCAGGGCAAGGTCACGAAGAATGACTGAAATTGCGACAAGCACAAAGTTCAGGCTTCCTTGCTTAATGGCGAAAAAGGAGAGGGCCATAGAGGGTATGATGAGGAAAAGAAAAACAGAGACCTCTGCTGCCTGCTCTTTCCAGCTGTTCTTATTGATAGCGCCGCTATCCATCATTGAAAATTCCCCTCTCAGTTTCTACTTGCTTTTTGTTTTTCCCGCAATTTTGTGAGGTAATCATATACTTTCCTTGCCTGCTTTTCAGAGATCTTTTCCGGTGGAAATGAGGGCATCGCCCTCCGGGGATTACGCAGATACGCCAGAAAGGTATTGAAGTTAGTCAACTGAGGGGGATTCAGGATATCACTTCCGCCAGGGTGACAATCGTTACAATTTACAGCGAACAGCTTTTCTCCTGACAAGAACCTTACTGTGGCGGCTTGAGGTTTCCCTTCCCCTTCAATAATCAATTGACCGCCAAAATACCCCAGGATGGTCATTGTCAGGAAGCAAAGACTATAGATCGTCAGGGTTCTCCTGGTTTCGGCTTTGGCCTTACGGCCGGTGACAAGGGCAATAAAGAGCAGAATAAGGAGTGCACCTGACATGGCAGCCTTTATTTTAATGGGAAACGACCATGTTCCTTCGTAAAAGTACTGCCAATCCATATAACCGAGGAGAATTGTCGGGAAAGAGAAGATAAGGGCAAGAAGAATGATACGATTGTAGGCTAACTGCGGCAAAATGGTTCGCCGGAACAGAACAGCCACCAAAGCAAAGATAAACACCCCAATCACAAGACCCATAGGTATATGAGTCAGAGGCGGGTGGATCGGATGGGTGTAACCTATCTCCTCCAAAAGCTGATATAAGAGGTCAATCATTCCAATCATAATTACTCCCCCCACGTGTATTTTCAAAAGAGTGTTTCATCATTGCCCCATCGATTTCCGCTGATCTCATAGCTCTCTTATTTCTTATGGCATTTTGAACAATCAGGGGGATTGTCTGTAATGAAAGCTTTTTTTCCATTGTGGCATTCGCCGCAGTACTTGCCAGCGTTCAGATCCGACATTTTTAGCTCTTCAGTGGTTTTTTTCATCGGGAAAATTTTCGTATGGCAGGCCATGCAGATCGGCAGGTTCCAACCTCCCTAACTCCGCCCTTAGTTCCAGACTCATGAAAGGCAACAATTTCTTTCTCCTGCGGATTCATCACGCGATAATTTCAAGATTCAAATTTTTATATCTTTTTCCAGCTTCTCTAAGGCCTGGAAGGCCGCCTGGGGGACCTCCACTGACGGCTCGACATCCTCCAGCACAGCAAGTACGGGCACTAAATATTTTCTCAATTCTCCTTTTGATAGGTCGTGGATTACATGATGAGCACCCTCGCGGAGCAAAGTAGAATCTCCCCGTTCCATTAGCGCCTGCAACAAAGACCTTAATCCTCTAATATTCATTCTAATCAGGGCAACTGCCGCTAGCCAACGAACATCAAACGCTTCATCCTCCAGAGCCTCCACAAGAGCAGGTGCTGCGCGGGAATCCGCAATCTCACTCAAGGCTTTGGCCGCCTCCCACCTCATAAGATATCTTTTATCTTTCAATGCCTCAATCAGCGATTGAACTGCGTCTTTTCCCATCGCCACAAGGGCGTGACGGGCTTTCTCGCGCGTCCTGTCATCGTGACTGGCAAGGTCGGCTTTAATTTGATCAAGAGAGGAATTACTTGTTTCAAACATACCTTGTACCCTCGGTTTGGAAATAGATTCACCCATGTTTTTCTGCTTCGTTTTCTTTGGAATCATTGGCATCGCCTCCTTAGAACTGTTGCCAGTCCTGCTTCGTTCCGAACCTATTGTAGAATGATCGCACCTGGTCCCAAGTTAGCATAAACGGCGTGTCGTCAATCTAAAAACAGATCGAGCCCCTCCGTCATGGCATCTTAAAGCGTTTCCCTGGGAGTCGGATGGTCAGCACAAATACATAAAGCCACCGCTGGGCGCATGATGGATACGGGTAATTTTCACCTAACCAGTTCCGCTTTGTCCGCCTATGTTCCGGTCTCCGAAAGAGATGGCATTGAGGACAATTGAAGCAGCGGCCTCCAAGCTGAGACGCTCTGTATTGATCACTACGTCGTAGTATGCTGGATCTTCCAGCTCAGCGTGAAAATACCTCTTGATAAACTCGTGACGGCTCTTATCAAAACGTTCTATCTCGCGTTTAGCCGTCTCCTGGTCAAGCAGGAGGTTCTGCATGACACGCTTCACGCGTACCTCTATCGGTGCCACCACTAAAACATGAAGGGCTCCGGGATAATCTTTCAGGATGAATTGGCTACCTCGTCCTCGGATCACCAGCGACTGGCTTCGAGCCAGTTCCTTAACAACAGACTCCAGTGCGGCCAAATAGCGAGTATCGTCCAGACGTATTTCCCAGGTGGCTAAATACGCACCCTCAAAGCACTCGCCACTACGTCTCAAGGCTTCTGCGATGCGAGTTAGGAGACTACTATCCGGCATCTCTTTCGTTATCACCTCTTGCTCTTGCCGATGAAGTCGTGCAGCTACTTCAGCAATAATCTCTCGGTCAACGTAGTCAAAGTGAAGTTTATTGGCGGCTTGTCTCCCTACTTCCGGTGCCCCGCTTCCGAAAGAACCCCGAATTGTTACTAGAGACATATATCGCCTCCTTAGTGAGCGTCTATATCAGATCAGGGGTGATCAAATGGGGCCGGCTGAACCTGCTCCCGCAGTGTACCAGCCGGTGTCCTACGGTATCGAAATGGTATGCATCTGGACTGCTCTGGAGCCATTTGATAATCTCATTCAACGTCTCACTGTGTTCCAGTAGCCGGAGGCGCTTCTCAATCATGATCTTCCCATTGGCGTCCCTGACATGAAACATGCCGGAACCAAAAACAATCCCTACGACGCTCCCTGACAGCACCCCAACGATCGGAGTGTTAAAGGTAGCCGGAATTCCACCGCCGGTACCAGCCCCGATTAACGTAATACGCTGCCAGACCGGTATCCTGATAATTTGGCCCAAGGTGGAACCAAAGGAAGACCCAATTTGGACGATGGGTCCCTCGCGGCCAACCGACCCTCCGCTTCCAATGGAAAGGGCAGAGGCTAGCGATTTAATCACTGCAACAACAGGCCGAATAATGCCTTTGTGATAATAAACCGCATCCATCACCTCCGGAACTCCATGGCCCTTCGCTTCCGGTGCAAAATTCTGGACGAGGAAGGTGACGCCAGCGGCACCCACTACAGGCACAAAAATGACGAACAAACCCCACGGACTGACGGCGGTATGGAGATTAGCGTCGTAAATTACCGTCAACTTTCCAAAGATCAACAGATTGTGGAAAAATGCAATTAGCCCGCGGAATGCCACAGCACCCAGTCTTGCCGCTACCCCCACCGGGATCAACAGTAAGAAAAAAACAAAAGAGACGAAGGGTTTTCTCTTTGTCTCCCTCCCTTCTCCCATGAATAATTTCTTCTTCTACTTATCCTCTTTTTTTAACACGACATTGGTGTAAGGAAACGGAATTTCGATTCCTTCCCTATCGAAGCGCTCCTTTGCCTGTTCATAGATGTCGTATTGCACCTTCAGAGCCGTCATCGAATCTTCACACCAAACCCGCAAGCTTAACACGACATTAGAGTTGCCTAACTGAGTAACAGGGCAATCTACCACCTCCTCTACCCTAGGATGGGTTTTGGCAAGCTCGACGAGAATTTGTCGGGCCCTGTTGATGTCAGCGTTATAACCAATACCGATCGGGACAACCGCCATAATCCGAGGATCTTTGGTGGTTAGATTGATGGTGACCTGGCTAGCCATGGCGCTGTTGGGCACCACGACTCGACATACTATTAGGTAAAGGCTTCTCCTTCAGTCGAAGATGTACAATATGATTTAGTGTTTTCATAATCGGCACTATCTTACAACCGAAAGGAGAAGCTGATATGAGGATTTCACAAACA
>Ga0326728_10016498_pt1 | contig 15054 bp, 14 predicted proteins | sample MB3enrmetagenome_FD_207602 | JGI IMG/M metagenome (GOLD analysis project Ga0326728, IMG submission 207602) | Lab enriched peat soil microbial communities from McLean, Ithaca, NY, United States - MB31MN | ecosystem: Environmental > Terrestrial > Soil > Wetlands > Peat | place: USA: New York...
CTCTGAGGGAAAGCCGCCCGCTGTCCCGCCATTTCGAGTTTAATGGGGTTCGACTTCCCGACATTGACGAGAAGCTCTCGCCAGAGGAAATACGCACCCTCTACTCCCGCCAGTACCCCGACATTGCCACGGCGTCGATCACGGGGCCGGAGGCAGTCGGAGACAATCTGGTCTATCGCTTCACGCGAGCCATCGGCACAAAGGGATGACCAATGAGCCGAAACACTCATAGAAAGGAGGTGACGAAGCAGGAGGTCCTGGCGGAGCTTGAAAGCCTTCGCCAGGGCCGCCATGCGCGTTACCGGACACTCGTCGGGAGGTTCGCCAGATGCCGACAACTGCAAGTCACGGCCGCATTGTTCGCCGCCGCCGTCGACGCAAGTGCTCGCACCTACAATCGCGTGCCAATCGCTGCCCCGCCAGGCTGGCTGCCGCCGGTGAGTCGATGGCACAAGGCGCTGGGCTGCTGCCGCGACTGGCTGGCGTCCCGCCAATCCATCGGGTCGTTGCCGATGACCGCCTGGCTGTGATGCTGGCCAAGTCTCTTGTCGAGCTGGACATTGCCATCCCTGGAGATTGGACAAGGGCAGAAGGCGACCCAACATCGTTCACCAGGCTAACTCTTGAGCGCTGGATTAAGGCGCACGGAGGACTAGCCATCCGCCGTCGCTTCCTGCTGGTAGCCAGCCTCAGCGACAGTCCCTCCGAATGGGCAGACCGCGATGAAAGAAAGTCCAACAGGTTATTCCTCATTGTCGAGCCTTCCGAGGCAAGCTGTGGTTGCGTGACCTTTGACCCGATGCTGGAGCTGCTGGAAAAAGCCCACCCACAACTGCCAGTGACGTTCTTCAACCTCTTCGTCGGGGCGCCCAACAGGTACATCAGGACCTACGATCACCGTGATGCTGAGGAACGAGCCGAGACGCTGTGGGAATGGGCCGCGCAGGAAGATGATGCTGACCAGTGCGAAATCCCAGATGTGCAAGGGTCGATTCCAGCGTGCATGCGCCAGACAGCATTGAATGAGGTTGAGCTTGCCTGCCTCAAGGCCAGAATCAAAGATCCGCTGGCAGCTACGCTGGTCGAAGCTGCCGTCAATCTCGACCGCGTGTCTGCCCAAGCAAATCGCCCCGAGCTTAGCGACAACATCGGTCAACAACTCTCTGATTGCAACCCACCTTTGCCCTGTCTGCTGGCCGTGTTTGCTGAGGGCGATTCCGTTGGGGCAGCCTTCGATGAAGAGGCCGACGGAATGTTAGAGGTGACTCCACAGCCCAATCTGATCATTCCATTCGATCCCACGGATGTTGATAACGTTCGTGTCGCCTTCCGTGCGCTCGGAGTGGCCTGCGACACCATTGCGGCGGCAACGAAGCTGATTGATCTCATGCCCGGCAACGACAAGTGGGTGATGTGAGGGTGAAACCATGCAAGCCTATGTCGCCATCCGGGCCAACTGCGAATTCAAACTCAGTGAAGCCGTGCTTGTCTACCGGGCTGGAGGTGGAGGAGCCTTTGCCCGCCTGCATCGCGTAAAGCAGGCTGACGATGAAGCTCCCTTTCGGGCGCCGGGTGAACCCCTAACTACGGCCTTCGTGCGCACACTTGCCCAGGGGCTCGGAGCACAGGTGAAACCGGAGATATTCCCAGAGAACATCCTGGCACGTACTCCCGATCTGTTAGTTTGGTGGTCACGGCCGGAATGGAGGGTGATGTTCTTCGGCGGAACTGACCAGGAAGCACGCAAACTGAACGGCCTCGTCTTCCCGCATCCGGCGCTGGTGTTCGAAGTCGTGGGCAAGGACCTTTTCGTGCGGGCGATGGCGACAAGCTCACGGCCGGGACCAGGGGCACCGCTGAAAGCTACTCCCTACTGGAACACAGACAGTCGCGGCTTGGTCTGTACCGGCAGCATGCGCGTGCCCGAATCTTCCGATATTGCCTCGATACCTGCTTTCGCGAGTGCTTACTTTCAATCAGCATTCACGCATGCAGCCGGAGCAGTCCGGCTCACCAGTTATCGTGGACGTTTCATCGGGTTGAGGGAAAGTCTTGCCGGTGGGAAGCGGTTCCCCGTCCGCTGCTTGACCGACGCCGGCGAGACGCTACAAGATTTCGTCACACACGGAGATGACCGCTGAGGAGCTGACCATGGAAACTCACCGCATCCACCCGGAGCTGCTTGAGCGACAGGTGCGTATGCTGGTGGTAGGTTGCGGAGGAACAGGCAGCGCGGTTGTTGCTGGCCTTCCGTATCTGCTTCCCTGGTAGCCCGCGGTCATCCCGGAGGACTGCATGTCACGGCTATGGATGGCGATACGATCTCCCCTTCCAACTGTGTCCGCCAGCCTTTCGCTCGGTCGGAGATCGGCCTCAAGAAGGCGATCGTATTGGTCAACCGACTCAACATGTTCTGGGGATTGAAGTGGGAGGCGGTCCCAGCACACTTGCGGGAAGGAACCTTCATCTCGCGGAGTTACTCTGGCGATGACCTTCGTGCCCACATTGTAATCGGGTGCGTCGATACGCGGGCGGCAAGGGCGACAATCCGAGCCGCGCTCAGCAACTGGAGCACCGTTTCCTACTGGCTAGACCTGGGCAACAATTCAGATAGCGGGCAGTTCATCCTGGGAGAACCACTCAATGAGCGGAATCACAGGTCAAGGCTACGACTCCGAACTTCGGGGGAGTTATTTCCTGAGATACTGGACCCGACTCTCGACGATGATGGCGAGCCAAGCTGTAGCGCCGCGGCTGCCCTGGAAAGACAGGAACCATTTATCAACTCAACCCTCGCCCAGCATGGTCTGGCTTTGCTGGCAAGGTTGTTTCGCTACGGGGAGATCAGCTATCATGGCGGTTTCATCAATCTGGCAACCGGCACGAATTCCGTGCTGACGATTGACCGGCAATGCTGGGAACGAATCCGGAGAGTCAACAAACACATTAGGCAGCAGGGTCAGCGGCAACGCTCCGCGTCAATGGCTCGTCATTCTCAGAAGTGGCGAGACCGGCCGTTCCCCGCTGCGCCGGAAGCTCTGCTCGTTGAAATCACGGCTGTCGATGCGGTTGGGGACAGCCGAGTGGATGTTGACGGTCGGGCCGAAAGTCGATAGTGGAAGTTCCGGCTAGAATGACAGCGTAATACGAACGGCGGAGAGGAGCTTCGGGATGTCTGAAGTGTTGCCAGTGATCTTCTTTGGCCACGGCAACCCCATGAATGCCGTGCAGAACAACCGCTACACCGAAGGATGGCGCGGCATTGGGAAACAGATAAGAAAGCCCAAGGCCATCCTGTCGATTTCGGCTCACTGGTTTGTACCAGGAACCGGGGTCACGATCAGTACGGCGCCAAAGACGATTCACGATTTCGGCGGTTTTCCCCGGGAACTGTACCAAGTGCAATACCCAGCTCCGGGAGATCCCGATCTGGCACGCCGTGTTCAACAGTTGTTGGCCCCGTTGCCGGTGCAACTGGACAACTCCTGGGGTCTTGATCACGGAACCTGGTCCGTACTCTGTCACGTTTACCCGGGTGCCGATGTTCCCGTGGTACAGTTGAGCATCGACGAAACTCAGCCTGCGCCGTTCCATTTCGAGATCGGAAGGAGGCTCGCGCCATTGCGCGACGAGAATATCCTGATCGTGGGCAGCGGCAACTTGGTCCACAATCTCCACGCCTACGCCTGGGGCCGCCACATGCCCGAACCCTACGATTGGGCAGCGCGCTTCGAAGAGGAGGCGAAGCAGATGATGCTTGCCGGCGAATTCAAGCCGCTCATTGACTATGAGGGCCTTGGCCGGGACGCCATGCTTTCCATCCCGACACCGGACCACTACCTGCCACTTCTCTACGTGCTTGCGACCCGGCAGCAGGGAGACGTCATTACGTTCCCGATCGAAGGCATGGATGGAGGGTCGATCTCGATGCTGGCCGTGAGGCTCGGTTCGTCCGATATGAGGAACGTGAAATGAAAGTTGAGATATCCATTCCTCGACACCTATCCCAGACAATGCTACTCTGACCTACGGCTTAAGCATGAAATAAGATAACTACGGAGGAACCTTTGGATATTCAGGCTATCGTGAAAGAGTTGAAACGTGAACGCGACCGGCTGAACACAGCAATCGTAGCTTTAGAAGGAACAGACTTACCCCCAACTCCCCGGAAAGCATCCAATGTGCCTGCACCACCAGCCAAGAAGCGTTACCGCCTCACCGCGGAAGGCAGAAAGCGTATTTCGGATATGATGAAGAAGCGGTGGGCCGAGAGAAGAAAGAAGGCTTCCAGAGGCGCCAAATAAGCTTGCATCACCTTAACTCATGGCCCCCGTGGTGGCGCTGGTCTTTTCTGCGACGAGAAGGACGACCCCACTAGGCGATAAAAAGACTTGCCAGACCTTTCATTGCTGAGTTTCAGCCATTTCAATGGGATGGCCATAGCGGCTTAGAGCTTCTTTAAGCTGGCCTCGATGTTCTTCACGTAGTTTGCCCGCCGCTCCGGATCAAGCTTACTGGTGGCGACGATAGCCGCGTTATATGCGGCGCGGGCTTCGTCCTTCTTGCCAGCGGCAGCCGCTGCGTCTCCCAAAGCCCACTCCGGAATGATCTGGTCTGGCGCCAGTCTTGCGCCCTCCTCGGCCAGCGTCAAAGCCTCCTGTGGCTGCTTTGCTTCAAGCTTACCCCAGGCGAGGAATGCACGGCTTAGCCCGCCTGCGGCCTCCATGTGAACATCGCCGTGGTAGACCAGGACGCTGTAGTCGATCTCCTCATCCGGCTTCAGCGTTTGAAATGCGTGGTAGGGGTTCGTCCCCTGGCTCGGCCAGAGGCTGCCGTCCACTTCCCCGGCGCTGAGAAGCACGGTTCCATGGATAATAGGCGGCACCAGCTCTTTCCCGGCTCCCCCAAGACCGTTGGGCAGGACGTGACAGTGAACTCCGTAAGTCTCGGGGTGGATGAAGGGACGCACAGTGTAAGCAAACCAGCACTCCTCGCCCGGATGCCTGTCCTCCCAATCCTTGACCTGGTAAAGTTGTCTACCCCAGTCCACATTGGAGTCGTTCAGGACCCTGTGGGTGTTTCGGGCTCCGCCCCAAGCCTCGTTAGCATAGGCTAGGGAGTTGGGAAAGACACTCAGCGCGGAGGCGATATGGCCGACAATGAGCGCGGCACAGGCCCATTTCCATTTGCGCGACAACGGGGCCAGCGCGGCAACTCCAGCGCCGGCGATGACCGCTGCCAGCGCATAGAGCGGCAGTATGTGACGCACCCCAATATTAAGTCCGTTTACTCCGGCCGTAGCAAGGTAGGCAACCCAGACAAAGAGCACATAGACCAGGGCGCGGGATTGATCTGGGGCCTTCCCCAGCTTGCGGGTCACGATGGCGAATCCCGCGAGTAAAACCAGGGCTAACATTCCCAGTGTGGTCTTGATGGAGATGGCGGCGGGGAAGTACCACCAGAGCCCATGCGGGTACCATTTGCCCAGGACGTAGGTGGAGAAGCCCTTGCCAAACACACGAATGTCGACCATCCCAAAAAGGTAAGATTCAGGCAGCAGATGCAGGTGCGCCATCCACCAGATCACGCCCCTGTCGAACCCGTTCAAGCTCTGGCGGTACGCCTCCAGCGTGGGGACCATCTGGAGCCCAGCCGGCCGGGCCGCATAGCGGAATCCGTAGAAGGCCCACAGCACGCCGACAGACAAGAGGACCATCGCAGCAAAGGCACCGCCCAGCCGAAGTGCGAGGCGCACCCGGGTGCCTTTTGGCGCCACGGCCACTTCCCAGCCTACGAGGACAAGCAGCATAGGACCTAGCATGACTCCGGAGTGCTTGGTGGCGAGCAGGAGTCCTAACGAGATGCCGGCAACAGCCAGACGCAACAGATTGGGCTGTTTGACATAACGATAGAAGGCGTAGACGGTCGTCAGAAAGAAGAGTGTGGCCCCGACATCGGTCGTTACCAGGCCGGAGTGGGCGAGGATGTTGGGGTCGAACACAGTCAGCGTCAAGGCAACCAAGGCCGCCGTGTCTCCGAACCACTCGCGCGCCGCGAAGAAGACGACCAGCGACAGTGCAACTGCCAGTAATGCTGCTGCCAGCCTCATGCGAAAGACCAGACGCTGGCTTCCGCCATCGTTGTGTTCGAGCCAGTCACGGCCGCCGAGGTAGGCCTCGCCCTTGAAGTAGATGCCCTTGAGCGGAGGGACCCATAGCTTTTCTCTGAGAACCGGGAGGGTCGCCAGTAGCTTGACCAGCGGCGGATGCTCGGGATTCAAGCCGAAGTCTCCCGTCTTCCACATCCGGTAGCCGGCGTACATGTGGTCTTCTTCATCGAACGTCAACGACTCGCGGTGCAGAACAATCACCATCTGCAACAGTTGCACGGCAATCAATGCGATCACGGCCGTGATCACCCAAGTTCTTGTTTTCAGCAAGGTGCGGTAACCTCAGTCCGGGATGGTATCAGCCGGTCGCCGTAGGGACACCACTTGGCTGGCACCCCCGCACAGATCCGCAGCGGCGCCCATTATCGACCGGAATCTCTGTTTTCAGCTTTCGCCCTGCTGTTAATGTACACCCTGGCGCCCCTCAATTCAATATCCAGTCGGCCTTTCAGGTTGGGGTGCGTTCTTGCCCTGAAACCAGAAAGCATGAAGAGAAAAGCAGGGGGACAGGCCGATGCGGAGTTCTTTCAATATCAAAGGGCTGGTATTTGGACTGTTCTCAGTAGGTTCAGTTTGGTGTGATCTTGCACTTCAGAAAGAACATATATGTCTCGCTGAGAAAGGAGCCCAACCGTGCGCTTCCAAGGTAAAAGTCGGCTTGGCTTCTACCCGCTGCCATTGCCCGAATCACAGCGGATTCGCAGGTTTCTGTCATTCCCTGATCAGTCCACGTCCGCGGTCGACCCGTGTGTTGGCGATGGCGCCGCGTTCGAGGCGATCACCAGCGCGGCCGAAGTGCTTCGCTACGGCATCGAGCTTGATGCCTACCGCGCCGAGCAATCCAGGGAGCGGGTTCCCAACATCGTCCAGGGAAATACCCTTGAAGTACAGTGCCCGGTCGAGTGCTTTGGACTCCTGTATTTGAATCCGCCCTACGATTGGACACTGGGGCCGGCGGACAGCCGCCGCACCGAGCCGGCATTCCTGAGCCATACGTACCGCTGGCTCAAGCCCGGCGGCATACTCGTGTTCGTCATCCCCGGTGAGAGGTTGGCTGAGTGCAGTCAGATTCTCTCCACCCACTTCCGCGATGTCCGGGTTTTCCGCCTTGAGGCACCCGAGTGTGTTCGCTATAAGCAGGTGCTGGTGATTGGGGTACGACGAAGCCGACGTGGGAAGGAACGCCTTACGGACAGTGACATCACCAGAGCACGGCTTTACTACGCCAGCCTGGCCAGGAACCCCTCACAAATCCCAACCCTGCCTTCCCAGCCCGAAGCACGATATGACGTGCCCGTGAGCGGACCAGCTCAACTGGTTTACCGTGGTCTGCCCCTGGATGAGATTGAGGACCTGCTGCCGCAGTCATCAGCCTACAGGCAGGCAGGACGTATTCTATTCGCTGAGCCCGTATCTGCAACCGGCAGGCCCCTAACGCCCCTACATGCCGGCCACGTAGGTCTCCTTGCTTGCTCTGGGCTCCTCAACGGCATCTTTGGCTCAGAGGATCAACGCCATTTATCGTGCTGGCAGGCGGTGAAAGTGACAGACAAAACAGAGAAAGAAGAGGATGGAGTGATCACAATCAGAGAGAAGGAACGATTCTCCAACGAGCTGACGCTCGTGTATTCCACCGGCGAAGTAGCGACACTGAAATAACCGCATCAACCCTACCTCGGTATTGTCCCCGCCAACCCAGACCAATCCCAAGAGGAAAAACCATCATGAAGAATGCCCACGAGCGCTTCGGCGTGCTGGGATACACGAAGCGAACGAAGGACACCACGACGCGAATCCGGCTTCACTTGGATCGGTTCATTGGCGAATCAGAAAGCAACGGAAACAGTAAGGCCCACCTCATTTCCGTCTTGGGTGGCGACTCCGACGTTGGCGCCATCTGGGCAGGGGTCATCGAGCAAAACCTCTTTACCGTGGAAGCTCCGGGAATTGAGCCGTTGAGGGCCAGCCTGGGTGAAGACGCCCAATGCTTCCGTGGGACGATCACGATTGCCGGTCGCAAACCAATCCGCCACCTGGTGGCCATCTCGGCAGAGCTGGCCAAGACACGGCCGGGAGCCGATCCGGAAGGCAAGCGGACCGTCCTGTGTGATAGCGGTCCGACCTTCGTCCTGTACCGCATAGCGCAGCGCTATGGATTGCCTGTCATGCCGGAGTGGGCAACGTGGTTCAAAGCGGAACTCGAGCGGCATGGGGCGATCACAGCGGTGGCTGGCATCGGATGCTCTCCCGTGCTGGTCAAAGGGACGAAGAAACTGTTCCTGAAATGGATTCGAAGGGGACTCAGGCTGAAACGGATTCAGATTCCCGATTACAACGGGCCAATCATTTGGACCTTGACCCAGAGTTTCTTCCGAGTCGCGGAAAGTGACCCTCTGGTGGGAAGCAACGAGGAGTCTTCAGTCCTTCAGACGGCAACTGCGACACCTTCTGCTTCAGCAGATTTCTGCCCCACGTTCAGCTAGTAACTTCCTGAGAATGGAGCGGTGGCAATGTTCCTCGCTCTCGCAGTAGCAACCTAATGCAAAGTTGGTCTGATGGGAGAGAGCCGCTAACAAATCCAGGACCCGCGCGTTGTCTGATTTCTTCATCTCGGCTCGGAAGTGGCGCTCGAATACTTTCCATTCCTCTTGTTTGGCTCGTGCCAATAATTGCTGGCTGGGCGCCAGATTGGGCAACCAGACGTCGTAATAATCCCGCTTGGCATATTCAGTCTTCGGAACGCCGCGAGGTGGTCTGCGGACCGTGCCAAGCCGTAAGCCTTCATCGGGCTTCCGCGGAGACCCCAGCCGCAAGATTGCAATCGGCATGTGTGAATCCTCCTTTTTGTATCCTCATGTCGTACGCGACTGCCAATTAGCCAGGCACTGGACTCTACCCAGCTTTACAGAAGAGAGAGCAGGATGATACCACCGAAGGGAGGAAACTGTGTCTCAGCCCGACACCATCGGGGACTATTTGCATACCGAAGAACTCGGCACGAGAATTGTTCAGTCGTTCCCGCCCTTGCACGCCATCGACGACCCTCCGTCACCCTTGGTTGGCAAGCTCCTTCGAAAACCCTACCCAGCCCAGACCCTAGCCATTATGGGTCTAGTCCGGCGCTGGCAGCAGGCACGCGCAGGTGCTGTGATTGCAGAATGCGGCACAGGCAAGACGCTGATTTCCCTGGGCGCCGTTTACACACACGCCGAGGGCCGGCCGTTTACCGCAATCGCCATGGTCCCACCCCAACTGGTCGAGAAGTGGTGCCGGGAAGCAATCCTTACCCTGCCGCGTATTCGCGTGTTCATCATCGACGGGCTCCGTACGCCCACCAATTCCAACAGCCACCACGGCGTGAACGAAGTCAAGCTGCGGAACAAACGCATCGTGCGCGAGGGACTGAAGACTGGCCTGAGCGAATTACGCCTTCGCAAGGTATATTCCTCTGCGCGTAAACGGTGGGATGCGCTATGCGATTCCTCCGCAATCTTTGTGGTCGGAAGGGATCGAGCGAAGCTTGGCTACTTCTGGCGCCACGCGTATCAGATTGCCCGCTGCGGCCGCTATCAAGGCAGCGTGGTCAATCCAGACAGCGGGGCTCCGGTCTACCTCGGCACAGAAGGCGAGCGCCTGCTGGCGATGGACTTCAAGAAGGTGAAGCTCAGCGAAATGCTGGGTCAAGGTGATAGGACCAATCCTGCTCGCCGGCCGCTCTACAGCGCGCTTTGGCAGGCAGATGGGAAGAAGATTCGACGCTTTGCACCCGTCGACTTCATCGGCCGGTATATGGACGGATTCTTCGATTACGCCATTGCCGACGAAGTCCATGAGCTGAAGGGAGGGGATACGGCCCAGGGCAACGCTCTGGGCACACTGGCTGCGTCCGCCCGCCATATTGCCGTCCTCACCGGCACGCTGCTCGGCGGTTACGCAGATGAACTCTTCAATATCCTATTTCGTCTTGAGCCTTCGAGGATGCTGGACGAGGGCTTTGAGTATGGAGAAGCCGGTGTTCGGGCCTTTACCGAAACCTATGGGCTGTTGGAGAAGATCACAGTGATTGAGCCTGCCGATAACGCCTGCTCGGAGGCACGGGTTACCACTAGGCTCCGCCATCGGCCGGGAGCGTCACCACTGCTATTCGGCCGCTTCCTAATGAGCCTGGGTGCCTTCGTGTCGCTGGAAGACATCTCCGATGCACTCTCTCCCTATCGGGAGGAAGTGGTCAGCATCGAGATGGATCAGCCCCTGCAGAAGGCTTACGAGGATCTGGAGGAGGACATCAAGAAAGCACTCCGCGAGCATCGGGGCAACCAGTCTGTGATCAGTGTGGCGTTGAATGCTCTCCTTGCTTACCCTGACCGGCCCTTCGGCTTCAGAGACTTGATCGGGCGCGAATTCAATCCCGAAACGCAACGTCGTGAGCCGTTTCTGATCGCCGCAACACCTGACTTGGATCAGAACCTCGTTTACGCCAAGGAGAGGCGGCTGGTGGAGGAAATCAAATCCTCACTTGAGCGCGGGAGGAAGGTACAGGTTATGTGGAATATGAAGCAAGGACGTATTTTCTCTCTGAAACCAGTTGCCCTCATGGCAAGACGTGATAAAATGCGTACAGAGGGTACACAATATGGAGACGGTCAAGATCGGGATACGTGAATTTCGGGAGAACCTCGCAGGGTATCTTGAGTCAGGTACGCCCTTGGCGATCACCCGGCACGGCGAAACACTCGGCTTCTACATTCCCGCCCAGAAGCGGAGCCGCAAAGCCGAACTTGAGGCTATGCGTGCGGCAGCGAAGGACCTGGACGAGATGATCGCCTCCTGGGGCGCCGGCGAGGACGAACTGGTAGAGGAATTCAAGGGAATTCGCCGGTCTGCGCGCGAGAAGAGGCGGAATGCCCAATAAAGCTCTGGTCGTTGACGCCAATATTCTGGTGAGGGCGGTTTTGGGCAAGCGGGTGCGCGCGGTGATCGAGGCGCATGCTGAAGACGTATCGTTTTTCGTCCCGGAAGCCGCGTACTGCGAGGCGGAGGAACACTTGGCGACGCTCGTCGTCAAGCACGGGGGCGACCCCGAGAAGGCGCTCTCGCTTTTGCGTTGCTTGCGAAATCTGATGGTGCCAATTGGAAACGACGTTTACGGCGAATTCGAGACTGAAGCTCGTCGGCGACTGGCCGCACGGGATCCAGAGGATTGGCCGATCCTGGCCTCTGCGCTGGCGCTTGGGTGCCCAATCTGGACCGAAGACACGGATTTCTTCGGATGTGGTGTGGCCACGTGGACATCAGACCGGGTTCTCATGTTTCTACGCGAGTGACCATGTTCGTCGACGCCAGCGTCGGGAAGCCCTAAGATCAGAAATAACCTGGAATGCAAAGACAACGAATCTGGTCCTCCGAAAGTTGATCCGGCTGGCTACCCTCCGGAATCTGGACCAGCCTGGTGGGTAGCTTTGGAACGAGTTGGGCCGCGATGCTTGTGCTCGCAGCGCGGCCCGCCTTATCGCCGTCAAGGAGCAAGACGGCTTCCTCGAAGTGCTGTTCGAGAAGCTCTGTTTGCCGCCGAGAGAGCGAGCATCCCATCAGAGCAACGACGCACGGTATCCCCGCCTGATGCACTTTGAAGCAGTCAAAGAAACCCTCCACAATGATCACACGCTTACCGTGATGAGCGGCGCGGTGGAGATTGAAAAGGACAAGCGACTTGCGAAAGCGAGTTGGAAACCGGTATCTTGGCTCAGCCTGACCTACACCCCTTCCGGCGTATGCCACCAGGATTCCATCCGCGTTGTGAATCGGAACCACGATGCGATTCTCCATGGAGCCTTTACCGGGAAACATGCCAATTCCGAAATACTGAGCCGTTTCTGGACTGACTGCGCGCTCCCGAAGGTAAGGATGGCGAAAGTTGATGCCGGTTAGCGAGAACGGAAGGGGGCGGTTCGAATCACCCTCCCCCGATAGATCACCGGGAGCCTCTGTCGCGGCATGAGCCACCGCACCCGACGGGCTAGGACTGGAGTTCATTACAAACCATTCTTGAAGCCGAAGCGCCGCAGTGCGGATCGAGCAGTTCTCCATCGAAGCAACGAAATCGAGCACGTTGCCGCGCAGCCGCCCCTCTCGCGCCGCCACGCACGAGCTGGAATGGCATGCCCATGCATTCTTTTCGGTGTTCACGATGAAGCTCTGCGCGCCGTTCTTTGAGGCATGGGTGGGCAAAGGGCAGCGTCCTCGGATATGGCAGCCATTAACACGGTGCAGCATAACGCCGTAATGCGCGAGCGCCATCTCCATCGAGACGCTGGCCTTCACAGCTCGAAAATCAACCCAATCGCGCGGCATTTTGGTGAGACTCCTGGTTCCCTGTCGGTACGGGACCGACCTCGAGCTTGACCAAGCCAGATGTCTGCAACTGGCGAGGAGTAGGTCCCCCTGGCGTCGGCACATCAGCAAGCTGCGACAACAGTTTCTCGAAGGCCGCTACGCCGTCATCGATCGCCGCAAGCTCGTCCTCTTTGAGCGGTATCTCTTGGCGCATGCGCAAAAGGTTCGCCTTTCCTTCTAGTAACTGAGCCTGGGTCGATGCCTTTGGCAGATAGAAACTGCATTTCGCACAGGCCATTCGGTGGGGACACTGATCGAAGAAGTCGTACGTGCAATAGCCGTGGCCCAAATCATAGAATTTCCAGGGCTGGTCGGCTGCTTTGCCGCTTGTGATGACCTCCCGATCGATTAACACTTCGATCGCACGCACGTTTCGCGCAAAGTACTCGGCGTTGCGGTAAGAGTTGGCCAGCTTGGTTGCGCTGATCTGCAGGTAGAACTGCGTCGAGTAGACCCACTTATGCCCCAGCCACCGCTGCAGTTCGAGGAGCGACATTGGCTCCTTCGCATTGAATAATTGAGAGGCGATAGTGGAACGGGCGCGGTGGCTGGTAATGTTGCCCCGAGCATCGGCCCGCGGGATGCCTGCCTTGTTGCAGAGAATTCCGATCAGGGTCTCGTTGATGTAACGGTATCCCATGCGCTGGCCTCGGTACATAAAGAGGAGTTCAACGAGTTCCCCCGTCTTCTCATCAACGGTGAGAGGTTGAGGAGGACGGACTGCTTCCCAGGCTCGAACGGCTTCACCGACCAGGCGATCCACCGGTTTCGAGAAGGACGGACTCGTTTTGCTGGCGGGGACACTGAAGTTACACACCACGGCGGGGGCAGCGGGATCTTTCCACTCCAGGACGCAGCCAATTCGAAGACGCCGAATCTCATCCATTCGTAGGCCGCAGAAAAGCCAGACTATGCTGACCGCTCGCACTATTTCGATGGGGTAGACATGGCATTTTTGACCAGGCTTGACGGGGAGGTCCCGTGACTCCAGATTGAGACCTGCCCACAAGAGCTTGGCCCATACGTCGTCGGCGATGACGCGCGGATTTGGAGCAATCAATTTCCGCACGCTGGGGGGAATGGAAAAACACCGGCGTGGATCGAAATGCCGGCCTATCCATTCCCATTCCTGACAATCCCGGAAGAAGGCCGCCAGGGCATTCAGATGATTACCCTTTGACGAGGGGGCGAGCGGCTTGCCGATTCGCTTTTGATACTTGGCGTCCGCTTGCATCCACTCACTCACAGTCATGTGGCAAACTGCGGCCACCCAATCAGCGGCGATTTCGCGAGTCCAGTGGTCTGGAGATGTACAATCCGGATGTTCAGCCGCCAGCCAGCGACCAGCCTTGAACAAATGCCGCCGCCAATTGCAGCGCGTTCTCCGCTGTAGAGTCGTGGTGGAGAACCATCGTTCAACCCATTCCATCCATTCGGGTCGAACGCCGTTGCGCACGTCACCCACCGGCTTCGGGCAGCCCGTTTCTGGAAAATAGGGCAAGGCTCGCCCGGTGAAACCAAGAGTCAACAGGACTCTTGAGAGGGTCAGTACGCCGGCGCTGTGATGCTTGGTGGGGCTAAGCCTCCGCTGTTCCTCCAAAAACGGAACGGTCAGGTCCCGGAGTTCTGGACTCTGATTCGCCAGGAAGAGAACCCCCAGCGTGGTCCTCAGAATGCGCGCCTGGTTCGCTCCGTAGCCCCAACCGGTGATGAGATCCCCCACTTGGCTGATGGCGCGATTAACTGTGGAGCGACCGAAGACGTGACGAGCAAGTACCACCCGATCGATGATTCCCAGAGCAGTCACATCCCGGAAACAACCCAAGAGGTAGGCTGCTGCCGCCACAAAACGCCGAAATTCGTCGCGGACCAAGGCATGGCGTTGACAAAACTCCTGCGGCGACGTGCAGAGAGTCTCCACCCATTCCGCAGGATTCCAGGCCCAGAAAGTTGTTTGGCGCCGATGCATCTCGAGCAACAGAACCGTCACGCAAGTGCACTGTTTTGATGCTGGGACTTCAGCCACCTTCAGTGCATCCTGAACGGGACGCCGCAGCCGAGCCAGGGCTTCCTTTATGCGTTGCGCCCAACATCCGAAGCGCTCTCGCCGAGTCATGGCTTCGAGCTCGGTGGTTTCGTGAGTGTAAAGCCGCGGAAATCGATCATAGACAGTGGCATCTATAGGTGAACACCAGCGCCCTCCCATCACTTACGGCGTTTTTGATGGTAAAGATTGATCACTCATGGGGCGTCTCGGTGAGCGTCCGGAGACGCCATTCATGAATCCCGGCCATCCCCTGGGCGAGCTTGGCTGCGAGCTCTCGCCCGCTGAGATGAATGTACTGCAAATGTGCAGCAGCACATTTGCTTTATTGTGTGCAGTGGATTGTTATGTAGAGTTGCTTCAGTAAGTGCTTTCCGGTCAGGTCTTTCCTCTTGGATCACAGCACATAAGGTTTCATGATGCACTCCTCGGCGGCCATGAAGGCTGC
>Ga0326728_10016499_pt1 | contig 15053 bp, 13 predicted proteins | sample MB3enrmetagenome_FD_207602 | JGI IMG/M metagenome (GOLD analysis project Ga0326728, IMG submission 207602) | Lab enriched peat soil microbial communities from McLean, Ithaca, NY, United States - MB31MN | ecosystem: Environmental > Terrestrial > Soil > Wetlands > Peat | place: USA: New York...
AGGTTTGCCGGGCTGGTAGCGCCGCAGCCATTTGCGCACTGTGTTGCGGGAGCAGGCGAAAGCCCGCGCCGCGTCCTTGGCACCGTGCTGGCGCGCATGGGTCACGAGCTTCTGATGCAACCAGTGTCGGTCCGTCTTCATACGATACAGTTCGAAGTAGCGGGAGTGCACGAGCCCAGCGTTCTACCCGCAGCCTCTGCATGCTCATCACCTTCAACTTCACCACAGGGGGTCACGATGTACCTGTAGTTTCCCATGGCTGAAATCGAAATAGCTTGCCCGCCAACAGAGCACACTATATGCTGAACAAGGCATTAATTATCATGCACAAGGGTCTCAGCATCTCAGTGGTAATCCCTGCGCGCAACGAAGAATGTGGAATTGGCCATGTCATTGAGGAGATTCCCGATTATGTGGACGAAATCGTCGTTGTGGACAACAACTCCACGGATCGTACGGCTGAGATTGCGCGGAGAAAGGGGACGATTGCTGTCTTTGAGGCTCGACGCGGGTACGGATCGGCGTTGCGCTGTGGGTTTCAGGCGGCGACCAAGGACATCGTGATCACCATGGACGCGGACGGCACTTATCCGTCTGACCAAATTACCGACGCGGTGGACGTGCTCGAAGCGGAGCGATTGGATTTCATTTCCTGCTCGCGGTTCCCGCTGAAGAACAGGGAGGCAATGAGCAGACGCAACGTGTTCGGCAACCGTGTGCTCACCATATTGTTTGGTCTGATTTATGGGAAGTGGTTGCAGGACTCGCAATCGGGCATGTGGGTGTTCCGTCGGCGGATCCTGCCGTTGATGCATTTTGAAGGCACCTCTTGGGAGTTCAGCAGCGAAATCAAGATCGAGGCCTGCACAAATCCCCACATCAAATTCAAGGAGATGCACATCTGGTATCATCCGCGGATCGGCTTTTCGCATTTCCACACTTGGAGTGCAGCCATCGCGGTCGGCGTGCGTGACATCAAGTTTCTGGTGGCGCAGCGGTTTGTGCGGCGTCGTGCCCGGCAACACCGGGTCTATCAACAACTACTGCATGCCACTCCCGCGTCCGAGACGCGGACAGCGGAGGGACCCACCCACTGATCGAAGTCCTCGCGGAGTCACGCATGGCTTACACTGCCTTTGATCGGTTCTTCGCTCGTTGCTATTTTCGCGCTGCGTTGCCACATATACTAGAGAATGCTCGAATTTGTGATATCGGCTGCGGCTAGGAGGCGGCATTTATCCATTTCGCTAGGCAGCGCATCAATTTCGGTGTCGGTTTGGACAATCAATTCCCAACGACCAAGGGAGGGGGCGACCGTCGTTCACGCGGACATCCGGCAAAGGCTTTCCCTGAGCAGCGGCGGCTTTGACCACGCGGCGATGCTGGCGGTGCTGGAGCACTTGACGGAGCCGCGGCCTGTGCTCCATGAGAATTACAGAATTCTCAAGCCGGGCGGATCGCTGGTGCTGACTTGGCCGAGTGGGGTGGTGGACGCGATTTTGGTCGTGACTCGGGGCTTCGGCTTGACCAGCCCGGAAATGGAGAGCGAAGAGCACGTCGCGCGTTTGCCGGTGAAGGCTCTTCACGCGATGCTCAATGAGATCGGGTTCGATGGCTTCGTTCACAAGACATTTGAGCTGGGCCTTAACAACCTGCTCGTCGCCTGCAAAAAAATGTGAGCGGCGGCTTGCCTCCGCGTGCAGGCTTTTCTATCCTAAGCAGAACGAACCTGAAAACAGGGCTTGGCGATCGGAGGAAACTGAAAGGTGATACTTGTTATCGGTGGCGCAGGCTACATCGGCTCTCACATGGTCAAATGGCTGTTGCAACACGGCGAAGATGTCCTAGTCATGGACACCTTCGAGAAGGGGCATCGCGCGGCGGTCGTCGTCGGCAGGGTTATCGAAGGTGATCTGCGCCGGCGGGCGGACTTGGACAGCGTGTTTCGGGAACATTCGGTGCAGTGCGTCATGCATTTCGCGGCCTACGCTTCGGTGGGCGATTCGGTCCGAAACCCCGCCGCCTACTACGAAAATAACGTGGTCGGCTGCTTTACCTTGCTGGAAGCGATGCGTGCGCACGGTGTCAAGCAGATGATTTTTTCCTCGTCAGCGGCCGTGTACGGCGAACCGAAGGAAATTCCCATTTCGGAGGACCACCCGAAGCAGCCCACCAATCCGTATGGTGAGACCAAGCTGGCCATGGAAAAAATGCTGCATTGGTACGACATCGCGTACGGAATCCGGTCCATCTCGCTGCGCTACTTTAACGCGGCCGGCGCGGACCCCGAGGGACAGATCGGTGAAGACCATCATCCCGAGGAACACCTCATCCCCGTTGCGCTGGCGGCGGTGCTCGGCCAGCGGGACAAGCTGAGCGTTTTTGGAACGGACTGGCCGACCCCCGATGGAACCTGTATCCGCGACTTCATTCACGTGTGCGACCTTACCGAGGTGCATCGCCTAGCGCTCGATGCGTTGCGGAACGGGGCAAAGACCACGGCTTACAATCTGGGCAACGGCCGGGGCTTTTCCGTAAGGGATGTGATCCGCGTCGTGGAAAAAGCAACTGGTCGCACCGTTCCCGTCGAGGCCGCGCCGCGTCGGCCGGGCGATCCCGCAAGGCTGGTTGCAGGTTCTGAGCGCGTTCGCAAAGAACTTGGCTGGCGTCCGAACTACCCCGAGCTTGAAGTGATCGTCCAACACGCTTGGAACTGGCGGAAGGCCAATCCGAATGGATACCGCCTGAAACACTCCGACTCGATGCCCAACCCTGAGTCTCCATCGCTGCCGCACTTATCACGCTCCAGTAGGTTGGTATCATGAATCGGGCACCATCCAAAAGACTCGCCAGTCCCGTGGTGGCGGGCGTTCTCATTTTCATCGTCGGCCTCGGCGCGCGAGCGCTCTGGGCGATGACTTTGAAGAACGACTTGTACTGGGCCGATGAACGCGCGTTCACAGAAATCGCACGGCATCTTGCCCGCAATGAGGGATACATCTCTGAAAGCTATCGCGCCAATCCGGTGTTTCCGTTTTACCTGAGCCTCGTTTTTCGTTTCTTCGGCGAGAATCTTTTCGTTGCGCGTCTGGGCCAGTGCATTGCTGGCGCGCTGACGTGCGTACTCATTTACGGGATTGGCGTGCATCTGTTCGGCAGAATGACCGGGGTCATCAGCGGCGTGCTTCTGGCTGTTTACCCACCGCACATTTACTTGTCCGGCGTGTTGTACGTGGAATGCATGTTGATCTTTTGGGGAGCCGTAACTGCTTATCTGGCAGTCCGCAGCATGCAAGCGAGCGCACACAGCGCGTGGGGGTTGGCCACCGGTGCCGCGCTGGCACTCGCTGTGCTGACGCGGAGCACGTTAATAGTCTGGATGCCCTCCGTGTGGCTTGCGTGGCTTTGGCAGGCCAGGGCCGCTTGGCGAACGCGGTTACCGCTTTGTGGGGCGTTGCTCCTAGGGAGTACGTCCGTGATCGTCCCCTGGACGATTCGCAACTACTTGAGATTCCACAGCTTCGTGCCCGTCAGCAGCGGCTTTGGCACTTTGCTCTGGCAAGCGAACAATCCCCTGTCAACCGGGCTTGATCACCGCGATTGGGATTTGTTTCCCAACAGCGCGGTGTGGAATGAAAGGCTGGCGCGCCTGCCCGCGGAACAGCAAAGCGCCTTGGAGTCCCAGTACAACGCAGTTGAGGCGAGAATCCGAGAATTGAACGGTCAACTCCACGACCAAAGCTTGGCTAGCGATAGGGTGCTGATGCCCCTAGCCGTTCGTTACATTGCGTTGCATCCACTGCAGACGCTCGTGCGAAGCTGCAGACGACTGCGGCTGCTGTTTTCTGCATTCAGCCCCACAATCACAACCAACGAGCACACATCCGTCCACTACAAAGCCGTGGCGGCGCTTTCGTTTTATCCGGTCTTGGCTCTGGCCGTCTTGGGAATGACGCTCTCGCTTGCCCGGTTCCGTGACGTTGCGTTGTTGTACCTGCTGATCGCTTCGGTCGCCGCCATGACAGCGCTGTTGTTAGGAACACAAACGCGCTACCGTCTGCCAGTCGACCCTTATCTTATCCTGTTCGCCTCGGCGGCATTGGTACGTTTATGGTCATGGAGTGCAAGCCGAGGTAGGGACCCAACGGTTGACTTTGCCCGTGGTTTGGCTATTCTAATGTTTGTTTGTCCTCCAATACATTGCTCAGTTTTTTAGATGAGTAACGGGGTAGCCATCGCGACCGTCAAGTTTCCCTCCACCGCAGTTGACTGGGTGAAGGTAGTCTTGAGCATTGCCTTGGCGGCGCTGGTGTATGACGCTTATTGCGTGGTGCGCATGGGCGGCCCCTCGTTCTCGCCTTATACCTGGCTGATCGCTCATTGGAGCATTATTTCCAACTATTCCCACGGACCGCTGGTCCCATTCATCGCTTCACTTCTGATGTGGTGGAATCTGTCACGAGAGACCCAGGCGGCCAAGGCTCTTTGGGGACCGTACTGGATTGCACTCGGATGTGGTGTGGGGGTGTTACTCCTCCCGCAACTGGCCCAGTGGATTTCGCCCAAGTGGTACGGACCTCTCTTCGGCGCGGCGCGCTTTTCGGCACCGTTCCTGTTCGTATGGCAGGTGTGGGCCGTGCGTGGGCGGTTCGGCGCATTGCAGGAACAACCGCCCGCTTCGGGCAGTGTGGTCGTGGCAGTGGCAATGGCGTTATACTGCGCGGGGATAAAGGCAGCACAGGCGCATATAGTGGCGATCTCGTTTATCCTGCTGCTCTATGGACTGGCGCTCGCGCTGGGAGGACGCGGGGTGTTTCGAGTCCTGTTTTTCCCAATCACCTTTTTACTCCTGATGATCCCCCTGAATTTTCTGGATGAGATGGTGGGTTTTCCGATGCGGATCTTCGTGGCGCAGGCTTCTACGGCCCTACTGAATTGGCTGGGCATCGAGACGCTCAGAGTGGGCACGGGGATTTATTCCAAGGTTTTCCGGTTCGATGTGGCTGACCCGTGCAGCGGCATCCGCTCCTTGATGGCGCTCACGACGGTCACCGCTGCATACGCTTACGTCACACAGAAGAGCCTGTGGAAGCGATGGGTGCTGTTCCTTAGCGCCATGCCGCTGGCGGTGTTGGGCAACATGGCCCGAGTGGTCTCGATTGCTTTGGTCGCGCAAGTTTACGGTCAGGAAGTGGCAGGAAGTATCTATCACGAGTGGTCAGGATTCATTCTGTTTCCAGTGGCGCTCGGAACCATGGTGATCCTGGGTGTTATGCTGAACTTCCCTTATCGCCGCCTCTGGGAAAACTGGATGAAGCCCATCGCATGACGGGAGACGCATGAGTGGCGGACCAACTACGGGCACGCAGACAAACCTGTCCCAACCGCAGCCGACAGCCGCAGTCCGTTCGCAGAGCCGCGGGCCGAGTGTGGTGCAAATCGCGATCGTGGTCGCCATCTTGGGGGCGGGAGTCCTCGTGACCGTGCTGACGTCAGACGTCACGCGCGTCTCCGAACCAGGAGTGCGCCTCGTGGACGAACAGCCGTTTCTGCCTGACAAGGCGGCCGATTGGACCGGTGGAGAACTTCAAGGCTTAAGCGAAAGCGAGCGCAAGCTTCTGCCGGCTGACACGGAGGGGGCACGGAGATCTTATACTGACAAGGCGGGCAATGAAGTATTTTGCTCAATCGTGCTCGCCGGCCGAGAAGTCACCAGCATCCATCGTCCGGAATTATGCCTGCCCGGCCAGGGCTGGAAGATCGAAAATGAGTATACCGAATCCATTCCTGCAGCGGCGGCAGACGGCGGACGGTTGAAGGTGATGCGGATGAACATGACCCGCGCTGTGAATTCGACGGATGGTAGCGCGCTGCCGGTTCGATGTGTTTTTGTCTATTGGTTTGTCGGGAAAGGGCGCGTGACGCCCTACCACTGGCAACGGATTCTCTGGACGGCCAAGGACCGCGTGCTGTACAACACGAATCATCGGTGGGCGTACATTCTGATTTACGCTCCCGTGAGGAAGGAACAAATGGGGAGCGATCCGGCGCAATCGGCAGCCGAGACGATGCAGTTGATCACGAGATTCGTGCAGGTCATTTATCCGGCTCTGGTTTCAAGCCAGACGGAATGACCCCGCACGGCAACGAGCAGTCGGCACGGTTTTTGGATTTCATGCCAAGCAAGCAGAGAGAGTTGTTCATCCAGTTCAACCAAGTCAGCGACGCACTGCTGATCGCGGCTGTCTTCTGGCTGTCGCACGCGTTTCGCGAGGAACTCGCTTTCCGGTATCCCCTGCACTTCAGCTTGATCGCACCGTTTCGTTACTACAAGTGGCTGTATCTCATCATCCTGCCGCTGCTGCCGTTCTCGCTCGATCTGAACGGGTTTTACACCCGTCCGCACAGCTATCGCCGCCGGCTAACGCTCTGGATCCTGATCAAAAGTGTGTCCGTCTGCGCCTTGATCGTCATTGCGGCCACCTACTTTCTCGGACTAGCTGTCGCGAGCCGCGGCGTGATCGTCTTCTTTGCGGCCTTCAGCGTGGTGGTACTTTTTGCCAAAGACTTCGTTTTCCAGGCGTACATGCAGGCTCATGCAAAACGCGGAAGAGTCACTCGTTCAATCATTCTGGTCGGCTCCGAAGAGAAAAATGCCGAGTTTGAGAAAACGCTCGAAGATCATCCCGAGTGGAACTTCGGCGTCGTGGCCAAACTCGATCCGGGCCGGGAATCGCTGCAAAGTTTGCCCGAGATGCTCCACAGCCAGGCGATCAGTTGCGTGATTTTCAACGTCGCGCAGACATACTTCAGCGAAGTTGAGAAGGCGATCCTCGCTTGCGAGGTCGAAGGCATCGAAGCTTGGCTGATTGCTGACTTCGTCAGAACCTCCATCGCTCGTGCCACCATCGATGAATTTCACGGCAAACCGGTGCTGGTTTTTCGTACGACTCCGGAAGTTTCCTGGCGACTGGTCTGCAAACGGCTAATCGATATTGCCGGGTCTGCGATCGGGCTGGTCGTCTTGGGACTGCTGGTCATGCTCCCAGCCGCCATCGCCATCAAGCTGACGTCGCCTGGGCCGATCTTCTTCCGCCAGAAACGAAGCGGCTTGCATGGACGGCTGTTCACCATGTACAAATTCCGGTCCATGGTCACCAACGCGGAAATGCTCAGGGCCGAATTGGAGGCGTACAACGAAATGTCCGGCCCTGTCTTCAAGATGAAGGACGACCCGCGGGTCACGCCCGTTGGCCGGTTTCTACGCAAGACCAGCATCGACGAATTTCCGCAACTGTGGAACGTGCTCTTGGGCGATATGAGTCTGGTTGGCCCGCGCCCGCCCATTCCCAGCGAAGTGCAACACTACGATCCCTGGCAGCGCCGCCGCTTGTCGATGAAGCCCGGACTGACTTGCCTGTGGCAAATCCGCGGCCGCAATAAAATTGACTTTGAGCAGTGGATGAAGCTCGACCTTCAATATATCGACAACTGGTCGCTCTGGCTTGACCTGACAATCCTTCTCCGCACCATTCCCGTCGTTCTCGGCGGCTTTGGAGCGCATTGAACCCGATGCCCACGACCACCACCACTCCGGTTTCGCTCGTCACGGGCGGGGCGGGATTTCTCGGCTCCCACCTCTGCGAGCGTTTGCTCGCCGAAGGACATCAGGTGATCGCGATGGACAACCTGATCACCGGTAGCGTCAACAACATCGCGCATCTGGCGGGCAACCAAAACTTCAAATTCATCCACCACAATGTCACCGAGTACATCTATCTGGCGGAGCCGGTGCAATACGTTTTCCATTTCGCCTCGCCGGCCAGCCCGATCGATTACCTCGAACTGCCGATTCAAACGCTCAAAGTCGGCTCGCTCGGCACCCACAATGCGCTCGGCCTCGCCAAGGCCAAGGGCGCCAAGTTTCTGCTCGCCTCCACCTCGGAAGTGTACGGCGACCCGTTGCAGCACCCGCAGTCGGAAGATTACTGGGGCAATGTGAACCCGATCGGCCCGCGGGGCGTTTACGACGAAGCCAAGCGCTTCGCCGAAGCGATGACGATGGCCTATCATCGCTACCACAAGGTGGACACCCGGATCGTCCGCATCTTCAACACCTACGGCCCGCGCATGCGGCTGCGGGATGGTCGCGTCGTGCCGGCCTTCGTCGGCCAAGCGCTGCGGGGCGAATCGCTCACGGCCTTCGGCAACGGCTCACAGACGCGTAGTTTCTGTTACGTGAGTGATTTGATCGACGGAATCTGCCGGCTATCGCAAACGGATTACCATGCGCCTGTCAACATCGGCAATCCGACGGAGTTCACCATTTTGGAGTTCGCACGCCTGATCCTTAAGCTCACGGGCAGCAACTCCGAAATCGTCTTCAAGCCGCTGCCTGTGGACGACCCCAAACAGCGCCGACCCAACATTACACTCGCCAGAAAACTCTTGGGTTGGGAGCCGAAGGTGGATTTGGAGGTCGGATTGCAGAAGACAATCGATTACTTCCGCGACAAGGTCTGAGAGTGCCTGCTCTGAGGTTTCAAAGGCTAAGCGTTAAGTGAAAGGTTTCGTTTTCTTTTCTTAGAAGCAGGGCGAGCGGTACCATGTGTTCGAGCAGGTGTAAGTTGACCCTGAGTTTGCCCGGTTCGCGAGGGCGACCAACTGCGAGGCGACGTTAAACGAGTTGCCGACAAGCGTGATGCTGGAAATCCAAGTCACCTCAGTCAACCACGCCGGCGAGAGCGCCCCGATTGCCCCCCTGCCCGTCACTACCGCGTCCAGTTGATACCGTAATTTGGAATGCTGCGGCGTGACGCAGCTTTGGCGTCGGGGGCGACTTGAGGTCCGAACCTTTGGCTTAGCAACCCGACGAGTCGAGCCTCGCCAGCGAAAGCGGTGTCGAGCCACCGCACTCCACAACCGGGACGGCACCGGGCAGGCGGTTATGGGCTTGTCCGGCGGGGTAGTTCGGCTGCGGGACGCCTTGACAGCCTCGGTGGCAGGCCTTACAAGGCTGACGATGCTAGCAGCACACACCCAAACCAAATCCATCTATCTTGTTGGCGGCGATGAGGAGTTCTCTATCAAGGAAACCGCCACCAAACTTGTTGAGAAATTCGCGCCGAAAAAAGCAGGCGAGTTCGGTGTCGAGATTATTGAAGGCGACGCGCAGAATCAGGACAACGCGCTCAAGGTCATCGCGCGTCTCAACGAGGCTCTGAACACGGTCGGCTTCTTCGGAGGAGAGAAGCTCGTCTGGCTGAAAAGCACCGACCTGCTGGCCGATACGCCGGTTACACGCGGCGAAGCGGTCAAGGAGGCGCTCGTCGATCTCGCCGAGCAACTCGAACGTGGTCTGCCTGAAGGCGTGATGCTGCTGATCAGCGCCATCGGTTGCGACCGGCGGCGATCCGCGTACAAGACGCTGGAAAAGATCGCCGAAATACGGTTGTTCGAAGCGCCCAAGGCGGGCAAGCCAGCCGGCGACGAGGAGATCGCCGAGTTCATTCGGAACAAAGTGCGCGCCGAAGGAAAGCGGCTGAGTCCCGGAGCGTTTCAGGCCTTTCGCGAGTTGGTCGCGCCGGATCTGCGCGAGATGGCCAACGAGTTGGAGAAACTGTGCCTGTACGTGGGCAAGCGCGTTGAGGTCACGGCGGCCGACGTGAAGGCGATTTGTTCGGCATCGCGCCAGGCGATCATCTGGGAACTCACCGACGCGCTCGGTGCCCGAAGGGTGACCAAGGCGATTGCGGTTTTGGAGAACCTGCTGGCGACGGGCGAGCAACCGATCGGCGTGTTGATGATGCTGGCCGCGCAGTTCCGGCTGATGCTACTGATGAAAGACCTGCTGACGCGCAAAACCATCGGCGTCAGCGACGGTCAAGGCGCAGGCCTTCAATTCGTCAAAGCGTTCGAGTGGTTGCCCGAAGGCGAGACCGGGCATTTCCCGAAGACGAAAGAGGGCGCGCCGCCGAGTCCGTGGCGGCTTTATCGGTGTGCGTTGGCGGCGCTGAGCTATTCCACGGTGGAATTGATCCACGCGATGGATTTGTTGTTGGAAGCCAATCGCCAGCTCGTTTCCACCCAACTCGACGCGCGTCTCGTGCTTGAAGAAGCCATGACGAAAATCGCAATCAAACGTAGTGAGTGATGGTTTGAGTCTTGAGCACTGACGTGCTAGGCTTCGCGCGGCGTGAACAATCTAAACTTCAGGAGGATCCCATGAGTGTCAGATTGTGCAGGATCGGATTGATGGCGTGCGCCGTGGCGGTCGTGCTTGTGGCGAACGCGGTGCGGGCAGCCGAAGTGAAGAAATCCGTGGCCGTGTTGCAGCCCACCAAGGGCAGTACCGTCAACGGCGTCGTCACGTTTACGAAGGTTGAGGGCGGCGTGCGTGTCGTCGCCGACATCAACGGGCTTACGCCCGGCGAGCACGGGTTTCACATCCATGATTTTGGCGATTGTAGTGCGCCCGATGCGACCTCGGCTGGCGGCCATTTCAATCCCGAGGGACATCAGCACGGCGCGCCCGATGCCGAGATGCGTCACGTCGGCGACCTCGGCAACATCACCGCCGATGCCGGCGGCAAAGCTCACTACGACCGCGTGGACAAACAACTTGCGCTGGAAGGCGATCATTCCATCATCGGTCGGAGCGTGATCGTTCACGAGCAAGCGGACGACTTGAAGTCGCAACCGACGGGCAACGCGGGGGCGCGACTGGCCTGCGGCGCTATCGGCGTGGCCAAGGAATGAACTGACGCCGGTCGGCTTCTCTTTGGTTGCAGTACGTCCGACCGTTCCTGCAAGCTGCGTAAGATCGTTTATGTCTCCTGCGTGCCGCCGATGCTGATTGCGACGGCAAAGAGAAAGAAACCAGGCTCTCCATGTTACTAAGAAACCACACTTGCAAACAACCTAGAGACAAATCCGGTAGTGGCTCAGCTTGAGATTTTTCTGGTAGTGGGTCAGTTTGAGGAAGGGGATGCTTTCTTGCCAGCGAGCTTTGCTTCTGAGAAAGTTCTCACGGCTTCTTCGTAGTGTTCAGGAAGCTCAAGTAAATCTTCAGATGGCGGCAATGAGGCTAGATTGTTCCTAGTGGTAACAACGCTATGACCGGTTTGCTTCTCAAGCTCCTTGCGCGCTCCTCCGGCAATGGTGCCGCTAGCTTTGGCCGCTTTCTGATTCTCATTGAATCCCCTTGCGTCCCTGCTTTTGGCTATCTGCTTTGTGGAGGTCTCTCCGAGCATTGTGAGAATCAATTCAATTTGCGACATGTTATCGCGTAAACTGTGATTCCTCTTTAGGTTCTTATATTCCTTGTGCTCTTGTGTAGTTTTCCCAAATGTGCCCAGCGAGATTTCATCGGTTAAGACCGCGAACTCCCAACTTTCGGTGATGCCCCTGAGTTGCCATTCGTCGGTGAGTTCCTTTCGGCTTCGCGCCCGTGACCTGCTCTACAATACTGAGTGCTCGCTGGCTGAAATCCTTGCGCTTCGACTTGTCTTTGGCTGGCTTCTTCTTCATTCTCCCAATTCTGCCAGCTTGTCCGATGATTGGAAAGCCTGAATAATTTCAAACTGACCCACCACCATTTTTCTCGCCAAATTGTGAGCGGTCAAGCATGATTGCCACATCCAGAAACCGCGCAAGCTCCCACGCGACCTAAATGCTAGGGCGGCACAGATCGTGGCTCTTTCGACCGGCCAACCGGTGCCCAGCCTCACCAAGAAAGAGGAAACCCCGGCCCCTCCTCCGCTCCCTGCTACACAAAAGAATCCCGCCGCTGTCGAATTGGGCAGGCTTGGCGGATTGAAGGGTGGCCACGCCAGAGCAAAAGCTCTTAGCAAGAAAAAGCGTTCAGAGATTGCGAAACTCGCTGCTGCTGCCCGATGGAAGAAAAGCGGAAGCTAGGCTGCTGATTCAGCGGGGCCATTCAATCGCCAGTCAACATCAGGCTGCAAATCATTTGGAAGCAGAATGGGTTCTTCGTTTGGATTAGCCCGATTCCAGTGCTCAAGGTCGAGCGTCAACTGCACAGCATCCCCAACCATTTGTTCGCGGCGCATTACAGCCGACTTGAGCATGTACCGCACTCGGTGAGAATCTTGGGAACCTTTCGCGCGGCATCCGGTGAAGAAAGCAGTGGTTTTAATTTCGGAATTGATTGACGAACAGCGTCCGGTGAATAACGACCGACAAGCATTTTCTTTGCGATTTCCTTCACACGATAGAGCCATGCGAGTTGGGTAGGCGTCACGCCGCCAGAAACAATCGTCTTTTTCGTCGCATGGGGGAAAATCGCAATTTCTTCGACGGATGGAGCATCAAAGAAACGTTTAAGCTCTGATTGCTTAAAGAACGAATCGAAAGGAACGAGGGCAGAAGGATGGCGTCGCGCTGGTCGCCGGTTGGCTGGTGGTAGCCGCCGGGTTTGCGCTGGGCCCTAGCAAGTAAACCGCTGATGAGGCGGATAACGTGAATCAGTGTCGGATTTCTCCGCAACCGGCGCACAGTTCAGAATTGCTTCAGCAACTGAGCCGGAATCTGCGGCGATGCGGATGATTCAGGAGATGGATTTGTCGCGGTGGGCGGTGCTGTAAATGTTTTGTCCATCGCGTCGAGAAATTCTTCTGACGGGATGTAACCGACTTTGCGCAACTCAATCCGTTCGCGACCGTCTCTGCCAACGAATACGGTTGTGGGCACGCCGAAGATTTGGAACTGCTTGGTAAGCTGTTCGACTTCGGGCGAACCCGTCCGTGTCACATCGGCTTTTAGCATCAGGAACTGGTGGGATTTTTCGATCACTTGCTGATTGGGATAGGTTTTTCTGTCCATTTCCTTGCAGGGAATGCACCAGTCGGCGTAAAAGTCGATCAGTACCGGCCGTTTATCGGTCGCTGCCTGTTTGAGTGCGGCGGGCGAGTACGGTTGCCAGCCGATTGGCGAACGCGCTTCGGCTGTGGTCGCCCGGAGCAGCGGCGAAACGAACCAGCCAGCCACCGCGAGCAGCACCACGCCCAACACGCGTTTGACCCAGACCATCCACATGCCCGACTTCGGCAATCGCGCCAGCGCGCCCGAGTATGTGCCGAGAATCACGTAGGGCAGGCCAAGCCCGCATCCGAAAACGAAGAATAGCCACCAACCGAGCAACGGCTTGCCGCTTTGCCCGACAAACACCAGCAGCGCCACAACGAACGGCGCGAGACACGGCGCCGCGACCACGCCGATCACCGCGCCAAGAAAAAACACGCCGATGTATCCCGCCTTCGACGACAGCCCTGTCGCGCGCTCCAGTAGAAGCCGCGGCGGCTGGAGTTCATACAGCCCAAACATGCTCAACGCCAGCGCGACGAGCAGCACCGCGATACCCACGAGCACCACCGGACTTTGCAGTGCGGAGCCAAAGAGCGATCCGGTAAGCGCCGCCACCAAGCCGAGCGATGAATACGTCAACACAATCCCAAGGCAGTAAACAAGCGACGACACAAATGCCCGGCGCGTATTGTGCTCGCCGCTCTGTCCGCCGAAGTAGCTCACCGTGATCGCAATCATCGGGTACACGCACGGCGTCAGGTTCAATGCCAGCCCGCCGACGAACACGACGAAGAGCGCGAAAAGCCAACCGCGATCGTGGATGAGTTGCTCGATCTGATTCAGGGGTTTCGGTTGTGGCGCTTGTGAAACGGGCAGGGCAGGGGACTCGGGCGGCGCAGTTCCGAAAATCTCGGGATGAATCGCCTGCGGTTTCTCGCTGGAAGCCACGATCTCAGTTTCGAGCGGCAGCGAGATTGTCACCGGCGCCAAACAGACGCGATCGTTGCAGGCTTGATAGCGCAGGCTGGCTTCCAAGTTGAGCGATCCAGTGGCTGCATCGGGACGGACGTGCGCCTCGACGAGAATCACCGTGCGGCCAGCGTACAGGTCGACGGGTTGATCGGCCCAAGACACGGTTGTCTTCTTGCCTTTCGGGTAAACGGCTCGGTCGATGACGGTTGACGGCGGAGGTTGCAGCGTCAGCGTCGTCGGGATGAACCCTTCCCCGCTGGCGGGATTTGCGTTGACGTGCCAAGGCGCGTTCACCTGCAGGACAACGGCCAGTTGAAAGCGCGCGCCGGGCGTGAGTTTGTCAAGCGAGAGATAGGCCTGCGCCGTGATGTTTTTCGCATCAGCCGCAGTCTGAGCGGGGCAGTTCGCCGCCAGCGAGCAGAGCAGCAAGAGGAGCGTGAGCAGCCGGCGCATGAATGAGCCTTACTTCCCCAAGATGGACTTCACGGCGTTCTCCAGCGTGTTCTTTTCCACGACGCCGACGTGTTTCTGAACGATGTTGTGGTTTTTTTCGAGGACGAAGATGGTGGGGATGGCAGTGAGTCCGCCGAAATCCTGAACGACCTTGTAGTCCCCCATCACAATGGGGAAATTGATTTTATTGCTGGCGGCAAAAGCCTTCACTGCGTCCTTGCCCTTGTCGTCCAGAGAGATGCCGAGCACGGTGAACTCGTTGCCGCTGTACTGTTGGTGCAACTCGATCAACGACTTCAGTTGCGCCTGACACCACTTGTCACCGGTCGTCCAGAAAAAGACGAGCAACGCTTTGCCGTCGAAATCCGACGGCTTGACATCCTTGCCCGCGAGGTCTTTCAACACGAACTGCGGGACTGGTTTCGAAGCTATCGCAACCAGCTCCGCGCGCGAAATCGCCGCGGGCAAGAGAAGCAATGGGAAAACCTGAAGTCCAATTGACAGAACAATCGGAGTCCGCTCCATGAGTCGTTCGTATCTCATAAAGAACCTGCTGCTTCTTACATAACATTCCCGCCCGTCACCTGACAACAGCCAACACGCGTTCTAGAACTCATCCGGAAACCTTCTTCAAGGTCACCAAGGCACAAGTCAAATGCACCAGTCCAATGAACATATCCGCGCGATATTCGTAGCGCACCACCATCCGCCGGAACCATTGCAGCCACGCATTGGTGCGCTCGACAATCCAACGCCGCGCATACCGCCGCAATTTGCGCCCATCCTGATGGGTCGCCCGTCGG
>Ga0326728_10016501_pt1 | contig 15052 bp, 13 predicted proteins | sample MB3enrmetagenome_FD_207602 | JGI IMG/M metagenome (GOLD analysis project Ga0326728, IMG submission 207602) | Lab enriched peat soil microbial communities from McLean, Ithaca, NY, United States - MB31MN | ecosystem: Environmental > Terrestrial > Soil > Wetlands > Peat | place: USA: New York...
CAATAGTACTTGGGCTGATAGGTACAGGGTTTAATATAAATGTGGGTGCAATCTTTCTCATAATTATAGGGATAGGGCTTCTTATCCTGGAAATTAAGATTCCAGGCTTCGGAATTATCGGGTTTGCTGGTTTCATCAGTCTTATAATAGGAAGTGTACTCTTTGTACCTACGGGAGATGAAAACATCTATACTCCCGAATTCATAAGACTTATGACTTTGACAGTTATAGTTCCTACAATTGTCTTCGGGCTTTTTCTTGTCTTCGCAATTTATAAAGTAACCGAGATCCGAAAGAAAAAACAAGTTATAGGAACAATCATCGGTGATACAGCCCGAACAATAGATCCTCTGGGACCCGGGAAGTCAGGATTTATTCGGTATAATGGAGAATATTGGCAAGCTAAATCTAAGGAAGAAATAGGGGTTAAAGAAAAAGTTGAAATAATTGGAAAAGAAAAGGAAGTACTTCTAGTAAAGAGAAAAACCTAATACTTTCTTTATTTTAGTCAAATACCCAATAGCTTGCTGCGGTATGAAACCTTGGGAACTTACAGAGTCATAGGGAAAAATGGCTGAATATAACTTTCTTGCTGTGGGGTGAGCCAGTGTGGTCACTTCCATAAAAAAGTGACTTTGGAGAAATCAAATGGAAGCTCCAAAATAGGGATCCAGCAATGTATAAATCCTCTATAAACCCACAATAGGTTGAATTTTAATCTAGAAACTCGCCATTAATAATCCAATTAAAAGTATTTTGCGTTGGTTTGAACTTGGAAAGTGAAAAGATAAAAATTGCGATAGCAAATGTGTTAAAAGGATTAGACATAGCCTATGTAGATGATGACCCATATCAACGGCTAGTCAATATCGGCTTACTGTATGACTATATTGAAAGTGACCTTTTGGAACAACTGATTGAAGCTGAACTTATTATACTGCTAGATAGGCGCAGTTTTTGAAAGCTTTTGAAACTGTTTTTTAATTTATTTTCTCTCTCTTCTTTTACAGAATTTTTGTGCGAAAATATTTGTGTTTTCAATTTCTATATTTACAACTATCTTTTTTTCCAGGTGCCAAGAAATATAAATCTGCAGTCCTTTAAATCCTCGACTATGCTTTTAAAGGAAGGTTCTTATAAGACCTATTCAGAAGTTGTAATCGGCAGTATAATCTACGGTACAATAGGGGTTTTCCTAGATAAAGTTCAGGATATGTCCATTAAGTCCATACTTTTCTCAAGGTTTTTTTTTGGATTCGGCATGATTTTTATTTACCTGCTGTTTAGTAGAGGACTGGGACAGCTTAGACTTAGGAAAAATAGAAGATACCTAATGCTTCTAGGTCTTCTGAATGCAATTACAAGCATATGCTACTTCTCCTCCATCAAATATAGTGGGATTTCCGTTGCAGTCCTTCTGCTTTATACAGCTCCAGTGTATGTTAATCTGCTTGCTCCTGCGATCCTTGGGGAACGAAATAGTAGAAAAAGCCTTTTCCCCCTTCTCCTTGCAGCCTCAGGAGTGTTACTTATTGCTCGCCCAGGAGGATTTCTGATGAGCGTGGATGCGGGGTCAAATTTTCAGAAAGGCCTTATTTTTGGCCTATTGTCAGGGCTATCATTAGGTATAACTATAATCACAGTCCGTTACCTAAGACATGATTATACAGGGATAACTCAGACATTCTGGATGACTGGAATAAGTCTTCTCATTATGCTTCCGCCTGCACTTTTCACTCCTCTCCCACTTTTCTTTAAAAACATTAACACTTTAATGATGTTTGGGTTCACGATTACATTTGCTGCCGTTATCTATCTTAGAGGGATCTCAGGAATTAGGGCACAAACAAGTAGTATTCTTGCTCTTTTAGAACCAGTATCAGGAATCTTCTTTGACATTACTATTCTAAAAAATCCAGTCTACATCTCAACCCTTCTAGGCTGCGGTTTAATCCTCACAGCAGCTTATGTTGTAAGCAGAAGAGATCTGAGTAAATGAATGGCATATTTGATAGTTACTCTAAATTCTTTATTAATATATCAAAGATCTTTCTCCCTAATTGCAATATTTTTTTATAGTAGTAATCTTCATAAAACAATTGAATACATGGTTCAATTAGTCATCAAGGGACAGTTTGGTTATGATAAATTTTAGGTTTAAAATAGAGTAGTATCATCATAGCAGTAAACTATATTATGGATTTGGGAAAACAATGATCTAATGAATGAAAGAAGAGCAGAAAAAGGACCTGTGCAACTGGATATAGGCATAGTCCTATCAAATGTTGGAGGAAACTCCAGTCATGATAGGAATCAATTCCATGGTCTGGTTTCTTTGTTTGGCATCGATTTTGGACTCTATGTAGGACCATCTTATAATCTTTTTGAGACTATAGGGCCAAGTTTAGGTATTGGTTTGCTCATAGGGTACAATGGTTTCCTGGCTGCAAAATTAGGTTTCCATTTAAGAAGAACATTTGGTTTAGCTATTCTAATTCCTATAGTTCCGATTTATGGTGCTACTGGAGCGAGCGTTTTAGCTGTATTTCCTGTTTCAGAAGGAACAAAAGCTGCGGAGACTATTCCATTTTTATTAGTGCCAGCAGCTTTTGCATACCAAGAAGAGATTAAAGAATTACGTAGGCGTGGAAAAGAAAGTTTAATAAAATTGAGGTTGTATATTCAGGAAAATTATAATCACTGCTAAATATAATGCAACATTGTTGTATGTGATATGCGTATATTAGTTTGATTATGAGCTTGGATATGTTTACTATGAATGATATTGCTAATGTAACTATTAGTTCCTACAACAAAAAGGAGTAGATTAGCCTCAAGATTTATTATTTGTTAGAAATATTTTGGAGATTCTTTTATTATTTTATGTTTTTTATATTCAATTTTCTGATTTTTACTCTAAATCTTGCAAAACAATAAAATTTTAATTTCATTGAAATTAATTCCATTTGTATTCGGTTAAGATACAATCTATAAGAAGTGTGTCATTTCTGCTGTTTTTTATGAAAACCTATAAATGCAAATCAAGACAAATAGATTAGCAGTAGTCATTTTAGCGTTAAATAGATTCCTTAACCAAATACAAATGGGAGTGACATGATGGTGAAAGCGGAAAAAGATCGCTGTGAAAAAGAAGAGGAGATCAAAGATTCGTTGGAATCACTGCTTGAAGAAGAGTTCAGAAATCAGGTTCGTTCAGATTATCGGCGTAGTTTGGGTAACGAATATCGCAGAAGATATATGGAATGATGCCATAATACTTGCTTTTTATATTTTTCGTTCTCTTTTTATTTTTCCCTTTATCTCAGTTAATTTTATCTACAGTTTTTGTAATTATTCATTTTGGAGAAACAAATATCATCAGCCATCTTATTTGAAATTTAATCGGGAAATAAATTTAGCTCTTTGCGCTCGATTGGTATATCTATATATACAAAAATATTTTCAAAATAATAACAAAATATTTTAGTGGAAAATACGCATAATTTATACTCAGGATTCTACAATATTGAATTCTCTAGAGGCAATTACAAAAAATAGAATTATATACAATTTTTCTTGTGAACTATTGAGGGTAAATTGTAAAAGAATAAGAATATTCATTCGGAACTACAGAAAATCTGAACTACTGATCTTGGATAAAATGTTATATATCTATAAGTCATAAAAGCTTAAGGGTTGTTTATTTATCCAGGGTGCTTTTATGAAATATATTTACCAGGACTCTACGGAACTGCCTGTACAGCGGGATTTCATTGAGGATCTGAAAACATTTTTAGATATTACTTCTAGGGTAATTCCTTTGGAGAATTCCATAATAGAAATTAAGTGCAAACATAAAGAAGCTCTCTATGAATTGAAAAGCAGAATATATGGAATGAATAATTTTGAAGAGAAACTCAACGTATTGATCAAGGGATTAGTTAACGAAGTAGATATTGATGACATTGTACCCTGCGCCAATGCAATGCTACAAACCTGCAGTGAAAATCTTGGGAAAAAAAGGGAAGTACTCGAAGCAGAGTGTAGAAAAATAGAAAATGGAACTGCTCATGAATATAGAAAATTTGAGAGCAGAATCCTGGAGGTTCTCAACAGATTTTTAATCTCAGGAATCTACGGAGCTGAGAAGAGGTTTGAACTTTCTAGCGGTGTAAATGGTGTTTCAGGGAAAATGGAAGGTTATGTATCAGGTCTTCAGTACTGCTATACACTCGGATTCGCAGAAGAGTCACTGACAGTGGATAAAATTATTGGAAATTTGAGCCTACCAGGCTGGACACGTTCAGGTATCCTTCGAAAAGAAGAAAAAATAAAAATGCAAGATCTTTCCGAGTTCATTGTAAGTTTCCTGGAATACGACAGCCAGAAAAACATCCGCCTAATCCTTGAAAACAAAAAAGCAAATCGAAAATTCAGGATTGAGGGCAGCGAGTTAAAATATTTTGTATATGATGCTAATAAGGAAATTACCGCCGACAAAGAACTAGGGGTCTTTGTTGACATGAAAAATTTAGCAAAAATCCCGGAAAAAGTCCAGGATTATCTCAGGACAAATATCCGCACTTATATTCTTTCAAAAGTTTTGCTTGACGAGGAGGATGCTGTCTCAACTAATCAGATATTTGACTGTCTGAAAGTAATTGCTGAGCAGTATGGTGTAATCTTTCAAGAATGTCTAGCAAAAGGACACAATAAAGAAGAGATAACCATCAAAATGGAAGAAGCTGATGGGAAAAGGGCAGAAAAGTATATATCCAGGGCAGAGATTTATGCCCAACTCGCAGAGGTCGGAAGTGAAGGTGTAGAGATTGCCGGAATACTTGGGGTAGATAGTAGAGCTCAAATAAAAGATAGAAAATATCTGATTGTCTAAATATTTCTTTTGCTTTTAATAATTCACTAGATGGGAATTACCTATTACAAACGGCTTTTTTATAGGACAAAGAGCAAAATCACTAGGTCTTCAGCTTAGTAGATGTAAGTGTCAACTTCACCCCTGGTTCCGTAAGTAATTTCCGGCTGCTTCTTTGCTAACATTGCCGATAGAAGATGAAAAATATCATCAGTCCAAAGTGTATGTTCTTTCCAATAGTATTTTTTCAAATACTCTTTTTGAGTTTTCCATAGTCGAATTGTTGTCTCGAGTTTCAATTTTCGAATAATCGCAAGAATGCTTACTTTTGGCTTGCTTTTAAGGAGTAGATGGATTGGTCTTTGCACTTCAGGGTATGATTAAACAGGTAGAATCTGCATTCACTAGATTTCTAGAGAAAAGAATGGTTTTCCTAAATTCAAATCAAAGACTAGTCCAATTTAGTCATTCCCAATACCACAAAACTACAATGTGGATTTTGAAAACAATACTGTTGAGCTTCCTAAGATTGGAAAAATCAAAGCAGTTTTTCACAAAACATTTGAAGGAGAATTAAAAACCGCTATTATTTTGAAGCATTACACAGGAAAGTACTATACCAGCATTTTAGTGAAAGATGGAAAAGAACTTCCAGTCAAACAAGTGTTTTCTGAATCTACGACTATTAGTGTAGACGTTGGGATAACAGATTTTGTTTGTATGTCAACTTGAGACAAGGTTGAAAATCCTAAGTACTTAAAAAACTTTTTGAAGAGACTTAAAGTACTCCAAAAAAACTTAGTCAAAAACAGAACGTTCTAAAAACAGAGAAAAAGCCAAACAAAAATTTTTTGTACTTCATGAAAAAATGACAAATCAAAGAAATAATTTTCAACACAAACTTTCTTTTAAACTTGTTAGCGAGAGTTAATCAATAGCTTTTGAAACTCTGAATGTTAAAGGCATGATTCAGAATCACCTTTTATCATAGTCTATAGATGATTAAGCGTGGATTAGTTTTGTAACAAAATTAGAATATAAATCAGAATGGTAAGGAAAAATCATTCTTAAGATAGGTAAATCTGAACACCATCATCTAAGATCTGTCACGTTTTGAATACATAACTCTGGTCTAACACTGAAAGATTGAGAATGGAAATGTCCTTATTGCAAGACAAAACATGATAGCGATATTAATGCTGCAATTAACATCAAAAAATTATCTCTCATTGATCAAAATCTAATTGGAATCTGAACCCTTGGAATGTGGGAAATGTGCTTTGGGACTTGTTCTCTAAAGAGAAAGGAATGAATCAAGAAACCACTTCTTCTTCAGCTGAGTGGTAGTTCACAGGCTCATTCTACTTTTTGCATGTGAAGCTATGAATTCTCTCATAACTTTTGCTCCCAGCATTGCAGTTTGCCCTGAATCATACTCTGGGGCAATTTCTACAATATCAAAACCCACTGTAAAAGGAGCAAGAGTTCTTACTGCAGTTCTGATATCCCGGGCATTCATTCCGAAAGGTTCGGGGGTACCCAGACCGGGGGCGTAAGCCGGGTCTATGGCATCCATATCAAGAGAAAAATACAGCTGTTTGCAGTCAAGCCATTCAATAGCTTTTTTGAGTACTTCTACCACACCTATGTATTCTACATCGTCGGCTGTAAAATACTTCAGGTTATTTTCCCTTGCAAAAATCCACTCTTCTTCCGGGCCGCTTCTGATTCCGATAAAGACTATATTTTCCGTAATCTGGTTAAGAATATTTCTAGATACACAAGCATGGTTGTGCTTGAATCCCCTATACTCTTCTCTCAGGTCGAAATGGGCATCCAGAATAAGGACTCCGAAATCATCTCCTGCGAATTCGGAACATGCCTTTACCATAGCAAAGGTAAGTGAATGCTCCCCTCCAAGCATAATGGGAAGTTTTCCATCTCTCAGGATGTTCTTTGTGGCTTCATAAAGGTTTTGCAAAGTCTCATTAACTGAGGCTGAAGTTTCCAGGTTTCCTGCATCATAAATAGGAAGGTCCACAAGATCGATGTCGAAAGTTGGGTTATAGCTCTCGAAATTTGCAGAGACCTGCCGTATGGCGTCCGGAGCCCAGCGGCTGCCTGCCCGAAAGGAGGAGGTATTGTCGAAAGGTACGCCGAAGATAACATAATATGCAGATTTATAGTCTGCAAGAGCATCTACAAAGGAATTAGGTAAAAACATACTATAACCTGATATAAATTTTTTTGCTTAAAAAATTGGCTCAGGATATTAACCTGAGTCTTCACCGGATTCAACAATTTATGCTCTTATATCGAGTTTGATCTTGCCAAGAGCCGTAATATATGAAATCTCTTCGCCCTCTTTGACTTTGTCCTTGTACTCCTCAGGAATTATAATTTCAAAAGTTGAAAAATCTCCCATGTCCATAAGCTGGGCGATGTTACCGGTAATTGAGATAATCTGCGCACTCTTTCTTTCCACAATCGGTACGTAAATTTTGTTTGAAACTGAACCTATATAGGATCGCTTCTGGCCGTCAAAGAGACCAATAGCTTCGATCCTGGCCTTTGCAGATCCATGTTTCCCAGGTTTGGACTTCGAAATGCTCTTTATGATACAAGCTTCGTCGTCGATTATTGCATATTTCCCTTCTTTAAGATCTTTTACTTCTACCTGTTGTTTCATAGCAATTCTCCCATACATCTAAAATATGTCTTTAAATAAGGCTCCATAAATATCTGTAAACGTCATACTGGATTTGCTGGAAAAAGTTTCAGAGGATTTAGTCCTATGAAGTAGTACAAGAAGGCTTTTCTAATTTTTAAGCCTGTCTCTTTTTAATCTTATACTATGCTAACTTCTCGTATAGATGAACTGAATTTGTTCTTGACTTGGGTTCCTGTAGAATTAATCTGCAGGGAGACAATTAATACGGTTAATTATCCTTGACTATATAACGCTTGTGCGAAGTTTTGCTTTTTTAGACTAACTCCTTGACAAAAATAGCCTAGATTGTAAAAAATATCCTAAACATTTTTAATTTAATCTGGATCTCCAAAATTTATTATTGAGAGATTTTGTATTAGTTAATGGGTTTTTGATTGATTTCAGCCAATTTCCAATGAAACTAATGATAAATTTTTATAATACTAAGAGGTATCAAAAAGTGTCATTTTTCTAAATTATTAAGTGTTAATTTTTACTGTGAAGACTAAGAGGATTTCGATAAACCTCTAAATTTAGTCATATGCTTATAAATTGCATATAAATTACTCGTGAAAAAGAAGAGATTTATTGAAATCCTCTATAGCCAAAATCCTGCAACCTGAATCCGAAGGACGGAATAACCGGAACAGCTTTAAAGTTCATATCTTAATTACTTCTCTCATGAATTGCGATATAAAAAGACTTACAAAGGTTCGTATGATCGCGGATTACCAGTTTGGGAAGAATGTTGGGAAAGAACTTTTTCCTGATGGGGTGACATTTCAGTTATCTCGAACTAAAAGAGTACGGCAGGTATTCTACTCGGGAAACCGAATAGCTACGGCAAGAGCAAGAGATGGTTTTTTTACCCTTAGTATTGAAGGAGCTTCCGTTATCCATAGACTTTTGCCTGGAAAAAAACTCAGGGTCGTTATTTTGGAAGAAGCTGTTCCTTTTGTGGAAAGAGGGAAAACCGCTTTTACAAAACATGTGGTTGAAATTGATCCGGAACTCCGAGCCGGAGAAGAAGTACTTTTGACAGATGAAGCTGACAGACTTCTCGCAACAGGGCAACTACTCCTTTCTCCTGCAGAGATCTTAGCTCTTGACAGCGGGGCAGCTGTGGATGTAAGGGTAGGAGTTGCTTCGGGAAAAAGTTATCAAGCTTCAGAAAACAAAGGGAAGTTCAATAAATCTCTTCTTTTTCACGAGTAATTTATATGCAATTTATAAGCATATTACTAAATTTAGAGGTTTATCAAAATTACCCCAATTTTGAAGAAGTATTGGGTGTATGATAACAAAAATAATTCTTAGTTTAGCATGAAAGTCCTGTTAACCTGCAAGTACTTTCATTTATTTATGTATGTACTTCGAAAAATTTCATGTTAGTTTTCATGCTGAAAATAAATGCTTTTTAACTTTTGGATAAGATATAGTTAGACAAACAATATACTGATTTTTTTTTTAATTTTTTAAAGTAAACGAAAAAAATGAATAGAAATATATTGTAGACGGTTATTTTTGATAAATATCATTAAAAAAGTAGGTCATGTACTTGAGTTATTGATTAAATTTGAAAAACGAGTATCCTCTAATTTATGGTTAAATGTGGAAAGAGTTTTGGTTTTACTGTTTTCAATAACTTATTGCCACGACCAAAAAGTATATAAAGGACATTTAAAAAGACAGTCATTAAATCATATTCTGCTATTCATATATCAGAAAGTCCGGTATATAAGAGAATCATATAATAGTTCCTTCGGAGAGTGAAAAACATTCCAGAGCCAGATCAAATTCTAAAAAACCTCTTGGTTCCAGATAACACCAGAATCGAAGCAAACAGGATTATAGTTGATGGGGACGTTATTGTAGGCAATCACTCAAGCATTAAATATGGCATACTCGGGGATATGGTCATAATGGGAGAAGGAGTTAACGTTTATGGGGATATACTGGCAGGCTCCGATGTCAGAGTTGACATGTGGTCTAAACTGGGGAGCAATGTAGAGGTCGGCAAAAACGCCTATCTGGGAGAATTCGTAACTATTGACGGGAAATTGGTAGTAGAAGGGGATCTGGACGTAGGAAAAGAAGTTAAAATCAGAGGGGGATTCGAGGTCAAAGGATGGATCATGGTACGGAATCCAGTTCCTGTAATCATTTTTATATTTCTTTACATAAGAGAAATGATGCACCTAGGAAAAGGTGAGGAAATAGAGAAAGCCATAGAAGAACTATTTGAAGATCCAGAAGACTTTCAGGGTATTGAAGGAAAAGAGCTTAGTGAAAAGATAATGGTCATCCCTGTCGGCGCAAAAATTTCTCTCGAAGCGATTGAAGTCGCTGGAGAAGTTGTTATCGGGGGTAGCTGCCTTTTAATAGGAGATATCAGGGCACATGCAGTCGAGGCAGGAAAAAATTTGACTCTGAAGGGAAGCGTTTATTCAGATGGAAATATCAGCATAGGAGAAAGCAGCACTGTTTATGGGAATCTCTCTTCGAAGGGCCATGTAAATCTTGGCCAAAACAGTAGGGTCTTCGGGGGTATAAAAGCCGAATCTGTATTATTGCACGAAAATGCAATAGTAGACGGTATAATTAAGGCACCTTCAGGAGTCTCTTTCTTGCGAGAAGCCGCAGAAAGACCCCGCGTTCTTGCAGAAATTAATGTTTTAGGAAAAGAGATTAAAAATGATATAATTGCGCAGAGCAGAATCAAACCTCAAAGTGAGTGCTTAAAAACTCTGGAATTAATCGAGATAAACTCAATCATTAAAACAAGTGCAAGAGACAAAAAAAGATTTGTGCCTGGCAGGAAAGAAACGTCTGCCAGAATTCAGGTGTTAGGAAAGACTCGGCGTATTGGAGGACTAAGAAGATTTAGAAGAAAGCATGAAGCCAGAAAACCCTAAAATTTATTCAATTCGGGTTTAATCCGACCTGTAGAAGTTGGTTTTTTCCTACTATAAGTGCCTATTATCATGGTAATTTAATTATGGAACATAATATTTGGATAGCTTCCAATAACCAGAAAGGTGCCCAGAGCTTATTTAGATAATAAATTATTAAATGGTTGCGATACTAAAGTGGCTTGCTCCCTGTAAATCTTCGATTTTGTCCGTGATCTTTCTACAAATCAGTATTTATTCTCATACCAGATAATTCCATATCTCATTAAACGATAGCGCAGAGGAGTTTTTTTCAGAGGGAACAGTAACATTTTTAGGGAAGTAGGGAATATGTGAGCTTCAGTGAAGGTAAAATTTAAACTAGCAATCTGCGAAACCTCAGCTACAGTGTTTCAGAACCACTCAATAATGCTTTAAACATAGTATTACATTAAACATCCATAGTTTAAGCTATTGATTCTAATATAAGCTCTTGATATATATCTTTAAGTTAATCCATTAAACTTCAAGATATAAATTATAGAAAATTTTTAATTTATTTTGGACTCTCCAAAATTTACCATTAATTCCACTAGCATTTACTTCAATCAATCAAAAATCCAGAAAATGATAAAAAAGCTCAAATTTTGAGATTTTGACTTTAATTTATGGAGTATTTCGATAAATCCCAATTTTGCTGATTGTTTTCAATGCCTATATAAGCAACTTATTAAAATCTGAGGTTTATAGAAATTCCGTATAAATGCAGGAGTATTTCGAACACCTCTGATTTTTATGGGTCATTTATCTATTATTTATAAGCGTAGATCAATTTAGATCTTTTTATCTTTACAAATCTCAGGAAAGGAATTCACTTGATAGAGGATATTACGGGCCCTAAGAACTTACAGGCAATATGTAATTTAGTTATGGAAAAAGATTCGAAATACGTGATGCAAACCTATGGGCGCCAGCCCCTTGTACTCTCAAAAGGGAGGGGTGCACTTGTCCAGGACATTTATGGACAGGAGTATATTGACTGTGTTGCAGGAATTGCAGTAAACAATGTTGGACATTGTCATCCGAGAGTTGTCAGGGCGATACAGGCTCAGGCTGAGAAACTGATTCATGTCTCCAATCTTTATTATACTGAAATCCAGGCTGAACTTGCTGAAGCTCTGGTTTCGGTTACAGATATGGAGCGTGTTTTTTTCTGTAATTCAGGAGCTGAAGCTATTGAAGGCGCAATGAAATTGGCCCGCTTAGTTTCTGGAAAAAGCGCTTTTGTAGCGGCTGAACATTCTTTTCACGGCAGAACAATAGGGTCACTCAGTGTAACTCACAAGGATATTTATAGGGATCCATTCACGCCTCCTGTCAGTTCTGAGACTATCTTTGTTCCATATTCAGATACCAATGCCATCAGGCAGGCGATTTCGGAAAATACTGCAGCAGTTATCCTTGAGCCTATCCAGGGAGAAGGAGGAGTAAATATACCGAAGCCAGAATACCTCAAGGATGTGAGGGAAATATGTGATGAAACTGGAACCCTTCTTATATTTGACGAAGTACAGACAGGTTTTGGAAGGACAGGCACCTGGTTTTGTAAAGAACAATTCGGAGTTGAGCCTGACATCATGAGTCTGGCAAAAGCAATCGGAGGAGGCTTTCCAATGGGTGCCATCACTACCAGTGAAGGTATTGGTTTCGGCCTCGGACAGCATGCTTCTACCTTCGGAGGCTCTCCTCTCGCCTGTGCTGCCGCTCTTGCTTCGATTGAAGCAATTAAGGAAGACGGACTCGTTAAGCTCTCGAAGGAAAACGGAACCTATTTTATGGGAAAACTGAGGGGCATGGCAAGGGAAGATGTTGTAGAGGTACGTGGGAAGGGACTCATGATTGGAATTGAGCTAAAATATCCCTGCAGCAAATTTGTAGATTTTGCAAGGGAGAACGGCGTACTCTTAAATTGTATATCAGACTCAGTGCTTCGTCTGGTTCCTCCGCTAGTAATTACTAAAGAGCAGATTGATACGGTAGTTGATGTACTTGAGCAGGCCTGAATTAATAAAAAAAGAAATATTTGACATTGCAGAGTATGTTCCCGGAAAATCCATAGAAGAGATAGCTTCTGCCTACAGGCTTGATAAGGCCTCGATTATCAAGCTAGGCTCGAATGAAAATCCCCTCGGACCCTCTTCGAAAGCTGTTCAGGCTCTGATAGACGCAGCCCCTTGCGCAAATATTTACCCATCGGTAGATGCGCTGGAATTTAGAGAAGCTCTCTCGGAATATACAGGTTTTCCAGTTTCGAACATCGTAGCATCAGGGCCTGGAATGGATGGGCTACTTGATGGACTTTGTAGGCTCATGATCGAAAGAGGAGATGAGGTCATAATTCCGACTCCTACCTTTTCCTATTATGAACTGGTAGCTCGAGCATGTGGAGGAAAACCAATATTTGTCAGGCGGAACCAAAACTTTTCTCTAGATCCTCAGAAAGTTCTGGAAGCCGAGTCTTCCAGGACAAAAATAATTTTCCTTTGTTCCCCTAACAATCCATCAGGTAATCTTCTTCCAGAATCTAGCCTTAGAAAGATACTCAAAAATACCAAGGCCCTTGTGTTCGTTGACGAAGCTTATGTAGAGTTTGCAGACAGAAATCTGGTTGGTCTTGTACAGGAGTATGATAATCTTGTTGTGGGTAGAACCTTTTCCAAGGTATTTGGTCTTGCAGGCCTGCGCCTTGGTTATGGAATTCTGCCTGAATGGTTGGCAAAAGAGTATGTTAAAGCAGCAACTCCATTCTCAGTAAGCTTTCCGGCCTTAAAGGCAGGAATAGCTGCTCTTTTGGATGTCGAACACATAAGAAAGACCATAGAAATTACAAGGGAGGGCAGAGAATATCTTAAAGAAAAAATTCCTTTCAAGGTTTATCCTTCTCAGGCAAATTTCGTACTTGTGGATGTTGCTCCTTTGAAAGCAAAAGCAGTGGCTGAAAACCTAATGAAAAAAGGGATAATCGTGCGCCCCTGCGATTCTTTTAGAGATGCTGGAGAAACCTTTATCAGGATAACAGTCGGCACCCTGGAACAGAATAAAAAGGTTGTCAAGTATTTTAAAGCTATAAAAAAAGAGGTTTAAAAACTTTAACTTTTTCATTAACGAGTATTTATTTCTTCTAAATTTTTGTTTTCAAACACTTAATTCCTCGATTTCTTCAATTTTCATCAACGGATAATTGAGTTCTGTGTCAAACTCCATCCCAACTTTCGCCTTTACAGAACCATATTTTACAGTGATTTTTACTCTAAGCATTGGACCCTGAAGTTCAGAATAGCCGAATTTGTTTCCCAGTTTGCTTTTCAGCATTTCTCGGTCGATATTTACAGAAATTTCGGTTACATAAGGTTGGACTGAAATGCTTTTCTGAATAGCCTGTTCAAAACTAGAAACACTATTTAAATTGATAGGCGAGCCTATAAATTGATGGTAGAGAGCTCCAAGCTTTATTCCTGCTTCAAAGAGTGCGTTGTCCTTATCAGTTATCTTTTCTCGAATCAAATAAATCTCTCCCTGCTGGCATTTGTGAGTAAACATGCCAAAATGAATCCGGTTTATTGCTTCTCCTCTCTTTCTCCAGCTTCCAGTTTTTTATCTCGATATTCTTCACTATTAAAATTATTAAGCAACGGAATCCTGAAAAAGGGAGATAACAGATAAATTAGCATTAGGATAAAAGGCAAAACAGAAAAAATCCGCATATACTCCACCATATTAATAAAATAAAGAAGCATGATTATCCCGAAAATGGAAGCTATAAAGGCTAAGATCTTTATATTTCTGATTTTCGGATAGCTCACGCTACTTACCATAAGAAGAGAAAGAGCAAGGGTCAGAGCAAGAAGGAAATCTATCCTTACAAAATATTTGTCCAGCAAAAGATATGTTACCAGCATAACACAACCTGCGGTAATAGGAAGCCCTTCAAATCCGTTTTTCTGGGAGGCTACTGATGAATTGAAACGTGCGAGCCTTAGCACACCACACACAGTGTAAAAAGCCGAAAGTACCGCAACAATAGGATCTTCTCCTCCGAATCCTATGTATATAAGAAAAGCCGGGGCAACCCCAAATGAAACTGCATCAGCAAAAGAATCAAGATTTTCCCCCAGTTTTCCTCCTTCGAACCGTCTAGCAATGTAGCCATCAGCTCCATCTGCAACTACCGCAAGTAGGAGTAAGATCAAAGCAAGATCAAAAGAGCCATTATGGCTAACTGAAATAGAGCTAATTCCGCAGATAAGGTTCAAAAGAGAGACACAGTCCGGAAGTCTTAACATTTTAAATATGTTCATATTCAAAGTCCCTATCGTATTTTATTTTTGCTATAACTGTCTTGCCTGCAAGTACTCTCTCGCCTTTTCCTACTACGATGTCAAAATCTTCCGGAATTGTTACGTCGACCCTTGATCCAAAACGAATCATTCCTATGCGTTGTCCCTGCTCGATGACATCGTTCACCCTTGAATACGAGACAATCCTGCGGGCAATTGCGCCGGCTATCTGTATAACGCT
>Ga0326728_10016503_pt1 | contig 15051 bp, 17 predicted proteins | sample MB3enrmetagenome_FD_207602 | JGI IMG/M metagenome (GOLD analysis project Ga0326728, IMG submission 207602) | Lab enriched peat soil microbial communities from McLean, Ithaca, NY, United States - MB31MN | ecosystem: Environmental > Terrestrial > Soil > Wetlands > Peat | place: USA: New York...
ATCTTAACACCAAACCCTGATGTTGCACGATTCTTCCGAACATTCAGTCATGGCCGCAACTTTTCCTTGACGATTTCAACGTCGCCGATAACACTCAGAAATGCTCCCCCAAAAGGATCGCTATACTATGCTAATTTTATCGAGGTTACAGCGAAAGGCAAGTTGGGATATTTATTCTAAATGGAAAAACATGCCGTCAGGTCATATAGGGTCAGCTAAAGAAAAGAAGAGCCGAATGGTAAGGTGTATTTGGGGGGTATAAAAGAAAATTGTTTTTGAAATGATATGTTATTTAGACTACTTACAACATCTGTATGATGCTTATATAAAACTTTGAACACATGAAATTAGCCTGTTGCGGAACCCATTGGGGTGGGATGACAATTAGGAAACAGAAGGTGTGTCCATGAAATAGTTAATTCGAATTGGGAATGGACGTTTTGACGTCATAATAAATTGAAAAGGGGCCAGACAATCGCCTGACCCCAGAATAATAATGTGCTTAAATTTTATACTATATGACTGGTTTTCAAACCTTAAATATGAGTCATTGAACATCCCCCCTATCTTGTCCTGCACCCGATGATTGTCAGTTATTAATCTTCTCCATTTGCCGCAAATCAATTCTCGGATAAATAAAACGGGAAGGAATTCTTTCCGGCAGTTGTTGGCATTCCTGCCTGCTTGATCCACAATTTATTACTGGTTTGCCACAACTCCAAGCGCCACGCCGGAGCATCTGAGCTCGAACATGCGCTTTATGCATTTCAGGATGTCTTCCACGGCGGAGTCTGGCGTCTTGCCCTTCGGATTTATGCCGCAGATAACAGTCGTGAAGGCATGGTCCATTTCCGGTGCCCAGCGGTAGTTCCCCACGGGGTCCTTACCATAGGAAATATACGCAGAGAGCTGGTCGAGGCCTGTTCCGGGGCGTTCTCCGATCAGGTGGATCAACAATTCTATCGCCAGGCACTGGCCGACATGGTAGCCCGCCCGAACACGTCCGTTTTTGATGACGACGACCTCATCGCTCACGTGAAAGCCTGTCTCTTTGAGACCCCTTCTCAGTTGCGGAAGTATGGTCCTCAGGTTCACATTCACCGCGTTCGCATTAAGCCCGTCCGAAATGACCAGCTGGATTTGCGGCTTGCGCCCCTGATGAAGCGTTGAAAGCATTTCCGCATCTTTTCCAACTATAAGCTCCCCCGATGCCGGATGGGCAAGATAATCTTCCCTGTTGATCGAATGCGTGGAGACGTCCACATGAATGGGGGAGCAGTCCCGGAGTACTGCCGCATCGAGCGTGGCATAGAGGGCTATCTTGGCGTGCCTGTTGATGCTTTCCAGTCGGGCTGCTACAAGTGGGGGATTTGACCAGTCTGGCCCGCAGCCATAGCCCAGGTCAAAGCCGTGATCCCTGAGCCGTTCGATTTTGCGTAGACCTTCTGCCATAAGCGCTTCGGTATCGCGCTTTTCCCCTCCTGCCCTCATATACCGGGCATAAAGGCCCGCAACCCTTTCTGGTTCCCCCTTTGCGTCGCCGTTCTCATCCATCGCTCCAAGGGTGATAAGTCTTTTCCGCATGGAAGAAGAGATCTTCCTGCCAAAGTGTGCGCGCAATGCCGGGTGCTCGCGGAATGAAGTTGTGAGGTAGCCGAGCATCGGGTCCGCCTTGCCCGCAACCGCCATCAGGTATGCCGGAGCGGCCATCCTGACGACAGTCTCGGTCAGCGCCTGGAGCTCGAACGGGTCGATTCCCATATGGAATGTTGAGCAGACATCAAGTCCCATGGTTATACCGTGGAGTTTCGCCATGACAGAGTCTTCAAGGCAGGCTCTCAAAAGCTGGGCGCCGCTCCGAAACACCTCGGGGCCAATGAAACCGGCGACATCATTAACAATCATCCATTTGCCGCCGTTTTGCCGCCTGATATGGCGCGCAGCGCCATAACAGCGGGATTCCAGCGTTACCATGTCCACGCCTTCCGCCGCGCCGTTCGTCACCTCGGATCCCTGGCCGGTTTCAAAATACAGCCCATCGAAATTCTTAGCCAGATCGCTGATGCCATCAACATCAAGCCCGACCATGCCGAAAAGGGATTTGGACGTCCCCGCAAGGCTCTGGAAACCCACATCCAACTTTGTCATGGTGCTGGCGGTTGCCTGCTTCACGATATCGGTGAGCACGCAGTACCGGGTCGGGAGCTCGAGCCTCTCCACAATGGCCTGCAGGACCTTTTCAGTGCGCACAATCGTTTCCAAGTCGTCGCTGGCGGGATTAAGACCGATTATAACATCCCCGCAGCCATAGCAGAGCCCCTCAAGGGTGGACAGCAGAATTTCTTCCTCGTCGTCGCCCGGGCTGTTTGGCTGGATGCGGGAACCAAAGTGCCCGACAGAGCCGATCTTGACCACCTCGTCCGCATCTTTGCCTGGCAGAGGATTGCTAATGGCTTGGGCAACGGCAGAAAGCTCAGCGTTGCTCATGATCTTTACGACGGCTGCAATTATCTCGCTGGTCAGAGCGTCGTGGTATCGAACAGCCCAGTCACCACCATTAAGGCCGAGCAGGGCTTTTTTCATCTCAGCAACGGTCAGATGGGAAATCTCGGTAAACAACTTTTTGTTAAGCGAACGCTGGATCGCCTCTGTTACGCCATCGTCGACTAAGACTAATCTGGCAATATTTCCTATCCTCATAGCAGCAACTTCCTTCTTTGCGTCCATCCTGACATCCTCGTCAAGAGTCCCGCCAACCATCATGTCACCTTCCTTGAATTCGTTTGCCTGCGTAAAAATCCGCTTGATCGTATCCGTATACATTGTATGCCCTCTTGTTTTCTACGCCGTAAGGTTTTCTTTTTCTGGTGGCAAGATTCTACAGGCATGATGGTCGCCAGAACTACCGCAAGAAAGCCCGTCGTCATCCTGCACTTCGGGTTATGAGCCCTAAGCAGACGATTTTTAACGTTACTTTAACCCCTTGATATTTGGGCTGGTTTCCCATAACCATTGAAAACGCTTGAAAATTGTTTTCTATCTATTCCTGCCTATTCCGGCTATTCTCTTTTATTGCTCGTGATTTTATCACAATTTTAGCACACTTGGGATGGCAAGTTAAAGACCGAGGGGCATAGTGGGGGCGATTTTAAATCATTGGAAACACTCTCACCGCTGAATTAAACGACCTTGCCCGGCCGCATTTCAATCCTGACCCTCTGCTTTATTTTTGACCTTATGTATCAAATCTTTGTCTAACACCGATTTTCGCGCAAACTTTAACCGTCATATAAAATAACATTTGGGACCCGTTATCACAGAAACCGAAGAGACAATTTGGCATTATCCAACCATGGTAATTCTTGCGGCATACGGTGCCAAGGCACAGCACGCAGGATAGGGTTATGGGCACGCTTTGGATAGGTTACGGTAATTTGCCCGTTTTTGATTTCCACCGTTCCTTTACCTTTCACGAAGTCACGAAAGATTTTAGGGGCATCGCACTCCTCGAACCCTCGTAGATTCTGTGCCAGGCGATTATAGAGAGTGTCTGCGATCATGGTCATAACCACGTCGAAGTGGACCTTGATGAGAATTAGCGAAGAAAGGGCATTGATGCTGAAGAATTTTACCGCCTCGGCAATGCCGTTCTATCGGGTAAAGGACTGGCGCGGTACCAGGCTTGAATCCGGCCCGTTTCCAGCCCCTCCCAATAAGAACATTCTATAGCCGCCTGTCAAGTGAGAAAATTGATCTTTGAATATCAAATAGTTATCATTTACCGAGAAATCTGGGCGCACCTCTCCTGTGATGTTTTAATTAATGGCGAGTCTCTCACTAGCGGCGAACCTTGAGCCTAATTGACAAAGTTCAGGACATCGGTTACCCAAGTCTAAGGGTAAAAAGGTTCAGGACATCGGTTACCTAATGTCCCTAAATGCTCAAGCTTTCATTAGGAAATCTGCCCTCTCTACTTTAATTGGGTAACTTGTATATCATTAAATTTAGGATTCCACAGGGTTTTAAAGCGCTCAGGAGCCTCGGTTTTTGGTTCTTTATTTAGCCACAGCCTTACGGGCTGTCCACAAAGGGGTGCGCTTTGCCGGGGTGAGTCGCTTCCCTATTAGCTAACGAACCACGGCAACCCCTCTGTGGGCAGGCCAGGATTAAATAGTAAAAGAAAGCATCTTAACCAAAATTCTTAATGAGGGTAACCGATGTCCTGACCCCTAAATCGGCGTTAAAGGTAACCGATGTCTTGACCCTTTTGGGTAACCGATGTCCTGAACCTTGTCACCTAATCGTTACTGGTATCCGACATCCCCCGCCCGCTTCGGGAACTGGGCTGGCCGGGTGGCCCCGGGTCGTTACCTCCCCGGGGCTCCCACAGATCCGGACATGCGTGTCTCACGAGTCCGGTTGGCAGCAATGGCATATCCCATGAGAACCTTCCCGCCATATCCGAGGGTTAAGCGTTCGCTCGCATACTCCCCTTGATGTGCCGGTTATATCTCCTGCTCGACATATCCATTGGGATTGTAATGGCTACCCGGTTCTGAAACCGGACCATTCCCCTAGGAGTTAGTTGCTACCCGGCTCTGAGGCCGGACAACTTCCCTGAATACGCCCGCCATTTACCGAGAGCCCCTTCGCCCTCTCAGGGCGTTACCCCAAGCGGTGTGACCTCGGGGTCACATAGGAAGGCGTTACCCTTCCCTCATCGCTATATCAAGCTCATGCGCCAATCCAAAATCCTCTCTCAGTCTCGGGTCTTCCCCTTGTACCGAGGGTCTTTGCAGGTTGTTACGAATCCCTGCTGGAAGTTGGACCTTCCCGGCGTTATCTCTGCGTATCTTTCTCCGCGTGTCTGGACCCCTACCCCGGCTGCTCCTGCGGTGCATTTGCCCGTTTCTTCCCGCAGGACAACGGCCTTCCCGATCTTGGGAGCCGGTCGGCGCTTAGCAATACCCAGGCTATAGCAATTCCAACCTGGAAGCGATTTCGAGGCTGCAGTCATTCCATAATTCACAAAGTTCAGGACATCGGTTACCCAAGTCTAATGGTAAAAAGGGTCAAGACATCGGTTACCCGAACCCCTGATTATGTATAGTATTTCATGAACTGGACTCTTTATGATCAACTATTTTCCCGGTAGTTTTCCTCACTGGTAAATCTTACTAAGAGGAGCCTCCTCGAGTTCTGAATGGGTAACATACATATATCAGAAGATGGTTCCAACGGTGTTATTTTAAACACCGCCTCAAGGCTGTCCACAGAGGGGTGTGTTTTGCCGGGGCGAGTGGCTCCCCCTAAAGAGCAAGCGAACCCCGGCAACCCCTCTGTGGACAGGCCGGGAAAGCTCGTTTCCTAAGATCTTCTTCCATGCTGGATGTTCTCCTCTTTACTAAAATTAAGGAGAACACCGTAGCTGACGATTTTAATGAGGGTAACCGATGTCCTGACCCCTAAATCGGCGTTAAAGGTAACCGATGTCTTGACCCTTTCGGGTTTCCGATGTCCTGAACCTTGTCACATAATGTTCAAACCACGGATTTGCTTGCCACCCCGATTGCTCCTACCGCAGCGCGTTACGCACTGAGCAGCCGTGGCTTCTACATCCGAGCATCTCACGATTTGTTACCTCCTCGTGCCCCGGATATGCTAATCGTCCGTTTCGGGCAACTGACGATAAGGAGACTTTCACTCCTCTAGATACACAGCCTTGCCGGCTGCTCCCCCAAGACTCGATTTTCGGCCCGCTGGCTAGGCTTTGGCCGCATGGGGCTTGCACCCACTGGGTTTCAATTTCAGGTTTCAGAAGACATCGGTACCTTCTTCCCCCTGAACCAGGCTTTGCCTGGCGCAATCAATCATTCCTTATCAAAGCTCCAAGATTCAGTGAGAGGCCCAGTATTGTCCTCTACAAGGTCATAAATGCCTCAACGGGGCTTAATGGGCTCATCTCGCCGACTGCCTGCTTCAGGCAAGCTATCTTACCCTGGGAAGCAGGAAGGTTTAAAATGGTTCTCTGCGCTTCATCAGAGTCCAGGCAATAACCAAGAGCTTTGCCGCCAGTTTGACCTTCATCTTCAGCTTGATGCCGCACTCATGTTCACGCCCTTTGATAAGTCCGCTGAAGTAGCTCCTGACGTCCGGATTCGATATGGAAGAAGATACGGCCGCCTACACCAGAGCATACCTTAATGCTGACTTGCCCTGTTTGGGGATCACCGGCTTGGCGCTGTCGCTCTTCTTGCCGCTTCGAGAGGCGCATAAGTCCAGCCCTGCCAGGCGCAATACCTGCCCCTTGTTTTCAAACCTTGATGGGTCGCCGATTGCGCCAAGAACCATAGCCGAGACTATGGGGCCGAATCCTGGGATCGAGAGAAGGCATTGATACTCCGGAAACTCCTGAGCAACCTTTTCCATCCGTAGCTCGCTCTCTTTGACTATTTCCCGAATTGCCTTCAACTCGTGTACCAGGCTTTTGGTTTCCCATCTGGCCTCATCGTGCACCAGACACCCCGCGGAGTCGCGGGCAGCTTCCCAGAGCTCGCACAGGCGCTTTTCCTTGTTGGTCCCGATTTCTCGCCGCACGTTCAGCTTCAGGAAGTCAGCAAACTCCAGTCGAGCTATTTCCCTCGGATCCAGGCAGTGCTCCGCTATCGATAACACCTGGTCGTCCGGTTCACCTGCCCGGATGTAGAGCCCTTCCAACTCGGGAAAGTATTGCGCGAATATATTGTTTCTAAGCCGCATCCAGACAGCATGCTCCTGTTTCTTCAGCTTGAGCCGGAATGCCATCAAGCTCCTCAATTTCAGCAGACTCTCTTCCGGCACGTCATAGAAGAGGCAGCGACCCTGCCCGACCAGGTCTGCGACATTGGCGGCATTCTTCTTGTCGTTTTTGTCCCAGCAACGTGCGATTGGTCTTCGATTACTTGCGAATGACTAAAAACTCTAGTGTCTCTGCACAGCTTTGATTAAGAACAAATTTACCATGACATTACACGTCTCCACGGGGTAGAAAAAATGAGCAAAGAAATTTTATACGCTCATTTTGGAAGAGGATCCAGGTGGGAGAATCGACATCACAGGCGGACGGTTCTATTGAATTATCAGATCACTGGTGAAAACGCGCATTTACCGTATAAAATGTGGCTATTTCACATACATTGTTCAATGTCTGTTAAATTTATTTTTACCTAACAGCAGTAAAACACTCAACAAGTAATTTCGGGAATTTTTCAAATCGTATCTTAGTAGCCTTTCAAGATAAATATCAGAAATATATCAACTAGTTACAAATGCAGCACATGTTGTGTTTACTCTATCTAATCATAAGCAACCACCAGCTTCCAGTGTTGGCACGAATAATGCTGTTTAAAATCTAAACGAAAGGAAAGATCGAATTGTTAGCCTATACCGTTGAGCATAACCGTAGCCTAAAATCTTTTGTTTAGAAGAATCTTCTGCAAGACTTCACGAGGAGCTTCGAAATTTTTAAGAGGTAACAAACCATGTTAACCATTGAAGTTCACGGCCAATTTATTACGTGGTCTGAAGATTTTGCCCATTTCATGATGAAGTATTACCAGAAACATGGGGTGGATTTTATTCTCCATCGAAATCGTGTTCAAACAGGCTGGGATAACACGGTGAAGGATAATCGCACAGAAGAAAGATTAGTACCTTGCGGGGCTTTTGAATATCCCTCCTGATATCGAAGAGTGGCGAAAAATCTATGCATTGGCAGGTCAGGGAGTCTTTTCCGAGAGATCGAAGGGGAAGGGAGTTATATCATGGAAACCCAGCATCTTAGTGAAGAGAGTTTCAACGATTTTAAACATATCTTCCCAGGTGAAGAAATATCCTGCATGGCTATTTTCGGGTCAACGATAATGACATTGCTGGTACTTTTTCAGCTATCAGTAATCTGCTGATTGTTCGCCGAGCATAGGATTTCCAACCCAGGATTGTCCACTCCCTCCATGGGAGATGATGGTGCAGGTGGGCACCTCAATACACCTCTCTTACACCTCGCTGTTTTCTATTATACTAAAAATATTGAACAAAACACACCTCAACCACCTCTCTCACCTTTTTATTAAGTTAATATAAACTATTGTATAATTTATATTTTATATCTAGATTTCTTAAAAACCTACATTTCGCACTTTTTTTTCGCAAATACGGTGAATTTACGTTAATGTTCAACTGAACATCAAGAGCATCTGGGACTCGCGTTGCCGGGTCTTGAGTTCAGCTTCGTAAAAACAGCTGGAGAAACATCCAAGGCGTCGAGATATGCTAACTGCGCCTTGTTAAGCGAATTGATCAGAAAGCGTTGACCATCTTTTACGCCAACGAACACTGACGAAAACTTTGATACCATCATGAATGAAGTAGGTCTTGCCGTCTTACGGTTATTCCAACCCGGAAGCGTGATCTTTTCCTCTTTGGTTTTCCTTCTCATGGTTCTTTCCATAAGCCTCCACAAAAGGAGCGCCAGCACAATCACCAGGCCCATCGCCTCGATGCGCCGACGCCGAGGTTTATTGAGGAACACATCGTTGACGACAAGAGGGTCTTTGAGAAAACCGAAGTTTTTTTCGATGCCATCCTGTTCCTTGTAGATCCTCAGGATCTCTGGACCACTTTTTCATCAGCAGGGACATTCGTTAAGAGAACAAAGCAACCAGCCTCCTCTTTGAGTTTTTCAATAGCCTCTTTGTCCTCATGCATGTCGACTCGTACATGATAATTGATTGCCTTCACCCGGCGAGCTTCGCCTTGGCGCGGCCGGCCACGGCCGTAGACGGGCCGTTGCTCAATGCGATATGAGACTTTGTGGAAAGCGGAATTCTGCAGAGACTGCGCGGCACTCTCCGCATCGGGGAGGCAGAAAAATTTCTTCTTGCCCAGCTCTTCTGTTATTTTCTTCCACGCCGCGGCGTCGTGACCTATAGCCTTGGCAATACGCTTCTGCCGGCGTTTGTCATGGGCGTCGGAGTGGACAATGGCCACACGGTAATTTCTCCCGTAAAGCTCCAGGCTTTCTTCCTGTAGGCGGTAACTGGCGCAAATATCCTTTCCCTTTACGATCCGATGCGTAAGGCGTCCCACATCCTGCCAGGAACTGGAAGCCATGGCGTTCTTGATCAGATCCCCACATGCGTCGAAGCGTCGAAGGTCGCCGGCAGCCGCGTGATAAAACGGGTGTCTTCCATGATGGCAAGATTTTCCTTTGTAGCCAGGGCGGAATCGGCCACATAAATGAACTCATGCTCACCCACCCGGTGGCGGGACATGATCCATGGTAGCTGCATGAGGAGCTTGCCGTTGGTCTTCTTGTCCGATGCGTTGCCATCCAGTATCCTAGCGTGGCAAGGCAGATTGTCCTCCACGCAAAGAAGCGAGATGATGAACTGCTTGAGGTCCGGTCGCTTGTCCTTGCTGAATCCGTGCGTGATATGTATCGGGTCATCCGCCGATGGTTCGTGCTCTCCCCACACGCTCACCGATGTGGTGTCATGGTGCGCTACCGAACAGTCCACCCCAAAGTTCTGAAAGGCCCGCAGACATACCAACGTGAACAGCTTCCATGTGCCGTATTTGTAGACACGGTCCAACACCCGTCCGATCGCGTCGTCGTTGAAGCTTTCAGCCGTCATCTCCTTTCCGACAAAAAGAGCCACATCCCGAGTATGGTAGAACTCCTCAACTCGGTAAACCGGTGACCGCCCGCAGAGAACATTCATTACCAGCCCCAACAGGAACTCTCCGGGACTTACGCGCATCCTGCAGCCAAGCTCCCGGTCAACAATATCCACAAGTCCCATTCTGGTGGCGTATTGCTTCACGATGGAGATGGGCGGTAACAAAAGCCTCTATCTCCCCCGAGGCCGGCATCTTTAGGTCAAGTCCTTCAGGGCGAAGGTATTGGGAGCCGTTCGGACAAACGTCACTCCTCTATTCACTTTCTTCACCAGGGCCGAGACCAGCGACTCCCGATCTAGGGTTACGTCGTACTGTTCATGCGCTTTTTGGATGATCTCCGTTACATGCAACGGTGTGCCCACGGTCTTGAGAATATCGGCCACAATACTCATATGTGACATACTCTCACTATAGGGAGACTTCCGTTCCCTTTCTGGCTCCAGCTTTCTAAGATATCCCCGTATTACTCCCATTTGTGCTTTGAGAAGCTCTTCTTGAAGCTTCGCCCATGCTTTGGTTTCCATACATACCTCCTCCTTTTTATATATCATAAAGGAGTAGGTGTGTAAACTATATTATTGACATACGTTATGATTTTTAATAAAAATATTTCAGAACATAATTGGCTGCTGAACTCTGAAACACATTAGAGTAAATTCACCAAATTTACGAAAAAAAAGTGCGAAATGTAGGTAAAAAGGTGGGTGAGGTGTGTTTTAGCTAATGCTATCAATACATTACAATTTTCAGAGGTAAGGAGAGGGAGGTGGGAGGTGTTGGGAAAGTTCTTATCTATCTATTATAATGTGACCTGACCCCTGCGGTTCTGGGTAATACTTGCAACGCGGGGAGAAACGAAATTTATTGTTGAGTTGCCAGTCTGCGGGGCTTGCCCTTCGCCTGAAATCTGTTTCAATTAAAGAAAAGCCTGCATACCGACATGAATTACCCAGGCATGTTTGTCTTTAGACACTTTTAAAATAGGGAGGGCAAAACATGAAAGGGAACAAAAAAATCATCAAGCATCTGAATATGCGTCTGGTCGAGGAGTTGACTGCCATCAACCAATACATGGTCCATTCGGAGATGTGCGATAACTGGGGTTATGAGCGACTTCATAAATTGATCGAGAAACGGGCCATTGATGAGATGAAACACGCCGAGAAACTCATTGCCCGCATCCTCTTTCTCGATGGGCGGCCCACTGTCAGTGAATTGAACAAGGTCAACATCGGCGCTGATGTCTCGAAAATGCATAAGAACGACCGATCCGCGGAGGAAAGCGCCATTCTGGGATACAACGAGAGCATCCGGCTGGCTGGCAAGGTTGGGGACAGCGGCACCAGCAAAATGCTCAAGGCGATTCTCAAGGAGGAGGAGGACCACATCGATACTCTCGATGCCCAGCTCGACCAGATAAGCCAGATGGGAGTCCAGAACTACCTTATGGAACAACGGGATTAATTTTCTGGCTCTGTTGCAAAAAATACCAGATGATGCAGGAATGGGATTGAGGGCAATTATTAAGCGGCGACAACAAACAAATTTTCGATGAATCTCACCTGCCCTCTGATATCCTCTTTCTCAACTTGTTTAATTTGTCCTTTCTGAATCTTGTTCATTATCTCATACCCTCTGAGTGTCTTCCAGGCTGTTTGGAATGAAGCAAATCCAAGGCCCGGCGTCACACGCCTCTTTATGAAGCGATGATCTTGCTCAATAATGTTGTTGAGATACTTGACCTGGCGCAGTTCGCAGGATTCCGGAAGGATCCCATTTTCTCTCAATGCGGAGACTGCTGGCGGGTAGACGGGATTCTTATCCACATTGATCACTCTTGAACTGGAGCTGTGAGAGGCCTTCAGGGTCTTTTTGAAAAATCGTATGGCCGCCTTATCATCTCTTTTAGGGATATAGAAATTTCTATTATACCATTATAGGTGGAATTACTATATCCCACCAATGAAGATCAGGAGAACGTAGCAGTCTGTTTTCTAGAGCCTCTTTCTCCTTGCCGCAAAGCTTGGCACCCTTTTCGTAGACGGCTTCCAACAGCATTGCAGTCGTCCGTATCCCTCTCCAGGCAAAGCTGCCGGCACGATTCAATACTGTTGTGACACTATCCAGTAGATAACCATTCCATGACTTCTCTAACCCGGCCCAGTAGCGTTCAATGCTATTGTATTTGCTGTGATAGGGCGGATAGTATATGATTCGGATCATAAGTCCTGTCGTGTCGGCAAACTCCGTCATGCGGTACAGAAATTGACTGCGGTGCCCGTTGCATTCCGGGCCATTATCCATATTGATGGCCAGTTGCTTCACGTGGGAAAGTTCCTGCTTTCTTTCCTCCCACCACAGTAAAAGTCCATCAACCAGAAAGTCGCTGGTTTTGTTGCTGTTGCCGAAAAACAAGAACGATTTTCCGGTAACAGGTTCCAGAATACAGCCAGGCACCAGTTTTTCCTTGGGCCGCATATCATGATCCCACGCCTCAACCGCCGTAAGACCGCGCGTCCATTTCTGGAGTATTCGCCAACATGCACAGTCGCTTTGGTGTCCATGCTGATTCTCAATGTCTCAGGGTCGGCATCCGCCTGCGCATTCATTTGCCAGACGTTGGTGAAGATGGTATCGGTTTCTGTCGTTTTTTTGCACCTTGGTTTTGGCAACTGTACGCAATCTATACTCATGGCGGTTCAGGATATTAGAAATCGTGCGGACGCTCGGCAACGATTCCTCTGGCCATCCGTTCGCGACAAGGGCATCATGTACTGATTGCGCCGTCATATTCGTATAGAGCAGGTCGCTCGTAAGCGCGGTTCCGCTTGGCTAGATGGCTCCATTATCTTCCGGATGTCATCTAGTAACTTGGGGCGCTTCTCTTCAGATTTCGGCTTGTGCCTATCAGACAGATCGTTAATACAGACTATGCCACTCCGAAATTCGTTGATACCAACGGCTACCGCTGATCGGCTCCAGCCAAATACCTCTTCCGCCACGCGAGATTTCTCATCCAGAATCGTCATTGCCACGTCTCCCATCGCTTGGCGGCGAGTAGGCCATGGAATCAATGATACCAAACGGAAAATCAGCTCTGCCAAATCAGGAGAAACACCACTACGATCCAAAGTCGAAGTCTTCATCCAAAATACCTCCCCCTTTGTAGGATGAAGATATTATACATGGTATTTTTGTAATTGCCAAGTCCCTTAGAGCTCAGCATGAATCCAATGGCATGCCATCTGAATCCACAGCCCGGTATAAATATTTCCATTGACCCTTGCCCTATTGATAGTAATGCGTAAACTTAAAATTCAAAAACAAAACCACTCTCCAACCATCCCGCCCAACAAAAATTTTTAGCGGAGAAAAGCAAACCCCTTTACTTGAAAATTTCAACTAGTTGAAGGCATTGCTGCGATCCCTAATCGCATATGTATCACTAACATTACAGTATTGCGAGATGCTTTAATGAAAATTTCACCTTTATTTATTGGACGCTATACGACGTACTTAACAGTTCAGTAATAAAAGTAGTATCAGATTCTTTACAAACGTTATATAGGGATCTTTATTTTGTACCATCGCATAATTAATTAAATGATAATAAATTAAATATGTTAGTGAGGCAAATGGATGATGGCACGTCTATTGCTTATATGTTTGTTAGACAACGATAGCATGGAACCATGCCCAATAAAACAGCTGAACAAAAGGAGAAGGTTTCCATTATTGCTGAAATTGCTCTTTTCGGCGGTGCTCTATCAGTGCATGAGTCGAATCGGGACAACCCTCACCGTCTCCAAGGCAAGAAGAACTCGGACAATCAGGTGCTCATTCAAAATGACCTGATTGTCAGCGTAAACATACACTGATATGAAGGAAACCAAGCAAAGGTCTTGAGTTCAAAAAAAATGTGGAACGGCCTCGTATATATCATATGCAATAGGAACATATTGGCGTATTTGATGGATCTTCTGTAATACTTCACAAGGAGCTCCGAATACTTTAGGAGGTGACAAACCATGTTAACCCTTGAAGTTCACGGACAATTTATTACATGGCCTGAAGAGTTTGCCCTATTGATGATGAAGTATTACCGAAAACATGGAGTGACTATCATTCTACATAGAAATTGTGTCCATACCGGCTGGGACACCACGGCGAATAATAATCGCTCCAAAGAAAGAACAGGAACTTGCGGGGCTTTTGAATGTTCGGGGTTTGAAGTCCAATGGACCGAAAACTTACGCTAAGAAATACCGATCAGTTCCTACGGCTGGTTTTACGACCTAACTAGTTAAATAACAACGATTTACTTATTTGAGGCTGTGACCACCAAACCCTCAAAAATGCCATATGCAATTTCGCAGTGCAGGGAGGTCTTAGACCGTTAAGCCGGTTTACTGAGCCGATCTAAATACGTTAGCGTTTTCGGTCCATTGTCGAGTAGACCTGTCCCTCTTGCCACATAGATATACATGCACGTTTACGTTAACATACTGTCAATTATTCGCAGTATGCGGCCATCTGCTATTTGCTGAGCCACCAGGGTGATAAGCTTTGATTGATCCGCCGAACCGAAAAAATCCCTTAGATCGGCGTCCACGATCCACTCATATCCCTCTTCTATTTCTCGCCACACCTTTCGCAGCGCATCCTTGGTCGATCTTCCGATCCGATATCCGAGGTTGGCATCATCGAATAGTGGATCGAAAATCGGCTCCAGTCGGTTCTTCAGGGCTTGCTGGCATACACGATCATAGATGTTTGGAATACCAAGTTTCCTGAATTTCCCCGACTGGCCTGCCTTGGGTATCAGGTGTTGCCGAACGGGTTGGGGTCTGTAGGTATCTTCCTTGAGCTCCTTGTGAAGCCTGTCAAGCTGCTCATCGAGCACCTCTTCAAACTCCTCGATGCTCTGTCCGTCAATACCTCCAGCGCCCTTGTTCGATTTCACCTTTTCCCAAGCTAGCTCCAGATTCTTTCTCTTGTAAACCTTGTCCACCAATGAGTGGACCTTCCTTGTTCCTGTCGGGTTGAGCCAGTCCGCAAGTCTCCTCGGCTGTTGATGATCGGGTTTTTCACTTAGGGAACTTGTCCTCATCATCAACCTTACTCGCTCGCTTTCCAGTTCTTCCCAACCGCCTCTGCCAGCCGCCTTCCCCAGCCCACACGGCTGCCGTTCTCCGGTCACGCGACTTTCGCCGCGCTTATGGTACTATTCGGCTGTCCGACTACTCGCAAGGCTTCGCTTCCCACTTCGTTTTCTCTTATAGGGTCACTTATTCCGGTGCCACCCGGAAACCTTGCGAGTTCTCCTGGGGT
>Ga0326728_10016505_pt1 | contig 15048 bp, 12 predicted proteins | sample MB3enrmetagenome_FD_207602 | JGI IMG/M metagenome (GOLD analysis project Ga0326728, IMG submission 207602) | Lab enriched peat soil microbial communities from McLean, Ithaca, NY, United States - MB31MN | ecosystem: Environmental > Terrestrial > Soil > Wetlands > Peat | place: USA: New York...
AGCAGCGCCGCCGGCGGATAGGCCGGCCGGCCGCGCCCCAGTGGGTCATCTTTCGGAAACCGAAATCCTTCCCGCGCCAGATCGAGACTCTCCACAAAAGCCTCGATCACCCGCACCGGGTTTTGCTCGCTGACATGGTCTTCGAGCCGTTCCGGCAACAACAAGGTCTGTTTTCGATCCCAGCCGCTGATCCAATTCATGCAGCAAGTTCATGTTCCCAGCTCGGATCGAAAGCAAGCACGATCACGCTCCCAAGACGGGTTTTTCACACAGTCTCGAAACCACGGCTCGCAGCGGCGACATCGAGGGCGGCGTCGGATTGCCACCGGCAGAGCCAATGTCTTCGGGTTTTGCAGCGGAGCACTGCCGTTTGTGACGCAGCGAAAAAACATGAAGTCTCTTTGGCTGCCCGCACGGGTTGTTGCGGTGCCGGCGGTCAGCCGATTCCATGCGCGAATGCGGTGTGGAGCACGGACGCTCAGGTTGTGGCAAACGATGTGGCCGCGCAGTGATGTGCGAGCGGCGACATCGCCAGCGTCTCGGATAGCGTATGCCAGAAAAAGTCTTGGAGCTTTGCGGGCGGCGGATCCGGGGCGGCGGGGAAAAGCCGACGCGGCAAAGGCCAAGTTGGGCGGCCTTCCGAGTAGGAAGCCGGCGTTCAGCAAATCCCCAACGCTGTGGCCGCGAGAACCACAGGTCGCAGCGGCGACATTGCGCGCTGTTTGATCGCCAAACCGAGACGACCGGCCAGGGCGCGATATTGCTCAATGCCACCAACGGCGGCGGTCATTTCCTGACCAAAACCAACGTCCAAGGCATCACCTTGACGCCATAAACGTGAAGGTCATTTGAAGGTATCCGACTGACGAACCACGTACCGCTCGGGCGGTTAATCAATTCTCTACCACGAGAAACTAAGTGTACTCCGTCAGCCGGTCACTTCTCGCCCGACTGGGTTACCGTGAACGTCTGGCCGCCGATGGTGATCGAACCGGTCAGGGTCGTGGTGTTGGCGTTAGCCGCGACGGTGTAACTAATCGATCCCTTGCCCACGCCGCTGCCGCCATCCGTGATAGTGATAAACGAATCGTTGCTGACAGCGGTCCAGGCGCAATCGCCGAAGTTGGGGGTCACCTTCACAGTAGCCGAACCGCCTGCCGCCTTGATTTTGCCGGTCTTGGGGCTCAGCTTGAACGTGCAGCCTCCCGCCGCCTGATCGACGGTGACGGTCTGGTCAGCAATGGTCATCGTGCCGCTCAAGGCCGTGGTGTTGGTGTTGCCGTCGACGGCAAAATCAACCTTGCCGTTGCCCGTGCCGCTGCCACCGGAGGTGATCCTGATGAAGGGATCGTTGCTCACCGCCGTCCATTCGCAGCCGGTCCCCTTGGCTTTCACGCTCACGGTTTTCGCGCCGCCTTTGGCCGTCAGGGTGACGCTCGTCGCGCTCAGCGTGTAGGTGCAGTTAGTGTTGATCGGGCCAAGCCCCACATCGAGTTTGAACACCGTGCCGTCGCCGTTTGCCCCGCCGTAGCCGGTCGTCCCGTAGAAATTGCCGTCGCTGCCCTGCAGCAGCCCCCCTGGATGCTGCCCATCGGTGGGGGAACTGCCAAAGGAGTGAAGATTCGTATAACTGCCGCCGGGACTGATTCGAAACAAGGTTCCGTAGCCAACGTCCGAGTCGTTTGTGAATCCTTGGCCGTACATCCCGCCTGCAAAGGTCATACCGTAGAAATTGCCGTCGCTGCCCTGCACCAGCCCCCCTGGATGCTGCCCATCGGTGGGGGAACTGCCCAAAGAGTAAAGAATCGTTTCGACGCCGCTGGGACTGATCCGAAACACGGTCCCGCATCCACCGTCGCAATCGGTGCTCGTCCCGCCGGCTTTGGTCGTCCCATAGAAATTGCCGTCGCTGCCCTGCACCAACTCGGACACTGGATAGATTCCATCATTTAGGGAACTGCCAAAAGAGTAAAGAATCGTTTCGATGCCGATGGGACTGATCCGAAACACGGTGCCGAGGCCGTACGTCCCGCCGCGTACGGTCGCCCCATATAAATTGCCGTCGTTGCCTTGTATCGGTCCTGTATTTGGATTTTGTCCATCGTTGGGCTGACTGCCAAAGGAGTAAAGAATCGTGTAGCTGCCGCTGGGGCTGATCCGAAACACGGTGCCGAGGCCGTACGTCCCACCAAAGTAGGTCAATCCGTAAAAATTGCTGTCGCTACCCTGCACCAAGCCGGTGCCAGATGGATAGTACCCATCTCCATTGAACGTGCCAAAGGAGTAAAGAATCGTTTCGATGCCGATGGGACTGATCCGAAACACGGTGCCGAGGCCGTACGTCCCGCCGTCGGAGGTGCCATAAAAATTGCCATCGCTGCCTTGTACAAGTCCAGATGGTTCCCCTCCATCGGCGGGGGAGCTGCCAAAGGAGTAAAGACTCCTGTAGCTGCCGCTGGGACTGATCCGAAACACAGTGCCCCCACCGTTCGCCCCGCCGAAGAAGGTTGTCCCGTAGAAATTGCCGTCGCTGCCCTGCACCAGCCCGGCCTGTGGGTAGTATCCATCGTTGGGCTGACTGCCAAAGGAGTAAAGAATCGTCTCCGTCCGTGCGTTTGCATCGAACGCTCGACCCACCAGAACTACCAGGACAATGACCAATGGAATGCGAAGGATCTTCATGATGTTGCTCCTCTTCTATGTTTGTCGTTGCTCCAATCGCTGTAGCCGGCCGCGCCGCCAATGGCGTGCGCTTCGATCGTGTAGGCCGTGCCAGGGGTCAGGCCGTTGCGGGAGTTGGTGAACAACCAGACGCTCTGCCACGCGCCGGGGGGTCTCGGGCCAACCGATTTCGTTTTGTTGTTGCCGCTTGGGGTGGAAATTTGCCATGCAGGAATGCGGTTCGAATACCGGCGCTGATGGTTTTCGACCAGAAGTGTCACTTGACAACCCGACCAGTTGATTCGCCTTCATTCGAGTACCGGTCTTCGGTGTGCAGCTCGAGAACTGCAGCAGTTTGCCAATCTTGAAAATTCGTGTCAAGATTAATTTCGTTTTCAAATGAGAATTGGTGGGTGCATCGGCGCTCAGGGGGCCTTCGCCCAGTTTGGCAACCACAAAGCGGCACGGGCGGTTACGCTCGACCGGCTGCCGACTGGTTCAAGCTGCCTGAGCGATCAGTTTCGCCTGCGCGTTGGCTCTGGCCTAAGCCGCTGGCGTGAACTGCCTGATCGCCGTAATCTTGGCGGCTGGCAAGCGCATGAACAAATCTTTCAGGTAATCGAACGGATCGACTCCCTGCCGACGACAACTGCCGAGCAATGTGTAGATCACCGCACTCCGTTCTCCAGCCGTTGGATGTCCGATGAATAACCAGTTCTTTTCCCCAATTGCACTGGGCCGAATGGCATTCTCGATCAAGTTGTTGTCGATCTCTAAAGTCCCGTCGGCCACAAACCGCGTCAACGCTTCCCAACGCTTCAACGCATAGTCAATGGCTTGGCCGAGCAGACCTTGCGGCAAGGTCCGTCCCCGCACCAACTCCATCGCTCGGCGCAGCCGGGCCAAGATCGGACGACTCTGCCAAGTGCGCAGCGCAGCCCTCAATTGCGGCCCAGCTTGTTTCTCCCGCAACTCCTTCTCCACTGCGTACAGCAGTCCGATCTGCCGCACAAACCACGCCGCCAGTTTGCTTTCACTCAACGCTTCGTGAAAGCCGCGCCTCGCGTGTGCCCAGCAGCCAATCAACAGCAGGTCGTCACGTTCCTTAGCTAGGGATTCATACGCCGAGCAGCCATCGGTCTGGAGTTTGCCACGAAAGTTCTTCAGAAATTCCTTCGGTCCTTCTCGCGACCGGCTTACCCGCCATTCAAACAGCACATCGCCGCCCGGCCGACTATACGTCCACAGATAACCCTGCTGGCTTTTGCCTTTCACATCCGGATCCAAATAGCGAATCGGCGTCTCATCGGCTTTTTTCGGATGTAACCATGCCGCCATCGTGGCAGAATCCAGCCAGTCAGACTAGACGTGGTCGCTCAGCCGCATACATTTGAAGAGCCACGCTCGACTTTCCAGAACTCGCGACCTCCATTGCTAGAGGTTTTAGTGCAGCGTTCCTTTGATCCCCTCCTGTGCCAAGTAATAGCCTGATGTAATTTTGAAGTAGTTCTGGCCGTTGACATTGATTGTCACCGGCATGAATACGGGGATTCCGGGTGCCATGATCGTTGCGTTTAAGAGGCCTAGTTCGTTCCAGTTCGTGTTGCCCGGTGCGCATAGCATCCTGGCTGAAAATGCCCACTTGTTCTTTCCCGCCGTGATCGCAATCTTGCCGCTCGGGTTCTCCCAGTTGCCTCCGCTGACGGTCGCAATTCCGTCCTCGGCGACGGGTGTAAACAGCCAGTTGACGGAGCCGATGCTGACCGTTACGGTTGCCCCCGCTGCTTTGGTGCCCGTGATCGGAACCGTTCCGGACATGGTGACGACGTCAGTGGCGTTCGACGCCGTACCGAAGGAGCGGGTAATTGCCAGCGACCCGACGGTTGTCGTGGGAGGGTTGGTGGTACTTCCCTCAAAGCCCACCGGGCGCTGGACGTCGGTGTAAGCTACCGCGTTTGAAAATATCTCCGCAGGCACGCTGTAATCTCCCCCTGCGGCGGGCGGGGCATAATTTGACGGCACAACAAACACCTCATATTCCGTCGCGTCCGCATCCTCCCCGCCTGTCACGGTATCAACCGCGAAGGTCCCACTGGGACCTATCAGAACGGTCGGTTGGTCAAAGTACGGTTTGGTCCACCAGCCGCCGGCCACGTTGATGTAGGTTGCCACAACGTAGTCAGCGGTATCCACCCCGGTTACCAGTCCCGCAATTCCATTGGCGGAGCCGTAAGCCGGGATTGTGGTCAATTGTATGCTGGGCGGTCCGGGCAAGGTTGCGGGCTGCATTTGCCTCATCAACACCGTCTCAGGAAGCGTGTATCCTTCATAGACCAGGTTCATCCCCTCCTTGAGTGTTCCCGTACTGTTTCGAATTCCCCAGTGCGCCCCCTGAGGTCCTTCCGACGCTACTTTCCATGCCTCGTCGTAAGCTTCAAAGTAGAATATATTGACGTTGTTTGACTGAGCCCAAGTATTCACCGCCAACCAATAGTAGACGGCGTTCTGCGGGTTTGGTACCGCCAAATTGACGGCATCGCCGCCGCTGGGCCACCCGGTTTCACCGACCCAAACCTCCTTGGCCCCCGCCGCCTGCACCAGCCCACAGTATTCGTTCTCCAATGATGCGATGGCACCGTCGATCCTGATTCCATCCCAGTAGGGATAAGAGTTTCCCAAGACGATGTCCGATGCGGCCATGACATTCTGGTTCGTCTCCAGAACGTTGCAGGCGTCAGCGGTCGTCACCGGAATACCTGCTGGCACGGATGATCGAACCTGCTGCATGTACGAGACCAGTTTGGTCGCGGGGAGGTCTCCGCGCAGCAAAACCTCGCTTCCTACTATCAGCATGTCGGCCTCGCCCCGGTTCGCCGCCGCGATCAGGTTCTCGATCTCCAACTGGTTGGCGGCCATCCCCGCGCCTGCCGCATCATTTTCGGGGCCGAGCCAAGCCTCCAATGCCGCCTTAAAGCCGGCTTGGTGGGCAAGGGCTCCTGCGGTCTCGAAGCCATGTGTCACACTATAGGTGCGTATCCATTGGGAATAACCGCGGATCTCTTTGATGCGGTTCGCCACTTCGTTGGTGCTGAGCACGATGCCCGTGTTTGGGTTCTGCCCATTCACATACGGGCTGAAGTTGACGCCAAAGGGCAGATATTTGGGCGCCGCCAAGACGCTGGTGGCCGCCAGAATTGTGAGAACGCCCAGCCAGTAGCCTCCGTTGCGCATCCGTTCGTGCTTTGAGTTAATAATATCTCCACCCTCGTGTCGCCGTTGCACGCTCTTTATCCTCTGTGACACCACCCGACGGGATTTGCCGGCGTCCTTTGCACAAATGCTCCCGGGAAAGCGGCGACACACGACAGGCTAATGTTTGTCCACCTTGCGTGGCCAATACGGATTGTATCCGGTTTCAGCAAACACCAACCACGCCGTGGCCCCGATATGTTTGCGTGAATAATACCACCACAAATCATCACCGCCCAGCCGATGGAATCCTGTCCACAATGTGACACTACAAGCGGGCATCCCTCCATCGCCGGATTGGTTACGCTCGAGAACTTTCAACAGTTCGTCAGCCCGCGCCTGACGCGTCGCATTCGATCCACCCATATACTGGTCCATCAACCGATAGGCTGTCGCCATGTGAGCGGTACCTTCGAACCAAACACCATCCACCGAACAATTGAGATTCGTTGCCGGTTTCTTGCTGAAATCATATCCGTCGTCCCGCGTGATCTCCCGTTCTGCATAATCCAACGAACGCAGGTACGGTAGGCCTTGATCTTTGAGGGCAAGCAACGCCCACGCTTGTATATCCAAAGGGATCACGTCCTTGTTGATTGTTATTCCATTCGTGGTTGTTCCCGTCCAAAACTTCCCTTCGGTGTCGTCCCACATGCTGGCGACAAACCGTTTCGCTTGATCCGCGGGACGTTTCCACGCGTCGTCCCCGGTCGCGAGATACAGGCGTTGAAACGCCGCATACAAATCAATGTTGTGCTCCGTGGCCTTGAAGGATTGGGGTTGAATGACCAATTTCCTTTGGAATTGGCCGCTCGTAAAACCTCCGGTGTGGGTGACATCGGGACAATTGTTTATCACCCATCCCCCGAGTTTTTCGGCGGCAGCCAGATACCGATCCCGTTGCCCGGGAGGTGTCACCGCCTCATGGTAGGCGAGCAACCCCAACATGGCCCACGCCATGTTGCCGGTGTCACGACTGACACAGTACGGATCCTCGTCCCATTCATTGCTGGCAACGTTGGTAAATCCAGGCAATCGCACCGTTCGCAATTTCCCATTCGCCGACCATCCCGGAGGAGTAAATAGATCTCCGCCTTGGTACGCGTTTCTGAGGGAGCCATCTTGGAATTCACGGTCATGCTCTTGAGCCGCCACGAATGCATCGGCGATTAGCCCGGCTCTGTCTCGATCCCCAACCGCTAGAAACGCCATCAGAGCCAGGGCGTTGTCGTAAGTATAGGCGGTGTTTCTCAGCACCCTGTCCACTTCATTACTGGTCGGTTGACATTCATAGCTAATCAGGAAACGGGGCTCCTTCAGCCGAGGTAAATCAAAGGCAATATCGTCCAGGTAAAAGGTAATGCTCCCATGGTTGTTTCGCGCGTTTGCGGCCCATCCGAATCCACCCAGCACATAGTTTAGGTCGGCGCTTTTTAGGGAAATCGTATACGGCCGCCATTGTTTCGTGAGTTTGAGAACTCCTGTTGTACGCTTTGGGAAAGAATCTGGAAAGGGACACTCTTTGAGTGTGATACCCCTCTCCGGATCGCGACCGACTCCACACGCAAAGAATTCGACGTACTCACCGCCTTCCTTGCCCCTGACCCAGAAGGACAACTGCCGTGCCCCGCTTAAATTCCAACCCGCATCGGGTTGTGTGCCCCAATTCGGTTCCGGTGTTTTGTTCGTGAGGACGCCATTCATGAAATACCATCCCCCCCAATCGTCCTCATTTCTTGGTCGAAACGACGCCTCGATGCAATTCAGTCCGGAATGGGGTTGATTCGTGCAAAATAAATCCATCGGGGGGAGCATTCTGTTGGCCTGAGCGGTCAGCTTCGCATCGTCCAGATTGCTCATCCGGGCCAAATGGACAAAGTGATTCCCAGCCGCATCACCATCGGAGTACACCCAGAACTGCTGATGGTACCGGTCCATACGCCCAGAGAGATAGGCGACCGCTCTGGTGACGGCCGTTGTCGGACTTGACCCCACCGATGCGATTGATTGCGAATAGATGGTTCCGCAGGCAGCACCGAAGATGCTGAGGACAAACCCGATGACGGTAGCCCGAAACGAAGCGTTTCTGACGTGCTTACTGTTGTTCACGAGCTTCTGGCCTCCAAATTATCCATGCGACTGCACAGCCAGCGAGGAATTCACAAAAATAAAACGCGATCCAAACAGATTGCCGCGGATGAAAATGGATGCTAACTAGGAAGAACACAAACAGAGAGGCCACTGATCCCCAGAAGCTGTACCGGCAGATGGTGGCCTCGATATCGACCAGAGGGGCTCCACCACCAGCCGCCCGGTGTCGGATAGACTCCAAGGAAACATAGACGATGCCGCTGAATAGAATAAACGTTAATAGATTCGTGTCAAGGCGCAGCAACGGATAGATATTGGCGCTCATCAGACTATCCTGTTGACGCAAATACGTTTCCCACTGGATAATACCGGTCCCGGCCATGATAGGCTCAACCTGCTCCTTAATCCAGAGCCCCAAGATGCTCATCATGCTTTGGTGAAACTGAATACGTGTATCAATGATCGCACTGGTGACAACCGCCCCCCAGACAAAACAGACATTTCGTGCGGACACCAGCAAACGGGCTGGATCTCCCTTCTGCGGCGTTCGGAACAGAAACGCCAGAATGGCTCCAACTATGGTAAAGTTGAGGACGAACAGATGACTTTCCTGATCAAGCCGGGTCTGGATTTCTTTGACGGCATTCTCATAGGCTGCCAGAACGTACTTCTGCTGCTCATCGTTCAGCAATCGGGTCTTCGTCGCGGGCGGCGAATCAGAACCCTGCCATGTCTTGTCGCCAAATCCCACCAGCGACGAGCAATCGAAAAGCAAGGCAGCCGCAAAAATGATCAGCACCACAGAGCATACTTTTATCCTTGTAGGCAGACCGTTCATAGGTGACACCTTCTTTGTTGGCAGTTAGTGTGGTCGATCAATGATACCAATCACCGATGCTCACATTGATTCCGGCACGGAGATCATAATCGGGAATCGAGGCGGGCGCCGGTTGACGGTAGTACGTGGCGATATGCACATACTCGACGTACAATACAATGCGGACGACCTTAAGCAATCTGACCACCTCCAATGGTTTCGACAGATCGGGCGCGAATCGCAAACCGCCGCCCCCGTCCAGCCTGTTCTCCCAGTAATAAGTCGGATGCTTCGTGAGTGAACTCTCCAGCGCGATATAGGGGGTAAAACAGGCGAGAATGTCAGAGCCAGGTTTCCGAATCCCCGCCCGGAAGGCTTGGGCGACAACCCAACTGTCGTAGTGTTGTTCGAATTCATTGGCCGATTGCCACCAAGTTCCATCCCAGAATTCCCACCACCACGGCGAGGCGGTCAAATTGACATTCGACTCGTGCCAGTACTCCATGCCGGCGCGAACTTGGTGCTTGGGCCGCCACTTGTTCTGGTCGCCCCAATAATCTGTCTGATTATACTCTCCAAAAAGACGGACTGGGCCAAACACTTGACCGATCAAACTGTTGGTCTCACGCAAACAGGCCACACTGAATGGATACACTTGGAAGCCGTATCCCGGAGCCGCCAGGACGCCATTTTCATAGGCCGGATCATCGGTCGCGGCAATTCCGGCAAAGCGAAGATACGGGCCATAACTGAATTCTCCTTGATGCGGGGGTAACCAGATTTCGATGCGGCTGTCCCACTTGCCGACGCCGGCGTTGTGGTTGGTGGGGTCGAATTGCGTTTTCTGGTACAGGCCGTCCAAATTGGCTGAGATCCCCAGCCATTGGTTGAAGAGCCCTCCATCAAGATCGTCTCCAAAACAGTGGCCGGCACCGATCAGCATGGTCGCGGCAAGAAAGTGCCGCAGCAATGACCGGTTGTTGTGAATCTTCATATTTTTTCTGACTCCTCGTTATGGCAACGGTCCGAAAACGATGACGTTGTTGTTTGTGTTGGACTCCCTCACCGTATTCGTGGCATTGACAACGGCAATGACGTACCTGCCTGATGCGGTGGTCCCGGCGGGTAAGCTGACGCGAAGACTCAGCGATTTCGTCAGCGCTGGCTTAAGTGCGCTCACGGTCGCCTGCTTGAGCAACTGAGCGCTGGCGTCCAATGTGGGATTGGTGGACAAGTAATAGCGGACTACGGAGGCGCCCGCATTGGTCGTTCCGATGTTTTGAACAATAAACTGGCCGCTGAGCTTGCACCGCGAGGCGGTTTGGGTCCGGACACAAGTTTGGGTAAGATTTGCCCAAGTGCCGGTCAAATCGGGGCCATAGGTACTGTTGGGACCAGGTGACGACAAAGGATTCAGGTTTTGTTCCGCGAAAATGGCCCAAGCGGTAGCCGCCAACCCCACCCGCTCGGGGATGCGTTGGAAGGGGGTGGCGAGACATTGTTGAACCGGGGGCAGGGTGTCGCCATCTTGCATTGTGCTCGCGACCACACCTTGGGTATCGCCAAAGGGCGCCGCAACTTGGGCGTAACGGATTTGGTTCGTGTAGAGGTTCGCCGCGGCACCGAATGTGTTGGTTTTGTACAGGCGATCCATCAACAACATCGTTACGACAGCTTGCCCGGTAAATTCCCAGGCAATCCCATCGGCTCCCGAGACCGGAGCGCTCACGAGATTGAATCCGTTAAAGGTACTGCTACCGACTGTGATCGTCTTAGTAAAATTGCTCAGGCAGTGCTGAATCGGACGAGTCCAGTCGATTCGGTTTTGATAACGCGGAGATTCGGCCAGGGCCAGCGAGGCGAGCGTGTCGGCATCAAGAAAATCGCTCGTGTTGACGACTTCGTGTCCGGCTCCGTCCGCAGCGGAGCCGACATTGAAACGACCATCGGCCGTGTCGAAGAGGTCCATGACGTAATCGCCCGCGGCATTTGCGCTGGCGATCCAGGTCGCAGCGGCGGCTTGGTTGCTGAGTCCACTTTCAATCATTGCCAGTTTTGAAAAGGCCGCAAAGATTTCCGCATTGTTTTCAACAGACTTGCTGTGTTGAAGGGTTTTTGGAGTGATTCCCCCATCCGGATAGCCGACGAAGTACCCTCCCAGACTGGCGGGATTGGTATCCATGAGGTTGCCCACGATCCAATGGCCAATGGTGAGAGCGTCATTCAGATAATTTGTCTCCCCAAGCTGTTGATAAGACGCCGCCAAAGCCAGCACCGCCCACGCGTTGTTCCCACCCGTGGCTCCGTCCAAGACCAGGGAGTACCCGGTGGGAGAAGCGCCCGAGGTAAAGCCCGCGAGGCGGACATCATTGCTCAACCCCATGGCGGGTGGTTGCTGGTTGTTGAACAAAGCGAGATCTCCGCTGCTGTAGGCACTGTGCAACCCGGTTGAGCCGTCGGGGGCCAAAGGGAGCGGATCTCCGAGCGAGTCATGCTGCAGGGCGTAGTGGAACGTGTCCGCAATCAGCCGGGCATTGACCAGGTCTTGGGGGTTGCCGCGTTGCAGCAGGGCCAGCAGGGACAACGCCGATTCGTAGGTAGTGGTCACATTCCGCAGGACCTGATCTTGGGGCAGGGCTAGGTTCGAGGTCGTATTGGTGACCGGGATCACGCCAAAGGTTTGCGTGCTGAGCGGAAAACTCAATTGATCCAACTGACTGTCAGGGACCGGCTCGTAATGGATATTATCCAACAAGACTATCCCCCCCGCCGGCGCGACTGCGCCGTCCGTTACAACGGTAAACAGGATGTGCATGTCCGCGATCTCAGCGGGTGTGAGCCCCAAGGAGGCGAGACTGATCGTCATTTGGGTGTAGTTTGTTCCTTGCGGGATCTGAATGAAATTCGCAGTCGTTTGGCCACCACAACCAATTTTCAGCGCGATCCCGCCGGGCGTCGGTGACCTCACCTCGAAGACCAGATTGGTTGCGCCGGTGAGATCGTAGCCGAACCCGGTCTGGAGAACCCCCCAGTCGTCTGGTTCCTCGATGTTCAGGCCGGCAAACTCCTGCGACCCGAGTGGCGTAAACGCGACCTGCAACACTGTCCCGCGCAACATATCTAGGGCATTCGAGTTTACCGAGCAGCCGGTGGGTGAATTGGGATCATCGATGCAGGCCGGATTCTGGGTAATCGTGGTGTAGGCGCCAAATTCTCCCGAGGCGAATCCATGGTTAAACCCTGAGTCAGCGTCCAAGTACACAGCAAATCCCGCACGGTCAGCCATAACGCGTTGCGTCAGCAACCCATATCCGGCATCGCTGATGTCGCCGGCCAGAACCAGGGAGTTGCACAGCAGCACCACACTCAAACCCCTTATCAATCCAAGCGTCACATTGCCGTTTGCATTCGTCTGCTTCATTTTCTTCAATTACCCCTCCGTTAAATCAGTTTTGTTTGGCACTCAGTCTGCTCCCGCGACCATCGCGGGCCCTTCAGTTTCTTTGACCAACATTGTTCCTCTCTGACAGTTTCTTCTTGTTGTTGCCGCCACAGTCCTTCGGCGGAAAGGTGTCGAGGCAAAACTCGGCACAGAACACCGCCTCGTCGGGGAATTGGAAATGGATGGTCTTGGTTGGAAGAAGTCGCTGGAACAGTTCACAGGCGATTGGGAAAATGAAGACACTTCAACCCGAGACATGGATTGTTGCAGCACCTCGCTATGTTGTTCGTCTCGCATTACGTCCCGTGCGTAATCAGCTCTACCCGACCGGTCACGCCTTCATCGTCTCGCACATCATCACCGTTGGCCTCTCCCAGCCAATGCACGATCCAAACAACGGAGCACAGTCTGCGCCTCGCCGCCCCATCATGTCAACCACAGAATCGACTCGTGTCAACTCGCCACACGGCAGTCAGTCGCCCACGGAATGCGCAACGCCGCCACAGTTAAAGCCTTGCCCTACAAGATGACTTCATTCCACAACCACATGATGAGCAACAGCTTTACGGCGCTGTAGACGGGTGCGTTACAAGATGACATGGCACCGATGTTGGCGGTCTGTTACAATAAAGCCCACGCAGTGGTAGTATTGTTGCCTCGGCGTTTGATACGGAGGAATTGATGAACATGCCGTCCGGATGCAAAGAGAAGTTTGCTGATTTCATCAGGCTTTGCTCGGAGGCTAAAGCAAAAGGAGCTACGCAGGTATCAGTCGCCTGTCCTTGGGTGCTCGGAGACACCTACGAGGAGATGATCGAAAGTCTAGCTCGTTTGGCGGATGCCGGACTGCTCTTGCATATCGCTGCCCGCGAAGATGTGGCCAGTCGAAATTAGTTCAAGCAGCAAAGCGCGGTGAGCGACCTGTATCCGATGTGGCTGCGAGAAACCACGGCTCGCAGCGGCGACATCGAGGGCGGCATGGGATCGCCAACGGCAAAGCCAATGTCTTCGGATTTTGCAGCGGAGCACCGTCGTTTGTGACGCAGCGAAAAACGCGAAAGCTTTGGCTGCCCGCGCGAGTGCGTGCGGCCCCGACAGTCCTCCGATTCTAAGCGCGAATGCGGGTGAAACACAGACGGTCGGGTTTTCAGTGTGCGATGTGGCCGCGCGTGATGTGCAAGCGGCGACATCGCCAGCGTCTCGAATAGCCCGTGCCGGAAGAAAGTCTTGGCGCTTTGCGGGCGACGGCTCGGGGGAAGGGGGAAAGCCCGGCGTGGCAAAGGCCAAGTCTTTCGACTGCTTTCCGTGTAGGAAACCGACGGTCAGCAATTTCCCACCGATGTGCCGCGAGAACCATCGAATAACCAGTTGTATGCGGGTCGTTCGCAGTCGGGAAAATAGTTTTCTCGGTCGCTCAATGTCCGAGTGGCAATGACATGCTTATACTTAAATAAGGTAAGCTCAAAATACCGCACCTGATTTTGGAGGAAACGTAATGAATTCTACTGATAATCCTGACCCAAGCGAACGAATGCTCAGCAGTCGAGAGATTGAAATGGCTGTACTCGGCGCGATGCTGCTCGAACCCAAAACCGTTGGCTCGCTTGTCGTGGCTCGGCTGACAGATAAACATTTCGAACACGCTGCGCATCAGATTCTATTTTGCGAGATCACCGCTATTCTCAGGGAAAACGGTGTTCTGGATCTCGTCACGCTGACACAAAGGCTCGAGGATAAGGATCTGCTTGATGGGGTTGGCGGCCCTGCCTACTTGGCCCACCTCATTTGTATTCTCCCGACGATTGCAGGTATTGAGAAGTACGTCGACAAAATGGCGGACAAGGGAAAACACGACTCGATGTAGCCATCGGCGAGGTCACCGATCTTCTGAGGCATTATGAGCGATGGATTATTCACACTTGCTTCGGGTCGAGATGTGAATCTTGATGAGTTTCACGTTCACGAATCCGCACGTGGATATCTTCAGGGCAAACCAAACCTGGAAGATGCGCTGCGTGAGTTGCCAGCCAATTTCAATCGAATCTTCGGTGACGACAAAGCCTTGTTGGTGCGCGAGCCTCCACCGGGTCCCTTACCCTTCTACACGTTTTATGCCCATCTACACAGTCCCGAGCCCGTTCATCCCGAAGCAGATTGTTCCGAATTGATTGTTTGCTGGTTTGACAACAACTTGCCAGAGAGCGTCCGGAGTTGCATGCCCTCGCAGTTGACAACACTCGATTGGAACAGCCATGCGAAGGACGCATATTTCTGAGCGAACCGCTCTCCTGCCGATGATAAAACCTGTGAACGCAATGACTCCGTCCGAGTTGTTGCAGATGGCGGGTCTGATGTCCACGCGTTGTTCGCCATAAATGGAGTGACATGCTGCTGGCGTCGTCCTACACTCCCGTCGGGAATTCGGCCACTTCAGATCGATGGCAAATGTTCGTCCGTGTGACAAAACGGGCCGTGCGGCGAAAACAAACAAATTACTGGAGGGCGTAAGAATGAATGTGTGGATGTTACGCATCGATTTTGAGAATGTCTCCCTCGACACTGCTATCAAGAATAACGAGGTGTACATTGGGTGGGTTGGTGAAGATGCGCAATCGCTTGTCGACGGTGGTGATTATTCTTGGGAACGTGTTTCCAGGTCACTTACTAATCCGTGCATAATAGTATAGACATTTTCCTGGTCTATGATACGATGTGCACATGCAACGACAAGATGGCCGCAAGCTGGATCACAAGACGCTCACCGAACTGCGCAAGCGCGCCGTCGCCC